>ERZ1740070.12-NODE-12-length-171951-cov-14.937043_pt1 | contig 171951 bp, 163 predicted proteins | sample MGYA00581734_ERZ1740070 | MGnify/ENA primary metagenome ERZ1740070 (study PRJEB43018, sample SAMN04849744) | marine metagenome | isolation source: floating plastic debris | place: Pacific Ocean | collected 2008-09-01 | study: EMG produced TPA metagenomics... | reverse complement strand
TATCCCGTTCCGACGGACTTCGCGGCATCGGCGAATTTGAGTCCTGAGACGTATCGGGAGATGTATGCGGCGTCGATTGCGGATCCGGACGCGTTTTGGGGCGAGCAGGGCAAGCGGCTCGATTGGTCGAAGCCTTATACGACCGTCAAAGATGTCTCTTGGGACAAGTCGGATCTGCATGTGCGCTGGTATTCTGATGGCGAGTTGAACGTCGCTTACAATTGCATTGACCGGCACTTGGCGACGCGCGGCGACAAGGTCGCACTGATCTGGGAAGGTGATGATCCAAGCGATGCTGCCACCGTAACCTATAAGCAATTGCACCGCGCGGTGTGCCGGTTCGCGAATGTGCTGAAAGACATGGGCGTTAAGAAGGGCGACCGGGTCACGATCTATATGCCGATGATCCTGGAAGCGGCCTATGCGATGCTCGCCTGTGCGCGGATTGGGGCGGTCCACTCGATTGTGTTTGGCGGGTTTAGCCCAGAAGCGCTGGCGGGCCGGATCACCGATTGCGACAGCCAGTTCATGATCACTGCCGATGAAGGCGTTCGCGGTGGCCGGATTGTGCCGCTCAAGGTCAATGCTGACAAAGCCTGCGAGCTGGCTGGCGGCATGGTTGAGAAAGTCCTGGTCGTACGCCGCACCGGCAATCCGGTGAATATGAAAGAGGGCCGCGATATCTGGCTGCACGAGGCCGGGGCAGAGGTCAGCCATGAGTGTCCGCCAGAGCCGATGAATGCCGAAGACCCGCTCTTCATCCTCTACACGTCCGGTTCAACCGGCAAACCGAAAGGTGTGCTGCACACGACGGGCGGCTATTTGGTCTGGGCTTCGATGACCCATGAATATGTCTTCGATTTGAAAGAAGATGATGTGTACTGGTGCACGGCCGATGTCGGCTGGGTCACCGGGCACAGCTATATCGTCTATGGCCCGCTGGCGAATGGCGCGACGAGCATGATGTTTGAGGGCGTGCCGACTTATCCCGATGCCAGCCGGTTCTGGCAGGCCTGTGACAAGCATAGCGTCACGATCTTCTACACCGCGCCGACCGCGATCCGGGCGCTGATGCGGGACGGCGAGGGACCGGTCAAATCGACCAGCCGCTCGACCATCCGCTTGCTCGGTTCAGTCGGTGAGCCGATCAATCCGGAAGCTTGGGAATGGTATTATCACACGGTCGGCGAGGGCCGCTGCCCGATCGTCGACACCTATTGGCAGACCGAGACCGGGGCTTGCATGATGGTGCCACTGCCGGGGGCCACCGATCAAAAGCCAGGTGCCGCTAGCCATCCCTTCTTTGGCATTGAACCGAAACTGGTCGATGCAGAGGGCGCAGAGCTGACCGGCGCCACCGAAGGTAATCTGATCATCACCAATAGCTGGCCGGGTCAGATGCGCACGGTCTATGGCGACCATCAGCGCTTTATCGACACGTATTTCTCAACCTATCCCGGCACCTATTTCACCGGCGATGGCTGCCGCCGCGACGAGGATGGTTTCTACTGGATCACGGGCCGGGTCGATGATGTGATCAATGTCTCAGGCCACCGGATGGGCACGGCTGAGGTTGAAAGCTCACTGGTCGCCCATGACGCCGTCGCTGAGGCCGCTGTGGTCGGCTATCCGCACGAGATTAAGGGCCAAGGCATCTATGCCTATGTCACGCCGGTGGCCGGCATTGAAGCGAATGATGAGCTTAAAAAGAGCCTCGTCCAACATGTCCGCACCGAGATCGGCCCAATCGCAAGTCCTGACCTGATCCAGTTCGCGACTGGCTTGCCAAAGACCCGTTCGGGAAAAATCATGCGCCGCATCCTGCGCAAGATCGCCGAAGATCAGTTCGACAACCTCGGCGACACCTCAACCCTCGCCGAACCCGAAGTCGTCCAAGACCTCATCGACAACAGACAAAACCGCTAAGACACAGATAGGCCGAGGGCTTCGAACGCGATCTTGCGGATTCGTTTATAGTCAGCCTTGCCGTTCGGCGCGCGCTTAAGGTCATCTGCGAACAGAACGCGTTTCGGAGCCTTGTAAGGGGCGAGTTTCGTGCGCACGAAGGCGCGTAGCTCGTCTTCTTCTGCGCTAGCGCCATCGGCAAGCTCGACCACGCCTGTGACCGCTTGGCCCCATTTGTCGTCTGGGACGCCAACGACCAGGGCATCGCGGACACTATCATGTTCTTTGAGCGCTTCTTCGACCTCTTCCGGATAGATCTTCTCACCGGCAGAATTGATGCAATTGGAGCCGCGCCCCAGCAAAGTGAGCGTGCCATCCACGGCGACTTTGCACCAATCACCTGGGATCGCGTAGCGAACGCCATTGATCGTTTTGAACGTTTTGGCGCTCTTCTCTTCGTCTTTGTAATAACCAAGCGGCACTGAGCCGCCGCGGGCAATCAAGCCGGTCTCGTCTGAGCCAGGTTCAATTTCGCGGCCATCTTCGCTGAAGACTTTACAATGCTGTCCGATTTCAAACTTGGCGGTCTCAACAACGCCGTCAGCAGTCGTCACCGACATGCCAAATCCGACCGCTTCTGAGGCGCCAAAGCTGTCCATCAGCGCGACTTGCGGGATGTGATTGATCAGGCCGCGCTTGACCTCCATGCTCCACATGACGCCAGATGACGTGATTGAATTGACGCTGGACAGGTCATACTTGCCAGGGGTTTCGTCGAGTACATTCAACATGGGTTTGGCGAACGCGTCGCCGACGATCGCCATCGCGGTGACGCCATTGCGGGCCACGGTTTCCCAGAGCTCTTCCGGGATGAACTTGGCTTTGGTCTCGAGCGTGACGATCGCACCGCCATTTAGGAAGGCACCAAGAGCTGTGAACAGCCCTGTGCCGTGCATCAAGGGGCAGGCGGGAAGCTGGCGGCCATGCTGACCGACTTCGTTGACGAAGGCGCGGTGTTCTTCCCAATTCTCAGGCGCGGCGCCATAGATGCGGCGCAGACCGTCCAGGTTCGCGTCTCGCCAGATTTGATGCGACCACATCACACCTTTCGGCATGCCCGTCGTGCCGCCGGTATAAAGGAACATGAGATCATCGGGGGAGCGTTCGATATCGAGCGGGGTGCCGTCACCGCTGGCGGCAAGCGTTTCATAGGCTACTGCAAAACTTGGCACGTCATCTGTGCCGCCCACTTCGACCCAGACTTTGACGTCTGGCAGGCGGTCTTTGACCCGAACGACATTTTCACGAAACTCAACATCATAGAGCACGACCGTACTGTCGGAATTGTCGATAATGTAGACGAGCTCGTCATCCAGATAGCGATAGTTGACGTTCACATGGGTGAGGCGCGCTTTGAAGCTGGCCGCCAGGCCTTCGACATATTCCGGCTGATTGCGCATATAGAAGCCAATCTTGTCGCCTATGCTGGCGCCATTGCCGAGCAACCAGCGCGCGACATTGTTCGAACGGACCGTCATTTCGGGCCAGGAAACAACTCGTTCGCCATGGATCATGGCGGGGTTGTCCGGCCCTAGGTGCGCGCCATTATCGTCGAGCAAATCACCGAAATTCCAAATCGTCTTGGCCATTTTGGCTCATCCTCCCAATTGTCTTTTGGGGACCATAGCAAGCGAGGGGAATGAGAGTAGGGCCTCCGCGAGGGCAATTGCGCCTAGAAAAGACTGCCCTGGTCAGACCCATCCTTCTTGGGGGCGGGTCTAGGTGCTTTTGGCTTGGGCGATTTGGTGGCCTGACCCGTCGGGCTGAGATTGATTTGTCCGTCCGCCAATGTGAGCCCAATCTCGCTTTGGTCAGCGACTTGGCCAATGGTTCGAAGGACTTTGCCATGCGCGTCTCGTACAATGGCATAGCCGCGTTTGAGAGTCGCCTGATAGGAGAGTGTTTCGAGCAGTTTCTCTTCTGAGGCGAAGGCCTGTCGTTTCGCGAGGAGTATCCGGTCGAGGGCCGGGCGCGCGCGCCGCGCTGTGTCGGTTAGCGCCTTGCGGGCTCGGCGGGCGTCTGAGACGAGGGGTTCTGGGCGTAGACGCGAGGCGCTTCGCGCAAAGGCGATCCGTTTTTTGGCAGCGGCTTGCGACAGGCCGGCGCCGAGACGGGAGGCGAAGACGTCGAGCTTACCTCGTTTCTCTTGAACAATCTGTTTTAGGCTGACGAGTCCTGCGCCGATGGCATCAAGGCGTGCGCGCCGGCGTTCGACTTGCGTTTGCAGCGCCCGGGGCAGTCGTTCGCCAACCGTGTCGAAACGTTGGCGCTTGGTTTCTAGGAGGCGTTCTGGGCGGGGCAGGCGGGTTGCTTCGACGCGCTCTGCGCCGCGCCGAATGTTTCGAACAAGTGCGCGTTTAAGGCGTTGGCCGATATCATCAAGCTGAAGCTGTAGTTCTGATCGGACGGGAACGGCAATCTCTGCCGCCCCTGTGGGGGTTGGCGCGCGGGCGTCTGAAACGTAATCGATCAGAGTTGTATCGGTTTCGTGGCCGACCGCTGAAATGAGCGGAATCTCGCTCTCGAACGCGGCGCGGACGACGTCTTCTTCATTAAAGGGCCAAAGGTCTTCGATCGATCCGCCGCCGCGTCCAACAATAAGTACGTCCGGTCGGTCTGCGCCGGTCATGGTATTGAAGCCACGGATCGCCGCGGTGATTTGCGGCGCGGCTGTATCGCCTTGCACCAGAGCAGGCCACAGGATCACGCGAACGGGGAAGCGGTCGCGAATACGGTGCAGAATATCTCGAATGACAGCGCCGGTTGGCGAAGTCACAACGCCAACGGTTGTAGGCAGGAACGGCAACCGTTTCTTGTGCTGCTCATCAAACAAGCCTTCGGCGGCGAATTTCTTTTTACGCTCTTCGAGAAGCGCCATCAGTGCGCCGACCCCGGCGGGGCGGAGGCTATCCGCGATCAACTGGTAATTGGACCGGCCCGGATAAGTCGACAGTCGCCCGGTTGCGATAACCTCCAGGCCCTCTTCCGGGCGGAATGGGAGGCGGGACACTTGGCCTTTCCACATGATCGTATTCAGGACGGCCTTATCGTCCTTTAGGTCGGCATACATATGACCCGAGCGCGCAATCGTAACGCGGCCAAGCTCACCGCGCACGCGAACATGGTCATAAGCGGTTTCAATTGTCCGCTTGAGCGCTTGAGAGAGCTCAGAGACCGAGAGTTCGGGTAAATTGGACGTCGGTGAATCAGCCATGTTTCAACTCTAGACGGGCGAACATTCGCCGTCACCCAGGAATTGACTGAACCTTTTAACTGCTCAGCGCGACTATAGGATCAGAAGACACGGAGATTGCTTCATGGATGTAGGTTCAGTCACAGAAAAGAGCATGGGCATGAGCCCAGAAATCTGGGCCCGGCACGCAAATCCGTGGAGTGGCTGGACGCGCGTGCCGATTCTCCCCGCATTGTCATTGGCGATTTGGTCACGAGTCTGGATTGGCTGGGCATGTCTTGCCATCATTGCAGCCTTGCTGGTCTGGATCTGGATCAATCCGCGTGTCTTTCCGAAACCTCAAAGCACCGACAATTGGATGTCGCGCGGCGTGATTGGCGAACGTGTTTGGCTCAATCGCAAAGCTGTCCCGATCCCGGACCATCATTCGCGTTGGGCAATTCTGCTCAGCGTGATTTCCGGTATTGGGATAATCCCACTGGCATGGGGGTTGTGGCAACTCGAGGTCTGGCTGGTTTTGCTGGGGCTCACTTTTACAATGGGCGGCAAGCTCTGGTTCCTCGATCGAATGGTTTGGCTTTATGCCGACATGGCTGATGCACACCCGGATTATCGCGCAATGTTGTATTGAGGCCTTGATCCCGGCGCCCCCAGGGTGCATGGGCTGGCGCCATGAAAATACTTGTTGTCGGATCAGGCGGCCGTGAACACGCCTTGGCTTGGAAGATCGCGCAGTCAGAGATTGTCGATGAAGTTTTCTGTGCGCCGGGCAATCCTGGAATGGATGAGATCGGGCCCTGTTTCGAGGTCGATCCAACAGACTTGCACAAGATGCAGGAATTGGTGCTGCAGATCTCTCCTGACCTGATTGTCATTGGCCCCGAGGCGCCATTGGCAGCGGGTCTTTCAGACGCATTGCGGGCGCGCGGGTTTGATGTGTTTGGCCCGAGCGAGAAAGCCGCGCAGCTTGAGAGCTCGAAAGGCTTCTCAAAAGATCTGATGAAGCGGTTTGATATTCCGACAGCCGCCTATGGGCGGTTTACGGACCTCACTGAAGCCTTGGATTTCCTTGAGACCATGACGCCGCCTTATGTGATCAAGGCGGATGGTCTGGCTGCTGGTAAAGGGGTCGTGATCTGCGACGACCTGGAAGAGGCTGAAAACGAAGTCGAAGCCATGATGACCGGCAAGTTCGGCGACGCCTCCACAGAGATCGTCATTGAGGAGTTCATGGAGGGTGAAGAAGCCTCGATCTTTGTGCTGACCGATGGCGATGGCGCGATCTATTTGCCGCCTGCGCAGGATCACAAGCGCGTTGGCGATGGTGATAAGGGTCTCAACACGGGCGGCATGGGCTCTTATGCGCCGGCGCCTGTTGTCGATGCTCGAATGATGGAGCTGGTTCAGACGCTTATCGTTGAGCCACTTCTGTCTGGTATGGCGGACGAGGATATGCCCTACCAGGGCGTGCTGTATGTCGGGATCATGGTCACGGCGTCTGGTCCGAAAGTTGTTGAGTTTAATGCGCGGTTTGGCGATCCTGAATGTCAGGTCCTGATGGCTGGCTTGCCCGGCGATATCGTACCCGCGCTGCTCACCTGCGCGACTGGCGGCCTGGTCCATGGCCACCGCGAGATTGCCGAAATGATGGGCGTGAACGCGTTCCAGCCGAGCGCCTGTGTGGTGATGGCGACCGAAGGCTATCCGGAATCCTACCCCAAAGGCTCAATCATTGAGGGCGTCGCCGATGCAAACGCCGTCGATGGTGTCACCGTCTTTCATGCAGGCACAGACCGGGACAGCGATAGGAAGCTGATTGCTGTCGGCGGGCGCGTGCTCGGCGTCACAGCGGTCGGGTCTGACCTCAAAGAAGCCGTTTCGCGCGCCTATGCAGGGGTCGAGAAAGTCGATTGGCCTCAAGGCTTTAACCGCAAAGACATCGCCTGGCGGGCGCTGAAATAGTGGCCGAGTCCGATCTGTCCAAACTACTTGCAACGCTGAGTGTTATCCGACGCGACGGTGTCTGGCGGTTTGAAACGATCGACAAGGATGAGGCGTCTTGGGCCGAACTGGTCTCGCTTAGGGACGTGCGCGATATCGCCATGCTGTTCCAGGAAAGCGAGGGCCTGACAGTGATCACGTCTGCAGCCGAGGCGACACCTGAATCTAATCGCTGGGTTTGGCTGGAGCTCAGTGTTTATTCTGATCTTCAGGCTGTCGGGTTCCTGGCGCGCGTGGCCGCGGCGCTCGCCGAGGCGGATGTGCCCTGCAACGCGGTCGCGGCCTATCATCATGACCATATCTTCGTCCCAGAGGGCAAAGCAGACGCTGCGATCCAGGCCATTGAAGCCTTGAGATCACAAGCCTAACCCTGCGTCTGACTTGTCGCGCGCGGCTGCTTCGCTAAACAGAGCACAAGCAAAGCAATCATCCTTGGGAGGCACGCCATGGTTCATAGCGGCAATGCACAGGAAATGTTCACCGGCACAAAGGATGTGGCCGATACGCACAAATTTGACGAAGCCAATCTCGAAGCCTGGATGGCTGAGCATGTTGAGGGTTTTGAAGGCCCGCTGACTGTGAAGCAATTCAAAGGCGGGCAATCGAACCCGACTTATAAATTGTTCGCTGGCGGCAAGACTTATGTGATGCGCCGCAAGCCGCCGGGTAAGCTGCTGCCGTCTGCGCATGCGGTGGATCGCGAGTTCCGCGTCATTGATGCGCTTTATCCGCTCGGATTTCCGGTCGCGCGGCCTTATGGGATGTGCATGGATGAAAGCGTCGTCGGTACGATTTTCTACATCATGGATTGCGTCGAAGGGCGGATCCTTTGGGACGGCACTTTGCCAGATCTGGAGCCAGCTGAGCGCCGCGCGATTTACGAAGCGAAGGTCAAAACCTTCGCTGAGCTTCACAATGTCGATTGGCGCGCCGCTGGGCTGGAGGGCTTCGGCAAGGAGTCTGACTATATTGCGCGCCAGACTCATCGCTGGACAAAGCAATACGTGGCGTCTGAAACGAAGAAAATTCCAGAGATGGATGCGCTGATCGATTGGCTGCCAAAGAATATTCCAGCCGGAGACATGACGACGATCGTTCATGGCGACTACCGGCTCGACAATATGATCCTACACCCAACCGAGCCGAAGGTGATCGCGGTTCTGGATTGGGAGCTTTGTACGCTCGGTGATCCGCTTGCAGACTTTACCTATCACTTGATGAACTGGGTGATGCCGAGCTCTGATCCGGCGCGGGGCGCTTTGGTCGATATTGAAGATCTAAAAGCCTACGGTATTCCGACTATGGAGGAATACACCGCGCTCTATTGCGAGCACACCGGCCGCGATGGGTTGCCAGAAGTTGACTATTACTTCGCTTACAACGCCTTCCGCCTCGCCGCGATTTGTCAGGGTATCGTTGGCCGTGTTCGGGATGGAACCGCTTCGAATGCAGCAGCTGCGACCATGGAAGCGCGCGTCGCCCCATTGGCTGAATTTGCTGCTGACTGCGCCCGAAAAGCGGGCATGGAAGGATGAGCTTCAACACGCCAATCACCGAGCAAGACGGCGTCTTTTCCGGCCCGTTCCGCGCGCCAGCGAACATGCTGATCGAACAGGAATATGGCGGCCACAAATCCATCCATGACGACGCCGAAGCCGAGCGCTTAGGTTTTAAAGCAGGGCCCATCGAGGGACCGACGCATTTCAGCCAGTTCGATCCGCTTTTGGTCAGTCTTTGGGGTAAAGATTGGTTCGAGCGTGGCTGCATCTCGTGCCACTACAAGAATATGGTCGTGGAGGGCGAAGAGGTTCAGGCTTTCATCAAGCCGGTCTCTGACACCCGCGCGGATTGCTGGGCGGTCAAAGCCGATGGCACACCTGTTCTAGAAGCGTCAGCAACGCTCGGTCCAGATCATGAGGAAACTCTACTTGAGGCGCGAATGGCGAAGCTCCGCCCTGCGGGCGAGCTTGTAATTCTCTCTGATCTGTCGGTCGGCATGGTCGGCCAGCAAGACGAACCGATCGTCATGGCAGCGGACCAAAATATGGGCGCGCTATATCCATTCTCGCTGACTGAGAAGCTCGCAAAGATCACAGAACGCACGGCTTGGTATGATGATGCCGCGGCCTCGCCATGGGGCAAAGCAATTGTCCCGACTGAGATGATCAGTGTGCTTGCCGAATACTCAAACCGTATGGCCGGATTTCCAGTGAAGGGGCCAACGATTGGCCTGTTCGCGGATCTAGAGATTCGCTATGTGAATGGTCCGATCTTTGTCGGTGAGCCATATCTTATCCGCCGAGAAATCGTCGCGCTCTCACAAGGACGACGGACAGAGAATTATTGGACGCGCACGCGGATTTTCGATGAGACGGGTACAACGCAAATGGCGGAAACGCTGCTTAATCACGGCGTTCTCAAACACTCATACGACGCCTATCCAAAAGAGCTTTTGGTTTAGCCAGGCCTATTCGCAATCGGAATCTTCTAGATCTTGCTCGAAAATATAGGTCTCTGACGAGATTGGCTGGGTTATGTCTCTATACCAGCGATTGTTCGGGTCTTCCCAGTTTTGGGCGAAGGCTTCTAAGCGGGTAATCCGATCACCGAGAAATGTCTGCAAGTGGGCAGTGTCGAGCATGCCCCAATAGTCTTTCGGATCGACCCGGCAATCAAAGTCGAGCGCGGCCTCAAGCATCTTGTCGCTAATCGTTTGGATATACGCAGCGTCGACATCCTGGCCTTTGAGATGATCGCGCATATGGTTCATGCCGCTATTGTGCAGGACATAACCGAAATCATAGCCCATCTGCGCCGCGATCAAGGCCATTGGCGGCGGCGTGGCATCGTCTTTTTGCCACCCCCACCAGGTGCGGAAATCCATCATCGTGATGCCGTGAACCGCGATATGGGCGGTATGATGGATATGAACCTGATCCAAGCCGGGTAGAATCACCATGGCGCAGGCCGACATGCATTGACCGGCAATGACGACCGGCTCGCCGCGATTGTCTAAAATCGTGCTCATCCCGCGCGCCGTCGCAACGTTGCCGCCGGGACTCGTGATGATGATACGACTGGCGGGTGGCAGTCCGTTCAGCTTTAGGAATTGTTCGGGGAAGATCGCCGAATTGTAGCAGATGACATCCGTATCTTCGAGCACAGAAACACCATCTGAGGCCAGGCAACGCTCAACCAAACGATCCGTTTTTGGGTCGGGGGCATCATAGAGGCTGTCATTCTGAGCACTGGCGCCTAGCGCAATCGCTAGACTTCCGACGATACCGACAATCCAAGAACGCATTCTGATCCCTTTTCTCTAGTCTATTAGATGGTTCAAAACTTCGGCAAATCCAAGGCGCTCGCGCATGTGTGGCTTGCCGAAACCCAGTTTCGACGCCACTATCGACATATTGGGAGAACATCATGAAGTCACTTTTGAAACTGGGTGCGGTTGCCGCGCTCACCTTGGCGGCATTTGGAAGCGCGCAAGCACAGGATACCAAAACCGTTATCGAAGCAGGCCACCTTTTGGCGGTTCCTGGAAACGGTTACTTGAAAGACCACTCAGTCACGATTGAGAATGGCAAGATCGTCAGCGTTGAGCGTGGCTTTCGCGATCAATCCGATGGCGTTCGCGTGATCAATCTGCGCGACGCGTATGTTTTGCCGGGTCTGATCGACAGCCACGTGCATCTCACCAACGAATTCTCACCAACCTCGCGGGTTCAGATCTTGAGCGAGTCCGAAGTAGATCTGGCGCTGAACGGGGCGTCCTTTGCGCGCAAAACACTGCTGGCAGGCTTCACCACAGTTCAGGATGTTGGCGGCGCAAATGAGGCGATCTTCTCTCTGCGCGATGCGGTGCGGGCGGGCAAAGTTCCCGGGCCTCGAATTCGCGCGTCTGGTTCTGCGATCACACCGAGTGGCGGGCATGGCGACGCCAATGGATTTTCGCCGGCGCTGACCAAGATTTTTACAGGTCCAAATGCTTGTAATGGCGCTGATGATTGTCGCCGCGCTGTTCGAGAGACTATTCGCTCAGGCGCCGATGTCATCAAGATTACAGCCACTGGCGGCGTCCTGTCGAACACCAAGGCGGGGCTTGAGCAACAATTCTTTGATGATGAAATCGCGGCGATTGTCGAGACGGCTGCCATGATGGGGCGCAAAGTGACTGCGCACGCACATGGCAAAGGCGGTATCGAAGCAGCTCTCCGCAACGGCGTCCACTCGATCGAGCATGGCACCTACCTCGATGATGAGACGATTGATCTGTTTAAAGAAACCGGTGGCACTTTGGTGCCGACCGTGCTTGCGGGTGTGACCGTGACAGGCTGGACGGACCAGCCCTGGCTGCCCGCGCCTTCGCGCGAAAAGGCGGCCATTGTTGGACCACTCATGCTGGATATGTTGAGCCGCGCGCGAGCTGGCGGCGTTAATGTAGCCTTCGGGACCGATACGGGCGTTTCCAAGCACGGCGAGAATAGCCAAGAATTCGATCTCATGGTGCAAGCGGGCTATACACCCGAAGAGGCCATTCGAACCGCGACGGTGGTCGCCTCCGAACATGTCGAGATGTCAGATCAAGTCGGCACGATTGAAGCGGGCAAGTTTGCAGACATGGTCGTTCTGCGCCGAGATCCGCTCGAAGATATCACCGCGCTCCGAGCTATTCGTGTGGTGATTAAGGACGGACAGCAGTATCGACCGCAGTAATCGCTTTGACAAAACTGGCTAAAAGAACAATTTGGTAGGCCAGTTTTGCGTTAAAACCGGGGGACAGTATGCGAATTGGGCGCAGATCCATCTCCATCGCGTTGGCGGTGTTGGCTGCGGCTGCCTGCGAAAACGCAGCGGATACGTCAGACGTCCTTGCCAGCGAATGCGTAGATATTCCGAACGGGGCCTATTTTCAGGTCGTCGATGGCCGCTTAACCGCGATCACGTCTTCGCAGGTTGAGGCACGGGAGAGACCGGCCGAAACTGCCCGCCGTATTCGGGCGACGTTGGCGGCAATGGGTTACCCTTGGGTGGCGTTGGATTGGGATGGCCAAGTGGCGACCGTCTCCGGCCTCGCTCTGGATGAAAATACGAGATCTGACGCATATATTGCGGCGAAGTCTGTGTTTGATTCTGATCCGGTCGCGGGGCCGCTCGTGCAACGTGTCATCAACGATATGAACGTCCGAGATCCGGCCGGTGCAATTGCAATAAGACTAACAGAAGAATTGTCGAGGGAAGGCTATTCGTGGCTTCGCGTCGAAATGTCAGGACGCGTTGCAACACTTATCGGAACGGCCCCAACCAGAGACATCAAAGATCGCGCTTATCGCGCAGGCCGAGGAGTGATCGAGTCCGATCTCAGCGCGGGAGAGATCGTCAATATCGTCGTCGACGCGATCGCTATTCGTGGCAATCAGGCCCCCGTAGGCGCCGCGCTGATTGGCCTAAAGGAAAATCCGAATCGGTCGACCTGTGAGGCAACATACTCGACGATTATGCAGTCCGCTGATGTGACGTTCATTCCTGGAGAGTCGATTATTGAGAATGCCAGCGCCCGCTTGCTGGATGCCGCCACTGGCGTGGCCTTATTGTGCGAGGCGTTCCCGATCGAGATCGCTGGCTATGTTCCGCCGGAAACGCCAGAAGGGCTTGCCATCGACCTATCGCAAAGACGGGCTTCTGCTGTCAAAGACTACTTGATGGCGTATGGCGCCCGTTCCGAGCAGCTTTCGGCGCGGGGTTATGGGGTTCAGTCGGCATTGGGCGACCGCGATGCCTCGGACGGCGAAACAAGTCTGCAGCGCGCGATTGAGTTTATCGTTCGCTCAGACCTGAATTAAACTCGCCTTCTAGAACTTGCACACCAAGCCCTGATCGGCCGGAATATTTGCATCAACCGTATCCCGCCAAGCCTCAGCGATCGCCTCGCGACCGGAGACTTGTTTTGGAGTGACGAATTTGCGGGACACCGGATAGAATTCAACCAAGTCTGAGCCTGTACGCCGATCAAGCTCTCCGTCGGGGAGTTGCTTTGCGCGGTTTGCAGCATAATCAGGCACGAAAAAGAATTCAGGGGCGGGGCCTGAAAGGTCTTCGATCGGCGCACGTTTGTCTTCCCAGTCAGTGGCGCCAATGATCAGGCTGCGGATCAGCGTCTTTCCGCATTGGGCGTGCACGGCTTTGGTGAACTCAGGCCGTCCGACGAAATCAACGTATGAGGTTTTACCGCTTGGCTGGTAGTCCGAGATTTGGTCATAGGCGTACACTTCGTCGTAAAGGCCGGTCTCTTTGACAAAGTCGAGGTTACGGGGCGAGGTCACGCCAATGGTTCTAACGCCGCGCCGCTGTAGGCTATGCGCAGCAGCGATCGCTGTTTTAGAGGACGCGCTGGAGATCACCGCCGCATCTGGGGCAGGGTCACGCGCCATTAAGCTATCGCAGATCATCCACCCGGTGAGATAAAGCGGCCGAAACAACATCTGCTCTGGCTCGGTGCCTTCGACATAGGCGGGATCTGTGTCGATATAGCTATAGAAATTATAGATCGGAGCGAGCCCTTGTCGGTGCGCGGCGCCATCAAAGAATCCGCGCTCTGACGTGCGTTTCGGCGAGACCGTTAGCGTTTCAGAGATCGGGAAATAGCCGTACATCCGTTGGCCAACAGGGACGCCTTCAGCCATTGATTCAGTAACGGTCGCAAATCCCCACACCGGGACGCGGCCCACATTGTCGGACGTTCCAGGAAAGAAATTCCAATAATGCATCGGGGCACCGCCAAACGCGGCATAGGTCACATTGTTGGCGGTGAGAGCAAAGGCGTCGATGGATAGTCTCGCTTCGCCTTCTGAGAGCGCGGGCGGCGCCACATCTGCCCATTGCGTGTCGCGAAGGTCAGATTTCGATATTTGATGTTGTTGGCTCATATTCCGCTCCCGTTTGCGGCATTGATCACACAGCCGTACGGAGAATCAAGCCTAACCTCGGGTCTCAATGAGCGGTTGGAGGATTCGCTATCAAATCGTCTTCTTGATCAAGTCTGTGCACTTGTTTCTTGAGAGCAGCTAAAGCTTCGCGCGCTTCCGTAAATATCGCAGCAGATTCAGCTCGTAAGAAGATAAACTCTGGGCTGCCCGGCCTTGCTGTACAGGTCGACTCAAGGTCATTTAGAGCACGCGCGAGAATTTCGAAATGAAATGTCCAGTTTGGATTACTTGTTTTCATAGCTTTTATTGCCTTTTGTCCTTGTATTCAGAACAATAAGACAAGTATATTAACAATCAAAAAGCGCAATAGTTCAAATTCTTTTTTTGGTTGTTCATCCGGTTTTGAGGTCTACGCCGAGCTGTTTGCTCGCTGTACTAGATCGGAGAAGACATCTGTGAGTTGCGGGGAAGGGGCAGAAACCTCCAGCTGTTGCAGCAACTCGGCAACTGGAATCACAACGCCCGCGCGCGTTTGGACCTGCACGAGCGTGTTCACCTCGGCATGGACTTTGTCTGAACGCTGGAAGCGGTGACAGATCGCAATATGCTCGTCTGTCCAACCCGTAATCTGGCAGGCCATCTCAAATGTTTGCGGTGATTTGAGCATCCGAGCGATGGTTCGGGTCTGACTGCAGATAACGATTTCCCATCCGCGCTGCTTTAGTACTCTCCAGACCCCGCTCCGCACCAGCATGTTGAGGCGCCCTAAATCGCTGAACGATAGATAGCGGCTGTTGGTGAGGTGGAGGAATGCATCTTGATCCGTCAACCAGACCCGGAAATCGAGGCTATAAATGTCGGTGAAAGCGCCGTCCTGCGAAGAAAGCTGCGCGCGGAGATAGACCCAGAGGCGTCTGAAAAACAGGTTCACCCTTATGCTCCATGAAACCTGCGATAAGTTGTACGAGCACAATTCGCGAAGGCAAGTCTAAGGCGCTAAGCGCGCCACAATTTGTCGAGTTCAGCAGAGATCGCGAAAGACTTCCGAGCGGCACCGCCGCCAATGCGAAGTCCAATCATCGCCGAGCCTTCTAAAGCGGATGGATCCTCTGATTGGCGATCCCATCGACTGCCCGCGACAAATCCTTCGTCCAGAGATGAGAGAAAGGCGCCAAACTCCTCCTCGCGGCCATCGGCAAACAAAGGCAACCAAATCAAGAATTCGGCCTTTGGCCATTTGCGCATCGCGCGGGGCACCCAATTGGCAAGGGCATCCATATCGGCATCCGTCTCATAACTCGGGTCGAGCATGATCAGCATTTGCTCGCCCCGGCGCGGTTGCAGGCGCAGTGCGCCGCGATAGCCATCTTCTTTGCGAATTTGCACACGCTCGTCTTTGCGCAGGGCTTGCGATAGCGCTTTATGTTCCGCCGGGTGCAGTTCGAACAGAACGATCCGGGCGGCATCGCCAAGCAATTGCGTCGCAAGCGCTGGGGAGCCCGGATAGGAGCCCGGCCCTTTGCTTTGAACGTGCCGGAGCCAAGGCTGTAACGCGCTCGGCGCCTGCTTTGCTTTCGGCATTGCGAGCACTCCGCGCTCAGCTTCTGCCGTCTTTTTCGATTGCGCGCCCTGCAGATCGTAGAACCCGCGTGCGGCATGGGTCTCGACATATAGAAGCGGCTCATTCGCCTCAGCTTTCGCCATCAAGACAGCATGCAGGATTGCGTGTTTTAAAACGTCCGCCTGATTTCCTGCGTGATAGCCATGTTGATAGGAGAGCAAGGTCTAGTCCTCGCGTTCTGTGAGAGACGCTTTGCGGATCGCTTCAAACTCGTTGCCTGGATACCAAGTTGGCCAGCGATCAGATTGGATCACTTTGAGACCGACCGAGTAAAGCGCTTTAACGTCCTCTTCCATGCCGGTCAGATCCCATGAATCGTCATACTCATCCATCGGTTTGTGATAGCGCTGAGCCCGGTAAGTGTCTGCAAACGCGCGGCCAACGGCAATTCCGCCATCACGGGCGTCTATCCCGCCGTCCGCGTAGAGCATGGGAACGCCCTTCTTGGCGAAGGAGACATGGTCGGACCGATAGAAATAGCCTGCTTGTGGGCTCGGGTCTGGAACGATGACGCGGTCGGTTTCGTCCAAATGCTCTTTGAGCAGATCTTCTAGCTCGGACGCGCCATAGCCGACCACGACCATGTCTTTAGTGCGCCCAATCGGCTGCATCGCATCAATGTTAAGCCCGGCAACGATTTGATTCATCGGAACCGTCGGATTTTCAGCATAGAAGGCTGACCCTAAGAGCCCAGACTCTTCCAGTGTGACGATCACGAACAAGGCCGAGCGATCACGCTCCTCGGTGACCAGGGCTTCTGCAATCTCGATCAGCGCTGCGGTGCCTGTTGCGTTATCGACCGCACCGTTAAAGATGTCATCACGGTAGAAGTCTTGCGTCGGCTCGCCTTCGCGCTCCTCTGGCTTCTTGCCGAGATGGTCCCAATGCGCGGTGAAGAGCATGTACTCATCGGGGGTTTTTGTACCTGGTAGAAGGCCGATGACGTTTCGCGATTCAGTGGTCGTGACCGATTGGACATAAGCGCCGCTCGTGGTCAGCTCGCCCATGTCGACAGCTGTGAAACCTTGCGTTTTTGCGGCGATTTTCATCGCGTCAAAATCGAGGCCGGCTTGGTCGAATAAGGTCTCGGCCATGTCGGTGCTAATCCAGGACTCGAACAGAGTGCGGTCGGCGCCGCCATCAGCGCGGACCAAATCTGCAAGCGCGCCAGACCAGGAGTTGGCGACGACCTCCCAGCCATACGACGCTGGTTCTGTCTCGTGGACAACAATCGCCCCGGTGGCGCCTTGGCGGCCAGCTTCTTCAAACTTGTAGGTCCAGCGGCCATAATAGGTCATGGCATTGCCTTTGAAGAGCTCGTCCTCACGTGCATAGCCAGGATCGTTGACCAGCATCACGACGGTTTTGCCGGTGACGTCGAGGCCTTCATAATCATTCCAGCCATATTCGGGCGCGACCACGCCATAGCCAACAAAAACCAATTCAGAATCTGTCCAAGCAGCTTCACTGCGATCCTGCTTTTTGGTCCAAAGCACGGCATCTTCGCGCAGTTCGGCGGGGATCACATCTCCTGACGCGCTGTCCGAGAAGGTTAGGCGCGAGGCATTTTCGTCGAGCGTTTGTTCAACCATGCCGACGGTTTGATACCAGGTGCCGTCTTCGCCAGCAGGTTGCGCGCCTACGCGGGCGAGTTCGGCGGCAATCCAGTCGGCGGAGAGCTCGCCTTTTTCAGCTGCTGGTCCGCGTCCTTCGAATGCATCATCGGCTAAAATGCGAATGCGCTGGCGCAGGTCCTCAGAATTGATGTCGGCGGTCGTGTCCGCAGCAAGCGGCATCGGCAGATCAACGACAACACTTGGCGTTTCTTGTTTGGTTTTTGGAGCAATCGAACTCGTATTCTCGGTGGCGGGTTGGCAAGCCGCGATGAAGGCGAGCGATGATGCCGCGAGTAGGGAGCGGATCATGATTTAGGGTCCTGTAATCGTTCTGTTTGCGCTTGATGTGACATAGGCGGCTTAGAGCGACAAGCAGGGGCCTGCGCTTCCTTTAGTCTCCGGGAAGCGGGATGAAATCATCTTCGCCATCTGGCAGCGTGAAGGGCGTGTTGGTCCATCCGCCCTCTGCAGAGGCGCGCCAATCGGCCTTTGCTTGCTCAAGACGCTCATTGTCGGTTGCGACGAAGTTCCACTCAATCTTGCGCGGGCCATCCATCGGCTGCCCACCGGCGAGCATAAATCGCGTGCCAACGCCGACCGAGACAGGAATGTCCCTTCCGGGCGTGAGCACAGCCATTTGGCCGGCTTCCACGAGTTCACCGTCAATCACGGCCTCGCCAAACGCGATATAGAGTGCTCGTTCCTCGGCTTCATCGGCCCCAATCGTGAACTCTGCGCCATTGTCTGCATCTGCGCCGACATACCAAATTCCCCATGGAAATTCGACAGGCGAGGAATGCCCGAACGCATCGCCAGCCAAGACGCGGGCATGTGCGCCGCCAAGATCGAACTCAGGCAGCGTTTCAGCCGGGTGATGCACAAAATCTGGCGCGGTTTCGGCATAGTCTTTCGGAAGGGCGACCCACGTCTGGATACCATGCATCGACTGGCCAGCCGCGCGCTCTTCGTCGGGCGTGCGCTCAGAATGACAAATCCCGCGTCCAGCGGTCATCCAATTCACCGCGCCTGGACGAATAACAAGATCGTTGCCTAGCGTGTCTTTGTGCTGGATCGCGCCCTCATACAGGAAGGTCACGGTGGCAAGGCCGATATGCGGATGCGGGCGGACGTCAAAACCCTTGCCAGGTGCGTAATCGACGGGGCCAAAATGATCGAAGAAAATGAATGGGCCGACCATTTTTCGGCTATGGAAAGGCAGGATCCGGCGCACAACAAAGCCGTCCCCAAGATCCTTTTCTCGCGGTTTTATGATTTGCTCGATCAGGGCGCTCATGTCCTTACTCCTTGCCAATCTATTCGTTGAACGAAGACATAGACTTATGAGCACTGATCTCCATGAATTCGTAGCCGACATTCGGGCATGTCAATTATGCGCACCCGACATGGAACGGGCACCGCGCCCCATATTGCAGGTCTCGGAGACGGCCAAAATTCTCGTCGCGGGGCAAGCGCCGGGCAACCTCGCTATGGAATCAGGGCGTCCCTTTACCGATCCATCGGGCGATCGATTGCGCGATTGGCTTCAAATAGATGAGGCGACGTTTTACGATCCGGCGAAGGTCGCGATTGTGCCAATGGGATTCTGTTTTCCCGGCTATGACAAGAATGGCGGCGACATCCCGCCGATGAAGCGCTGCGCGAACACCTGGCACACCTCGCTGTTTGAAAAGCTCCCTCAAATCGAGCTAAGGATCTTGATCGGCGGCTATGCACAAAAGTGGCATATCGGGGATCAGACGGAAAAGACTTTGACAGCGACGGTTCAAAAGTGGCGAAGCTTTCTGGAACAGGGCGTCATTGTTACGCCGCATCCAAGTTGGAGAAATAATGCATGGCTGAAACGCAATCCTTGGTTCGACGCAGAACTCTTGCCCGAATTGCGAAAACGAGTGCAATCCTTGTTGTCTTGATTGCGGGCCTGTTTGGTATGCTGGCCGCTTGCGTGACGCCGGCCACATTGAAACCCTTGGTCTCGGAGACCCCGATTATGCCGCAGCTTGATCCGGAGAATGATCGCCTCATTAGCTATGATGGGGCTGAGCTTGGCCTCACCGTTTGGGAAACAGCCGACGATCCTGAAATCGTGATCGTCGGCGTTCATGGCATGAATGACTACGCCAATGCCTTTCACATGGCCGCGCCATATTGGGCAGAACGAGGGGTGAAGACTTATGCGTATGACCAGCGCGGGTTTGGGCGATCTTATGGGCGGGGCGAGTGGCCCGATGAGGAGTCTATGCGCGAAGATTTGCGCACCGCGGTCGGATTGGTGCGCGCACAACATCCAGACACGACCCTTGCAGTGGTTGGTATCTCAATGGGCGGGGCTGTGACGATGACCGCGTTTGGGTCAGACCGGCCGCCGGAGGGCGTCGACCGGGTCGTGTTCAGCGGACCAGGGCTACGCGGATGGGGCTCGATTCCTGCGATCCAGCGCGTCGCGCTTTGGACCAGCGTTCGCGTTCGCCCGGGCTGGGTCGTCCGGCCGCCGCGCTTCGTCAAAATTGAACCGAGCGACAATATCGAAATGCTGCGTAGACTATGGGCTGACCCTTTGGGGATAAAGGTCAACAAAATCGAGCAAGTGCACGGCGTGGTGAGCGTGATGGAAAACGCGCACAAAGCTGCGGCCAATCTGCCTGGCGACGTGCCGATGCTGCTGACTTATGGTGCCCGGGACATTGTCATACCCGAAAAAGGCGTTCGGCGCACAGCGAAACGACTGCCGCCGCATGTTCGAACCGCGTACTATCCAGATGGCTATCATATGCTGCTGCGCGACTTGCAGGCCGAAACTGTGTTCGAGGATGTGCTAGCGTTTTTAAAGGATCCTGAGGCTGCGCTTCCAAGCCAAGTTGGCGAAGTTCCTGGGCGCAGTTCAAGCTGATTGTTGACCCGGCGCAAAGACGCGTTACACCGCCGCTTTGGTTTTAGATGCAACTCTGGCGATGGGCGGTTCGATGTTCGACAATCCTTCTTTCGACAATCACGAAGGTGTTCACTTCTTTTCTGATGAGAAAAGCGGGCTTCGCGCGATTATCGCCATCCATTCAACTGCGCTCGGGCCGTCATCTGGCGGCACGCGTATGTGGGATTATGCGAATAGCGCTGACATGATCACCGATGCGCTGCGGCTCAGCCAAGGTATGAGCTATAAAAACGCTATGGCGTCTATTCCTCATGGCGGCGGTAAGGCGGTCATCTGGGGCAATTCCAAAACTGACAAATCCGAAGCTTTGTTCCGAGCGTTTGGCCGCGCGGTGCAAAGCCTTCAAGGAAAGTACTGGACTGCAGAGGATGTTGGCATCGACACCGCCGACATTGAAATCGCCGCGCTAGAAACGGGCTATGCAGCTGGCCTGACGACGGGCAAGGCGGCAAGCGGCGACCCATCTCCGGTGACAGCCCTAGGCGTGTTCAAGGGGATCAAGCAGACAGCGCAGCGCGCGTTCGGCACCGACGATTTGAATGGTAAGACTGTCGCCGTTCAGGGCGTCGGCTCGGTTGGCGGCTATACCTGCGAACACTTGGCTGAAGCGGGCGCAAACCTCATCATCACCGATATCGACCAAGAGGCGCTTAACGATATCTCGAAACGCACCAGCGCCAGAATCGTTGCACCTGACGAGATTTACGACGTCGACGCCGACGTGTTTTCTCCAAATGCGCTTGGCGCGATCTTGAACCCAGACACGCTAAAGCGTCTTAACGTCAAAGTGGTTGCGGGCGGAGCGAACAATCAGCTGAAGACGCCTGATATGGGCGAGAAAGTGCGCGAGGCCGGAATTCTCTACGCGCCGGATTATGTGATCAATGGCGGCGGCATAATCAATGTTGCGGCGGAGATTTCAGGCTCATACTCTCGCGAGTGGGTCGACCAGAAACTCGACACGCTGATCGATACGCTCGGTACGGTGCTTGATGATGCAATTGCAGCCGGACGGCCAACCAATGAGGTCGCTGACGAGATTGCACGGGCGCGGATTGCGGCGGCGACAGCTTAGGTTTCGTCGCTTGGCGCACTTGTCTCAGAGGCGGGAGCCTCTTCGTTTGCAGGTTGGCCTTCGCAGACAAAAGGTTCGGCCTCAACCGGAACCCCATCAACCATACGAACAGCCCGCGCATGACCGCGTGAGTTGCCTGCGGTCAGTGCGAAACTACCGGTCAGGACGTTCACATTGCGCTGATAGAAAGGAAGATATCCTGTCCAACTGCGCTTTGTGAGTGTCGGTGCAAGCTCGAAGCGGCCAGTCGACGCGCGGCGCGCGCCCTCAAAACGTCCCGTCAAAGACACGCTGTTGATTTCCTTAGTTCCAACAAAGCTTACAGGAAAACGACCCCGCGGCGCGATCGTCGCAAAATCTTCTTCAATCTTCTCGCCGTTCCCGACCACCGGTGCTTGCAACGGGTCGTCGGATAAAAAGACCCGCCAGGCGAGATGCAGGCCAACATAGGTGTTGAGGTCTGCAGTTTCGGTGCAGGTGTCGATGTGCCATTCGCCATCGAGTCGAAACTTCTCATATTGCATCCAACTTGTGACAACCGCCGTCGCTGCGGTGAACGCCACAGAGGCGTACTTAATGAATTCAATCATGACCCGTCCCTCTCTCGGGTCGAGCTTAGCGCAGCGCTATCGGTTGGTTAAGATGGTGATTACAAAGACGGCTGGATCGGCCCTTCCGCGCGGCCATGTACGAACTGATCGACATAATCATTGCCGCTATTATCGATTTGGCTTGCCGGGCCTCGCCAGATGATCACGCCCTCGAACAGCATTGCAATCTCATCCGCGATCTTGCGGGCGCTCGCCATATCGTGCGTGATCGAAACGGTTGCCGCGCCCAGCGCTTTGGCTTGCTCGACGATGAGGTCGTTGATCGCATCAGCGGTGATTGGGTCGAGGCCGGTGGTCGGCTCATCGAAAAAGATCAGATCAGGCTTAGAGACAATCGCGCGCGCAAGGCCAACACGCTTTTGCATGCCGCCTGAAATCTCGGCTGGCGTAAGATCAGCCACGTCTGAACCAAGCCGCACCTGTTTCAGAGTTTCGATGGCGCGTTCTTTGGCGTCTTTTCTTTTCATCCCGTCGGAGTTGAGCAGGCGGAAGGCGATATTTTCCCAAACTGTCAAACTGTCGAACAGGGCGCCGGACTGAAAAAGCATGCCGATCCGCGCGCGCATCGCTTCGCGCGTCTTACCTTGGTCGTGGGTCACATCCTCACCATTGAAGATGATTTGGCCCTGGTTGGGCGTCATCAGGCCAAGCGCGTTTTTCAGCATCACTGATTTACCCGAGCCAGACCCGCCCAGAATGACCAGAGATTTGCCAGGCGCCACATCTAAGTTGACGCCTTTCAGCACCTTTTTGGGGCCAAACGACTTGTGAACGTCTTTAAGTTCGAGAAGCGCGCCAGTGCTCATGATCCAAAGTCCACCAATAGTGTTGAGATCAGATAGTTGAAGCCGAGGATCAAAACCGCTGCGCCAACCATCGCAAAGGTCGCGGCCCGGCCAACACCTGTCGCACCGGCTGAGGACTTATCCCCGTGATAACAGCCCATTATCGCGATCACAGCGCCAAATACGACGGCCTTGATCAAACCAACCGTGACGTCTTGCCAAGTCAGGAAGTCGAGCGTGTTGCGCAAATAAGTGGTCGAATCAAAGCCAAGCCCGAGCGTGCTAACCGCCCAGCCGCCCATCACGCCGATAATATCGGCAATCAGGACGAGCAAGGGCAGCGTCAGAATGCCAGCCAAGAAGCGCGGCGCATACAGATAACGAAACGGGTTCGCGCTCAGCGTTTTTAGGGCATCAATCTGTTCGGTCACGCGCATTGCGCCAATCTCAGCAGCGATTCCCGCCGAAACGCGGCCCGCCAGCATCAGGCCCGTGATCGTCACGCCAAGCTCTCGCGTAATGCCGAGGACAACAATGTTTGGAACGAATTGTTCAGCGCCAAAACGGCTTCCGCCAGAATAGATGTTCAGCGCTAATGCGGCGCCGATAAAGACAGCGGAAAGGCCAACCACGGGCAGGCTGTAAAACCCAATCGCGATCATTTGCCGGACAATTTGCGCTGGATACCAGCGCGGCGTGAAGGCTGAGCCCATGGTCTTGCCGGTAAAAATCGACAAACGGCCAATTTCGCCCAGCATGCCGAGTGTGGCGGCGCCGAGCCATTGCAGCGGGTTGGGGAAACCGCCTTTACGTTTCGTAGATGCGTTTGACACGAGGCGTTAGTCCTGTGGTGAGTTCGTATCCAATCGTGCCCGCGAGGGCGGCTTGTTCTTTTAAGGCGGCGTCAGGCCCGATCAATTGGGCATAAACACCGAGTCTGGCAAGATCCGCAGCATTTGTAACGTCAATTGTAATCAAATCCATCGACACCCTGCCTAGGATTGGGCAGCGTTTGCCGCCCAGCATAACAAATCCCTTGTTTGAGGCTGAGCGCGGGAAGCCGTCGCCATAGCCGATTGCCAGCGTTGCGATCAAGGTCTGCTGCGTTGCGCGCCAGGTGGCGTTGTAGCCGATGGTTTCTCCAGCCTCGACCAGTTTGACTTGTAAGATTGGGGCTTCGAGCGTCATGCCGGGTTTGAGGCGTGCGCCTTCCGGCGGCATGCCGCCGCCATAGAGTGCGATTCCGGGCCGAGAGAGCGCGTGATGATAGTCGCTACCGAGCCAAACGCCGCCTGAATTTGCGAGGCTGAGGGGGACACCGGGAAAAGCCTCCGAGACCGTTTCCAACATCGCCGCCTGATGCGCGTTCATTCCCGCATCGCGGTCTTCGGCGCAAGCAAGATGCGACATAAGCAGGATCGGTGCTTGCCCTTCACTGGCTTGGGCGAGTTCGCGGGCATCGCCGACCGGCAGCCCGAGCCGGTTCATGCCGGTGTCAAAATGTAAGGCGAAGCCGCGCGGCATCTTCACACCATCCACCAGCCAATCAGCCATGGTGCGATACTGGAAGCTTGAATTCACAACCGGGATCAGGGCGTTTTCACGATACAATGCTTCTTCGTCCGGGGACGGGCCATTCAAGACATATATATTCGGATGGCTGCCCAGCGTCGCTCGTGTGAGCTCTGCTTCATGGCTGTGGGCGACGAAGAAATGGTCGCAACCTGCATCGTGTAGCGTTTCTGCGACCTGTCGAAGGCCGTGCCCGTAGGCGTCTGCCTTGATGACCGCGCCGGTCACACCTTCTGTCTGCGCTGCGCGAAGGGTTCGCCAATTGTCGGCGATGTTTGAAAGGTGGATATGGGCGCGCGGTCTCAGACTCATGATGGCTCGGATTACAACGCTTTGCGGCGGATGTAAGGCCTATTCGTCGAATGCTTCTTGAGGGGCGCGTGCGAGATTGCCGAAACGCGTGACATTCGCGTCGAACGACAAAACGACTTTCCCGATCGGGCCGTGGCGCTGTTTGCCCAAGATAACTTCAGCCGTGCCGTAAACCTCGTCCATACGCTGGCGCCAGGAGGCCCACTTATCCGCAGCCGCCGGGTCACCGCCATCGGCCTGCGGCTCAGTCCGCTCAAGATAGTAGCTTTCACGATAGACGAACATAACCACATCGGCATCTTGCTCAATCGAGCCGGATTCACGGAGGTCAGAGAGCTGCGGGCGTTTGTCATCACGTTGCTCAACTTGCCTGGAAAGCTGTGAAAGCGCGATGACTGGAACGTTCAGCTCCTTCGCCAGGGCTTTCAGGGTCGTAGTGATTTGCGTGATCTCCTGCACGCGGTTCACGTCGGACTTGCCGGACGTTCCTGTAAGAAGCTGCAAATAGTCGATGATGATCAGGTCCACACCTTGCGCGCGCTGGAGCCTTCGGGCGCGCGCGGCAAGCTGGCTCACCGAAATGCCGCCTTGGTCATCAATATAGAGCGGCAAGTTTTGAAGTTCTTCCGTCGCTTCGCGGAGCGTCTCGAAATCGTGCTTGTCGAGATCGCCCTGGCGAATCTTGTGCGCGTTAATGCTGGTCCGTTCAGCCACAATACGCGTTGCGAGCTGTTCCGACGACATTTCCAGCGAGAAGAACGCGACCTTGCCGCCTGAGATGGTTTTGGTGGAGCCATCTTCCTGTTTTTCGCCGCGATAGTCGGCCGCGACATTGTAGGCGATATTGGTCACCAGCGAGGTTTTCCCCATAGACGGGCGTCCGGCGAGAATGATCAGGTCAGACTTATGCAAGCCGCCCATTTTATGATCGAGATCATCAAGGCGTGTGGCGATGCCCGCGATCTTGCCTTCGCGCTTAAACGCCGCCTCGGCCATTTGCAGTGACTCGGTCAGCGCCTCAGAAAAGGTTGAGAACCCCCGTCCGGTAGAGCCGCGTTCGGCGAGCGCGAAGAGTTCGCGCTCGGCCAATTCAATTTGCTGGCTGCCATCAGAGTCACGGTCATGATGTTGCGCGCGCGATTGAACCCCAGCGCCGATATTGATCAGCTCACGGCGCATGGCGAGATCGCGAATGATCCGCGCATAGTCTTGAACCTCGGGCCCAAACGCTGCGCTATCGAGCAGGTCGGCGAGGTACTGAGCGCCGCCAATTTGCGTCAGGCGCTCGTCTTTTTCGAACTGCTCGCGAAGTGTCACGCCGTCCGCAACCCGCCCATTTTGGATGAGCATCATACACGCTTCGAAAATTTCCTGGTGCGCAGGCGCATAGAAATCGATTGGGCGTAGAATATCCGAGACACGCTGAAACGCGTTATTGTCATACAGGATAGACCCAATGACCGCGGCTTCTGCCGACAGATTGTGTGGCAGTTCCGGGGCTGGATCGTCCGGGCTTGGTAGGGTGGCGACAGCGTTGCTCATGGCGTCTCATTAACCCTAAATCACGATTGACGGCAGTCCCCGGAAACAGAAACCCCCCGAATTGCTGCGACTTATCCACAGCTCAAAACGGGCTGGGCGCAGCCGAGAAAACCGATCTCTGGCCTTTCTCGCGCGATACGCTATGTAGCGCCCTTCGCGCGCGCACGATTAACCACAGATTTGGTCACGTTTCCCATGAACCCGGTTTCCATGCTTTCCAATTTAAGCAGCCCTGCGGCCGTTCATGGCGCGCCTTTTGGTGTCGATGTCCTGCGCTTGATCGAAGCGCTCGAGGCGCGAGGCAGTGCCGCGATGTATGTCGCCCGCGACGATAAACAGGCGGCCACCGCGCTGAAGCTGGCCGAATTCTTTCGTCCGAGCCTAGAGCTGATCCGCCTGCCGGGATGGGACGTGTTGCCCTATGACCGAGTAAGCCCATCGCCAGCTGTCGCCGCCGCGCGCTGTGCCGCTTTGGCGCGGCTGTCTCAGCGCGCTGCAAATGCAGAGCCTTGCTTGGTTGTGACCACCGCGAGCTCAATGGTGCAGCGCGTGCCGCCGCTTGAAACGATGCGCGCGAGTTCTCTGTCAGTTTATACTGGCGGGCGCATCCAGCAGGATGAGCTCTCTTCATACCTCTCTGTAAACGGTTATGTCCGTGTCGCGTCCGTGTCTGAAAAGGGCGAGTACTCTATTCGCGGCGGCAAGGTTGATATCTATCCGCCAACATGTGAGGAGCCGGTCCGTCTCGACTTGTTCGGCGATGAGATTGAAACCATCAAAGCGTTTGATCCGGAAACTCAGTTATCGACACGGACATTGAACCGTGTCGCCTTAGCACCCGTCTCAGAGATTTTGTTCAATGAGCAAACGCTTGGCCTGTTCCGCGAACGCTATTTGGCAGAACTAGGTTCTCCCGTGGGGGATCCGATGTATGAAGCCGCGCGGGCAGAAATCCGGCGTGGCGGGATCGAAGGATGGTTGCCGCTCTTCCACGGCCACCTCGACACAATTTTCAACTATATCGGCCCCAATGCATTGATTGGTCTGGGCGCGCTCTCAGCCGAAGCGGCGAGTGAGCGCTTGTCCCAGGCCAAAGACTATTACGACGCGCGCTTGGAGGCGGCCGGTGAAGAACGCCAGGCCCGCGTCCTGGCGCCGCAGCATCTCTACCTCACCGATGGGCAACTCTCAGCCGCTTTGCAGAGCAGCGGTGTTGCGCGCTTCCACGCGGGGCAGGGCGAGGGCGGGATCGATCTTGGGGGCACCCAAGGCCGGGACTTTGCGCCCGAACGCGCTCAGCCCGACATCAATATCTTCGAGGTCGCTGCGGCGCACGCCAAAGCGATCCATGATGGCGGTAAAACAATTGTCTTCGGCGCCTGGACGGATGGCTCAGCGAGCCGGCTTGAAGGCGTATTGGAAGATCACGGCCTTCCGGACGCGACGCGGGTCTACTCATTGGAGGCCGCGCAAAAGGTTGAGATCGCGATTTGCGAGCTTCCTTTAGAATCCGGCTTCGAAACCGAGGATCTCGTCATCATTGGCGAGCCAGACATTCTCGGCGACCGACTCGCGGCGCCGCGGCGTAAACGAAAAGCCGCGAATTTCATCGCCGAGTCTGCAAGCCTCAATCCTGGCGATCTAGTTGTACATGTCGATCACGGCGTCGGTCGTTATGTCGGCCTGAAGACTTTGGACCTCGCGGGCGCAGCCCATGATTGTCTAGAACTTGGTTATGCTAAGGGCGACAAGGTCTTCCTCCCAGTCGAGAATATCGATCTGATTAGCCGCTATGGCAGTGAAGATGCTGAGAGCGCCATTGACGGATTGGGCGGGGTTGGCTGGCAGACGCGTAAAGCGCGCGCCAAGAAAAAAATCCTCGAGATGGCCGCTGAGCTTATGGCCATCGCGGCAGCGCGGGAGATGCGCAAAGCCGATACGGTTGTGACGGGTGATGGGCTCTATGAAGAGTTCGCAGCCCGCTTCCCATACGAAGAGACCGATGATCAGCTGAACGCGATCGAAGATGTTCTAGGTGATCTATCCTCTGGCAAACCGATGGATCGATTGGTTTGCGGTGACGTTGGTTTCGGTAAGACTGAGGTTGCGCTGCGCGGAGCCTTTGTCGCGGCGATGGCGGGGCAGCAGGTTGCGATCATTGCGCCAACCACGCTACTCGCGCGTCAGCACTACAATACGTTCGTCGAGCGGTTCGCGGGCTGGCCAATCAATGTTCGGCCCTTGTCACGCTTTGTCAGTGCGAAAGAGGCGAGTGAAACCAAAGCCGGAATGACGAATGGCACTGTCGATGTCGTCGTCGGGACGCATGCCTTGCTGGCTAAGAATGTCGAGTTCAAGCGTCTCGGACTCCTGATTGTTGATGAGGAGCAGCGCTTTGGAGTTAAACACAAAGAGCGCCTGAAAGAACTTAAATCGGACGTGCACGTGCTGACGCTTTCGGCGACGCCAATCCCGAGAACGCTACAAATGGCGCTTACAGGAATTCGTGATCTCTCGATCATTGCGACACCGCCTGTCGATCGCCTTGCCGTTAGAACTTATGTCACCGAGTTTGATACGGTGACGATTAGAGAAGCGCTGCTACGTGAGAAGTATCGCGGCGGTCAAAGCTACTATGTGGCGCCGCGAATCTCTGATCTCGATTATTTAGAGAATTTCCTCAAATCCAACGTGCCGGAAGTGAAATTCTGTGTCGCACATGGCCAGATGCCATCCGGAGAACTCGAAGATCTAATGACAGCGTTTTATGAGGGCGAGTATGATGTCTTGCTCTCCACGACGATTGTTGAGAGCGGACTTGATATTCCACGTGCCAATACGCTGGTGATCCATAAGTCCGATCGGTTTGGCTTGGCGCAGCTTTATCAATTGCGCGGGCGAGTGGGGCGGTCGAAGCTCCGAGCCTATGCCTATCTGACAACGCCTGCAGACCGGGTGATCTCACCTGCAGCGGAACGGCGTTTGCGGGTCTTGCAGTCCCTCGATAGTCTTGGCGCTGGCTTCCAGCTTGCGAGCCACGATCTCGATATGCGCGGCGGCGGTAATCTGCTCGGCGATCAGCAATCGGGGCATGTCAAAGAAGTCGGCGTCGAGCTCTATCAGCAAATGTTAGAAGACGCCGTGAAGGCGCTTCAGTCTGGCTCGAATACGGAAGACGAAGTGGCCGACGATTGGTCGCCGCAAATCAATCTTGGCCTGTCCGTGTTGATCCCAGATGGTTATGTCGAGGATCTCGGCGTACGTCTTGGGTTGTATCGACGATTGGCGGATCTTGGCACTGAGCAAGAGCGTGAGGCATTTGCCGCTGAGCTGATCGACCGTTTCGGCCCACTTCCAAGCGAGACGCAGCAATTGCTCAATGTCACTGCGGTGAAAGTGGCCTGTAAGGCACTTGGCATTTCCAAGCTGGATGCCGGACCAAAAGGCGTCGTTATCACTTTCAGAGACGATACGGCTGTCGATCCAGCTCAGCTGATGATGCTGGTTCGTTCGCGCCCGGGAAAAATGAAGCTGCGTCCTGATAGCAAGCTTGTTGTGATGGGTGTACCTGCAGATGCAGAGCCGCGCATGAACGCCGTAAAAGGCTTGCTCAAAGAGCTTCAGGCCACGGCGAACGTTCTAGCTTAAGCGCGGCGTTCCGTCGAAAAGCCCGAACGTGCAGTAAGCCCACCAAGAAGCGATGTCAGTGTGTGGAATTGGCGTTTCTCGATGACACGCCAAGCGACAGAACGTTCCATCGATTGCTCAATCCGGCGCGCCAGGACAACAGCGCCGCGATAGGGCGTGTCGGGCAGCGTTACGCAGATATGGTTCATATCCAAACGTGCAGCGAGATCTGTGTCACGGAGAAGGGCGTTGATTCTGTGGGCCACATCCCGGACGTCATCATCATTCTTCAAATCTATCGAAATCACGGACAGCGGCGTCGCTGACTGATCTGCTTGATCCATCTGCGCCTGCAAATGCGTTTCGAGATAAGCGCGTGAAGCCAATCCGCTGGTGGCGTCTCGGGCGAGCGTGGTGAGACCCGCCGTTTTAACACCAGCATGTTCGATGTGATCGGTGCAGGCAAGACGCAGACGTTCTGCAACGGCTTCCAAGTCCGCGCCGACATCGATGATCTGGTCGGCCTTTTCGATCAGGTCATGGTCAAGTTGAATGGAGACTTCACGTCGCAAGAGGAGCAAGGTTTTTGGGGGCTCGGCGAGGGGAAGCTGTTTGATGCGTGCCAGCAATTTGCAAGCTTCGTCACCTGGTTGAGAAGGGCATAAGGCCAAAACGCGAAAACGGCCGCTCTCGAGATAGTCTTCCGCAGTGAGGCAACTGATCGCGGCGACAAAATTGATTTTGCTATCTTTCAGGCTCTTTTTGAGGACGTTCAAAAACGGAGCGTCATGACCAAGCCAAAGCAGTCTGGCATCGGCTCGCGTTCCCGTGTTCGAGCGTTCGATACCCAACTCGGCAAGTGTTTGGCTGCGAAGGTCAATCTCGCGGCGGCGTTGCTTTTCACGCTGACGAATCGAAATGCGTGCAGCGAGCGTGCTCAGCTCGGAAACATCCGTCAGATGAATATCGCTATGGGCAAGAGATTGGTCCGCCCGGCCCAGCGTGATGATGAGCCTCGTATCACCCGGTTCAATCGGTATTTCGCGGGTGCTCAGATCGATCAACGCGGGTGCCGCGTCTGGCGGCAAATAGTTGCCGCGAACCGGAACTGGGCGCGTGCCGCTTTGTCGGAGGCGTGCTTGTAGCATCTCCAGGCGCGGGCTCTCGGATACAACATGTATCACCGGAGCATCGAAGCTTTGATCATTGAGCATAAATTGTGTCCCGCAGCGACGTAGCGTCAGCCTTTTCTTTGCCAGCTTGAGTCTTAAAGTCTGGTTGATTGAAGAGGTTGAAACCCGCACTTAGGGAGAGAGAAATGGCGCAAGGCCCACTTTCAGGCGTAAAAATCATAGAATTCGCAGGAATTGGTCCCGGACCGTTTTGCGGCATGCTGCTCAGCGATATGGGCGCTGACGTCGTGCGGATCGATCGCGCCGGCAAAGCGCGGCCAGGTAATCCGACCGACGTTATGAGCCGGGGGCGTCGTTCGATTGCGCTCAACCTTAAAGATGAAGGCGACCGTGAAACTGCGCTGAAGCTTTTGGAAAAAGCTGACGGGCTGATCGAAGGGTTTCGCCCCGGCGTGATGGAGCGTAATGGGCTCGGGCCGGATGTCGTGCTCGCGCGGAACCCGAAACTCGTCTATGGTCGCATGACCGGTTGGGGGCAGCATGGCGCGCTCAGCCACTCTGCTGGCCACGACCTCAACTACATCGCGATCACTGGAGCTTTGCATGCAATGGGCGACAAAGATGGTCGCCCGCGTCCGCCACTCAACTTGATTGGCGATTATGGCGGCGGTGCTCTGTATCTTGCAATGGGACTGCTCGCGGCGATCATCAATGTGAAGAATGGCGGCGACGGCCAAGTAATTGATTGCGCGATGTCAGATGGCGCCGCCTCTCTCGCGACGATGTTTTACGGCATGCGCGCGATGGGCATGTGGACTGACGAGCGCGAGGCGAACTTGCTCGATGGCGGCGCGCATTTCTATGACACCTATGAGTGTTCCGATGGAAAATGGGTCTCGATTGGATCAATTGAGCCACAATTCTATGCGCTTCTGGTCGAGAAGGCTGGGCTAACGGACCCTGACTTTCAGGCGCAAATGGATCGCTCTAAGTGGCCGGACTTAAAGGAAAAACTGATCGCGGTTATGAAAACTAAATCCCGGGATGAGTGGTGCGAAATCATGGAAGGTACAGACATCTGTTTCGCGCCTGTCCTCTCAATGGCGGAGGCGCCGTCCTACAAGCACAATACGGATCGCGGCACGTTCGAGACAATTGATGGCGTCGTTCAGCCGGGACCTGCGCCGCGCTTTTCTAAAACGCCAGGCGCGATCCAGGGAAAGCCAGCCGGTATTGGCGAGCATCAAGAAGAAGTGCTCAAAGATTGGGGAATCGCTTAAACAGCGTTTTTCTGTTTTTGCGATGATCGGAGATTGCCATGGGTGCATTGCCTGGAACGACAGGGCGTCGACGCCTGTACCTGATGCGGCACGGCTTTGTGGATTACACGTCACCGGAAGTGCGGGCGGCGCAGGACCCGAGCATTGCATATCTTACCGAAGAAGGGCGCACGGAAGCTAAAGCGGCGGGTATTGCGCTGTCTGACGTTCATCTCGATGCGGCTTTCTATACGGGGCTGCGGCGTACCCAAGAGACCGCCGAAATCGTCCTGGCGCAGCATGATCTAGTTACGCCTGAACTGGAATCGGAACCACGGTTCCAAGAATTGCGTTCTGGGCAGTATATTGACTTCAAATCGCCTGAGCACCTCGCGGCGACCATGACGTTTCAGTTTGAGCAGGCGGGAAAGCCTGGCGCGACCTTTCTTGAAGGCGGTGAGAAATTCTCCGATGCTATGGACCGGATCGAAGATGGATTGAAAGGCCTGCTCTCGCGGCCTGGCTGGGCATCGGCGCTACTGGTGGCACATGAAGTTGTGAACCGGATGATCCTTGCTTGGGCGATTGGAGCGCCGCTCGGCGCCAGCGCGGGGTTCGAGCAGGACACCGGTTGTATCAACATTATCGATTTCGACTTGGTGCCGGACGAAGCTGGCAATGTGCGAATCGAACGTGCGATGATTAAAGCGGTGAACCTAACGCCGGCCAATTATCTGAAGAATGGTATGAACCTGCGGTCGCTTGAGGCGATTTTCACGCGCGCAGCTGAATAGCTGTTCAGAAATGGGCGGATTGCCCCCTCGATTATGAACAGAAAATGAGATGGCGCTCCGTCTGCGTTCATCTTGGTTCAGGCAAAACATATTTGTCGCCAGGGAGACCGCTTCTTGCGGAACATCTGGAGACGTCCTTCTTGCTAGACCTTGGCCGTTCTTTATGAGCGGCCTTTTTTTTGCGCGATCGCTTCGGCGCGTTCCATCGCGCTGCGCAGGTTTTCTTCGAGGCGAAGCCGAAGGGTTTCTCGATCATCGCCGGGGTTTGGGATCACCGCTTCGCCAAAGACCAGAGCGCCGCGTGTGAACGGGTAGGGGATACGGAACCCATCCCAGGTTTTCAGCCGATGCCGAGGGGCAGATACGATCGCATAAGGCAGAATCGGTGCGCCTGCGCGCTGGGCCATAATGATCGGGCCGTTTTGAGCGACCTCGGCTGGGCCGCGCGGTCCATCTGGCGTGATGCAGATGCCGCCGCCATTTTTGAGAATTCGAAGCGCTTCAGCGAGGGCTTTCATGCCACCTTTGTCCCGCTTCTTGCGTTTGTGGGTTGAGGAGCCTCGAACCGCCTCAAGTCCCAAATGCTTGATCGCCTTAGCGACTGGCTCCCCGTCTTTGGACAAAGAGATTAACATAGCCGACCGCGTTTTTTGCTGTGGCCATCGTTGAATGATGCGGCTCCAGCCCGACGGCAAAAGGAGAATGGTTGAGTGCCAGGCTGCGACGATGATGTTTGGGTAGCCGAGCCAGACTTTGAGTGCCTCTTCATCGCCCTCGACGGACCAACGAATGGTGCGATTGCACAGCGCCATATAGGCCCAGATGATCCAGCCAAGTAAGCTGGTCACGATCGCGCTGCGAAAGATCGCTTTCATGGCGGCTGTCTGTATACACGATTGCCCGGCTCGCAAAGGGCGATGATACAGAAACGCCCAGCCTGAGATCAGACTGGGCGCGCTGCAGATCAAAGATCGTTAAGTGCGACGTCGCTTATGGCACATATACTGTGTAGACGACGTCAGCTTTAACTTCGCCAGCACCTTGGGATAGGTCATACGCTGTACCTGCACCCAGTGTGTAAGTTGCGTCAAAGCGAACAGATTGGCTCACGATAGTGCCCGCCTGGGCCGCAGTGCGTTGGGTGCCATTGAAGACCTGCGTTTTGGTTTCTAGGTCTTTGAGGTCAGTTGCAGTACCAGTGGCCGTACCAGGGTTTTGAGCGTTTCCACCATATGTCAGCGAGTTTGGACCCGTGCCGTCTGTTCCGCTGACGGAGACATCAAAGAGGTAACCAACGTTTTCTGCAGTCAAGTCTCCGCTTTCCTCAAGTGAATTGGCAGCAATTTCGGCGTCGATTGCGAATGGAGTGTTCGAGGCGACATAGAAGCTCGACTCATATGTTAAATTGTCGCTTGTGAGGGTTGCGTCAGTCACATCAAACGCGCTGAAATTTGCAGCCGAATTAGTATTCACGCTTTGGAATTCCGAGCCGTTCCTCTCAAGTTGTAAGACAGAACCGAGACCAGCCGACGATGCGGCATCTGGCGTAGCGGTGAGTTCACCCGTCACCAAGGTTCGCCCATCTTCGAGAATCAAGTCGGTGTCGGCCACTCCTGCGTCGTCATCAATGATAAAATCGGTTGCCATTGCAGCCGTGCCATTAGAATCAGCAGCCCAGACAATCACGACACCCAAGACTTTGAAGTGCGGACGATCGATAATAGACGCATTTGCGGGGGTAACAGCAGCCGCACTCGCAACAAGAGTAGCGCCTGCCAAAAGCAGCTTACGAAAGCTCATTATGTAATCTCCATGATCAAGCAGCGAAGGCGCTGCAACACGGGCCTTTTGACCTCGTGGAGCTTATGTCTCACGGAAGATCTTATATTTCGCTAAGTGTGCCGGATAATTTCGCTAGCGACGTTAACCCTATTTATACTGTCGGGACGGGCTTATCCGCCAATTCCGCATAGCGGCCGCCATGATAGACCAGCGGCATAGCGTTTGGATCGGATGCTAGCCGCTGAACTTCGGCAATAAACAGAATGTGGTCGCCCGCTTCATGTTTCGCATAAGGCAGGCATTCCAAGCGTGCCGCGCAGTCGGGCAGGATTGGTAAATCGTGCAAGCCGCTTTCGAGCTTTAGGCCGGAAAACTTATCTACACCGGATTTCGCGAAGCGCTCAGACAAGTCAGCTTGATCGTCGCGCAAGATATGGACCGCAAAAGCTCTGGCTGAGGAAAAGGCGGACAGGCTGAGGGCATTTAGTCCAACAGACCACAATACCAGGGGTGGGTCTAATGAGACGGAATTAAACGAGTTTGCGGTGATCCCAACTGGGGTGCCGTCATCATCGCGCGTGGTGATGACGGTAACGCCGGTTACGAACAGGCCGAGCGTGTCGCGAAATTTTCTCAGGTCGAAACTCATACGTCTCTATGTGATCTAATTTTGAGATAGGTCCAGCGTTGGACTGCCGCGATGCTGAAAAAGACGCGCCTTCTTTTTGCTTGCCTGCATTTGGAGGGGGTGTTTGTCATTTGGGCATTTAATCCAGTTTTCGGCTCATTTAAGGAATGAGTCGGCATGAGATGCCTGGAACACTTGTCGAACGCTGTCAGAAATCCAATGGTTTATCAATGCAATTCGGTATGTCAGCCATGCGAAATCGCGAAAATGGTTGGGATTGCAAAGGAAAACGCGATTGCTGTTAACTTTTATGAATATCCAGAAAAGCCAGATGGGGTCGCATAAACATTGGCATTTCGACACTTTTGTGACCGCTCAACGTAAACTATTTATCATATGAACAGCTGTTCATTATGAATGGTTGTTCATCTTGTGTGGGTGCCACAAAGATGCCCTAAAAAACCACTTGTATGTCGGTTTCGTAACAGGCATCTAGGGAGCTCTTAAACGGGGCAGCAAGCCCTGAAGTGCAGTGAAGGACATCTTTTAGCAGTCGCCCTTTTTAAGCTGTTGAGGCGACCAAGATGTGGAGAATGAGACTAATGAAAGACTGGTGCAATAACGACGGCGCACGCCGTCTTAAGGATAAAATTGCCGAATATTGGGCAGATCGTGGATATGAAGTCGAAGTCGACCTGGTCGATGCTGGCTTTGTTCCTGCCATGCGTAGCGCGCGAACAGACGTTCGCAGCAACATGGTCAACGGTATGCCACGCCGCAAGCTCGTGAACGTGAACGAAGTTCGCAGCGAGTACCGTCCAGACTAATCCAGGCGAGCAAGTTCGGAGAGGGCTTGCTGCATGTTTCGCCAATGATCGATTGATCTAAGGCGGTCATAGGGGTGGTCTGAGAGAGAGCCATACCCGAATGACACGAACACAAAGGGCAGCTCCGCATCGCGGGCTGCCCTTTCGTCTGTCCAGGCATCGCCAACCATAATGGCGCGCGCCGGATCACCGCCGCCCTGGCGTACCGTTTCTAGAATGTGTTGCCCATCGGGCTTCTTAATCGAGAGCGTATCGCCGCCGACAGTTGCGGAAAAATACTTTTCTAAATCAAGACCGTTGAGGACTTGCTCGGCCAGGTGTTGAGCCTTGTTCGTGCAAACGGTCAGGGTTGCGCCACCGGACTGCAAGCTTGCGAGCGTGTCTTGGCACATCTCGAAAGGGACGCTTAAGCGGGTAATGTTCTCAAGATAGTGATCGAGAAAGCTCGGCCACAAGTCTTGATCAATCTCTTCCTCATCGATCGCGGCTTGGTTCTGCATGAGGCCTTTACGAATTAGCGCTTTGGCTCCGTCTCCAATCATCATTCGAATACTGTCGAGGGACACCGGAGGCAGGTTCTTTTTTGCAAGCGTGTGATTGAGCGCGGCGTGTAAATCTGGCGCGGTTTCGACCAAAGTTCCGTCCAGATCGAAGACTATGGTCCATCCGGTGAAATCATACGCCATATGTCCATCCTATTTGATCGCGGCTGCTTCTTGTGCGCCCTTAATACAATAGGGCTCGCATCGACTCGGATCTTGCTCTAGGGCAGACGCAGAAAATTCGCGAGGGAATTTTGACATGACGAAACGTGCGGCTGTGATCCTAGCAGCGGGCCAGGGAACGAGGATGCGCTCGTCGGTGCCAAAGGTTTTGCATCCTGTCGGCGGGCGCGCGATGGTCGACTGGTCGGTCGCCTTGGCGAAAGCGGCCGGGTGCGAGCGTGTCATTGTGGTTTGCTCACCGGCTGGCGCAGCCGTGCAGGATCACGTGACCGCGACCCTCGGCTCTGACGCCATCGCCATTCAAGACCCTCCACTGGGCACGGGTCATGCTGTTCTATCAGCGAAAGAGGCTTTGCAGGATTATGATGGAGATTTGGTCGTCCTATATGGCGACACACCGCTGATCCCATTGTCCGCGATCGAAGCCCTGTTCGATGAGTTGAATGACGGCGCGGCAGTAGGTGTTCTCGGCTTTGAAGCAAAAGATGCGGGTGCTTATGGCCGGTTGATCGTGGGTGAGGGCGGCGATCTGGAAGCCATTGTGGAGGCCAAAGAGGCGACTCAGGAACAACTCGCTGTCTCGTTCTGCAATTCAGGCGTTATGGCCGCGCGGTCAGGCGCGATATTCGCTCTTTTAGATCAGGTTACAAACGACAACGCCAAAGGCGAATTCTACCTCACCGACATTGTCGAGCTTGCGCGAGCCGCTGGCGGCAAATGCCGTGCAGTGGCCTGCGATGAGGCTGACGTGCTGGGTGTGAATTCCCGTGTGGAGTTGGCTGAAGCTGAGGCGGCTTTCCAGGCGAAGATGCGCCAAAATCTTTTGCTTGCGGGCGTCACGATGACCTCGCCTGAAACGGTCTTCTTTAGCTACGACACCGAGATCGAAAGTGATGTCATGTTAGAACCGAATGTCGTCTTCGGTCCGGGTGTGGCGGTGCGCTCCGGCGCCAAGGTTCGAGCGTTCTCGCACTTAGAGGGTGCTGATGTTGCCGGCGGCTGTGAGATTGGCCCTTATGTGCGCTTGCGACCAGGCGCTGTGCTTGAAACCGGCGCGAAAGTCGGCAATTTCGTCGAGATCAAGAATACGCGGATGGGCGCTGGCGCGAAAGCGAGCCACCTTGCCTATCTTGGCGACGGCGATGTCGGGGCAGGCGCGAATATCGGAGCGGGCACGATTTTCTGTAACTATGACGGCTTCCTGAAATACAAGACGACCGTCGGGACCAATGCTTTTGTCGGTTCTAATTCATCCTTGGTGGCACCTGTGACGATTGGCGATGGCGCTTTCGTGGGGTCTGGGTCGGTGATTACGAAAGATGTTGAGCCGAATGGACTTGCCGTTGCGCGTGGGCGACAAATGCAGAAGGCGGGTTGGGCGACGTCATTCCGCGATAAAATGGCTGCAATAAAAGCAGCTAAGAAAAAAGGCTGATGGAGGCATAACATGGCGAATGAGCTGGAGAAGGAAAACGCGGCGCACGCAGCCATGGATTTTGTCGAAGACGGCATGACGATCGGCCTCGGAACTGGATCGACGGCGAAGTTCTTTGTGGAAAACCTGGCCGAAGAAATCGCCGACGGGCTTGTCGTGCGCGGTGTTCCGACGAGCGAACAAACGCGCCGATTAGCGGAGTCGCTCGGGGTTCCGCTCGTAGATATTGAACAAGTGGATCGTATCCACCTCACCGTGGATGGCGCGGACGAGGTCGATGATCATGCGCAGCTGATAAAAGGTGGCGGTGCAGCTTTGCTGCGTGAGAAGATCATCGCCAATGCCAGCGATTTGATGATCGTCATCGCCGATAGTTCGAAAAAGGTTGAGATGCTCGGCCAGTTCCCGCTGCCAGTCGAGGTGACGCCGTTCGGATACACGATCACTGCCAAGAAAGCTTACGACGCGCTCAAGAAAGCGGGCGTACTGAAACCGATGATCAAGGTCCGCACAGGGCCGGGAAACAAGCCGATCGTGACCGATGGCGGCAACTTCATTCTCGACTGCTCCTGCGGTGCGATTCCAGATGCGCCGCTAGCCGCGGCTTTGCTGTCAAACATTCCTGGCGTTGTCGAACACGGTTTGTTTATCAATCTGGCGCGGACCGTGATCATTGGGGCGGATGACGGCGCCACTATATTTGAATACTAGCGCGGCATTCCCACATAGCGCTCTTCTGATTTCCTCATTTCCCAACAAGGACTAAGCCATGGCTGACCATTCATATGACTATGATCTATTCGTGATCGGTGGTGGCTCCGGCGGTGTGCGTGCAGCGCGGATCGCTGCAGGTTATGGCGCGAAAGTCGCGTTGGCTGAAGAGTATCGCATGGGCGGAACCTGCGTGATCCGCGGCTGTGTGCCGAAAAAGTTCATGGTTTATGCCAGCGACTATGGCCACAAGCTGAAAGAAGCACAGAAATTCGGCTGGGACGTGACGGTCGGTGCGTTCGATTTTGCAGGCTTCATGGCCAATCTGCATGCTGAAGTCGATCGATTGTCAGGGCTCTATATGAGCGGCCAGGTGAATGCCGGCGTCGACGTGTTTGAAGAGCGCGCTGAATTTGTCGATGCGCACACTTTGAAACTGGTGAGCAGCGGCAAAACGATCACCGCAGACAAGATTTTGATCGCTGTTGGCGGGTCTCCTTGGCGGCCCTCTGAGGATGAGCTGCCGGGCGTTGAGCACACCATTACTTCGGATGGTGTTTTCCAGCTGAAATCATTGCCCAAGCATATCGTAATCGCAGGCGGCGGCTACATTGCGTGCGAGTTCGCGCATGTATTCGCGGGGCTTGGTGTGGAGACTTGCCTGGTCTATCGGGGAGACACCGTGCTGAACGGGTTCGACATGGACGTTCGAACCGAGGTGCACGAAGGCCTCAAAGAAGCTGGTGTCCGCGTCATCACGAATACGGTGTTTGAATCGATTGAGAAAACCGATCATGCTGAGCGTCCGCTTCACCTCAAATTGACCAATGATATGGAACTCGATGCGGATGTTGTGATGATGGCCGTTGGGCGTCGTCCGCACATTAATGGGCTTGGCCTTGAGGCAGCGGGTGTTGTCGTTGGAAAACGCCACGAGATTGTCGTCGATGAATATTCCCGCACGAATGTGGAGAACATTTTTGCCGTCGGTGATGTGACCCGCCGGGCCGAACTGACGCCGGTCGCGATCCGCGAAGGGCACGCGTTCGCCGATACCGAGTTTGGCGGCAATCCGCGCACCTTCGATCACGATAAGATCGCTACCGCAGTCTTCACACAGCCTGAAGTCGGCACGGTCGGCCTTGCTGAACATGAGGCGCGCAAGAAGTTCGGTGCGGTTGATATCTACAAGACCAAGTTCCGGCCGATGAAGAATATGTTGAATGGCAAATCCGAGCGCGTGTTCATGAAGCTGATCGTGCGCCAAGACGACCAAGTCGTGGTCGGCGCGCATGTCGTTTCGCCAGATGCCGGTGAAATGATCCAAATGCTCGGGATCGCCATCAAAATGGGTGCCACGAAGCAGCAGTTTGACGAAACCTGCGCGGTCCACCCAACCATCGCCGAAGAAATCGTCACGCTGCGGACGAAGGCGTCGTAAAACCGCACCAAGGTTCAAATCGCTCTTTGCAAAGCACGGCCATCATGGAATGATAGCGCTAACAATTCGGGAGCGAAAATCATGCGGACGAGCTGGAGTGCAGCACTTGGACTAGTCATATTGACGGCGTGTTCTCATGAACCTGCTCCAATGACCCCGACGCTATGCGAAAACGCCGAGATGATCGGCCAGTTCGACCCTTCGAATGACGTCTTTGTTGGCTATTTTGATAGCAAGCCGGATATTGATGATTTGCACACCGTCGCAGCTGTTGGGTCGCTTTTGAAGCATGACGCCTTCGCCTGCGTGGAGGCAATTGGGGTTGCGGGTGCCTATGGGACCCAAGGGGGAGACTATATCCACTCGCCAGCGCTTTTCGACCTCGCTTTCGGCGATAATTGGCTGGATGGCCACAATGACCGCGATGCCACGATTGAGGCGCAAGCGGAGCTGTTTATAGATACGCTGCGAGATGGTGGCGATATCTGGATCATGATTGCGGGGCAGGCCGATATCGCAGCGGATGCGCTATCACTTGCGGTCGAGCGCGCGCCCGATCTGCCCTACAAATCCCATCTGCACCTAATTCAGCACAGTGATTGGAATGAGAGCGTGACCGCGCCCGAAAAACTCGCCTTTGTTCGCGAGACAGCTGACTATCAGAAAATAGCTGACGGCAATGCCAGAGGGAACGGAACACCCGGCTATACATTGGCTGACGGGCAGCTCTGGCCCCGCGTTCTTGCCGATCCAAAGATTGGCGCGCTTTGGGAAGCAGCCAAGCAGCTGGCGGACAAAAAGAATCCTAATTCCGCCTATGTGAACCCATCGGTTTCGGCAGGCGGCTTCGACTTTTCCGACACGTCTGAAATGGTGCACGTCTTCGGGCTCAATGTTCTCGATAATGTGCCGCTCTTCTTGGACTACGTTCTTGAAGATACGAAAACGGTCTGGCCAAATGGAGCGAAGGCCGCTTTGGCACTAACTTACGATGACGCTCTCCTCAGCCAAGTTGAAACCGCCTTGCCGCAGCTTGATGACGCTGGCCTGAAAGCAACATTCTATCTCTCACTCGCCAGTCAGGGCTTTAAGGCGCATCAGGACGTCTGGAAGCAAGCCGCGCTGAACGGGCATGAATTGGGCAATCACACGATCTATCATCCTTGCCGGGCGTCTCTGCCAGGGCGTGATTGGGTGGCGCCGAACCGGGATTTGGACACTTATACAAAGTATCAATTGCTCCAGGAGCTAGAGACTGCAAACGCAACTTTGGCCGGTATCGATGGTGAGGACACCCGGACTTTTGCATACACCTGCGGTGATGTGCGCGTCGGAGGAGAGCCGTTCATTGCAGATCTCGAGGGCATGTTCCCTGGGGCCCGAAGTGTCGAGCGGGATGTGGCGCTTTCGCCGTACTACGTTCCATCATTTGCCGTTGATGAAACGCCCTCGGTAGAGATGATCGATTATGTCGACAGCTTGATTGCCCGCGACGCGATTGGAACAATTACGTTTCACGGCGTCGGAGGCGACCATCTTTGGGTGACGCCTGAAGACCATGCCGCATTGCTGGCATATCTAAAGGTGAGGCAAGACGAAATATGGGTCGCGCCTTTGGGGGATATTTTGGAATGGCGGGATGCCGCGTCGGCGCCAAATTCGCGCTAAATCGAAAAACTCGTTCCGCAGCCGCAGCCAGCGGTGGCGTTCGGATTGTTGATCTTGAACGCTGCGCCGATCAGCTCGGTTGAGAAATCGATCTCGGAGCCGGTCATGAATTCGATGCTCATTTCGTCGATCAGAACACTGACGCCGTCGCGAGAGACGACAAGGTCATCCGCATTAGCTGTGTCTTCCAAATCGAATTTATATGAGAATCCAGAGCAGCCGCCCCCTTCGACGGAAACCCTTAAGTAGGACTTATCCGGTTGTTTCTCTAGAATCGCTCTAATGCGCTTCGCAGCCGACTCAGACAGGGTAATATCGCTCATGGCCAACAAGATAGTGACGACTGACATTCCTGAAAAGAGGGCAGTTTACGCAACCCGCTGGGAAGACTCGCGAGGACGGTTCATTCAAGAGCCGGATTCTGCGACCCGGACGCCGTTTCAGCGTGATCGCGACCGCATCATCCACGCTTCAGCTTTTCGGCGATTGAAGCAGAAAACGCAGGTTTTCGTGGCACATGAGGGCGATCACTACCGCACGCGGCTGACCCATTCTCTGGAAGTCGCGCAAATCGCGCGCTCGGTGGCGCGCACGCTTGGCCTGGATGAGGACCTCGCTGAAGCCATGGCGCTTGCCCACGATCTTGGTCATCCGCCCTTCGGGCATGCAGGCGAAGACCAGCTGGATGAGTGTATGACCGAGTTTGAAGGGTTTGATCATAATGCTCAGACCTTGCGCGTCGTCACGCGTTTAGAGGACAGATATCCAAGCTTTCATGGTTTGAACCTGACCTGGGAAATGCTTGAAGGGCTCGTGAAGCATAATGGGCCGCTAATCACAGCGGATAACACGATTGCTGATCTGCCAGCCGCATTTCGCGATTTCCCTTGGCTTGAACAGTTAGAGTTGGGCCAGTTCGCTGGACCCGAGGCCCAGGTCGCGGCGCTCGCAGATGATATCGCTTACAACAATCACGACATTGATGATGGCATTGCCGCTGGTCTGTTCTCGATCGCAGACTTGGAAGAGCTGCCGCTGATTGGGGATATTTTTAGATCCGTGAAATCCGACTTCCCAGCGCTCGACGATCGCAAGATCGTTTTTGAGGCCGTGCGCCGCCTGATTGGGCATTGGATCAATGACTTGACGACAGAGACGCGCCGCCGCGTCGAAAAGCATCAGCCAAAGAGTGCCGCGGACGTTCGCGCTTTGCCGGAACCGCTTGTTGCGTTTTCGGAGACGCTGGACCGCGATCAACGAGCGCTCCGAGCCTTCCTATATGAACGCATGTACAAGCACTACAAAGTCAATCGGATGCGCAGCCAAGCAAAGCGTATTCTAAGCGAGCTGTTCGCGCTGTTTATGGCTGAGCCTGAAACCCTGCCGGATCTCTGGCGCCGAGACGCAGAACAGGCCACATCAGTACGCCGCGCCCGCCTTGTTTGCGACTATTTGGCGGGGATGACCGATAATTATGCGATCGATCTGCATCGCCGCCTCTTCAGCATGGAAAGCATGCTTTAAACGCGTTTACCAAATTGCTCCGAACCCACCTCAATTCGGCCCTAAGATTCAGGCATCGTTAACAAAACGACCTTAGCTGTTAACGAAACTGAAGATGGCGGGGAAAGAGATGAGCCGTGCGAAAAGCGAACCCGATTACGATTTCGGGCCCTATGAAGACGAATATCGGGGATTTGAGATTCGCGACGACGAGTCAGGGCGTGGGCCACTGATTCTAGTGCTCGCATTGGGAGTTCTATTGATCTTTGCAGGCGTCGTCTGGAACACTTATCGCCAGGGTGTGCGTTCGACAGAGGGCGGTTTGCCAGTGATCGCTTCAGACACACAACAGTTTAAACGCTCGCCGGATGAGCGCGGCGGTGTCGAGGTCGCTGGGCAGGACAAGGCCTATTACGACTCAATGGACGGTTTAGGCGATCCAGCGCTGCAAAAGGCGTCTGCGCGCAACCCAATAGATATTCGTCGGCGTTCGAATGACACGTTGGCCGGTGCTCCAACTGAGCTGCCGCCTGTAGAAGAGGGCGACGATGCGCCGAAGATTACGTTTGCTGAAGGCGTTGAGGTTCCACCAATACAAGCTGAGCCAGAGGCTCCCATCCAGATTGCGGTCGCGAAGCCGGTCACTGACCCCATTGCCGACGTAACCGTTCAAGAGACCCGGCCGAGCGAACTCTCCGTATCGCGCTTTGTCGCTGCTGGAACGTACCAAGTTCAACTCTCCGCGCTGCGATCAGAAGATGCTGCGAAGGGCGCTTGGCAGCGTTTGCAAAACACCGCGCCAGATCTCTATCAAGGTGCAGAACTCGACATTCAACGCGCAGATTTAGGCGCAAAGGGTGTGTTTTACCGTCTGCGGATCGGCTCATTCGCTGATCGCGCGGCCGCAAAAGGCTTCTGCGCAGATGTTAAAGCCACTGGTAAAGACTGTATGGTCGTCGCTAAGGCTATTGGATGAGCGTATCCGCCTGCATCACCAGCGTATCGGGCCCGGTCCTCTTGGCGGAGGAACGGGCCTTTTTGCGTGAGGCTCAGCCTTGGGGCGTGATTTTGATGGGGCGGTCTTGCGTCGACCGAGCGCAAGTCAGAGCGCTGACCGCTGAGATCAAAGAGGCGCTTGGGCGGGATGCGCTGATCTTCATTGATCAGGAAGGCGGCCGTGTTGCGCGACTGAAAGCGCCTGAGTGGCCGAAATTCCCCGCCACTGGAACCTATGGTGCGCTTTATGAGCATTCTCCAAAAGATGCTGTGGAAGCCTGCGCGCTCGGGCACCGTTTGATGGGGCACGAGCTATATGAGCTTGGCATCTTTGCCGATTGCGCCCCATGTGCAGATCTTAGGCAAACGAACACGCATGACGCGATTGGCGATCGCGCGTTCGGGTATTCCGTCGAAGCGGTGACCGCGCTCACCGAAGCGGCCGTGTCAGGACTCAAGTCGGCCGGAGTCGCAAGCGTCGTCAAACATATGCCGGGGCAAGGCCGATCCGCGCTCGATACCCATTATGACTTGCCGTCAGTGGACGCCGATGCGACGGCGTTGATGCAGGATATGTCTATTTTTCAGGCTTTGGCCGACCAAGTGCCTATGGGCATGACATGTCACGTGATCTTCGAAGCGTTTGATGCCGAGGCCCCCACGACAGTCTCGCCGACCGTTATTTCTGAGACCATTCGCGGGCGAATCGGATTTCAAGGACTCTTGATGACGGATGATTTGGGGATGGATGCCTTGGGGGGAACCCTTACAGATCGCGGCGCCAAAGCTTTGGCGGCTGGCTGCGATATCCTGCTGCATTGCTCCGGATTTCTGAAAGATCCGGCGGCGATCCTCAAAGAGATGGAAGAGGTCGCGACCGTCGCCGGCGCCATTGATGGCATCGCGCGAAACCGGGCTGATGCGGCTGATGGTTTTGTGACCGCACCTGAGGCTATGGACACCGAACAGGCCTGGGCAAGGTTCGGCGATCTGATGTCGCAAATGGAGGCGAGGGCGTAAGATATGGAACTCGTTTCAAACGATTTGGTCACGCTGGATGAAGATGTCGAAGCCGAAGAGGTCTTTTCGATTGATGTGTCTGGCTATGAGGGACCGCTCCACCTTTTGCTCGACCTAGCGCGCAAGCAAAAAGTCGATCTGCTACATGTCTCGATCTTAGAGCTTGCCACCCAATATTTGGGCTTCATCCAGGAAGCACAGGACAAGCGTATTGATCTGGCCGCTGACTATTTGCTGATGGCCGCGTGGCTCGCATTCTTGAAATCGCGCCTATTGTTGCCAAAACCCAAAAAAGATAGCGATGAGGAAGCGTCCGCAGAGGATGATGCGCGCAAACTCGCCTTCCGCTTGAGGCGGCTCGACGCGATGCGCGAGGCGGGCGAAGCGCTCATGGATAGCAGTATTCTTGGCCGTGATGTATTTCTGCGCGGCATGCCCGAACAGCCGAAAGTTGTCAAAACCACCGAATACAACACGACGCTCTATCACCTCATGCAATCGTTCGGATCGATCCGGCAGCGCAAAGCGAAAGAGGCGCCGCACACGTTCGAAAATCAATATGTACTGCCTTTGGAAAGCGCTCGGGATAATCTGCGCAGCCTCAGCCCAAAACTGAAAGAATGGGCGAGCCTGGATGATATTCGTCGCCAAATGACGGATGTGGATGAAGATGTACCGACACGCTCTGTAACGGCGAGCGTCTTCTCAGCAACTTTGGAACTTACGCGCGACGGTGATGTCGATGTTCGCCAGGACGAGCATTTCGGCCCACTCTATTTGCGCGCAAACACTCACCAGCAAGAGGGGATTGCACCATGACCAAGGTCGATAGCTCAATTCCGATCGAGGACGCCCCGGAAGACATCCGCCGCGCGGTCCAGCAACTATCATTTGCCTATAAGCGCTCTGCCGAGACGCTATATGAGGTTGAAGACGATGCCATCGCCGAAGCGGTGCGCCGCGCCGAGGCTATCCTATTCGCAGCCGGTCAGCCGCTTGAAGCCTCCGCGATTGCGGAAGTCTTGCCGCAAGGTGTGGACGTCCCCTCTGTTTTGATGACGCTGAAGGCGACTTATGCCGAACGCGGCGTGAACCTTGTCGAAGTCGGTGGGAAGTGGCGGTTTCAGACAGCCGATGATCTGAACTATTTGTTCGTTGAAGAACGCCATGAGCAGAAATCACTGTCTCAAGCCGCGCTCGAAACGCTTGCCATCATCGCATATGGCCAGCCCGTGACACGCGCTGAGATCGAAGCGGTTCGCGGCGTTGCTGTCTCAAAAGGGACGATCGACGTTCTGATGGAAGCTGGCTGGGTCAAAATCAAAGGCCGCCGAAAGACGCCGGGCCGCCCCGTCACGCTGGGAACAACTGATAAATTCCTGGAGCATTTTGGTCTTGAAAGCCTTGATGTGCTGCCCGGACGGGCGGAGCTGGAGGCCGAAGGTCTTCTGTCCGATGTTATTCCGGATGGCTTCTTTTCAGATGGCTCAAGCATGCACAATGACCCAGAAGAGCTTGGTTCTGAGGCCGATCCTGAAGAAAGCTCTGACTTCGTCACAGATTTCATGGGACCCGAAGAAGAGATTCATTAGTCATTTTCGCTTATGAAACCTCGGTCACGCCATTGTAACTCGCGGTGTGGCGCGTTATCTCGAAACGAGTATTAGGAGAGAAATCATGGCTCCAAGTTGGATGCAGCTATTGCTCGTGGCCGTCGTCGCGCTTTTGATCTTTGGTGGACGTGGACGGATCTCTTCGATCATGGGCGACATGGCCAAAGGAATTACCAGCTTCCGCAAGGGATTGCGCGAGGAAGATGAAGACGCAAAAGCTGTCGACGGTGACGATATGGTGAATATCACGCCTGAGAAGGAAAAAGCTAAGTCGGCCGACTAGACGTCGTTCGATGAGCGCGGAAGGCGCCTGATCATGCTGCCGCAATTCGGATTTAGCGAACTTTTGTTCCTGGTGATCATCGCATTAGTGATTCTCGGGCCAAAGGATCTGTCGCTGACAATGCGAAAACTCGGGCAATTCGTGGCCAAAGGTCGTTCCATGGCGAACGAGTTCCGGGCCGCCTTTGACGATATCGCGCGCCAGGCGGAGCTCGATGATCTGCGTAAAGAGATCGAAGACTTGAAACGCGATAATGCCGTGACGCAAGCCGTTGATGAGCTCAAAGAAGTCGAGAAAGACATCAACCAAACGGTCCTGCGCGAAGAGGCGAAGCTCAAAAAGGACATGGCGAAACCAATTGCGCCTGAGCCCGAGTCGGATGCGCCCGCCCAGCCTAAGCCTGAGCCGGATTCTCAGACGAAGCTACAGGCTGAAACACCACCGGCAAACGAGCCAAAAGACAAGGCGGTGTCATGAGTAAGGACCTACCGGTCGATCAGCGCCCTGATTTAACCGACAATGAGATCGAAGCGTCTCGCGCGCCGCTGCTCGATCATTTGAATGAGCTGCGCTCGCGTTTGATGAAAGCACTGATTGCGTTCGCGGTTTGCTCGATTGGTTGTTTCTTTATCTCGCTGCAGCTGTTCAATATCTTGACCGAACCCTTTTTCGAGGCGTCTGCCGCGAATGGTGTCACCGAAGATCCGTTTCTGATTTTTACCGCGCCGCTTGAGTTCTTTTTCGTGAAGCTGAAGATTGCGCTGTTCGCAGGTTTGTTTGTGTCGTTTCCGATTATCGCTTGGCAAGTCTACGCTTTTGTCGCTCCCGGCCTCTACAAAGAAGAGAAAGGAGCATTTCTTCCTTTCTTAATCGCTGCGCCAGTGCTTTTCACGATCGGCGTCTTGTTCGTGTTTTACGTAATGATGCCGCTCGTTATGACGTTTGCGCTCAGTCAGCAGCAAGCGGGCGGAGTCGACGCGGTTCAAATCGAAGCTCAAATCAAAGTCTCGGAGTATTTATCTCTGACACTTGCGCTGATGATGGCGTTCGGACTGTCCTTTCAGTTGCCGGTAGTCTTAGCCCTGCTTGGGCGCGCGGGCATCGTTGGCGCAGATACGCTGCGCAGTGGCCGCAAATACGCCATCGTTGGAATTCTCGCCGTCGCGGCCTTTGCCACGCCGCCGGACTTCATTTCACAAATCATGCTAACAGTGCCTGTCTATGGCCTGTACGAAATCAGTATCTGGATTGTGTCCGTGATGGAACGCAAAGCTGCGCAATCTGAAGAGGAAGCTACCGTTTAAGGGAGCTGCTCTGCACAAAGCGGCAGTGAAAACCCAGCCGGCATCTTTGTCTCTTCTGAGGCGCACGCGCCTTCAAAGATCGCGGTCTCCACGCCGATGGCCGACTCTAAGTTTGCGCCTGCAAACCGGGCATCGCGAAAGCTCGCGTCAGAGATGGTCGCGCCAGTAAAGTCGGCACCGATCAGAACCGTATTGTCGAAGACGGATCCGGTCAGATCCGATGCTGTCAACACCGCCTCATAAAGGGTCGCTGCTGAGAAATCACTATTGTGCATCGTCGCCGATTTCATTTGGGCGCCGGTCAGTGTGGCGCCAATGAACTTGCCATCGCTGAGATCCGCGCTGTTTAAAACAATGCCCGTCATCTTCGAGCTATTGAAGCTCGCGCCTTGCATCCGCGCACCAACGAGATTGGCTTGTTCGAATGAGGCCTCTGTGAAGTCGCCAAGCCGTAAATCAGCGCCGGCTGCCTGTACCCCGTTAAAGTTCGCTCCGTGAGCGTGTGCACGGCGGAGGTTGGCGGCGGTTAGGTCAGCGCCTGGATAGCTTGCTTTGGAGACATTCCAACCTGACATGTTCCGCCCAACCAAGGAACAATCGTGACAAGATCCGCTATAGGAAGGAGACCAAGAGATCCGGCTTGGCGCCTCTTGGGCGCTTATTGGCACGGCGCCCAACATCATGACACTTGCGAAAAGAAATGAGCGAATAGGAAACCGGGTCGTCATGAATCTCCTCATACGCGAACCATGGCGGGTCTAGAACTGAAAAACTAGTAATCCAACAGTCACGTCGATTGCTGTTGCAATCATGTCTCACCCCGATCGGCTAAGAACAGGCTGGGATCGTTTTGCCTTTTGGGAGTCGTGTCGAGGCATCGCCGCAAGCTTGATTAAGCTGTGATTGCGTCAAGCCTTTTGCGATCGCCAAATCGGCGCCCGAGAAGTTCGCACCAGTGAGATTTGCACCGGAAAAGTTCGACGATCCGAAATAAGTTCCCACCGCAATCGCGCGCTTGAAATTCACATTAGAGAAGTTCGTGCGATTGAAACGGGCGCCGAAAAGATTCGCGACGGACAAGTCTGCGCCTTTCAGGTTCACATCGTCATAAGTCGAGAGCGCCAGGTTCGATTGGCGAAGCCGGGTCGCCTCAAGATTCAGCTTTTTCCCTTCCGCATAAGACAGATCAGCCTGGAAGAGATTGCACTTCGCGCACGATTGTCCCGACTGAACGCGCGCGATTTGAGTTGCGTCTTGAGACATTGCAATTGGAGCAACGAGCCCGGCGAATAGGGCCGAAATAGCGATCTGTTTCAGCATGGGACACCCGTCCTGCGTCTAGGTTTACACTTAGGTAACCATAGGCAAGTGGCGGGCCAACCCAATTGACTTGCTATTCGGTAGCCTCAGCCTTTCCGACATAGCCACAAGTATCGCAGGCTGTATCACCGTCCGCCTCATCCAAATAAAGCGTGAAGCTGCCGCAATTCGAGCAGGCATCTGGTAGGTAGGCTGGTGAATCGGTCTCTTCGGCAGTGTTTTCCGATGCTTCTTCCTCGTCGCGCTCAGCTTCGCGTTCTTCGCGCTTGGTGTTGAAGATCACGATATTGTCGGGGATCTGCCCGCGGGCGAAGCCACGTGAAATCAAATGTGCGGCTTCGTCGGGAAGGGGTTGCGCGTGAGACTTCTCGATCCCATCCTCGAGGCCTCGTCCAAGTCCGTCATGGGTCGCATCACCCAGTTCGGCCAAATCTTCCCGTGCGAGATATGACACCGCGAGCTCGCGGAAAATATAGTCGAGGATCGAGGTCGCGCGGGCGATTTGGTCATTCCCGGTCACGTCGCCTGCGGGTTCAAAGCGCGTGAAGACGAACGCGTCGACATATTCTTCTAACGGCACACCATACTGCAGACCGAGCGAAACCGCGATCGCGAAATTGTTCATCAGCGATCGGAAAGCTGCGCCCTCTTTGTGCATGTCGATGAAGATTTCACCCAATGAGCCATCATCAAACTCGCCTGTATGGAGATAGACTTTATGCCCGCCGACGGTCGCTTTCTGAATGTAGCCTTTGCGGCGATCAGGCAGGCGCGTACGCGACACGCCGCTTGGCGCCTCCATAATCGTTTGCGGCGCCGCGTCCTCTGCCATCAAGTCTTCAGCGAGCGCGGTGATATGCTCCATGCGATCCGCAGTGAGGCGATTAAGCTGTGTATCCAGGGCAGGGAGCCAGACCGACAACGTGCTCTTGAGCATTGGCTCAAGGTCGGTTTCAGTGAGACTGGACCCTGAGAGAACAATTGCGACATCACCGTTTGTTTGCAGAGCTTCAGCGAGTGCAAGATGCTCCTCGGCTGACAAGGACTGCAACAGACCAGAAGCTCCGAGCGCCGCCTGTGCTAGTTTCTCCGGACGTCCGTCGAGCGCCTCTTCGGCCTCAGCGATCTCACGCTTCGAGAAGCCAATCGACTTCAACAGAGAACGTCCATCCGAGTCGAAGGATTCAGGCGCCAAACGTAGGTCTTTGGAGATGATGTCGTCGCCAAGGACCCAGCGCGAAAACGCGGCGTTCAGCGGCAAGCCTTCGCCGAGTGCGCTTTTGACCTTCTCAATGGCCTGCGTTGAAAACCCTCTCGTTCTTAGCGTATCGCCGCCGAAATGCGGCATCAGCTCCAAGTCTGCGGCTGACTCAATCTCCGCCATTAACGTAGGAAGAGTTTCAGGCGCGCGGTGGGCGAGCCCGATCCGGGCCATGAGAGAAAGCGCCGGGTGATCGCCTTCTTCCAGTTCAATGAACGATGTCATCGGCTGCAGACCGAGCGTTGCGGGCTGGAAATTAGTCAGTGCTTTTGCGGAAAGCGGTGCGATGGCGAGGTCAACATCGCGCTTCGATTTGCGCGCGCTGCGGGCTGAGAGGCCCAGCGTTTCGGCGTACTTCTTCGTGAAAGAGCTGCCTTTGCCGACAGATTGAAGCAGTTTCAGTAAAGCGGTCAGGCTGACCACGCTATCGCCATTATAGTCGTGGCCGAGCCCGAGTAGGGCAGCTGACAATCCGCAAGGAACAAGAATGAGCCCTTCGCCATTCTCTGCCATTGCCGCACTGATCAGATCATCCAGGACGTCGGTTTCAATGCCGTCCGGGGTAACAAAGCGCGACACATCAAGCGCCATAGCCGGTTTTGCTGGATCGAGCGGGTCTGATTTCTGAACAAATGTTCCGACCCCCGTGCGCCGGATATCATTTAAGTCGTTCAGGCCGAGATCGGTCGCGATTGAGCAAGCGGGCGGTGCGCCGGTTTCAATCGCGTCATTGCGAAATTCATTGGCCAGCGTTTCGAAGCCGCGGTCCTGGTTCAGCGCTTCTTCAATCAGTGCCAGCGGGACGCCGCGCGCCGCGGCCTCGGCCAGTTCGGCGTTCTTAGGCGTATCATCCAGTCCCTCAAGCAATTCAGCCATGGCCAGTTTGCTGGTCCGGTTGAGGCGCTGCCGCGTCGCCATGCTCACGGCTTGGTCTTTGTCTAACAGATTTGTTAGCGGTGCCGCGCAAAGCTCGCCAAACGGTAAGACGGCGCTGATCAGCCCCTCATCCATTGCGGTTGCGAGTAATTGTGCGTTGCGATCACTTGCAGACATGAACTGCGCCCTCCAGCCGGAGCGGGCTTGACCTAGCCCGCGACATGATGTGTTGCCTGTTCTAACTAGATTCGGCGAGAGACACGCGCCATATTGCGGACAAATATCACTGTCAGGACGTTCGATATGTTCAAACTGTTTACTTGGTGGAATGGCGTCAGCCCAGGCGGCTGGTTCGATATCAAACGTCGAAGCGATTTGATTGGAACCGACGAGTACGGGAACCGCTATTTCGAAGACCGCAAAGAGTCGGTAGAGGGCCGCAAGCGCCGCTATGTGATTTATGACGGCCTGGCCGAGCCTTCCAAGGTTCCGCCGGAATGGCACGGCTGGTTGCATTACACGTTCGATGAGCCGCCAACTTCAACACCGCTCAAGCGGCAGGCCTGGGAAACAGACCATACGCCAAATATGACTGGCACATTGTTCGCCTATCGCCCGAAGGGCAGCCTACGCGAAGGTGGCGAGCGCCGCGAAGCAGACGCAGATTATGAGGCTTGGGATCCAAATGCGTGAATCCATTTTTGAAACTTTGGTGGGACTCGCTGTCGTTATCGCGGCGGGTGTCTTTCTATGGTTTGGTCTCGCGCGCGGCGGCGATGCGAATATTGGCAACGAAACCGTAGAAATAGGGGCGCGCTTTAGCAGTGCAGCTTCTGTAGACCGCGGGACAGATGTCCGCATGGCGGGCGTAAAAGTTGGCACTGTACGTGATATTGCGCTCGACCGAGAGCGCGCCGAAGCCATGGTCGTTATGGCGATTGATTCGAGCATTCTCCCCCTAGGAGACGGCACCAGCGCGCGGGTCCAATCTGAAAGCTTGCTGGGCGGGTCCTACATCAATCTTGAACCGGCCGAAGGGTTTGGTGAGATCCCGACTTGCGGCGAAGGTGAGGAATTGTTCGGCGAAAGCGGCTGCGGAGAGATTCTCTACGCGCAGGGCTCTGTCGATATTATTACGCTGTTCGCGTCATTTGCGTCCGGCAATGGCGGCGGCGGAGATAGCGAGTGATTCGCGCCGCAACGCTGGGGCTTGTTGGGATTGCAGCGGCAGCATTTGCGCTTGCGCAGAATGCGGATGATGAACCGCAGCGGACGGTTTCTGACCTCGAGCGCGAACTGTTCGGCACAGATGAAGACGATTCGAACGCCGAAGGTGACGAAGAAGAGATCGTCGCTACTCGCCCGCGCAATTACAAAAAGTATGACACGGTAATGCTCCGCGCGTTGGATAAGATCACGGGACGCTCAACCGATTTCGAAATGTTGGTGGGGGCGCCGAAAGTCTATGGGTCGCTACGGATTGATCTGCAGACCTGTTATCAAACCCCGCCAGAGGAACCGCCTGAAAGCGCCGCTTTTCTGAAAATTACGTCTGCGACCTCAAAGCAGGTTCAGACAATGGCTGAGCCTCGTGATCTCACTGAAGATGAGATGACGGTGTCAGAGGCTGATGATGCGGATGTGCGCTTTTCTGGCTGGATGTTTGCGTCTTCGCCAGGGCTTAGCGCGCTAGAGCACCCAGTTTATGATATTTGGGTGATCGCTTGTAGCGAAGTTGATCCCGCCGTGCTCAATCCTCTCGAGCCTGCCGAGTAAAAATCAGCATCTACCCGAAGTGCGCGCCAGAGCCTTGCGCGGAACTCATCGCGTGTGATTTCTTCAAGTCCGAATTGCTCCAAGTGCGGATTGTGGAACTGCGCGTCGAGCAGTTCGAAGCCACCTATCTTCAAGCGCGCGACCAAATGGACGAGTGCGACCTTCGAAGCATCCGTGGCGCGCGAGAACATGCTCTCGCCAAAGAACGCCCCGCCGAGCGCAACGCCATACAGGCCACCCACCAGCTCATTCTCTTCGCTCCAGCACTCAACGCTGTGGGCATAGCCTTTGCGGTGCAGCGCGCCATACAGGTTCAGGATTGAATCATTGATCCAGGTTGCAGGCCGGGTCGGATGCGGCTCTGCGCAAGCCTCGATCACACGGTTAAACGCGGTATCGACCGTGACGCGAAACGGATCCTGCCGAACCGTTTTGCGCAGCCGTTTCGGGACATGAAATCGGTCTAGTGGCAGCACCCCGCGAATATCAGGGTCCATCAGAAAGAGCCGCATATCCTCGCGTGAATCTGCCATCGGGAAGACCCCGCGGCGATAGCAGTTGAGAAGATCCGTAGTGTCGAACCGGTCAGACATAGAAATAGTCTACTTCAGACCGAGATAACGCTCCAGCCAGTGGATATCATAATTTCCGTCGACGACATCTTGGGCTTCGACCAGCTTCCGATGCAGCGGAAGAGTCGTATCCACCCCGCCGACCACCATCTCGTCGAGCGCACGGCGTAGGCGCATGATGCACTCGTTCCGCGTGCGGCCATGTACGATCAACTTTGCGATCATACTGTCATAGTGCGGCGGGATCTTGTACCCGGCATAGACTGCGCTATCGAGGCGGACATCCGGGCCGCCCGGGGCGTGGAAATCAGTGATTTTGCCGGGCGATGGCACGAACGTCTCGTGATGTTCGGCATTGATCCGGCATTCGATGGCATGACCAACGAGAAGAACATCTTCTTGGGTGAAGGAGAGTTTCTTACCATCTGCAACACGAATCTGTTCGCGGATAAGGTCGATGCCGGTGATCATCTCGGTAACTGGGTGCTCGACTTGGATCCGCGTGTTCATTTCGATGAAGTAGAAATTTCCGTCTTCGTACAGGAACTCCATCGTGCCAGCGCCGCGATAGCCCATCTTTTTGACGGCTTTGGCGACGATCGTGCCAATCTCTTCGCGCTGTGCTTGGTTGAGTGCCGGGGAAGGGGCTTCTTCGAACACTTTCTGGTGGCGGCGTTGTAGTGAACAATCGCGCTCCCAAAGATGACAGACATTGCCATGCGTATCGGCAATTAGCTGGATCTCAATATGGCGTGGCTTGCCGAGATACTTTTCCAGATAGACCGCATCGTCGCCGAAGGCGGCTTTGGCTTCGGTCTTGGCCGACTTGATTGCGTTTTCCAGGTCTTTTTCGGTCTCCGCGACGCGCATGCCGCGACCGCCGCCCCCAGAGGCGGCTTTGACCAAGACCGGATAGCCGATCTTTTTCGCGACTTTCTTACCTTCACTGATGGTAGAAATGCCGCCTTCTGACCCAGGAACGACCGGCACGCCAGCATCGATCATTGTTTGCTTGGCTGTGATCTTGTCGCCCATGGAGCGGATATGTTCCGCCGTTGGCCCGATAAAGATCAAGTCATGCGCTTCGACCATTTCAGCGAACTGCGCGTTCTCGGACAGGAAGCCATAGCCGGGATGGATCGCATCGGCGCCGGTAATTTCGGCCGCCGCGATGATCTGAGATTTTTTCAGATAACTTTTGGCGCTCGGGGCGGGTCCGATACAAACGCTTTCGTCTGCCAAACGAACCGCCATTGCGTCTCGGTCAGCTTCGGAATGGACCGCGACCGTCGACAGGCCCATTTCCTTGCACGCGCGGTGAATTCGCAACGCGATTTCGCCCCGGTTGGCGATGAGGACTTTTTCAATCATCGTTTCGTGTCCTTATTCGACAACGATCAATGGTTCGCCGAATTCCACCGGTTGGGAATCACTGACGAGGATTTCTTTGACAGTACCAGCGGCTTCGGCGGTGACAGGATTGAAGGTTTTCATCGCTTCAATCAGCATCAGAGTATCGCCCTTACTCACTTTGTCACCGACAGTCACAAAGGCTTTCGCGCCTGGCTCTGGTGATAGATAGACGGTTCCGACCATTGGGCTGGTCGTAGCATTTGAGGGCGCAGCGGCTGGAGCACTGGCTGCGGCAGGCGCAGCAGCGGGCGCGGCGGCAGGGGCAGCTGCAATAGGCGCTGCGGCGACGGGAGCTGCTTGAACGATGGCTGGCGCTGGCGGTGTCATGCTGGTGGCTTTGCTTACGCGGATGCGGAGACCTTCATGCTCCACTTCAACCTCTCCGAGGTCGGCTTCGCGTAGTATTGCGGCGAGTTCGCGGACCAAGCCGGCGTCGAGTTTTGTCTTGCTTGTGGACATCGGTGGGGGGCTCCTCAGTCTTTTTTCTTATTGGAGAGCGGCGTCTAGCGCCATCAAATAGCCGTGTACGCCAAATCCTGCAATGCAGGCATCAGCACATGGGGCCACATAGTTAGTGGTTCGGAACGCCTCTCGCGCAGCCGGGTTTGAAATATGGACCTCGTAAATACGCGCTTCGCAAGCTCGCAGGGCATCATGAAGCGCGACTGAGGTGTGGGTATAGGCACCGGCATTGAGAATTAGGATCTCAGCTGCCTTTGACGCCTCCTGAACCCAGTCAATGAGTTCACCCTCGGAATTGGTTTGACGGAACGTGATCTCTGAACCCGGCGCGGCGGCTTTCATTTGCTGGTGGATATCGTCCAGCGTGGTGGTTCCGTAAATCTCGGGCTCGCGTGTTCCGAGCAGGTTGAGATTTGGGCCGTTGAGAACATATATCTGTTGCGTCATTGCCACACGCTCTTGCGGTGGATCGCTAAGCTTGGCAAGTCCCATTTAGGCAATTGGAGGCGAGCAAATGCAGATAATCCTCAACGGCGAAAGCCGAGACATTGCAGACGGCATGAGCGTCGAGGCTCTGGTGCTCACGCTCGCCGACGACCCACGCGGCGTTGCGATCGAGCGGAATTTGGAAATTGTCCCGAAAGCGGAGCATGCAACGACGCTGCTTCAAGACGGTGACCGACTAGAAGTTGTCCAGTTTGTTGGGGGTGGATGACCCGCCTGTATTTGACGTGATCCGCAAGCTCGGCCACTCAATAGATCAATCGAACAAGGAGCTCCCCATGCGTGGCACAGCGATACTGTTAGCATCGACCTTTCTTAGTGGGATGGCGATGGCGGACGACACAAAAGAGCCGATGCTCACACATGCGGTTTACTTCGATTTGAAACAGGACGATGCGGCATCGGTCCAGGCTCTGATTGATGGCTGTTACAAGTATTTAGAGCCGCATGACGGCATCGTCTATTTCTCTGCGGGCGCGCGCCACACCGATTACCAAAGAGACGTCAACGATCTCGGTTTTGATGTAGCTCTGACCATCGTCTTTGAAAACACAGCCGCCCAGGACGCCTATCAGGTGACCGAACCGCATCTGCAATTTATCGAAGAGTTCAACGAGAACTGGGCTGGCGTTCGAGTGTTTGATAGTCTGGCGCCTGCGCAGGACGATTCTGAGGACTGAATCGGCAAGCGCGGCGCAATGGTCATCTTGCTCTTCGGCCGAGGGGCCGCTAAGCGAGCCGCATGACTGATACGCCTTTAACCGTCGCTGGACGGACCTTCAATTCGCGCCTGATTATCGGCACGGGAAAGTACGCGTCGTATGCCCAAAACGCAGAGGCGGCGCGTGCTGCAGGCGCTGAAATGGTGACCGTTGCGCTGCGCCGCGTGAACCTGTCCAATCCTGACGAAGACCGGTTGCAAGATCATGTCTCGCCAGATGAGTTTACTTATTTGCCGAATACAGCGGGTTGTTTCACCGCAGATGAAGCGGTTCGGACCTTGCGCCTCGCGCGCGAAGCTGGCGGCTGGGGCTTGGTAAAGCTCGAAGTGCTTTCGGATCAGAAGACGCTATATCCAGATATGGAAGAGACGCTCAGCGCCGCGAAAGAGTTGATCGCGGATGGATTCGAAGTGATGGTCTATTGCTCTGATGACCCTGTCTACGCCCGAAAACTTGAAGACGTTGGCTGCGCTGCAATCATGCCATTGGGGAGCCTGATCGGCTCAGGGTTGGGCATTCAAAACCCGCTAAATATTCGCCTCATCGTGGAACAATCGCGCGTGCCCGTGATTGTCGATGCGGGTGTTGGAACGGCTTCGGATGCGGCCCAAGCGATGGAGCTTGGCTGCGACGGTGTTCTCATGAACACCGCGATTGCGGAAGCTAAAGACCCAATTCGTATGGCGTCTGCCATGAAGCATGCAGTTATTGCCGGGCGCGAGGCTTACCTAGCCGGGCGAATGGGCCGTAAGCGTTACGCTGACCCGTCTTCGCCCTTAGCTGGTTTGATTTAGCCCTCAGCGAGCGCTGCTTCGATCAGCGCCTCAACGCGCGGGATATCAGCGCCAGAAATCGCTTCATCGCCAATGATGAATGCTGGCGTTCCAGTGATCCCAAGTGTCCGAGCAAGGCTCTTTGCGTCGGCAACCGTCTTTTGGACCTCAATCGATTTCATATCAGCACGCATCGTCGCGACATCTACACCGACAGACTCTGCGGCCGCATCAATCTGATCCGGTCCGAAGCCAGAGCCATTGTCGAGATCCATCAGAGCCATATGCATTTCGATATATTTGTCTTGCTTGCCGGCCGCGATGGCAGCGAGCGCCGCTTTTTCGCTTTCGGTCGAGAGAATTGGGAACTCTTTGAACACGACGCGAACTTGATTGTCATACTGTTCGGGTAACTCGGTCGCCCACTCGGCGGAGCGCTTACAGAACCCGCAGCGATAGTCAAAGAACTCAACCACGGTCACCGGTGCGTCAGCGGGGCCAATAGAAAAGTCGCCGGCATAGTTGATCAAGGCGTCTTGGTTCTCTGCGATGGCAGCCCGAGCTTGTTCAGCTTCCTCAGCGGCGCGCTGTTCGCTCAGGGCAATCAGTGCATCCTCGATAATTTGTGGGTTCTCTAAAATGTACTCAGCAACGATTTTCTCGATTGCCTCTTTGTCGGCTGTGCCAACTTGTTCTTGCGCGCAAGCAGGTGTGAGCGCGATCGCTGTAGCGGCAACAGCAAGGCTGAAAGTGCGGGCCATATGTAGATCCTGAGGTTTGATTCAATGTCTTTGTCTACGCAGATGCTTGCCTGAGTGTGAAAAGCAAGATGTCAGACCTGACATTTTTGTGAAACGGTTTAGAAACGCCGACGCCAAAACACTTCATTTTCTGGTAAGGCTGGGTCGGTTGCGTTGCGGATATCGCTCGCTTGGCGGAAGGCCGGCGTGTTTGGTTCAAGCTCCAAAATGGCGCGCTGTGCGAACGAGTGGGCACGGGGATAATTGCCAATATTGTAAGCCGCTTCGGCCGTTGCGACCTGCGCCAGTGGGCGGTTATCTTGGGCCTCATAAACGATCGCGAGCTGGGTCCAAGCATAGGCATTATTCGGCTCTGAGATCAGGGCATCGCGCAAGGCTTCCTCGGCAAAGATAACATCTTCAGGCTCGTTCCGCTCCAGCAGCGAGCGAGCCAACGATATTTTCAAAAGCGAATTGTTCGGCAAGAGCCGATTGGCCTCCATAAGAGGCTCAATTGATTCGATTGGCCGACCGGTCTCGAACAAGATTTGCCCTTTGAGCTCGTGGAAGTACGGATTTTCAGGCTCTTCTTTGATGAGTGAGTCGATTTCCTTGATCGCTGCTCCGAGGTCGGCCGCCTTCATCGCCGAGATGGCCCGTGCATAACGAGCGGGCTGGGACATGTCTGTCGGTGGATAATCTCTGAAGACTCGCGCTGGCTCGTCGAGAAAGCCCACCAATTTGGCTTTCATCATATCGAACTGCTTCACGACATGGGGGTCTTCTGGCTTGTCCGCAAGCCCAGACTCTACAGCTAGCGTCCGAGTAGTACGAACCCGGTTCGCTGATAGGGGGTGCGATCTGAAGTATGGGAAGCGGCGCGCCTCCGATAGCACTTCTTGGTATCGGAACTTCTCGAAAAACTCGACAATTCCCATAGGTGACTGCTTAAGTTCGGTCAGGTATTGCACCGCCATCGTATCTGCCATCGCTTCCTCAGCACGCGTATGGACGAAGAAGTTCAGCGCTGCGAATTGTTGAGAGCTCGCGATCAAAGCGGCCCCGGCATCTGGCGCGCCCGCAGCAATCGCAAGAACGCCTAAGCCAATCGAAACCAATGCAGGGCGCGAGGCGACGCTCGCCGCGCGGGTCCGGGTCACGGTGTGGCCACAAGCAATATGACAGGTTTCGTGCGCGATGACGCCTTTAACCTGGCGCGCATTGTCCGCCGCCATAATGAGTCCGGTGTGCAAGTGAATGCGCTGACCGCCCGCCACAAACGCGTTCACGCTTGGATCATTGATGATGTAGAGGCCAACATCTGTTGGTTCCAAACCCGCAACTTCGAGGATCGGATCCGTCCAGTCGCGCAGAATTTGCTCAATTTCGGCGTCCCGGATCAGGCTCTGGCTGGCCGCGGGAAGCGCGATTCCTAGCCACAAAACCATACCCAAAAAGACTGTGCGAAGCGCTTTCATGATCGATCAGACCCTTTTTCTGACCTCAAACTAAGCAGTGGATTGTGGCTTGGCGAGGGCAGACGCTGCATCATGACGAAATTGTCAGACAGATTTTGGTGCAAAATCAAAGAAAAGCGCCGGATTGATCGAGACGCCGATTTCTGTACCTGGCTGAAGACTGGAGCCGATCTGGCACATCGCAAAGAGGGTTTGCGACCCACCAAAATCGAGTTCGATTTCTGACACCGCACCCGCGAGTTTCTGCTGGACGACGCGAAATCCGCTTCCGCCTGCGATCTGAAGCGCCTCCGGGCGATAATGGACATACGTGTCTGTCCCATTGATCATCTGTTGCCAATCTGGCGGCAGGTCTGATCGCGATAGCGTGTGCAACGGCCCCAGCGCGCTTGCGGCTTTGGCGCTGACAGGCTGGTTGTAAACCGTCTCGGGCACGCCCGTTTGTAGGATTTCGCCTTGGTCGATAATCGCGATCTTGTCGGAATGGACGAGCGCTTCATTGGCGTCATGTGTAACCAGCAATGACGGGATCCCAGCTTCTCGAACAGCCGCGAGTGCGGCCTCGCGAACCTGGTCGCGCATAGCTGGGTCGAGCCCAGAAAAGGGCTCGTCTAAAAGTATTGCAACCGGTTCCGGCGCGAGGGCTCGCGCGATCGCTGTTCGCTGTTGCTCGCCGCCGGACAGCTGGTGCGGGAAGGCATCGCGGCGATGTGCCAGACCAAGCTTGTCGATCCACACATCGGCGCACGACCCGCGCTCCGACTTATGCAGATGGCGTAATCCGAACGCGACATTCTCGCGGACGGACAGGTGCGGGAACAAAGCGAAATCCTGGAAAACCAGGCCAATCTTGCGGGACTCGATTGGGATATGCGTTCGGGGACCGGAAAGCACGGTTTCGCCGGATAGAACGCGCCCAGAGTCCGGACGCTCCATGCCAGCAAACAAACGCAGGAGCGTCGTTTTCCCGGATCCCGACTGTCCAATCAAAGACGTTATCTTGCCGGGTTCTAGCTCCAAGCTGATCGCGTTCACAGCATGACGCCCGGCAAACGAGCGGCTTACCTGATCGGCTATGAGGGGCGTGCGGGTCGACATATTCTAGGATCGCTCTGATTTTCCGAGGCGCCATGATAACAGCAGGACTGGCGCCAATCCGGCAAGCACGATGAGCAGTGAGGGCAGGGTCGCTTGCGCCAGCCGCTCATCGGTTGCGTAAGCATGCGCGCGCACTGCGAGCGTATCCCAGCCAAATGGACGAAGCATCAGCGTGGCCGGAAGCTCTTTTAGGATTTCTACGAATAGAATAAGCGCCGCCGCAAAGGCCCCGGGGGCAATAAGTGGTAGGTCGACCCTCATAAACTGCCGGAGCCCCGTGCTGCCAAGGCTTTGTGCAGCTAGATCGAGATTCTTTGGAAGGCGGGCGAGCGAGGCTTGGATCGGCTCAACGCCAGCAGACGTGAACCGACTAACATAGATCCAAACCAAAAACCCAATCGCAACCCAGCCAGAAAGCGCTTGTCCGGTTTCTCGGAGAATAAACAGCGCGCCGAGACCAAGCACGGCGCCGGGTGCAGCGTATCCAGCCGCGGCGATCAAGCGCGTTGCGAGCCGCAATGTTTCGCTGCGCTTCGATGAAAGAGAAAACACGAGCGCCGCGATAAATGCCAATGCTGCTCCCATCACACCTAGCAGCAATGTGGACCGGACGAGCGGCCAAAGGTCCGGCGCATTGGCGTTAGTCTCAAATGCGAGCCAGAGCAAACGAGAGACCGGCGCTACAAAGCAGATGAGAAGGATCAAACTGCAAAGCGCCGTGACCGCGATCGCCACGACCGGCGGAAGCTTTGATCGCGTCGGCGTTCGCCATCTGACGCTCGTTTCTTGTGTGCCTCTTCGTCCCTGAAAGACCCGCGCAGCGATTAGAAAACAACCTGCGATCAAGATTAGAGTGAGGGCCAATCTAGCCGCTGTATTGGGTTCTCCAAAAGACTGCCAAGATCGAATAATGCCCACGCCTAAAGTCTGGATTCCCAAAAAGTCTGCCGCGCCATAATCTGCCGCCGCTTCCATTAGCGCGAGGCAAAGGCCTCCAAGTATCGTCGGCAGCGCAACGGGAATGGCCACTCTCCAAAACAGTTCGAGCGGCTGCGCGCCTAGGCTCCGGGCCGCTTCAAGGGTCGACAGTGATTGCATCGAGAATGCCGCCCGAGCGGTGATATAGACATATGGAAATAGCGTAGAGGCCAACACGAAAGCCAAGCCTGGCGCACTGAACAAGTTCGGGAACCAATAATCGCGCGCGGAGAGACCTGTAATGTCGCGAATATAACTTTGTATGGGGCCTGCCACGCCCATCATATCTGCCCACGCATAGGCCATGACATATCCAGGCATCGCGAGCGGTAAAATCATCGCCCAGCCGAAAATACGCCGCCCCGGAAACTCATACTGACTAATTAACCAGGCTGTGGGTACCGCAAGACCGAGCATGATGATTGCAGACAAAAGCAAAACCAAAAGCGTCGTCAGCGTGTACGGCACTAGTCGGTTTTGAAGGATATGGTCCCAAGTCGCGCCATCACCTGCGGTGAGGCCAGCATAAATTGCCGCCAAAACAGGCAATCCCACCAAAGCTACGATCAGCAATGGTGGGAGTGTACGAAGAGAAAAAGTCGCGTGCGGCATTTAGAAACGTACTTGGCCGCGTTTGCGTTTAATTCCAACCAGCGAGGTCAAATAGTCTCTGGGCGTCTGCCTGGTTTTCGCCATAAACATCGAGATGCGTGTCAGACGGTCTGAAGGTTGGAACCTTGTCGACACCTTCAGGAAGCGGCGTCGAGGCCAGAAGCGGTAGCTCTTTGGTGTCGCGAGTGATGTAGGACTGGCCGGTTTCGGTCAGGAGGAAGGCCGCAAACGCTTCGACCAGCTCCAGATCGTCGGCCGTTTTGGTCACGGCGATGCCGGTAATGTTCACGTGGGAGCCGGAGCCTTCGACAAATTCCGGGACAACAAATGCCGTGCTCGCGGCGACTTGTTGATCGGCCTCACTCTCGCTGGCGCCTAGCCGGATCCAGTAATAGTGGTTCACGATGGCGATTGAGCACTCGCCCGCAGCGATCGCCCGGATCTGATCGGTGTCTCCGCCTTGTGGGTTACGAGCCATATTCTCGACAATTGCAGTCGCCCAGGTTTGAGCGGCCTCTTCGCCATAGCGGTCGATAAGCTCGCTCATCAAAGAAAGATTGTAGATATTCGACGAAGAGCGCACGCAGATCTCACCAGCTTTGTCTTCTTGCGCGAGCGTGTCCCAAGTTGACAGCTCACCGGCATTCCAACGCGCTGGATCATAGGCAATGCCACGAACGCGGCGGGCGACGCCGTACCAATGTCCGTCGCTGGCGCGGTAGCTTTCGGGCACAGCAGCATTCAGCGCGTCGCTCTCGATCGGCTGCGTCAGTCCAGCATCTTTGAATCGCCAGAGGCTTCCCGCATCGGCAGCCATGATGATGTCGGCAGGGCTTTGATCGCTTTCGGCTTTAAGTGTTTCGAGAAGCTGGCTTGCACCGGCCTCGCGCACATCAAGACGAGCCCCGGTCTCTTCTTCAAACATCGCGTATAGCGCTTTGTCTGAATCGTAGTGCCGAGAGCTGTATATCGTCAGCACTTTTTGAGGCTCGGCAGCGGTGGCATCGTCTACAGTCGTTTCGGCCGGGTTCGAGCAAGCCGCGACTGCTCCAATGAGCAGGCTAAGGCCAGTCAACATTTGAATACTCTTGATCATACTCGCTCCATCTCACAATTGAGAAGCATTCGCAACTGGAACTTTTGCCCAAAACTGCGACATTTGGTGCAAAGCTTGCATTAAGTTTACCGGATTGGTGGACGCATGTATGGGCGTCGATACAATCTGACCATCTCGCAAGAAGTGCGAGCGCGTGAATGTGTGGGGACACGATGACAGAAATCATACTCGACTTGGGACCGGTAAACTCCGTTGATGAAGTGGCGTTCGAGCAGGCGATCGATCGGCTCGCGCGGTGGCAGGCGTCACCCAGCGCGCAAGCCTATCGAGACCGCGATGCACCAGGATTGATGATCAAGACTGTATCCGATGCGCGCGGAATTCTAAGAAAATCAGTGATATTTCAGCGCCAGGAATGGGCGGCCGCCTTTATGGGCTTTTGGGAAGCAGAACGCGCCGCGATCTAATCCTATCTGATATGCGCCATCGCAGTAGCTCGATCCGTTCGGGCTGCTAAACAGATAGGATGACCACGCTCAAACCATCGATCAATTCTATCGCTATTGTCGGAGCGGGCATTATTGGCTTGTCCTGCGCGCTCGAACTGGCCGATCGCGGTATTCGGGTCAGTCTTTTCGAAAAGCAATGGCCGCCGCGTGGCGCAAGTTGGGCGGCGGCAGGCATGCTCGCTCCCGCCTTTGAGGCGGTTGGCGTGGCGGAGAACCATCCAGGTTTATTCGAGCTTTGCGATGCAAGCGCGCGTTTATGGGTCGACTGGGCACAGGCGCTGGAGGCGCGGTCTGGCAAGCCATCCGGCTACCATCCAGGCCCGTCACTCGCCGTCGCATTCGACGAGGCAGGTGCGCAAAAACTGGCTGCCGTACAAGCGGCTTTGGTCGGATACGATCTTGCGCCGACCGATTGCTCAGCAAACCTAAATGATGTTGACGCAAGCGTCGCCAAAGACGCCATCGCCGCTTTGCTCTTGCCGAGCGATGGGCAGGCCGACAATCGCCTCACCTTAGAGGCACTTGTCGACTGCGTGCAGGCACATGATCGAATTGATGTCCGCGTCGAAGGCTTTGCGCTGAACTGGACGGACAGTGCTCTCGACCATGCTGGGCATGACGCGACACTCCTCACAGCGGGGTGGAAAACCGGTGCGGTCAAGATTGAACGAGCTGGACAGCGGCTCGATCTACGGGACCTCGACCCGGCTCTAAGTGAAATCCAGCCCATCGGGGGGCAAATGCTCTCCGTCGCACCCGTAGAGGGCGGACCGCTTATGACCCTCCGCGCAGGACATCTCTACATCGTTCCAAAAGCGGATCGCATCATCATTGGCGCAACAAGTGAGCCTGGCCGCGTACTGTCGGCGCCGGAGGCGGATCAGATCGCCGATCTCCGTGCGCAGGCCATTCGGATCTGTCCAGTTCTTGAGCGCGCGCCCGTGTTGGAGAGCTGGGCCGGGGTTCGTCCTGGGCTGAAGAATCACGCGCCGCTTCTGGGGCAAACTCGATTGGACAATGTGTTTGTGGCCTCAGGCCATTTCCGGAATGGGATTTTGCTCGCGCCGATCACTGCGCAGATCATGACAGACCTCATTCTGGAGGGCCGGACGAGTGACCTCGCTTCGAGATTTGCGCCCCATGCTGAGATTTCCGCTTAGGTGTGACGCCTCGTCAGAGTGGACGGCGAATTGATAGCGGCATAAATCTTCCGCGACAGGAGAATTCATATGCATACGATCGGTCCGCTCAGCGAAGATCAACTCGCCATTCAAGATGGTGTCGCGCGCACGGTCGCACAGTTTGACGACGAATATTGGGCCAAGACGGACGAGACCGGTGATTGGCCGGAAGCGTTTTGTGATGCGATGGCGGAAGGCGGTTGGCTTGGTATCGCGTTTCCGGAAGAGTATGGCGGCGCGGGCCTTGGCCTGACCGAAGCAGCGCTGATGATGCAGACGGTGACCCGTTCTGGCGCTGGCTATTCTGGCGCCTCAGCGATCCATCTCAATATTTTTGGGCCCAAACCGCTCGAAAAGTTCGGCAATGCTGAGCAGAAGCAGGAAAATCTGCCAAAGATCATCTCCGGCGAAGAGAAGATGTGTTTCGCCGTAACTGAGCCGAACTCGGGCCTCGATACGTCTTCGCTTGAGACCAAAGCTGAGCGCACAAATTCGGGCTATACGATCAATGGTCGCAAGATCTGGACAACAGGGGCGCAGCGCGCCGACAAGATCCTGATCATCGCGCGGACCACGCCGAAAGAGCAATGTGCGAAACCGTATCTGGGTCTGTCGCTCTTCTATACCGACCTCGACCGCGGCAAGATTGAAGCCAATCCGATCCCGAAAATGGGCCGCAAAGCGGTTGAGTGTAATACGCTTTTCATTGATGGGTTGGAGGTGCCGAAAGAGCACTTGATCGGCGAAGAGGGCGCCGGGTTTAAGTACCTGATCCAAGGCCTTAACCCAGAGCGTGTGCTGTTCGCGGTTGAAAGTATCGGTCTCGGCTTTGCGGCGCTTGAAAAAGCCACCACCTATGCGAATGAGCGTGTGGTCTTTGGCCGCCCGATTGGCCAGAACCAAGGGATCGCGCATCCACTTGCAAAAGCCTGGGCGGAACTTAGCGCGGCCGAACTGCTTGCCTACAAAGCGGCAGCTCTGTTCGATCAGGGTGATGAATGCGGTGCAGAGGCGAATGCCGCAAAATATCTCGGGACTGAAGCTGGCTTCAGCGCCTGCGAAACCGCAGTTCTGACCCATGGCGGCATGGGCTATGCCCGCGAGTATCATGTTGAGCGTTACATGCGCGAAGCCATGCTTGCGCGGATCGCGCCTGTCAGCCGCGAGATGATTTTGAACTTCATCTCTGAGCGCGTGCTTGGGCTTCCGAAAAGTTATTAGATCCTGTCAGTCGGTCGTTCGCGGCGCGATGATTGATCTCAGCCAATTCCATGTCGTGTAACCGCTGAGTTCATCGCGATAGGCCGTGTCGAAATAGCGGTCTACGCCTTTGGCGTCGGCGAACATCTCGATCCGAGTGCGTGTGATATCGGCAGGGTCGATGGCGCGCACCACTTTCGCTGGATTACCTGCCGCGATCACATTGGCTGGGATATCTGACGTGACCACCGAGCGGGCGCCGATCACGGAATTTTCCCCAATCGTGACTCCTTTGCCGACAAAGGCGCCATCACCGAGCCAGACATTATCGCCGAGGGTGACGGGCTTGGTCTTGCCGTGAACATCGGTGCGGTCATAGACACCGTGCCAGTCGCAATCGGTTACTGTTGTTCCGTGACCAAACATGCAGCCTGACCCAATCGTGATCCGTTCACCCGCCATGAAGCGGCTGCCGGGCGCAATCAAACACGCATCGCCGAAAACGAGACTTGCTCGGCCCCCTGGTGGCGCCCAACAGGTTAGGCGGACCATGGCGTCTTCTGAAGCGACCACGTGCAGGCTGGCGCCCGCTTCGATGCCGCCACCGAACAGTTTGACCGCCCAAGGCTTGGCCATACGCCAATCCGGTCCCAAGCGATCAAAATGCGGGACAACGCGCCAGGCCGCATAATGATGATGAACCCGCAAATTCAGCCGGTACATCCAGTAGGGGCGGGCGTCGCGTCTCATGCAGCGGCGTAAACGGTCGTCTATTCCGCGGCGGGGCGAACTTCGCGGTCGGGATCGAACAGGCCAAGATCAGGCTGGTCTGGAGCCTCAGGTTCGTTCCCACGGCCTCGCACGCGGGCGACCATACGGCGGCGCCAGCGGCCCATCTTAGCAGGAGCGGCGAGCCAGACCGGGGTCACGATCAGGGTCAACATGGTCGAGAAGCCAAGACCGAACACCACGGCAGTCGCGAGCGGCACCCACCATTCAGCGGTAATACCTCCAAAGCTAATCGCGCCTTCGCGGAAGTTCACATTCATCATGAATACCATCGGCAGGAGCCCACAAATCGTCGTTAGCGTGGTCAGGAGGATGGGGCGAATGCGTTGGGCGGCGGCGGCGATTGCCGCTTCCTCGCTGGTGCGTCCATCACGCTGCAAGCGCTGGAACGTATCAATCAGCACGATATTATTATTCACCACAATTCCCGCGAGCGCGACCACACCCGTCCCGATCATCAGGATCGAAATGTAAGGCAGGACCAATTGGATACCGATCAGAACGCCAGCGGTAGAAAGCACAACGGCGGAGAGGGTCAGGACGACGTGATAGAAATTGTTGAATTCCCATAGCAAGATGATGCCCATCAAGAAGAGTGCTGAGAGTGCGGCGACCTGGAAGAAGGCCTCGGCTTCAGCGGCGTCTTCATCAGCGCCTTCGAACTGGACATCTACGGCTGGGTTGATATTCGCGGCATCGATCAGCTCTTTGAGCTCTGCCACTTTGGCCGCGCCTTCGCCCTGCACGATGGCATTCGCGCGGACCAGAACGATGCGCTTACCGTCCCGGCGCTCAATCTTTGTGACTTTCTGCGCTGGCTTACGCTCAACGAATTGCGCCAGTGGAACCTGGCCGTTCGGTGTTGCGATCCGAAGCCGGTCAAGCGCTTGAACGCTTCGTTCGCTTTCGGGCAGGCGTACACGGATATCGATTTCGTCAAGTGCATCGTCAGGACGGTATCTGCCGACCAGGATGCCATTCGTGACGAGCTGAACAGCGGCGCCAACTTGGCTGACATCGACGCCAAACTTACCGGCCTGGGCTCGGTCGACCTCAAGCTGGTACTCGATCCCGGGAAGGGGACGACTGTCTTCAACTTCGCGCAGCCCGTCCATGGAGTCGACGAGCGCGCGCACCTGAGCCGCCGCCTGCATGAGTGCTGCGCCATCATTCGATCGAACCGCAACTTGTACGTCTTTGCCGACCGGCGGGCCTTGTTCGAGTTTGCGCACTTCCGTTCGCAAGCCCGGTACGCCGACTAGCGCGTCGCGAATGTTCTGTTCCGTCACGCGGCCATCATAGCCATCGTCGCGGTCTTTGAGATTGATCAACACTCGGCCGATCGTGTCCTGAGGCGGTGAGCTGACGCCGTCAAAATTGAAAGAACCAGAGCCTTCACTGCCAGAAGTCGACGCTAAAGACTCAATCCCGTCAATCGGGAGAAGGCGATCAACAACGCGATCGACAATCTCATACTCTTCATTTGCGGAGAGGTTTCCCTGCGCCTGAACGAAGACATAAACTTGCTCGGGTTCGACGTCCAAAAAGAGTTCTGATTTGTGCGTTGTCGAACCAAACCACATGAAGATGGAAATGATCAAAGCAATCGCACCGAACGTCACCAAGAAAGGGCGCGCGATGAGGGCGGAGGTGGTCCGAGCATAGCGTCCGAACCAGCCTGACGCTTCCAGTGGATCGCCCGACACGCCAGACACTTCGACCAAGCCATTATTCGTGTCATCAGAGCCTCGACCACCGATCACTGACCCCAAAACGGGTAGGAAAATCAGCGCCATGACCAGGGATGCCACCAAGACAAAAATCAGCGTGATCGGAAGGTAGGACATAAATTTCCCGACCAGGCTGTCCCAGAAGAGGAACGGAAAGAATGCCGCCAGTGTGGTCGCGGACGAGGCAACGATCGGCCAGAACATACGCTTGGCCGCCATGGAATAAGCGCGTTTTCGATCCAGCCCCTCAGCCATTTTCCGGTCGGCATATTCGACTACAACAATGGCGCCATCGACCAAGATACCGACTGCGATGACCATGCCGAACATCACCATCATATTGATCGTGTAACCGAACATGCCGAGCATCAGGAAGGCCATCACAAACGATCCTGGGATCGCGAGACCCACCATGCCTGCCGACCGCAAGCCGAGCGCGGCGACCACAATGATCATGACCAGCACAACGGCAACGGCAATAGAGGCTTGGAGCTGTCCAAGTTGATCATCAATCATCTCGGACATATCAGATGTCATTGTAACATCGATCGTTTCAGGCCAGCGCGTTTGCGACTGTTCAACAATCGTTTGGACATCCGCGACGGTGTCTAGAATGTTTGCGCCGGTGCGCTTGACGATCTGGATCGAAACGGATGGCTGGCCGTCAAACTTGGCGTAGCTTTCGCGGTCTTTGAACGTACGGCGCACGGTTGAGACATCGGCGAGCGTAATCGTTGCGTCGCCATCCGTTTTGATAGGTAGGTCGAAGGCATCATCCGCAGTCTTAATTAGGCCTGGGACTTTCACTGGGAACCGACCTTGGCCCATATCAATGCGGCCTGCTGGAACGAGCCGATTATTGTTCGCAATGACGGCGAAAATCTCCTGATAGGAGATGTTATAGGTTTCAAGCTTCGCTGGATCGACTGTGACTTCCAGAACTTCCTCTCGGTCGCCGCTCAGGCGCGCTTCCAAGACGCCTTCAAGGCCTTCCAGTTCTTCTTGGAGGTCGAGGCCGGCTTTGTACAAAGTCCGCTCTGGTGCATCGCCATAGAGATTGATTGCGAGGATCGGGAACAGCGATGCATTGATCTCTGTGATGATCGGTTCGCGCGCCTCTTCCGGGAAGTCGCGCTGCGCGAGATCGACCTTTTCCTGAACGTCCAAGACCGCTTGGTCTTGATCAAAAGAGACATCGAACTCAATGATGATTTGACCGGCACCTTCGAGGCCGAACGAGTCGATCTGCTTCACACCCTCAATGCCTTGAAGTTCGCTTTCGACCGGGCGGACGAGCAAGCGTTCGGCATCTTCTGGAGACACGCCTTCAAGCGGGATGGTCACGCCGACGAACGGGATCGGAACGTCTGGGTCAGCTTCCTTTGGCAGATTGATATAGGTCAGCGTCCCGGCGATCAGAACAACCACCAAGATGGCGAGGACCATGCGGGCGCGTCCAATGGCGCCGTCGATGAGGCCGTTCATACGCTAGTACCCTTCGCCGAGACGGGTCGAAACTTTGACCCCTTCTTTTAGATAGTCTTGTCCCGCCGCCAAAAGGTTCGCGCCTTCTGGAATTCCGGTGATCCAGATCCCGTCAGGTGCATCATCCACGATGCTGACTTCTGCGAACTGAATGTGATCTGTGGTGTCAACATACCGCACGCCAACACGTCCATCATCATGCAATACAAGCGTCGCGGGCGTAGTCAGGATGGCTGGAACCTGACCAAGCTTCAGTCGTACGGTTGCAGTTAGACCAGCTGCGATCTGAGCATCTTCGTTCGGGATCTCAATCTCGACACGGAAGGTTCGCGTTTGTGGGTTGGCCGTTCGGGCGACAAAGCGGACGGTTCCGGCCGTTTCAAGACCAGTTGCAAACGAGACATCAACCAGCTCGCTGGAATCGATTGCGCTCAGTTGTGCTTCTGTCGCATCAACCGCAACGACGATCGGATCCAAGTCGACGAGACGTCCGCAGGGCGCACCAACGGAGAGGAAGTCGCCGCGCTCGGCCATTCGCGTTTCAAAGATACCTTTAAAAGGTGCTGTGATCCTTGTTTTGCCAATTTCGATTTTGGCTGCGGCGAGGGCGGCTTCCGCGCCATCGAGCGTCGCTTTTGTGGCGGCCGCGCGATTAGAAGTTGTCCAGCCTTTTTCCTCAAGCTGGCGGGCCGCGTCGTAATCCAAGCGGGCGGCTGCGACGGCAGCTTCGGCTTCCGCAATACGGGCGGCGCGGCTTTCAACATCCAGACCACATAGGACTGTGCCCTGTCCAACCAGGCTGCCTTCTGCGACATTCGCATTGATGACGGTGCCCATCGTTTCAGAACGCACCGTCACTTCTCGGTCCGGCTCGGAGCTACCCTTGAGGGACGCCACGATTTGGCGCGGTGCGAGCGTTGCTGGGTTCACGATCACTTCAGGCAGCACGGCCTGATCCGTCGGTGCTTCGGCCGATTGATCGGTTGGAACGGTCTCCGCAGGCGCACGAGTGACACCTCGAAACACGAAATAGGCGAGCAATGCCAAGAGAATGAATCCGGCTGTTCTGACGGATGTAGGAAAGGATGGCATTGGGAGGATGTCTTTCTGAATTGGTTGGCTATTCGCCATTATTGTTATGGCTAACCCTCTTATACGCGAAAGATTTCCATACGGGAAAACTGCGCGATAAGTTGGTTAAACCAAGCGGCTCTATAATTTACTTTTACGTCGAAATAGAGACTACGAACAGTCGCAGGCGCTTATGCCGCGAAGAATTCGGATCAGATTATTTAAGTTTTTATAGAAAAAACGGAGGGTTATCGGCCGTTTTGGCGCTCTCGCCGTCGCTCTTCTTCTTTGAAAATCCACTCGACATCGAGCTCTTTAAGCCAATCAGGCAACGCTTCAGCACGCGCTTTGGGCGGTATCTGGTTGGAGCTTTCTGGGCGCTCGCGAACAGGAAATTGGATAATCTTTGAAGCCATGACGACTTCGAAGCAATTCTGGTGCCGGTTTTAATTGGCGGATACCGAAAGTGTTTAACTTTTTAATCCTTGGAATGCTGCCACCGACCTTAAGCGTCATCTCCGGCTTCGTAGCGTTCGGCGATTTGGGCTCCCATTTGATTCATCATTTCAAATAGAGCCTCTGGATTGGATTGGCGTTGCTGCGCGGCTTCAAGCTCCATCCCCTTTGCGAAGATGAGTTCTGGTGTTTTGTCTTGGATGGCTTGCAAAATGTCTTTTGCCAAATCAGCCGGGTCATCCCCGCCATCGATGTTCGCATCTGATTTCCCGCGCGACGACCCGTCGGCGGTCAAAGCGTTACGCGAAACATTCGTCGCGACCGAGCCTGGCAGAACATTGGTCACATTGATGTTGTGACGCACAGATACTTCGGTACGCAGCGAGTCCATATAACCGATCAAACCATGTTTCGCGGCGGCGTAAGCGGTGCGAAGCGGTGGCCCAATCCGTCCTGCCACAGAGCTGATCGCAACAATATGTGCGCCGCCAGCCTCAACCATTTTTGGAAGTTGCAACTGGGTGAGCCAGATTGGTGCGATTAGATCGATATTGATCAGATCTGTATAGACTTGCGGGTCAGTCTTGATGGCCAGACTACGCTGGCTAACACCGGCATTGTTCACCAGGACATCGACATTGCCCGCCCAGGTCCAAGCCTCATCGACTTTGCCAGCCAGAACATCATAGTCGGTGACTTCAAACGGCAAAATCAGCGAGTCGGTTGGCAAATGGTCCGCGACCGCTTGCAGCGCCTCCGTGCGTCGGCCAGACAGAATGACCTTTGCCCCAGCGGCTGAGAACGCTTTTGCGAGCGCCTCTCCAATGCCCGATGAGGCGCCTGTGATCCACGCGGTTTTTCCTGCAAAGTCCGACACGTAATTCTCCCAACAATCCATTTTTCTTCGGGCGCACTATTCGACAGCCATGTCGTCATGGCTAGGGGCGACGTCGCGACCGGCCTTAAATTGACTCGCGCCGCCGAGCGCGCCAGAGGACACTGCAATTGTGGAGGAAATTGCCTCCAAGCCAGGAAGGAAAAAATGGCCAGGTTTCTGCCCGATCGATATGTGAGCCTGTTGTTTGCGGCGGCAGCGTTAGGATTCCTTTTGCCAGAACTGGGCGCAAGTGATGGTCCGCTGCATCTCGGATTGGTCACGAAGCTTAGCATCTCGATCGTCTTCTTTCTTCACGGCGCCAACCTGGCGCCACAGAGCCTGGTCTCAGGTGTCAGGAATTGGAAAGTGCATGCGCTGATCCAGGCAGCGACATTCGCGCTGTTTCCGATCTTGGGCGGTATTCTATTCTTGGCGCTAGGTGGCGTGATGTCGGACTCGCTGCGGCTTGGTTTTTTCTTCCTGGCTGCGCTTCCTTCGACAATTTCATCCTCGGTGGCGATGACCGTGATTGCCAAGGGGAATGTCCCCGTCGCGGTGTTCAACGCCACGCTTTCGGGTTTGTTGGGGTTAGTTCTGACGCCCGCCATGGTCTCACTGGTCACTGCGACTGGCGTCATGCAATTCTCGCTCTTTGATGCAATGGGAAACATCGCTTTGTTGCTGCTGGCACCATTCGCGATCGGTCAGTTGATGAGGCCGCTGATCAAGCAAGTTGTCACAAAGCACAAATCGACTCTTTCGCTTCTAGACCGTGGGGTCATTCTCCTCATCGTCTTCACGTCGTTTGCGACATCAACAGCGGGCGGAATCTGGGCGCGTTTCAGCGTTGGTGAGATCGTCGCGACGATTGCTCTCGTCCTGGTGTTGCTCGCGATAGCGTTTGCGATGACCATTTGGCTGTCTCGCTGCTTGAAGTTGCCTTTGGAGGATGAGGCGGCCGCCGTCTTTTGCGGCTCCACAAAGAGCCTCGCCAACGGCGCACCGATTGCTCAGATCTTGTTTGCGGGGTCGCCGTTGCTTGGCGTGATCCTCTTGCCGCTTATGTTGTATCACCAGCTGCAACTGGTAGCCTGCGCCATTCTTGCGCAGCGCTATTCAAAACAAATTGACACCGCGCCCGCTTGATAAAGTTGGCGGCTTCGCGTTTTGTCGCCAATCTTTGATCACAAAAGGGGTCGTCTCGTGGATCACAAAGCTCGCCTCATTCAATATGCTGAAGCCCTGCCAAAAGCAGAGCTGCATTTGCACTTAGAAGGTAGCCTCGAGCCTGAAATGCTGTTCGCTTTGGCGCAGCGCAATCGTATTGATATCCCGTTCGCGAATGTGGAGGCCGTGCGAGAGGCGTATCAGTTTAGCCAGCTCCAAGACTTTCTCGATATCTACTATCAAGGCATGGGCGTGCTGCAGACAGAGCAGGACTTTTTCGATCTGACTATGGCCTATTTGCGCCGTGTGGCCGTCGATAATGTCGTGCACGTTGAGGTCTTTTTCGATCCGCAAGGTCATACTGAGCGTGGTTTACCGTTCGATGTCGCGATAAGCGGGATTAGTCAGGCGCTGAAAGTCGGTGAGAATGATCTCGGCGTCTCGTCTGAGCTGATCATGTGTTTCCTCCGCCATCTCGACGAAGACGATGCGATCAAAACTTTTAAAGCCGCAGAACCATGGATGGACCATATTATCGGTGTCGGATTGGACTCCTCGGAAGTGGGCCATCCACCGTCTAAGTTCGAGCGCGTCTTTGCAATGGCGAGAGATGCCGGACTGAAGAGCGTCGCGCATGCGGGCGAAGAGGGGCCGCCGGAATATGTTCACGAGGCGCTCGACTTGCTTAAGATCGATCGATTGGACCATGGCAATCGGTCTCTCGAAGACGCCGCGCTGGTCGAACGCCTGGCGGGGGAGGGCATGACGCTGACCGTTTGTCCTTTGTCTAATCTAAAGCTCTGCGTTGTTTCAGATATGCGGGATCACCCGATCAAGAGCATGCTGAACTCGAACCTTAAAGCGACCGTGAATTCAGACGACCCGGCTTATTTCGGCGGCTACGTGAATGACAACTTCCGAGCCGTCATCAATGCCGTTGACCTCAACGAAGCCGATATCAAACGGCTGGCGTTAAACAGTATCGAGGGCAGCTTTCTGGATGAGGCGGCTAAGCAAAAACACCGAGAGGCGGTCGAGGCGGTTGCCTTTTAGCGCCATCGCAAATTGTCACGGTTCAGTTCGCTAACCGAAGACACGCCCATCAGTCGCATATCCCGCTCCAGTTCGGTCTTGAGGTTGCCAAGTGCCCGTTCAACGCCGGCCTGACCCGCGGCCGCGAGCGAATACAAATAGAACCGGCCACCAGAGACAGCCTTTGCGCCAACAGAGAGCGCCTTCAGTACATGCGTGCCGCGCTGGACTCCGCCTTCACAGATCACATCAATCTTGTCGCCGACGGCGTCGCAGATCTCAGCCAATTGATCAAATGGCGCGCGGGAGCCGTCGAGTTGGCGACCGCCATGGTTCGACACCATGATACCGGTGCATCCGATATCGACCGCGCGTTTGGCGTCCTCCACACTCATGATGCCTTTTAAGGCGAATTGGCCATTCCATTGTGCGCACAGCTTCTCGGCATCTTTCCAATTCATGGTTGGGTCGAGCATAGTTGAGAAATATTCGCCAACCGAGACGGCCAAGTTGGTGCCTTCGCTGACATGACCCGACAGATGCGGCATGTCGAATTTATCTTTTGTGAGAAAGTTCCAGGCCCAAGAGGGGTGCGCTGCAAAGCTGAACAAAGACGATGGCGTCAGGCGCGGCGGTGATGTGAACCCGGTGCGCAGATCACGCTCTCGGTTTCCGCCGGTAATCGTATCTACGGTTAGTGCCATCACGTTGAACTTCGCCGCCCGCGCGCGCTCTAATAGCGCATCATTGAGACCGCGATCCCTGTGGAAATAGAACTGAAACATTTTTGGGCCGGACGCGACCTCTGCGATCTCTTCAACCGTCACCGTGGCAAGCGAGGACACGCCGAACATCGTCCCGAACTTGCTGGCCGCTTTTGCAACGGCGCGCTCGCCTTCATGGTGAAACAGACGCTGCAACGCTGTCGGCGCGCAATAGAAGGGCATGTCGAGTTTCTGGCCCATCACCTCGACGGACATGTCGACGTCTTCAACGCCATTCAGAACGTTCGGCACAAGATCAACATCTTCATAAGCCGCCGTATTTCGTCGATAGGTGACCTCATCATCCGCGGCGCCATCGATGTAGTGAAAGATGGGCGAGGGCAGCCTTTTCTTTGCCAATCGGCGAAAGTCTGCGAAATTGTGGCAATCAGTTAGGCGCATGTCGGTCCTTCCTAGAAGTCGCAATGGCTTAAAAGAAAACAAGGCGAAATCAATGGCAGGTGGGCTGCCGCAAAGCTTTGCTTTCTGCGCCCGGACGAGTAAACCGGCGCCGATAGACGAATTGAGGCGACCATGCGCGACGGCGGACGAATAGCGGCAGCGATTGATGTATTAAGTGACGTCCTTGGGCGGCATCAGCCAGTGAAAGTCGCCGCTCGTGATTGGGGCAAGCGCGCACGGTATGCTGGCTCTAAGGATCGCGCTTGGGTGTCAGGTCTTGTGCTCGACGCCCTGCGGAAGCGAAACTCAATTGCTCACGCAATGGGCGATGATACGCCGCGCGGCCTGATCCTCGGCGCGCTCAGTTTTGCCTGGGGCTGGGACATTCGCCGGATCGATGATGCCATGGATGAGCAGCACGCGCCCAGCAAACTAACCCTTCAGGAGCGCGAACGTCTTGTGATGGCGCCCGACGTCACTGCAGAGCCGCACATTGCTGGAGACTATCCCGAATGGTTGACCCCGAACATGCAGCGCGCGTTCGGAGAGCTTGCAGCTGTCGAGGGCCAGGCAATGGCGGTGCGGGCTGACGTTGATCTGCGTGTGAACACGCTGAAAGTGGACACAGAGAAAGCCGCCGCGCCGCTGCGTAGTGCGAAGGCTGAGCCCTCGCGCTTGCTGCACCATGCCTTCCACATTCCAGCCCGCGATCCATCCCAGCGGGAGGCGAGTCTGGACAATATCCCAGCCTATTCGAAAGGCTGGGTCGAGGTGCAGGATGCGGGATCGCAAATCGCCGCTGCCGCTGCTAATGTACGTGCGGGTGAGCAAGTGCTCGACTATTGCTCTGGCGGTGGTGGCAAAACACTAGCGCTCGCCGCGGCGATGTCCGGCAAGGGCCAAGTCTTCGCCTACGATATTGATGGTCGACGGCTGAGCGCGATTATTCCCCGATTGAAACGCTCAGGCGCCCATAATGTACAATTGCTGCACCCAAGCGAACCGGAAGCGCTTGAAGCGCTGAAGGCGCAGATGGATTGTGTTTTTGTCGATGCGCCTTGTACCGGAACAGGCACCTGGCGTCGCCGTCCGGATACGAAATGGCGGGTTAAACCGAAATCCCTCGAAACGCGCATCGCTCAACAAAATGAGGTGCTGTCTAAAGCGGCTGAATATGTGAAACCGGGCGGGCGGCTGCTTTATGCGACCTGTTCTTTCCTGGTCGAGGAAGACGAGGACCGCGTCGACGCGTTTCTGGCGAACAATCCTGGCTGGGTTCAGGAAGATGCCGTCACGCATGCGAGCGAAAGTGGCCTTCTGACACATGAAGGCATCGCCGTGATCAAAGCCGGACAAGGTCCAACTGGCAGCGTGCGTCTGACCCCTCGCAGCGCTGGAACCGACGGCTTCTTCTTCGCCGTCTTGCGTCGCCAAGGTTAACGCGAACGCTACAAATTCGCAGTGTGATTTTGCGTCAAATTTAGCTCACTTTGCCATTCTGATGGCTGGATTAAGGGGCGAGTATGGCTATCAAAACCGAAAACGGCGTCACAACACTCACACCGACGGCTTGGAAGTGGTTTCTGGGCGGCACCGCCATAATTTTTATGGTGCCGGGCTTTGGCGTGATCGTGGGCGGGATATTTTTCCTCGTCGCTGCTGGTGTTTTGCAGCGTCTTGAACTCTCGAAAGACGGCATCAAAATCCGGAACTGGTTTTCGGCGAAAGCCTATCGCTGGGACGAGATAACGGACTTCCGAGTTTACAAAGTCAGATCAGGTCTGATCACAGCGGCCAATATGTTGTCGTTCACGCATGTAAACAAAGAAGGCACAATGATGGGTAAAGCCGCCAAACTTCTGGCGGGTGGAACGCACTCGATCCCAGCCGTCGGCATGAAAGCTCAAAAGCTGATCCAGCTGATGCAGGCCTATAAGCTTGGCTATGTTCCGGAAGACAGCCCTGCGTCTGAAGCCACGCCTCCATTACTGACGCCGCAACCACAAGGCTCTCCGGCCCAAAAGCCGAAGCCGAAACCCGCGCCTCCGCGCGCCATCCCGGCCACGCCTCGAGCGCAAACTAAGCCTTCGAAACCAGCGGCGAGTTTTGGCGGTAAGCGCAAACCATCGACGCCGCTTGTTCAAGAGGGCGGGGGGCTGTTTGGGCGCCGCCGCTCAGACTCTCCCTTCGGATCCTGATTTGCCCCAGTTGAGGCCCGCGCGGGACTCGGCTAAAGGGCCACATGGCTGAACAGAAACACGAACGCGCGCTGATTATTGACTTTGGAAGTCAAGTTACTCAGCTGATCGCCCGACGGCTCCGCGAGAGCGGTGTTTATTGCGAAATTCACCCCTTCAATAAGGTCGATGACGCTTTCCTGAAGAACTATGATCCGCAAGCGATCATCCTTTCAGGCGGCCCGGCGAGCGTGACCTGGGATGACAGCCCCCGCGCGCCTGCAGGAGTGTTTGAACTCGGCGTTCCGGTGCTCGGCATCTGTTACGGCCAGCAAGTGATGATGGAACAGCTCGGCGGCCGGGTCGAAAGCGGTACAAGCCGTGAGTTTGGCCGTGCCTTCATCGAAAAGGTCGAGGATGACAAGCTTCTAGCCGGCCTGTTTGAATCGGGCGCTGAAGAACAAGTTTGGATGAGCCATGGCGATCATGTCGCCGAAATGGCGCCTGGCTTCAAAGTTATCGCCAAGTCACCCGGCGCACCCGTTGCGGCGATTGTCGATCCGGCGAGAGATTTCTACGCGACCCAGTTCCATGTCGAAGTGGTGCACACCCCGCGTGGCGCACAGATCCTGCGCAATTTCACCCACGAGATTGCGGGTCTGAAAGGCGACTGGACCATGGCCGCGTATCGCGAGGAAGCGATCGAAAAAATCCGAGCTCAGGTCGGCTCAGGCCGAGTCATTTGTGGTCTCTCCGGCGGCGTCGATAGTTCGGTCGCGGCGGTCCTGATCCATGAGGCGATCGGCAGCCAGCTTACCTGCGTCTATGTCGATCACGGTTTGATGCGAATGAATGAAAGCGAGCAAGTCGTCGACCTGTTCCGCGAGCATTACAATATTCCGCTGGTGCATGTTGACGCGTCTGATCTGTTCCTCGGAGAGCTGGACGGGGTCAGCGACCCAGAGCGCAAGCGCAAGATAATCGGCAAGCTGTTCATTGATGTGTTCGAGGCAGAAGCGAAGAAGATCGGCGGCGCCGACTTCCTGGCGCAGGGCACACTCTATCCAGACGTTATCGAAAGCGTCAGTGCAATTGGCGGCCCGTCAGTTACGATAAAAAGCCACCACAATGTCGGCGGCCTGCCAGAGCGGATGAATATGCAGCTGGTTGAGCCGTTGCGGGACTTGTTTAAGGATGAAGTGCGTGCGCTCGGGCGAGAGCTTGGATTGCCAGACGCGTTCATCGGACGCCATCCTTTCCCTGGACCGGGTCTCGCGATCCGTATTCCTGGCGAAATCACCCGAGAGAAAGCCGACACGCTGCGCAAAGCCGATGCGATCTATCTTGAAGAGCTGCGAAATGGCGGGCTTTACGATCAGATCTGGCAAGCGTTCGCGGTTTTGTTGCCGGTCAACACAGTTGGCGTGATGGGCGACGAGCGCACTTATGAGAATGTGCTAGCGCTCCGAGCCGTCACTTCAACTGACGGCATGACGGCCGACTATTTCCCGTTCGAGCATGATTTCCTCGGTCGTGTCGCAACGAGAATTATCAATGAAGTCAAAGGTGTGAACCGAGTGGTTTATGACATCACTTCGAAACCGCCTGGCACGATTGAGTGGGAATAGGGGGCTGTTGCTCTCGTTGCGCTAGAAATGCCTAGCGCTTGATCCTGAACGCAATTGTTTAAGTGTTGATAGGCGCGCGCTTGACCGCTCGCATGGTCCATATAAGTGCATGGCAACGCTTTAATCTTTGAGGAGCCGCCATGCTGCGCCGTGCTTTTACTGCTCTCGCCGCCCTGTCCCTTTCCGCTGTATTCGCACCTGCCTTCGCCAAACCTGTTGAATACTTCCAAGTCGAAGGCGTGACGTATGATGAAAGCGTCCCCGTGTTCGAGGATCATGCGGGCTACGAGATTGGCGAACGTCCCGTTCGGTTCGGAGACATGATTGCCTATCTGCGCGACATTGCCGAAGGCTCGGATAGGATCAGTGTTGAGACCATCGGCTATTCGCACGAGCGCCGGCCGATCCTAACCTTTACGGTCACAAGTCCAGAAAATCACGCCAATCTAGAGGCAATCCGCCAAACCCACCTCGAGCGCCTCGAAGGGCGTGCGGATCCAGATTCCGCTCCGATGGTGTTGTGGATCAATTACGGCGTTCACGGGGCCGAAACGTCATCGATGGATGCGGCTATCCCGCTGCTCTATCACTTTGCGGCGGCGGAAGGCGCTGCGGTAGAGAGCCAGCTGAACAATGCGGTGATGATTTTCACCGTCGTGTTTAATCCCGACGGACATGCGCGGCGCATCGACCATGTTGAGACCTTCTGGTCTTATGGCGAGAACACCGATCTCGCGGATGAAGCGCACAATATGTGGATCGAGGCGCGGACCAATCACTATTGGTTTGATCTCAACCGCCAATGGCTCCTGTTGACGCAGCCAGAAAGTCAGGCCTGGATTAAAGAATGGCATAAGTGGAAGCCGATGGTTTCGGCCGACTATCATGAGATGGGTTCGGCCAGTCCGTATTACTTCCACCCTGGCGAAGAGCTGCGCCGCAATCCTCTGATCCCAGAGCGGGCGCGCGAATTGACCAAGGGAATCGGCGAGCGCCACGCGGCTTTCATGGACAGCGAAGCACGCCTTTACTGGACCGAGAGTGGCTTCGATAATTTCTATATCGGCAAAGGCTCGACTTACCCCCAAATCAACGGCTCACTCGGCATCTTGTTTGAAGCTGGTGCGGCGCGCGGCGGCGCGGTTGAGACGGAGCGGGGCCTGGTTGAGACCGCCGACAATGTGCGCACACAATTTCGCACGGCCCTAACCACGATCCAGGGCTCGCTCGATCTGCGTAGCGAAATCACGGCCTATCAACGCGACTTCTTTGCAGAGAACGCGCGCCAAGTTGAGCGCGGCGGTCAGGCGGGCTGGGTGTTTACGGCTGAAGGCGACCCGGAGCGGGCAGCTCGGTTTGTGCGCTTGCTTCGCATGCATGATCTCGACGTTCGCACGTTGAGCGCGGACGTCACCGCAAATGGTCAAACCTATCCGGCAGGCACGAGCTATTATGTTCCATTGGCGCAGATGAATAATCGCATGATCCGCGGCATCTTTGAGCGGTTCACGGAATTCGAGGAGAACGTCTTCTATGATGTCTCAGGTTGGACCCTACCGCTAGCCTATGACCTTGAATACGCATCGGTGACCGCACGGGAGATGCGCGGCGTGACATCTAGGACTGTTGCTGTTGGGGATTTCCAACCCGCGCCCGTGCCAGATCGCGCACCTTATGGGTACGTGTTTAACTGGTCGCATACTTACGCTCCTCGCGCATTGAACCGCGTCTTAGCAGCGGACCTGATGGCCCGCGCAACGATGAAAGAGAGCGTCGTCAAATCGACATCGGGCATTGTCACATTGGACCGCGGCGCAATCTTTGTTCCGCTCGCGCGCCAGGACGCCTCCCGGGAAGAAATCCATTCGATCATGGAAACAATCGCGGCTGAAGATGGCGTGCCGGTCTATGCAGCAACATCAGGCTTAACGCCCGTAACCGGCCGAGACCTCGGCGCTGCAAGCGTGTTCCGCGCTTTGGAAGAGCCTCGTGTCGTACTCGCTTATGATGGTGGTCTGTCGCGTTATGATGTCGGTGAGTTGTGGTGGACCCTCGATTACCGCCACCGCGTTCCGGTGACGATTGTCCACAAGACCCGATTGGGGTCACTCGACTGGACGGAATACACACACTTGATCCTCGCTGGTGGCCTATCGCGACCGGGTGAGCCGTCGCCGCCAGTGCTCAACGAAGAATTGACTGAGACCGTGCTGAGTTGGGTTGAAGCTGGCGGCACTTTGGTTGCCGTCCGCGATGCTGCTTTGTGGGCGCAGGGCGCGATCCAAAGCCGTGCAGACCGTTTGGCTATGGAAGCCGGCGGGGAAGCTACTGCGCCTACGGCCGAGGATGACGGAGGGTCTGACGACGATACCGCCCCCAAACGCTTGGACTTCGCAGATATGAGCGTGCTCGACGCGGAGCATGTCATCGGCGGCGCGATCTTCGCCGCAGACCTGGACAATACGCATCCGCTCGGCTTCGGCTTTGCCGACCGCGATCTGCCTGTTCACCGCAATGTTAGTTTCACGCTGGAACGGCCAGAAGGTAATCCTTATGCGGTACCGGTTCAGTATACGGATAATCCATTGCTGACCGGATATGCGTCGGAGCGACGGTTAGGCGAGATTGGTGGCACGCCGTCTGTTGTGGCAGAACGTATGAAGCGCGGTGCAGTAATCCTGATGGCCGATAATCCGGTTTTCCGGGGTACTTATCCGGGTACGGAAAAACTGCTTATGAATGCGATCTTTTTCTCTGGCCTAATCGATCGCCCTCGAGGTGACTATGAGGCAGACGAGTAGGCCTACATCGGCGTATTTGTCTTCGAGTAAAGCTGGTCACGGCGATCACATTGTGATCGGTTAGGCGCCTGCGCGTGTGAAGCCTAGGAGAAGTAGTGGATGTCCGTATTCGAAGACGTGGTGATTTGTGAGCCTTTAAGAACGCCTGTTGGGGCGTTTGGCGGGGCGTTTAAAACGGTTCCCGCCCATGACCTCGCCACCCGTGTCGTCTCTGAGCTCATGGACCGGACGAAGCTACCCGGGGACGCGGTCAATGATGTCGTGTTTGCAAACTGTTATCCAACTATGGACGCACCTGCGATCGGGCGTGTCGTTGCGCTCGACGCGGGATTGCCTGTTACGGCCGGAGGGCTTCAGCTCGACCGCCGCTGTGGGTCAGGTTTGCAAGCTGTCATCTATGCGGCAATGACGGTCGCAACCGGCGGGGCTGATCTGATTATCGCGGGCGGTGCTGAAAGCATGAGCCGCGCGCCGTTTTATTCGTCCGAGATCAGATGGGGCGTGAAAGCACCAAATATCCAACTGGAAGACGCGCTGACGCGGGGCCGGATTACGGCGGGCGGTAAAGGATATCCCGTGGCGGGCGGCATGATTGAAACAGCGGAAAATCTTCGTAAACAGTATAGTATCTCGCGCGACGCACAGGATCATCTCGCGGCCAGGTCGCAGGCGCGTGCGGGGGCTGCAATCGATAGTGGTGTGTTCGCTGAAGAGATTGTTTCGGTCACGGTTAAGGGTCGGAAAGGCGATACAGTGGTAGAAACCGATGAGCATCCGCGTCCCGGCACGAGTGTTGAAAAACTCGCGACGCTGCGGCCAATCATGCAGCGGGTCGACCCTGATGCAACGGTGACCGCAGGTAACGCTTCGGGTCAGAATGATGGTGCTGCCGCTTGTATTGTTGCGACGCGCGCGGCTGCTCAAAAGTACGGTCTGAAACCCATGGGCCGAATGGTGAGTTGGGCGCTTGCAGGCGTGGAGCCGAAGACGATGGGGATCGGACCTGTCCCAGCGACTGAGAAAGCGCTGACCCAGGCGGGACTCTCGATCAAGGACATGGACCTTATTGAATTGAACGAAGCCTTCGCAGCGCAAGTTCTGGCTTGTACGCAAGCACTAGGGCTGAGTGATGAGGATCACGAGCGGATCAATGTGCATGGCTCAGGGATTTCGCTCGGTCACCCTGTGGGCGCAACGGGCGTTCGCATTCTAACAACGCTACTTCGAGAAATGGATCGGCGCGAAGCAAAGTATGGTCTTGAAACCATGTGTATTGGTGGCGGGCAGGGGCTCGCGGCGGTGTTTGAGCGTTTGTAGTTGGTTTCTGACGTGCATTTGCGCAGTTCTGCTTGAGCTATTCAGTCAGCCTCGCTAATGGCCGTCAGCATGGATACGGAACCTCACGATTTTGAAACCCGGCTTCGCGCTGCGATCGATTCGAAAACCAAGCCAGTTGGATCATTAGGCCGAATTGAAACGCTCGCCGCCCAAATCGCGCGCGTGCAGGGAACGCTGAAGCCTCAAGCGGAGACGTGTGCGCACACGATCTTTGCAGGCGATCACGGTATGGCGGATGCGGGCGTCTCTGCTTTTCCAAAAGCGGTAACGCGCCAAATGGTGCTGAACTTTCTAACCGACGGTGCTGCGTCGAATGTGTTTGCGAAGTCTGTCGGGGCGAGCGTTCAAGTAGTGGATGCGGGCGTTGCGGGCGAGCCGATGAACCATGCCGGGCTGCTCAATCGACGCGTCGCGGCGGGCACAGCCAACGCGATTGACCAAGCCGCGATGACGTCCAACCAATTGGATGAAGCGCTGCAGGCGGGGCGTCAAATTGGTGGTGAGCTTCGCGCAGACATTGCCTGTTTCGGCGAAATGGGGATTGGCAATACGTCGTCAGCGACTTTGTTAGCGGCCAAACTGCTTGGGCGATCAATTGCCGATCTAACGGGGCGCGGAACAGGGCTCGATGATCAAGGGCTGGCACGCAAGATCACGCTTCTTGAGACCGCGGCGAAGCGGACTCCTGATAAGCTCGATGCTCATGCGGCGCTGCAGGAGTATGGCGGGTTCGAGATCGCTATGATGGTAGGTGCGATGATCGGTGCAGCTGATGCGCGGCGCGTCGTGATTGTAGACGGGTTCATCGCCACCGCAGCGGCGCTTTGCGCGCGTGAGATTGACCCAAAATGCGAAGCAAATTTCGTCTACGCGCATTGTTCCGCTGAGGCGGGACACCGGCTTGTCTTGGACGCGCTCGGCGCCGAGCCACTCCTTAATCTCGATCTCAGACTTGGGGAAGGCACGGGCGGCCTACTGGCATTTCCATTGCTCAAAGCGGCTGCCGCGATGCTGCGCGATATGGCGAGTTTCGAAAGCGCGCAAGTGAGTGGCCCTGCATGAGGCATGAGGGTTCAATCTTCCTTCTGGCGGTCCAGTTCCTAACGCGTTTGCCGATCGGGTCAGCGCAGCTTTACACGCCAGAGCGGATGGCAGCGTCGGTGCGCTACTATCCCCTCGTTGGCGCTTTTATTGGCGCGTTTTCAGCGCTCGTTTTCCACCTCGCGACCTATGGGTTCGCAGCACCGATTGCCATTCTCTTCGCCATTGGGGCAGGGCTTTTGCTCACAGGCGCGTTTCACGAGGATGGGCTGGCCGATACGTTTGACGGGATTGGCGGAGGAGTGACCCGCGAGCGGGCGCTCGAGATCATGAAAGACTCGCGCCTCGGTACTTATGGGACATTGGCTTTGATCGTCGCCTTTGCATTGAAAGCGAGCGCTTTGATGGCGACGTCGCCGAGTTTGGTCATGCTAGCGCTGATTGTTGGCCAAGGGCTGTCGAGGCTGTCGAGTGTGATGGTGATCGCGACGAGCCGCTATGTCCGCGATGAAGGAACGGGGAAACCAGTTGCAGGTGGTATCTCGGCAGCGGGACTTATCGTTGTTGGCCTAACTGGGCTGGCGCTTATTGCCTTTTGGTGGGCTTTTTATGCGCCGATCGCGTTGCTGTGGGCTGTCGGAGGTCTTCTCACAGGACATGTCCTGATGCGCTTAATCTTTGAGCCCAAACTTGGCGGCTATACCGGTGATACGCTGGGCGCTGTTCAACAAGTGAGTGAGATTGGCTTCTATCTTGGGCTCGTCGCGTGGCTCTAATCCTAATTCGTCATACGACGCCGGATGTCACGCCTGGAGTCTGTTACGGCCAGATGGACCTCGATGTTGCCGAAAGCTTCGAAATCGAGGCGGCCTCTGCGCTGGCGTCGCTCCCCACCTTCGAGTACATCGTGAGCAGCCCGTTGCAGCGCTGCCTCAAGCTTGCAGAGTTCATTTCAAAAGGGTCCGGCGTTCCGGTGACCTCTGACCCGCGCCTAACCGAGATGGATTTTGGCGCCTGGGAAGGACGTGCTTGGTCGGATATTGACCGCAGCGAAATCGACGCTTGGGCTGCCGAATTCTATCATGCCAGGCCGCATGGCGGGGAAAGCGTCGCCATCCTACATTCGCGCGTTCGAGCCGCACTCTATGCTTTGCGCAACCAAGGCAGAACGACGCTAATCGTGTCGCACGCTGGCGTTATCAGGGCGGCCATGGCGCGCGGCGAAACCGCCGAAGACTTTAATACAGAGATTGCGTTTGGTGGCTTTGTCACCATGTCCAACACCGAAGGAGTTCTCCATGAGTGATGCAGAAACCCACAAGTCCAAAATGCAAAAACTGCAAGCCGAGCAGAAACGCAAAACGACTGAAGCCACGGACCCTGGGCGCGGCCTGGTGCTCGTGCATACGGGCGACGGCAAGGGCAAGTCGAGTTCAGCATTTGGCGTAATCATTCGTGCGCTCGGCTGGGGGCACAAAGTTGGCGTGGTGCAATTCATCAAAGGCAAATGGATCACCGGTGAGCGCCAGTTCTTTGACAAACATGGCTCGGTCGATTGGCATACAATGGGCGAGGGCTTCACCTGGGACACGCAAGACAAAGACCGCGACATCGCGGCCGCCACTGCAGCCTTTGGCAAGGCGAGCGAAATGATGGCGAGTGGGACGTATGACCTAATCGTCCTCGACGAGATTAACATCGCGCTGCGCTATGATTATCTTTCCGTAGAGACCGTTTTGGAGGCACTCAAAGCACGCTCGGAGCGCACCAGCGTGGTGCTAACCGGGCGCGACGCGAAACCTGAGCTTTGCGATTATGCTGATTTGGTCAGTGAAATGCGCGAAGTGAAACATCCCTTCAAATCCGGCATCAAAGCTCAACGCGGCATTGATTTCTGAACCCTGTTCAAAGGGCCGAGACCTCACGAGATTGACAAACGCTCGCACGCGCAGCATTAGCGGGCGCAGATGGTGCTGCCTTAATCGGGAGCTAAGAGGGAAACCGGTGTAAATCCGGCGCTGTACCCGCAACTGTCAGCCAGGAGCTGATGGCCACTATGTCACTGGGGTGAAAGTCCTGGGAAGACGGCCAAAGGCAATGATCGGTGAGCCAGGAGACCTGCCATCACGTCGTTCGTCCGGAGGCCGGGAAAAGTTCTCAGCGGGCGGGAAGGTCGAATACCTCTCCGTTGCAACGACATTAGTAAGGCTTGGCCGCCCGCATGGAGCGTTCTCTATGGGGCCATTTGTCGTTTTTAAGCGCGCCTTTTCCAAACGGGCGGCGAGGCGCTTTAAGGGGTAGACCCCATGTTTTATAAAACCGCGCTGCTTGGCGCTGTTTCACTTTCACTCGTTTCCGCCGCGCTGGCGCAAGATGAGCAAACCGATGAGACCACACTCGATACGGTGATTGTTGAAGGCTCTCGCCTGAACCAAACCGAAACTGAAATCGGGTCGAGCGTGACGATCATCACTGCAGAAGACATTGATGCGCTCGGCTTCGATTTCGCTTTGGACGCCATCGCGGCGGCTCCTGGTGTCACGGTCAACTCAAATGGACCGTTTGGCGGCCAGGCCGGTGTTCGGATTCGCGGCGCAGCGACCGAACAGACGCTCGTCCTGATCGATGGTATTCCGGTGAACGATCCAACTTCGCCGGGAGGTGGGTTCAACTTCGCACGCCTGGACACCGAAAATATTGAGCGAATTGAGATCCTTAAAGGGCCTCAATCCACACTTTGGGGAACCGATGCGATTGGCGGCGTTGTGTCGATCACAACCAAAGACCCAGAAGAGCGGCTCGGTGGAAGCGCCTTTGCGGAATACGGATCTTTCAACACGTTCCGAGGCGGGGCCTCAATCGGCAACGCGACGGATGCGGGCGACTTCCGCCTCGCAATTGTCGGGACGTCTTCTGACGGAATCTCGAAAGCGGACGAGGATGAAGGCAATACCGAAGACGACGCTTACGAGGCTTTGACCCTGTCGGCGAAAGGCGGATTGAACCTTGCCGGTGATGCAAGGCTTTCGGCCAATGTGCTTTGGACCGATGCAGAGTCTGAGTTTGATAGCTTTGGACCTGTCGATGGCGACCAGGTGAACGAAACCGAGGAAGTGTCCGCCAATGTTTCATTGACCGGCTCGTTGTTCGATGAGCGTCTCGAAAATCTCTTATTGGTTGGTTATTCCGATATTGATCGCCAGAATTTCACGAATGGTGTCCCAAGTTTTGGCGCGATCGGCGATAGAGTGCTTTATCGCTATCAAGGAACGCTGGGTATTGATGAAGCGAACAAGCTGGCATTCGGCGTCGAGCGAGAAGAAACCTCCTTCAGCGATCAAGACACGTCGATTGATGGCCTATTCGCACTGTACGAGTGGCAGGCGACCGAGGCGCTGACGTTGACCGGCGGCTTCAGAGTTGACGACCATAGCACATTCGGGACCGAGACAACGGGACGTGTGGCGGCAGCCTACAATCCGAACCCGCAGCTCACCCTTCGCGCAAGCTGGGGACAAGGCTTTAAGGCGCCGACCCTGTTCCAGATTTCTGGCGGAGGGTTCGCCACCCCCAATCCAAACCTGCAGCCCGAGACATCGGAGGCCTTTGATGCCGGCATAGATTGGCGGTCGCGCGACGGACGTCTTGAGGCGGGCCTGACGGTCTTCGATACCGAAATAGAAAATCTGATCAGCTTTGCGTCTACAGGTTATTTCAATGAGGCGCAGGTCGAGACGCGGGGCGTCGAACTCGTTGGGCGCGTCGTGCTTACGGATTGGCTGAATGTTGAAGCAAACTACGCATACATCGACGCGGAAGATACTGACGGAGATCCACTCCGGCGTATCCCTGAACACTCGGGAGACGTTCGCTTTAATGTCGATCCGGATGGGCCGTTTTCGGGGAACGTCCTAATTCGCTACAATGGCGAAGAACCCGACCGCGCTCCAAACATAGTTGATAGTTGGACCCGTGTGGATGTCACCGGAAGCTATGACCTGAGCGAAACGGTTGAACTGTTCGGACGGGTCGAGAACCTGTTCGACGAAGAGTACCAGCAAATCCTCGGCTATGGCACGCCGGATCTGTCTGGTTACCTCGGCATCCGGCTGAGATACTAAAGCTCATGTCGAGACTGATTGTCTTCCTTTTAGGCTTTTGCCTTGCAGCTTGTGGCGGCGACACGCCGCCGCCGCAGATGGCTGGCGACAGGCCTATGCGAATTGTCAGTCTCGACTTTTGCTCCGACCAGTATGTCCTCAAACTTGCAGACCCCGAACAAGTACTCGCGATCTCGCCCGATGCGGTGGAGGGGTTCTCCTTCATGCGTGAGGCAGCCATCGGGGTGCCGACCGTGCGGCCGTTGGCGGAAGATGTGCTCATATTAAAACCGGATTTGGTGGTGAGGTCCTATGGCGGCGGGCCAAATGCGGTGGCCTTCTTTGAGCGCGCGGGTGTGCCTGTTCTGCAGGTTGGCTGGGCCTCAAGCATAGATGGTGAACAGCTCGGCTCGATCCCATCCCTGATCCAAAACATGGCCGATGGATTGGGGCAATCCGAGCGCGGGCAAGCTTTGGTCACGGAGTATCGTGACCGCTTGAACAAGCTCAAAAAGCGCCAATCAGATAATAGCGCGCTTTACATGACCCCATCTGGGTTCACGACAGGTAGTGGTTCGCTTGCACATGAAATGATGGTGGCGGCCGGACTCTCTAACTTTCAGGAGAATCCCGGCTGGAGATCACTGCCGCTAGAGAGACTTGCCTATGAACAGCCGGATTTGGTCGCGGCCGCCTATTTCGACACGCTAACCAATCACCCAGATGCTTGGAGTGCCTCACGGCATCCGGTTGCTCAAGGGCAGCTTAATGGTCCAGATACGGTCTCCATCAAAGGTGCGTGGTTGGCGTGTGGCGGATGGTTCATCATGAACGGGATCGAAGCGCTGGCCGAAAGCGCAGCGGATTAATGACCACCCTTGCAATGACATGACGGCCGCTGGGGTCATCTTGCTGGCCTGGGGCATTGAGCTGATCCTGGGGTGGCCGGACTGGCTGTACAAACGGGTGCGCCACCCGGTTGTTTGGCTGGGATCGCTGATCTCGGCGCTTGAACAGATCTTTAACCGGGCGGTTTGGTCTCACCGCATCCGTTATGCCGCCGGAGCGCTTACCACTCTTGTTTGCGTTGGCCTCGTGATTGGAATTTGTTTCGGCGTCTCACATCTTCTGCCGCACACTTGGTGGGGCATTGCAATCGAAGCTCTCATCGCGTCCAGCTTGATCGCATCGCGAAGCCTCTATGCGCATGTTGCCGCCGTCTATCGGCCCCTTGATAATCGTAACACTGACGAAGCGCGTCACGCCGTGTCGATGATTGTCGGGCGTGATCCACACCAGCTAGATGAAAACGGCATCGCGCGCGCTAGTATAGAAAGCCTGGCTGAGAATGCCTCTGATGGCGTAATCGCGCCGGTTTTTTGGGGCGCCCTTTTCGGATTGCCAGGTCTTGCCGCGTACAAGGCGATCAATACGCTCGACTCCATGATGGGCCACAGGAACGACCGCTACGCCGCTTTTGGAGGTTTTGCTGCGCGCCTGGATGATGTTGCCAATCTCATCCCAGCGCGGATCACCGGTCTTTTGTTTTGCGTGGCCAGCTTAAAAAAGCTCGCGTTCAGCATCATGATCCGCGACGCGCAGCGGCACCGGTCTCCAAATGCAGGATGGCCGGAAGCGGCGATGGCGGGAGCGCTTGGTGTAAAACTGTCTGGACCCCGCGCTTATGATACCGGAACCACCCAAGAGCCATGGCTGAACGAAAGTGGTCGCGATCCGATTGCGCATGATATCAGGGCAGGGCTGTTTCTTTATCAGAAAGCGATGCTAGCGGCGGCCATCTCTTTGGCGGCGATTGTATGGGTGACGGTGTTATGAGCGGTGATCTTTTGCATGGCGGCGCGCTCGATCAGGTGCGCACTCAATTTCCGAACGCGCCTAAGCCGTGGATTGATCTCTCCACAGGCATCAATCCCTGGCCCTATCCGCATATGGATCTTTCAACGGGCAGTTTGGCATATTTGCCGACAAAGGCGATGTATGAGGCGTGTCGTGAAGCGATAGCGTCAGCACTCTGCGCGGCGCCAGAAACGCTTCTGCTTTCGCCTGGAAGCGAATTGCTGATTCGCGCCCTGCCGGACCTTATTCGACCTCGGCGCGTCGCTATCCTGTCGCCGACTTATGCGGACCATGCGATCACTTGGAAGCGGTCAGGAGCGGAAGTCATCCAGACACAAGACCCACTTGCGTATTCGGATCGTGTCGATGCGATTGTTTTGTGTCAGCCGAACAATCCCGATGGGCGGCTTTTCGAGGTTAAGGCGTTGGAGGCTGCACATCAGGCTCTCGCCGCGCGTGGCGGCTGGCTGATCATGGATGAAGCCTATGCCGATCTCACACCTGGTTTTAGTCTAGCATCAAAGAGCGGCGCGAATGGGCTTATCATCCTGAGATCTTTCGGGAAATTCTTCGGTTTGGCGGGCGTGCGTTTAGGGGCAATGCTTGCGCCCGATCCTATCCTTAAGAAGATGGCGGAGCGCTTAGGTGTATGGCCTGTTTCCGGCGCTGCGTTGGAGCTCGGGGTGCGCGCTTATGCAGATATCGCTTGGCAGAAGGAGATGCGCAAGAAATTGTCGCTTGCAGCCGATCAGTTTGATGCCGCCCTAAAGGCGGCTGGGCAAAACTTGGCTGGAGGCACGGATTTGTTCCGCTTAGTTGAGACCGAGGATGCGCATGCCGTGTTTCATCGCCTGGCGAGCGCTGGCCTCTATGTGCGCCGGTTTGATTGGTCTGAAACCCATCTTCGCATCGGGCTTCCTGCGACATCAGACGCGCAGGCGAGGTTGATAAAAGCCCTCACCCTTTGAGAGCGATGGGGAGCCCCGCAACAACAAACTCAACCCGGTCACAGATCTTCGCCACTTCTTGATTGAGCCGTCCTTGCGCATCGCGAAACGCGCGCCCGAGCGGCGTTTCCGGGACCAGGCCTAAGCCAACCTCGTTCGATACAAGGATGAGAGGTGTCGAAAGCGCTGCGATGGCTGCACAAAGCCGCTCGGTCTCGGCGTCGACATCGCGGTCATGATGCATCAAGTTTGAGAGCCACAAGGTCAGGCAATCGATCACGCAAACGTCACCTTTCGCGGCTGCTGTTTCGAGCCCCGCAATCAGTTCCAAAGGTGCCTCTATGGTCGCCCATTCTGGCCCGCGTTCCGTCTTGTGACGTTCAATTCGATCCGCCATTTCATCATCCCACGCTTCGGCCGTAGCGATAAACACTGGACGTTTCGCAACTTCTTCAGCCAGCGCAAGCGCGCGCCGACTCTTTCCCGACCGGGCGCCACCTAAAATAAAATGAGATCTCGTCATGCGTCATCGATAGCATGTCAGTACGCGAGGGCTATAGCCCGTCCGACTCAGCGCGCACGCTTCGCCAACTGCCAATCGTACAGTGAGCGCGTCGGCGGTGCTTCATTGACTGTCAGAGCCTTTGGAGCCGGTCGATAGTCGACGTCGAACTGGCGATTGCCGTGCACGCCGATGATAAATGCATCGGGCCCTTCTGCGAGACCGCCTAAGGTCACGGCCTCTTCACGGTTGGCGCCGGATTCAACAATGATGTTGAGGTTCCAGGTTGTGTTGAGCCGCCCATGCCCAGGTTGCCAATAGCCAGCGCCGCTTCCGTCCCAAACCGCGTAGAACGGGCGGCCATTCCGCTGCTTCGCGTCGACATAGAGCGTGATGTTGTCGAACAGATTCTGATGGTTCGCGCCCGCATGTTGATCGAGTACCGAGGCATTCAGTACGGTTGCATTTCGATAGACGCTCTTGGTCGATTGGGTGTTGAATGTAAGTGAATGAATCACAGGGTTTTCAACGGTGAGATCGCTCACGAGCACATTGTGAACATTGCCCAGATGCACAGCGTAATGCGCGGGCCGCTCGCCTTCGGAGCGGATGTTCTCAATGGTTAGATTCGCGCTATTATAGGTCAGGATGCCGCTATCTGCGTTCTTGAAGCGTACGTCTCGGACCCATCCATCAATGACGCTTGTCACGTAGATGCCGTTATAGCCGCGTTCCAAGTGATGTCCGAAATAGGGGCTATCTGGAAACGAGATAGAAAAGTCTTCTAAGCCAACCTGTTCAAGATGATCCCAGCGTGAAAACTGAGCCGGGACGTCATCTGAGATATTGTGGAGCAGTGGATCACCGATCTCGACCACGTTGTCGTCGATGTTCACAATGCGGGTTGTTTGCCGGACGAGAGGGCGATTGGGAAACGTCCAATGATGCGACCCAATAGCGAGGTCGGTATTGCCATACATTTCTTTCAAGAGTGACCCAGTTTCGCCGTCTCGATTAAACCAGTGGATCTGAAGGGCATCGCCAACCGTCAAACGCTCCGAGCTGTCCACGCGGACCAAACGCTGGCCGCGTACTCCGGATTGAATTGAGGCGAGTTGTTCAATCGGTGGATCGAATTCCTCAAGATAAGATGCCGCCCGTGTTTCAGGTTTTTGAATCCAGATGAAGCCGCCCGTCCATGAGTATTCCGAGAAAAGCTCATCTATGTTTCTTTGCGGCTCGCGCTGGCGCTTTTCGTACTTTTTCAAATAGGTGCGAAGCTCACTCAGCCGCGTCGATTTATCAATGTCCGAAAGCGGGCGCGGAAAGTGAATCTCTGTCCCATCTGCGCCGGATCCAGCACCGCGAACAACTATGTTGCTTCGCGTAATGGGGAGGATTTCAGAGATCACGATCCGGCCCTTAGGGAGCTCAAGTGTCACTGGGGTTTCAAGATCATGCGCCGCCTGAAGCGCTTGGAGCATTCCAGCTGAATCGTCCAAGCCGTCATCGGCGATCACGCCATAATCTCTTGCCTTAATGATGGCGCCAACTTCATTCGGAATCGTGCCCAAGCCAAATTGGTACCCAGCATACGAAAAATCAGGCAGCTCTTTGGCTGCTTCGGAACTCAGGAAACCCTTATCGGCATTCGCTGAGTTGAACGCGATGCAGGCTGGCAAACACAAGACGAACACCAAGCAGGCGGCAAAGACGCTTAAGCGCCTACGAAGAGGTGAAGCGATAGGGTGATTTGCGAGAGCCATTTGTTCAGCGTCCAAAACCATTCGATGTGGCGAGTCGTATCGCATGTCTTTTGTTTAGGTTACCGGTGTCATTTGTGCAATTAGATTCGACGAAAAAGATTGGAAGCCGGGTCAAATCTGCCGTGATAATCAGAAAATCTCACAGTATTATTGTGGTTCAACTCTTTTCTGTTAGGTAACCGGTATCATTATGGGTTAAGAGTTGATCTCTTAATCGTCAGCATGAGTAAAAGAATGGACCAGCATACCGCTCGAGTAGCGCACATATCCGATACATTGGTGAAGGCCCGTCAGAGCCGTCATATCCTGCCCGGCTTTCCTGGAGAATTGCCGTTCAGTTTGGAAGAGGCCTATCAGGTGCAAGATCGCTCGATCGATCTTTGGGAGGATGAGGTGGTGGCGTGGAAAGTTGGAGGCATTCCGCCCCATCTGCGCGCCGTGCTTGGGCAGGATTGGGTGACCGGCCCAATCTACTCGAAGCGCCAAGCCTTTGTCGCAGATGGTCCTGTGCGGATGGCTGTTTTTGATGGCGGTTTCGCAGCCGTCGAGGCTGAGATCGTGCTCGAGCTTGGTGATGTGAGCAACCTGAAAACAGCAACACCGACAGCGGACGATATCATCCCGTTCATTTCAGCTTGCTATATCGGCGTTGAGATCGCGAGCAGTCCGATGCCCGATATTAACGTGATTGGGCCGCTCGCCGTGATCAGCGACTTCGGCAACAATCATGGTATGATTGTTGGCCGCAAGATCGAAGACTGGTCGCCCGAAAAGCTCTCGAGCATTGAGGTGAAAACCTATGTAGAGCATGAGCTGGTCGGGGCCGCGAACCCGCCAGCACCGCCTGCGGGACCGATGGGGGCGGCAGCCTTCTTGGTCGGGAATTTAATCCGCCGTGGTCAACCAATCCCGCCTGGGCTTCGGATTTCTTCCGGTGCGTTGACGGGCATACATGACGTTACTGTGGGCCAGCATTCAAAAGTCGTTTTCGATGGAGTTGGCGAAATCGATATCGAAATTGTCGCTCTCGACGAATGAATACGGCCGCGCTGAGCCCTCATGGTTCGATTTTGACGTTGGATTCATAGTGCTGTGCTACATGAGCGGCTAAGGCGAGCTCGCCCTGGGATAATTGGATGTCAGAACAGCAAGAGAAAAACAGTCAAATACCTGCTCTGAAGGCCGCCGGCTCGGAGCGTGAGAAGACGACTATCAATGACATTGCGCGATTGGCCAATGTGTCTAAGAAAACGGTCTCTCGCGTTCTAAATGACCACCCAATCGTTCGTGCGGAAACGCGTGCCAGGGTCAAAAAGGTCATGGCCGAGCAGGGCTATGCGCCAGATCCTCAAGCGCGCGCCCTAGCGTTTCGAAGATCCTTTCTAATCGCGCTGGCTTATGACAATCCGAGCCCGCAATATGTTGTGAACATGCAGCGCGGTATCCTCGATCAGCTGGATGGTACGGATTATCAGTTGGTGCTGCACCCTGTGGATAGAGCGCAGCCAGACTTTATCGAGAAGATGGAGCGGTTCGTGGAGCGCCACCGTCCCGCAGGCGTTATCATGCCGCCGTCGGTTTCAGAAGACGAGGCGCTTTGCGCTATGCTCCGGCGCCAGAAGTGCGAGTATGTTCGCATTGCATCCGTTGAGATTGACGAGGCAGCCAAGCTCGTGCGTACTCATGATGCTGACGGCGCAGCGCAAGCAGCCCGGCATCTGGCCAGCCTTGGCCACAAACAAATCGCTCATGTTCATGGTCCGAAATCGTTCCGCTCTGCGCATGAGCGCCTCGCTGGATTCCGCGCTGGTCTTCAGGAATTCGGTTTGGGGTTAGATGAGGCGATGACCGTTGAGGCTGGATACACGTTCGAGTCAGGCGTTCGGGCTGCGAACAATCTTCTGTCGCGCGCGAGCCGGCCGACGGCGATCTTCGCCGGCAATGACGAAATGGCGATCGGGATCTACACCGCGGCGCGAAAGCTCGGTCTATCTATTCCGGACGACCTCTCGATCGTGGGTTTTGATGATACGCCCATGGCCTCGCGAATCTCTCCAGCGCTCACGACGGTCCGGTTGCCCATTCGTGATATGGGGCGAGCCGCTGCACGGGCTCTTATGGCGGCGCTATCAGATGCGCAGACCGCTGCGGATATGAGCTTCAATCCAGAGATCATTGTGCGCGAGTCGACTCGCTCTTTTGCTTGAGAATATCCGGTTGAATGGCAAAATCGATAATGCTATGACACCGGTTACCGAAAAATGGCGTTTCTCCACGGTCTTTGAGCCGCGAAAAGCCCAGCAAGACTGACAAGGACCGAGAGCATGAAAATCGCGTTGATTATCGAGAATAGCCAAGCCGCAAAGAGTGAGATTGTGCATGAGGCGCTAAAGACCGTAGCTGACCCTCTCGGGCACTCGGTTTTCCATTACGGCATGTACGGACCGGATGACGATGCCTCGCTGACTTACATTATGAATGGGCTGCTTGCTGGCATACTGCTCAACACCAAAGCCGCGGATTTTGTCGTGACGGGTTGCGGAACTGGGATGGGATCAATGCTGGGGTGCAATGCAATGCCCGGTGTGATCTGCGGGCTGGTCATTGATCCAACCGACGCATTCCTGTTTGGGCAAATCAATGATGGAAACGCGATTTCAATGCCGTATGCGAAAGGCTTTGGTTGGGCGGCTGAGCTCAATCTTCAAGACTGCTATCGTAAACTGTTCGAGGTCGAACGCGGTGTTGGATATCCAAAAGAGCGCGCGGCCATCATGGCGAAGAATCGCGGCATCTTGGGCGACGTCAAAGCGGCCGCTTGTCACGATATGCTCACCGTCTTGAAATCGGTCGATCAGGATCTGCTAAAAGCGGCCATCTCTGGCGCGAAGTTCTCTGAGTACTTTTTCGCGAATTCTCAAGACGAAGCAATTTCGGATTATCTCAAAGGTGTCCTCGCATCCTAGCGCCTGGACCGCGTTTCAATCTTTACAGAAAGCGAGTGAGCCATGAGCAAGCTGTTTGATCTCGATGGTAAAACCGCCATCGTCACCGGTGCCAATACCGGACTAGGGCAGGGCATGGCTCTGGCTCTGGCGGACGCCGGCGCGGCAATATCGCTTGTCGGGCGCTCTGCACCGGATGAGACGGTCGCCAAAATCCAAGTCGCCGGCGGCAAGTGTTGTGTGATCAAAGCAGATCTTTCGAAGCTAGATGACGTTGATGAGATTGTAAGACAGTCTCGCTCCGAACTCGGCGGTGCTGATATCCTCGTCAACAATGCGGGCATCATTCAGCGCAATGAAGCTATGGAATTTACGGTTGAAGAGTGGGACAGCGTGCTGAACGTGAACCTGCGTACCGTGTTTTTCTTGAGCCAAACGTTCGCACGTCAATGCGTTGATGCCGAGCAGGGCGGGAAGATTATCAACATCGCATCCATGCTCTCCTATCAAGGTGGCATTCGTGTGCCGTCTTACACGGCATCTAAGTCGGGGCTGATGGGGCTCACACGTGCGCTTGCCAATGAGTGGGCGAGTAAGAATATCAACGTCAACGCAATTGCGCCGGGCTATTTTGCGACGAACAATACTGCTGCGCTGCAGGCCGACCCCGAGCGCAATGCCGATATCCTCGGCCGGATACCCGCTGGGCGGTGGGGCACGCCATCTGAACTCGGTGGGGCCGCGGTCTTCCTGGCATCAGCTGCATCGGACTATGTGCACGGGACGACGCTTGCCGTCGATGGTGGTTGGTTGGCGCGATAGGCGCGGCTAGCCCTTTTTTTACTTTGTCAAAGCAAACAAAAAAACGCCTCACGAAAGTGAGGCGTTTTAGTTGGAGGATATGTTGCAACATCTGTTGCAACGGGGTCATTTAGAACGTGTAGCTTCCGCCAAAAGTGACCCGGCGATCCGGGTAACCAACGAAGCAGGTCGGACCTGACTCGCTAACACATTTCTGAACGATCTCTTCTTCGGTCAGGTTCACCGCCTCGATGCCGACGCTGAAATTTTCGGTGACCGCGTAGTTCAAGCTCGCATTGAGCTGTCCTCTATCCAAGGTGTAGACCGGGAAGCTGAAGGTCGAGCTGCCTGACGTGTTCGCACCGCCGCCAAAGTCCTGGGTCCGGAAGCCTTCACGCCATGTATAACGCGCGCGGGCTGAGATGCCGTACTTTTCATAATAGGCGGTCAAGTTGTACGCGTTCTCTGAGAAATCCAAAAGACCGCGCGGGATGCTGACATCGCCAAGGACGTTCAAGCCGCGACCGGAGGTCGTATCGACAACTGAGCCACCCGAGAAATCCTGGATCGTGTAGTTTGCCACGATCCCAAATCCAGACGCCCAACCGAGGCGATCCTCATGACCTGAGAGGTCATATTGGAATGCGAATTCCCAGCCTGATTGTGTTGTAGTGTCCGGATCATTGCCTGGACGCGTTGCGTCCACACAAAGACCGAGCACATTCGGATCACCCAAGACGTTTGGAATAACGGTTGGGTTGAAAATACCGCCGCCCGGGCAGTTTGGATCTGTCTCGCGCGACAGGCCGCCGGTTGTGTTGTTCGGGTCAGGAAGCAGGGCTGCCCCATCAAAGTCTACTCCGAAGATGTTCGTGCGATCTTTTGTGAAGTAGCCGATGCTGACAACTGAAGATGGCGCGAAATACCATTCGGCAGAGATATCGATCGAGTCGACTTCCTCTGGCAGCAGGCCGGGATTGCCGAGTGCGACCACAGAGTTTTCTTGCGGATCAAATGTAAATCCAGTTGCCAAGTCATCAAAGTCTGGACGACGGATATCAGTTCCGTACGCAAATCTTAGGATGACGTCTTCACGCGGCTGCGCCACCAAGTTGAAGCGCGGGAGCAAGAAGTCATAGCTGCCGCTCGTGGTTTGCAGAGACCGGTTTCCGTTTGCGTCTTCTGGGCCAAAGCCCACAGAGGCAATTTCAGTTTCAAGCCAGCGTACGCCGAGGTTTCCGCGGAAAATGCCATGCTCAAAATTCGCCTGTGCGTAGAGCGCATTGGTTTCTTCTGAAACATCGTAGAACGAGTTTTCATCTGAGCTGAGGCTCAAGATATCCGGGCTTGAATCGTGCTGGATGATAGCGTTCTGCAAGGCCGTGATTGTGCCGTTTGGATCAGAGAACGCTTGATCCGGATCAACCAAGAGGAAGTTCGCAATAAACAGGTTTCGGCCATCGGCGTCGCCATAGTTTGACGGGCCGGGCACAAGGAGGTCCTGAAACAGCAGTCCGCTTGGACTATCCGCTAAGTTGCTGAACCCACCAAGGCGATCATTCACATTGTTAAAGACGCTAGAGGATTCATTGTAGCGGAAGCCAGCATCAATCGATGTTACGAAATCGCCGAGAAGGCTGTTGTCCGACATGTCGTAAGAGACATCGATCCTGAACGCATCTTCTTGGTTCTCGGTCGTGTTTCGACCAACGATGACCTGATCCAAAACCACGTTTGCTGGATTGAGCAGGTCAGCAACGCTCGGTGCGTATGGTGAATTGAAGTCAATTCCGAACGCGAGAGAGTCGCCGGTTAGATTGTAAGCAAACGGTGTTGAATTGTCGTTGTAAATGAACCCGGTGTCGCCATCTGGGATGCTCGAAATAGCGTCTGCGAGGGCTTGGTCCAGATCGGCTTGCGACGAAGCGGGACTAAGACCTGCTGGCAGGGCAACATTGGTCCGATCTCCATTTGCGTCGGTGACGCGAGCCACCAATCCGCCATTCGGGTTGATGAAGTTGAGTGTCGAGCTCAAGTTCGGATTCACCGTGTCGGAGCTTGTCGACGCAAACTCTGCCCGGACGTTCCAGCGATCACGTTCCCACTCACCGGCAATCGACAGGATTTCGCTGTCTGTTACCCGCGAACCGGTGTCGCTCGAGAAGCGGAGGTTCGGATTGTCGCTGGTCAGCGAGCTTCGCTCAATCGTGCCGACGAGGGCGGCTGGGAAATTGCGCAAGTCGCGGCCATTGTCCGACGTCACGCCAAAATCGACAAATTCAAAGTCAGACGGTGCGCTCGTGTTTCTGAACGAGCTGACACCTGATGCTTGAAGCCGATAGGAGTCCTGACTGCGCTCCTGTTCGTTTCGGATGTAGTCGACGCTAAAATTCAACTCGTCATTCGGTGCCCATTCGAACGTTGATGCGAGGTTTGTCGTCTCAAAGTCAAAATTCTCTTGTTCTTGAACCAAGAACTGAATGCCTAGATATTCCGGGAACTGAGCGCCGGGTGCGGATGAAACATTGTCTCGGTCAGCGCGTGGACGGAAAGACACCGCTTCTTGCTCAGTATAGCTTCCGCTAAGCACGAACCCGATTTCGCCCATTTCAGTATCCCAGCGATTGCCGATGGCGCCTGAAATGCGGGGCTGGATGTCCTCGGTGCTGAGGCTGCTATCTTCGCCTTGGAGGCGAATATTGGCCAATAGCCCATCTAGCGCCAAGGGGCGAATGGTGCGGAGGTTTACGGTGCCACCGACAGACCCTTCGATGGTCCGAGCTTCTGGCGCTTTTGTGACCTCAACCGCAGAAATGATCGCGGCGTTTACGTCTTCAAAGTCGATGCCGCTACGACCAGCACCCGAGCCAACAGTTGAAACGCCGTTGATCTCGACACGGTTTGCGTTGGTTCCGCGGATCTGAACGCCAGTCCCAACACCGGCCGTTCGCGTAATCTGAATGCCGGTGATGTTTTCGAGAACCTCGGCGAGGTTTTGATCCGGGAGCTTACCGATGTCTTCGGCGCGAATAATCTCTTTCAGATTGTCGGCATTTCGCTTTTCGTTGAGCGCGCTTTGCAGCGATCCGCGAATGCCCTGGACCACGATTGTTTCCTGGCGGGCTTCTTCTTCCTCTGCGCCGTCCGCTGCGTCTTGGGCGAGCGCGGTCGTTCCTAGAGGTAGAGCGACACCTGCGAGTAAAGCAGCGCGCCAAAGCGAGTGGACGGATTTGTCCTGTCTATTTCCATGCATACCATTTTCCTCCCGATAAATGGGTCTTCGTATTGTCTCGAAGTGGAGGTAGGCATAAGTGCGTCAATCAATGTGTCAACCAATTAGCGACCCAAAAGGCGCTTAATTGGTAGGACCAGTTGGGGATCTTGTCCGAGCGTTGCGATAATGTGACAGCCCAAAAACAGGCGGACCTATTGCAGGTACGGCTTGATCTAAACCGCCGGTGCGGGGGAGTGATTTGAGGTGTGAGATTTGTGAGAAATTAGTCGGCAAGAACGGACTTTAGATACTTCTCGCGATTCGCATGAGACCGACGCCGGGCCTCTTCAATTGCATGCTGTTCTGATGCAACGAGAAGGTTTTCAATCAGTCGAGAAAAGTGCGCGCGCATTGCTTTGCGGGCCTTGTCAGGATTGTTCTCCTTCAGCGCGTGATAGATTGCAGCGTGTTCGTCGACGCGGCGATAAGAGTCTTCAACGCAAACCGCAGCATACATGTCGCGTACTTCTGGAAGCTCTACGCGAATGCGCCAGAGATTCTCCATAATATAGTGGTTTACAGTATTTCCGCTCGCTTTTGCGATGGTCAGATGGAACACACGATCCGCTTCATCCGCCTCAGGTGAGTCTTGGGGGAAGTCCTCCATTCGGTGGATCGTTCCTTCGAGCTCAGCCAATTGCTCGGTCGAAATTTCGGTTGCTGCGAGTGCGGCTGACTCAGATTCAAAAAGCAAGCGCGTTTGGGTGAGCTCGAACGCGCTGACACGTGGCAGTTTGCCGTTATGCATCGGGTCAGGCTCGCGCACATAGACCCCAGATCCGACTTTAATCTCGACATGACCGAGCGCTTCTAAAGAGATTTCGGCTTCTCGGATAACAACGCGGCTGACCTCGAAGCGCTCTGCCAATTCGCGCTCGCCCGGCAAACGCGTTCCTGGTGGGTAAGCACCTGAAACAATCATCTCCAGAATGCGGTTTGCGACTCTTTGATATAAACGCTTCTCGGCCATTACTTCGTCCTAAAACTGATCGATAGATCGACCCTAACACGCAAACCTTACCAAATTGGTCCTACCAATACAAGTTCGGTTTACGTGCCAGGCTAGGATCGCTTAGAACCGGCCTCGGATGCCGAAGAAGATACGCGGTCCATAGTCATTGACTTCATAGAGGTCGTCATTGGTGAATGCGTATTGTTCTTTCGGTTCGCTGCCGAGATTGATGGCTTCCACTGATAGACGGAAGTTGTCGGTCAGATTGTATGAGGCTCGCGCTTCCCAGACGCCGACGTCACCAACGTATCGCAGGCGCGTGCCGTCAGAGATAAAGGGCTGGAAGTACTCGTCGCGATACTTGTAAGTCACGGACATATCAAAGTCGCCAACGCCCCAGAATGCCTGAGCGGATAGCGTGTTTTCTGACAAGCCAGGCAATCCGCCTGGATCGAGAATGCCGTCTGCGATCTGATCGATCGAGCCATCCAGCTGCACGACGAACTGATCACCATACCGACTATCTTCGAACTCAAAGTCTGAGTCGACATAGTTGTAGCTGATCTTGCCGCCGAGACCGCTCCAGAGACCTGGGAGATAGCTCATCGTATGCGCTGCGGTGACTTCGAGGCCATACAGCTCGCTTGTATCGTCGCTGGTCTGCGGCAATGCGATCGGAAGCGTTAGGTTCTGACCGTTGAAGCTATAGGTCTCTTCCTGGATCGTGTTCGCGAAGCCGCCTTGGAACGACTTGTAGTATCCGCTCACAGCAAGGATGGTGTCGTCATTTGGATACCATTCAAATCCAGCGTCAAAGTTCCACGACATCAGAGGGTCAAACCCGGGATTGCCGTTGCCGCTTACATTCGTGATGAGTTCATCCAAGCTGGTGATTGGATCCGCGTCATCATCTGCTGTTGCAAATGAGAAGCTTCGACCAAAGCCCATATCGGCTGGATCAGGTCGCGACATGGCGCGGAATACACCCAGGCGAACGAGTTTATCTGGCGCGACCTCAATGATCGCAATCGCGCTCGGCAGAAACTCAGTATAGTCATGAGATGCCGTCACCGGGACGAGGTCGCCAAAGCTCGCAGATAGCTCGCCATCATTGTCATTGATGATAATTTCAGGACGATAACCAGTGGCTTCAACTTCAGTCTGAACAATACGCGCGCCGATATTACCGGATATCGGGAAGTTCCCCAGCTGAGTCTCGTAGTTTGCCATCACGTAGAACGCGTTCGTGGTCTCTTGAACATCGATCGTTCTTGAGTTCTGCTCGATCAGACCTGGAATGCCACTATTGAACGCACCTAATGCTTCGTCGAATGTGTTCTCGCTGGCATTCGGATCGGTAAGGAAGGCGTTGATTGTATCGAGCAGCGCATTCAACTGACCCGACGCGGTCTCGGCGACGCATCGTGCATCAAACGTTGCCCATGAATTGGTCGAGCTAATAATGTTGCCATCATCATCGATATTGGTGACGAGATCGCCCGGGCGAAGGGTTTCGAGAAAGCTATTGCCTTCTCTGAAGGCCTGATAACACGCATCATTTGTGTTCGCGATGATGCCGACCAGATCGTCCTGCAGTGTCAGGAACCTCGGGTCCGTGTCGTACAGGTCATCGTCGCTATCATCGATCACTTCTTGGTTGTTGACGGTCAGCTCGCCGTCATTCTCGATCTCGAAGGAGAAGCGCCCACTATTTGCCAGGAGCGGGTTGCCCGAGTCAGCGCCGCCAGGGAGCTCAAGATAGTCTTGCTCAGCAATGCGGAAGCCGGCTTGGACGTTTGTAAAGAACCCGTCGAGCTCATAGTCCGCGTCGAAACGAAATGCGTTGACGGTGTTGTCACGGAAGACATCATTATCGATCCGAACCCGTAGGCGGTCGACATAATTGGCCGGGTCATTGACGTCGAACTCTTCATCATAAAGCCGATAGACGGGGACGTCTCCGCCGCGAAGGTCATATTCGATGACTGGCGACGTATCAGACTGTATGCGGAATTCCCAAGCGCGTTCAGTTCGCTCAGTATTCGAGTGCGAGAGATCAACCGAAACTGTAAGGCGCTCGGTGAGTTCGTGTTCAATGTTAATGCCGCCGCCGAGATAGGTTTCAACGCGTTCAAAATCAGCGCCCTGGACTTCGATTGTGTTGTCGGTGATGGCGCGAAGAATGCCGCCATTTCCGTTAGTGATTAAAGAGTCCAGGCTCGTTGTATCGGTGCCTGCGACGTTCAGAGATGTGTCGTTGCGACGACCGCCATTAAAGGTCAGGTCCGTGCGTAACTCTTCTTGGCTTCGCTCCGACCATTGCATGTCGAGATTGATATCCCAGCGATTGTTTGGCTGCCATTGCAGCTGTCCGAAGAAGGCGTCGCGTTGGTCACGCGTATCATTCTGGCGGAAGTGCCGCTGCGATGGGGCAAACACAAATGGAGTGCCCGCATCGATCGCCAGCCCTGTTGCTGGGTCAATTGTTGTGTCGACGCCTTCGGTATCTGAGCCGCGTGTGGTCAAGTTTTCTGCGTTGCGGCGATCATTGAAGTCATCACAATCATCATCGCCGCGATCCGTGGTCTCAGGATTGTTCGAAAAGCCTGTAAAAGTTCCGCCATTGGTCTGGTCGGTGTATTGGGCGAGGCCATCAGTGATCAAACAGGCCGGGCGTGAGTTTGAGGTTGGGCCGGTCTGCCGACTCTCGGCTTCAGGCTGAGAGATGTCAGAGCGCTGAAGGCCTACCGAAATGCCGAGATCGCCCAAGCCGTTGACTTCGAACTGGTCAACATAGCTTAGCGTGCCTCGATACCCGAGGTCACCGGCGAGGGAGTCGTCGATGTTCTGTTGATCTGGATTGTAGTTGCCCTTCAGGTCGAACTGGAAGCGCTGTTTGCCGAAATCTAGCGGGCGGAGCGTTTCGAGTTGAATTTGACCCGCGACACCGCCTTCAATTTGGCTGGCGTCTTGGGTTTTGAAGACGGCAAGCTTGTTAATGAGCTCGGATGGGAATTGAGAAAAGTTGACGGAGCGATCGCCGGATCCGTTGGTCGCTGCGCGCCCGTTAACGACGGTCGACGACAGATAAGGTCCCAGGCCGCGAATCGAAACCTCGGTGGCTCCACCATTTTCGCGGTGAGACGCGACGCCCGTGACGTTTTCGAGGGCTTCACCAATCGACAGCGCGGGGATATCACCAATTTCATCTGCTGATAGGCCATCAACGATCTGCGTGCTGGAGCGCTTCAGTGCGATTGAGTCTTGAATGACTTGGCGGGTTCCGGTCACTGTGATGACGTCTAGTTCGCGCGCGTCCTCGGTCTCAGTTTGCTCAGTCGCATCGTTCTCTTGGGCGATCGCGGCAGTCGCCAAAGGAATGATGGCGGCGCTGAGAAGCAAAGCGCGTGAGAAGGGCAAATGCGAGAATCCAGCTCTGCGTGAGCCGTTTGGTTTAGCCATTGGTTTCCTCCCTAAGGGCATTCTTTTCGCCTTCGAAATCTCGAAGATTTGAGGCAAGGGCTATCAATCACGCGGGATGTGTCAACCAAAAGGTTCTCATAAAAACAGTAAATTGGTAGGACCAATATGGCATTTTCTTGGGATTGTGGCTGATATGCCACAGCCATTACGTGCGTGCTGAGATTCGGCGCTGAGTGTTATTTTCAATTGGTATACAATAATGGTTGACAAATGGATCGACCTCAATAGCGTGGCGCTCAAGTTCACGAGAATGGACGCTTACGGGAGGAGAGTATGAGAGCTTTTGCGCTCGCAATTACAGCATCGTTGATGGCAAGCAGTGCGTGCACGACACCGCAGCTGGCACCAGCCATGCCGGATCAGGTCTCCGCAGCATCTAAAGATGTAAAGGCTGAGCCGCTTCGTCGAATCCCCGTTTCAACGCCAGAAGAATACGCCGCCATTAAAGACGGCCTAAAGGCCGGGGATATCGTTGTCCTCGCCAATGGCGAGTGGCGCGACTTTGATCTGGTGCTTGAGGCTGAGGGAACGGCCGAGCACCCTGTTTATCTTGTCGCTGAAGAGCCAGGCCGCGTCGTGCTCAGCGGACAATCCAGTCTTCGGTTGGGCGGACAGCACTTAATCGTGTCAGGGCTCGTTTTTCGAGACGGGCACACGCCCAGAAATGAAGTCATTAGTTTCCGGCGTGACAGCAAGACATTGGCTTTCAATTCTCGTGTGACGAACACGGTGATCGAGAACTATAACAATCCGGATCGAGCCCAACGCGACACTTGGGTTGTGATGTACGGGCAGAATAATGAGTTTGATCACAATCATCTCTCAGGAAAGCTGAACTCTGGGCCGACTATGACGGTCCGCCTCAACACAGAAGACAGTCAGAACAATAGTCACCATATCCATCATAATTATTTTGGGCCGCGCCCGGTATTCGGATCGAATGGCGGGGAGACATTGCGAATCGGAACCAGCCACTATTCGCTGACCAACTCCAATTCGCTGGTTGAGAACAATTTCTTTGATCGCTGCAGCGGCGAGGTTGAAATCATTTCGAACAAGTCGGGCGGCAACACCTATCGCGGAAATACGTTCTTCGAATCGCGCGGAACACTGACGCTTCGGCACGGGAACGGAACACTGCTTGAGAACAATTTGTTTGACGGCAATGATGCGGCGTATACGGGCGGCGTGCGCGTGATCAATGCGCAGCAGACGGTTCGAAACAATATGTTTAAGGACCTGACCGGCACGCGCTTTTCCGGTTCGCTAGTTGTGATGAATGGGGTGCCAAACTCGCCGATCAATCGCTACCATCAAGTGGACGGCGCGCTGATCGAAAACAACACATTTGCCAATGTCGGGACGATTGAGCTGGGAGAGGGATCAGATACCGAGCGAAGCGCGGTCCCGATCAACTCTCGCTTTCAAAATAATGTGGTGCTCGGCAGTCGCGATGTCACGCCGTTCAATCTGTATGATGATATGAGCGGGATCGACTTTTCAGGGAACGTCACAAACCGGCAGCCGCCAGCAGAAATTGCCGCGGGATTCGATGTGCTGGAAGATGGGGCGACCGTGCCAGATACAGCTGGCGCTGATGGGTCCTTCGGTGTGGCGAAAGAAGACACTGGGGTCGATTGGTATCCAAAGCCGAATGACGCTTCCCCATTTATTGGCGGTAAAACGATCCAAGTTGGGCCTGGTGAAAACCAAATCGCGGAAGCGCTTGCAGATGCAGAAGCGGGTGATGAACTGGTTTTAGCCGACGGCGATTACAATGAAGCCAAATCGCTAAATCTTCAGATTCCCGTGACCATTCGTGCCGCGACTGAGGGAGCTGTGAACCTTACGTTTGAGCGGCGCAATTTGTTTCTGCTTTCGTCAAATGGCGGCCTTAAACTGTCTGGGCTCAATGTCTCTGGCGCTGCTGCGCCCGATAATGTCGGAAACAGTTTCATCGCGTCTACGACGCGCGGCGGCTCTGGCAACCATATTGTCGAAATGAGCGACATGAACTTTGACTCCTTCCTGGTCAATCGCGCTTTCTCGATTGTGACGGCGGCCAAAGGGACCTTCTTTGACCGCGTTGAGATTTCGAACTCAACCTTCAATGATGTCTCCGGCGTGCCGTTCAAGTTCGACGCAGAAACCGACGATTTCGGGATCTACAATGTCGAATATCTGATCATCAAGGACAGCACGTTCTCAAATGTTCGCGGATCGATCGCCTCGGTTTACCGTGGTGGTCGCGACGAAAGTACTTTCGGCCCGCACGCTTTTGTATCCGGGTCTTCCTTCTCGAATGTTGGCGGAGCCGACGCGCCGCTCGCGCGGTTGCATGGAACGCAGAATATCAAGCTCGTCGATAATACGATAGAAGCCGCGAACCCCGTTCGCTTTGTCATTACGACCGGTATCCCGAAGGTCAAAACAGGCGGCAACATGAATGCAGACGGTACGCCGGCCAACTTCCTAGTGACTGAGGATTTGCGCAAATGAGGCTTCCGCTAATCTCTGTCATCGCGCTCACAGCGGCGCTTGGGCTTTCGGTAGCCTGTGCAGCGTCACCGGAGGGGGACGACGCCGGGGTCGCCTCGTCGACCAGTGCGACACCGTCTAGCTTCGATGAGATGATGAACGATCTCGCGATTGCGGTCGATGGGCGATTGGCGGCTGGGATTCCTGTGCCCGTTCCGGTCGATGCCGGCGGCGGATACACACACGAGCAGCACAAACAGAACGCCAAGACGATTTACGAAGCCGGCATGTTGTATCAGCAGTCCGGTAACCTGAAGTATCGGGATGCGATTCGAGACATTCTATTTGATTACGCGGACTTGTACCCGACGCTAGATATTCATCCCGAGCAGCGCAACTCGAACAAAGGGAAGCTGTTCTGGCAGGGCCTGAATGAAGCATGGTGGCTGGTTTATACGATTCAAGGGTATGAGACCGTCCGCAATGATCTCACCGAAGAGGAGCGTGATCGAATCGAGACGGGCGTGATCAATCCTGTTGCCGACTTTTTGTCGATCGAATCGCCGGAGACGTTTGACCGCATCCACAATCATGCCACGTGGGCGACCACAGCGGTTGGCATGACCGGATATGTCCTGGGTCAGCCAGAGCGCGTGGAGAAAGCGCTATATGGATTGGATAAGAGCGGTGAGGCTGGTTTCCTGAAGCAGCTGGATGAACTCTTCTCACCGGACGGGTATTATGCCGAAGGCCCTTATTATCAACGCTATGCGCTGATGCCGTTTGTGTTGTTCAGCCAAGCGATTGATCGCAACGAACCAGATCGAGCGATATTCGATTACCGAGACGGTATTGTCCTCAAAGCCATCCGCTCAACAATGGAGCAGAGCTATGCTGGCCTGTTCTTCCCGATCAATGATGCAATTCGTGAGAAGGGCATCAACACGGTTGAGCTGAAATATGGGCTCTCGATCGCCTATGAGCGGACCCTGGAACCTGATCTTCTCGGAGCGATCCAGCTTCAAAACGGAGTTGTCCCCACCGAGGGCGGCCGGGCTGCGCTAGAGGCGATTGAAGCTGGAAAGGCGGAACCTTTCGCCTTCACGTCGAAACAGTTCCGTGATGGTCCGAAGGGAGAGCAGGGCGCCCTGATGGTTTTGCGATCCGGGCCCGCAGGCGATGACGCAGCAGCGATCATGAAAGCAACGACACAAGGCTTGGGCCACGGGCACCACGATAAGCTCGGCTTCCTATACTATGATAATGGAAATGAAATCGTTGCGGACTATGGCGCGGCGCGGTTCCTAAATGTGGAGCCAAAAAATGGTGGGCGCTATCTTCCAGAAAACGAGACTTGGGCGAAACAAACCATCGCGCACAATGCGCTTGTGGTTGATGAAACCAGTCAGTTTGGCGGCGATTGGCGCGAAGGCCAGAAGCATGCGCCTTTCGTCATCGCATTTGACGAAATAGACGGGGTCCAGGTCGCATTCGCTGAAATCGATACGGCTTATGACGGGATCAATATGCAGCGTCTAATCGCGATTATGCCGGGCGTGAACGGCCGCGACTATATCATCGATATCATGCGCGGAATTGGGTCCGCCGAACACACTTTTGATCTGCCGGTACATTTCAAAGGTCAGTTGATCGAAACCAGTTTCGGCATGACCCATGAGACCACAAAGCTCGAGCCTTTGGGCGACGCGAACGGCTATCAACATCTATGGAAACGAAGCCAGTCCGCGCCGCTCGAGGGATTGGAAGAAGCGTCTTGGTTGCTGGGCGATCAGTTTTACACGCTGAGCTTCGCCGCAGACCAAAACCTCACCACATATTTTGCCGAACTCGGCGCAAATGACCCGAACTATAATTTGCGACGCGAACAGGCTCTCATCATGCGCGCCGAAGGCGAAGACGCGACATTCGTGTCCGTCTATGAGCGACATGGGCGTTATGACTCGGACAATGAAGTGACGGTTTTTGACGGCTCTTCTGTCAATGATATCGACATCAGCCACAATAGCGGGATTGCTTCTGTCGCCATCACAATGGACGACGGCGAGACTGTAACGTTCAAGCTGGCGGAAAGCCGAAACACGCGGCAACCCCTTCAGGTGCTGCGCACAAGTGCGGAGGCGCAGTGATGAACGCCGCGCTCAACCATGATGATCTGTTTCGGTACGGACCAGAAGCGCAAGCCGAGCCGGTTGCGAGCGGAATCAAACAGATTGTGCTCGGCGCAAATGCAGAGATGGTCCAATCGAAAAGCTGGTTCGAGCAGGGCGCCGTGATCGAGTCTCGAGCCGACCGTCGGACTCTGGTCAGCTATGTCCTGGATGGATTTTTCGAGGTCCAGGTCGATGAGAAATCACAGATCCTCGGCCCTGGTGGTGCGTTCATCGTTCCAAAGGGCACTGGTCACGTCATCACGTGTTTGGAGGAGGGCGTGCTCCTCGGCGTGTTCGCATCTGAAGAGTGCAATGAAGTATTGGCGGGGGCAAATCATGACACCCGCAATTAGAGATTTGGCGCCATCCAGTGCCACGAAGTTTTTCAACAACAGAATTCGACTGATTTAGGAGTCACAAAAAATGTCAAAGCCAGTCATTGGTTTCATCGGCCTCGGGCTTATGGGTGGAAACATGGTTGAGAACCTTCAAAAGCGAGGGTTCCAAGTCAATGTGATGGATCTGAATAAGGATGCCGTTGCTCAGGTTCTAGCACGTGGGAACGCTGCTGAGGCCAGTACGCCGAAGGAGCTCGCCGAGAAGAGCGACATTATCCAGTTTTGCGTCACAACATCAGAAGTCGTCGAGGAGTTGGTCTATGGCGATGACGGAATTCTCGCCGGAATCAAGGAGGGATCAGTCCTCATAGATTTCGGGACCTCTATTCCTGCGTCCACGCAGAAAATTGGCGCGGATCTAGCGGCTAAAGGTGCTGGCATGTTGGATGCCCCGCTTGGTCGCACACCAGCTCACGCCAAAGATGGATTACTGAACATCATGGCAGCTGGCGACAAGGCAACCTTTGATAAATACGAATCCATGCTCAAAGAGCAGGGTGAGAATGTTTTCTATTTGGGTAAGCTTGGATCCGGCCATGTCACCAAGCTCATCAACAATTTTATGGGCATGACGACTGTGACGGCCATGTCGCAAGCCTTTGCCGCAGCAGAGCTTGCGGGTGTCGACCGCGCGCAGTTGTACGACATCATGTCAGCTGGTCCGTCGAACTCCCCGTTCATGAAGTTCTGTAAGAATTATGCGGTCGATGGCGTCAGTGATCTCGGTTTCTCTATGAACAACGCCAACAAGGATTTGCGCTATTTCGTGCAGATGATGTCGGATCTGGGAACGCGATCTTTGGTTGCGGAAGGCACGTCAGAGAGCCTCAAAGCCGCTGTAGAAAAGGGCATGGGTGACGGAAACGTGCCGGAAATTTTCGACTATTTTGTCGAACTGAAGAAATAAGGGTGGTTGCGGTGGCGCTTGAACGTTCAAGGCGATCGCAGTTTTCGAGGGGTTTGAAACGGTGAGCAAACAAATGACGATAGCCACGCTGGGTGAATTGATCCTGCGGCTCAAACCGCCAGGAAAGCTTCGTTTACGCCAAGCAACAACGTTTGACGTTTGTCATGGCGGAGCAGAGGTAAACGTCGCCAGTAGCCTCTCGCAGTTTGGGCTCGAGAGTCGATTGATTTCAGCGCTGCCGCCAACGGAGCTTGGCGAGCAGGCACTGATGTCGCTTCGTGCAACCGGCGTTGATGTGAAACATATCGCGCGTCTGCCTGGGCGGATGGGAATCTACTTCCTTGAAGATGGCGCCGACATTCGATCCGGCTGCGTTATTTACGATCGCCAGGATACTGCGTTCAGCGCGCTAAAAGCCGAGAACGTAGATTGGGACGCTGCGTTCGAAGGTGTTTCTTGGTTTCATGTGAGCGGTATCACGCCCGCGATATCAGCGTCTGCGCGAGACCTTTGTGAGGCGGCTCTGAAGCAAGCCAAAGCGCGGGGCGTGCATATCTCACTCGATCTGAATCATCGGCAGCGTCTCTGGCAATACGGTCAGGATGCAACTGATGTAATGCCAGCGCTAACGACTTTCGCGGACACGCTCATCGCCGGGCGTGGGGATTGTCTAGCGTGTCTTGGCTTCTCACCAGACGGCGATGGCAGTACGCATGATTGGTACGAAGAACTGACCGCCGAGGTTATGAACCGGTTCCCGAATCTGTCGCGTGTTGCAGTCACGATTCGCAATTCTAGCTCCGCTGATTGTCATAAATGGGCTGCGCACTTGCGGACCAATGAGGGGGCGCTCTTCTCCAAGCAATATCACCTGCACAATGTCGTCGATCGTGTCGGCACGGGCGACGCGTTCGCGGCTGGTTTGATCTATGGCCTGGTGAACAAAATGGGCAATGACGACGCGCTCCAGTTTGGAGCAGCCGCAAACGCTCTAAAACATACGATCGTCGGAGACACCAATATGGTCACGGTCGAGGAAGTCAAAGCGTTGATGGAAAGCGGTGGGACAGGGCGCCTGCGCCGATAAAGCGTTGGATAATCCTGTGAAAGGCAAAGCATGACCGATAAAATTCTCACTCTCCAACCAAACCGCAGACAGTTTGGCGGCCTATTGATGGGAAGCTCGATCGCACTTGCCGGATGTTCTGATGCTGGGAGCAGCGGAAAACGCGTTCTTTATTCCACCGACTCTCAACCGGATGGGTATCCGACGGTCGAAGCCGTCAAGTTCATGGGCAAATTCCTTGAGGAAAAAACCGACGGTCGTTTGAGCGTGAAGTCTTATCCAGGCGGTCAGCTTGGATCAGAAGGAAGCACGCTTGAGATCGCGATGTTTGGCGGCCTCGATATGACGCGAACCTTTGCGGCGGCTTTGAACAATATTGCGCCGCTGACCAAACTATTCAGCCTGCCATTCCTGTTTCGCTCGACCGCGCATCAGCGTGAAGTCGCTGATGGAGAGATTGGCGAAGCAATCCTTGAGTCGCTGGAGACTTATGGCCTGCGCGGCCTCGCGATCTATGACACCGGAGGACGCGGTTTCTATACAACGGAGCGGACAATTCCGCATCCGTCCGCTCTGGAAGGGATGAAGATCAGGGTGCCGAACTCTGACATCTTCCTCGCAACAGTACGTGCGTTGGGCGCAAATCCAACGCCGATGAATTTCAGTGAAGTTTATCAGGGCCTCGTCCAGAACGTGATCGATGGCGCGGAGAACAATTGGCCGAGTTATATCAGTACACGCCATTATGAAGTCGCGCCTTACTTCTCGGAGACAGGGCATTTCCGAACGCCGGATATGCTGATCATGAGCCTTCGGACCTGGGAGAATTTCTCGCCAGAAGATCAAGTGCTCGTCAAAGAGGCGGCACGCCAGTCTGTTGGGGTGATGCGAAGCCTGTGGGATGCCCGCGTCGAAGACTCCAAAAAGACGCTGCTTGAAAGCGGCGGAGAGATTCTGACAGGCATAGACACCGATCCATTCCGTGATTTGATGGGACCAGTCTATGAGCAGTTCGTGACGCCAGATCTCGCGCCATACCTCGAAGAGATCGATCGTATCGGGGAGGCAGGCGCATGAAGAAGTTCCTCGACTCGCTCAGTAAGGCATCGCTGTTTATCAGCGCGTCCTGCCTCGTCGTGATGACCACGATCATTTCCTATCAGGTCGTAGCGCGTTACTTCTTTAATGCGAGCCCGGCCTGGTCAGAGCGGCTATCTCTCGTCCTGCTTGCGTATCTTGTATTCTTTGGCGCAGCTGTCGGCGTGCACGAGCGATTCCACATTCGGATTGATGCGCTTCGTAATGCGATGCCGGATGCGATCGGAAGAGGGTTCGACATCGTCGCAAACCTAGCCGTCGCGATTGCCGGCCTCGTCATGGTGATCGCGGGTTGGCAGCTGACCACGACTCTGTGGGCTTTCGATATCCCATCTCTGGGGCTGCCAAGAGGACTGGCGCTTTTGCCGCTGCCTGTGGCTGGGGCGCTTATTACCTTGTTCTCAGGCGCGCAGCTTATTGAGACGGTATCGGGTCAAACCGAGGAGACCGAATAATGGAACTCATCGTCCTCCTCTTAAGCTTGCTTGGATTACTCGCCATTCGCGTGCCGGTCGCTTTCGCGCTCCTCATCTCGTCCATGTTGGTTTTTGCCTTACTTGGTTTGAACCCATTGATAGCGGTTCAGCGGCTGTCTGCAGGCATTGATGTTTTCACGCTAATGGCGATCCCGTTTTTCGTCTTCGCTGGCGATTTGATGACGCAGACTGGAATCGCGGCCCGCCTCATCCGTGTAGCAGAAGGCTTGTTCGGGCGTGTGCGCGGCGGGCTAGGGCATGTGAATGTCGGCGCCTCGATGATGTTCGGAGCGGTGTCGGGCTCTGCGGTTGCTAGCGTTTCTGCGATTGGCTCGACGATGATCCCAATCATGGAAGAGAAGGGCTATGACCGCGACTTTTCTGTCAACGTCACGTGTTCGGCAGCGGTGCTCGGCCTTATCATTCCGCCAAGCCACAATATGATCATCTATGCGGCCGCAGCGGGTGTTTCGATCTCGATCGGGGACTTATTCGTCGCTGGTATCCTGCCCGGTATTCTGTGCGGTCTCGCGCTGATGGTTGCCGTTTCTATTTTGGCGCGGATCAAGGGATACTCCAAGGGCGTTTTCCCTGGCTTCAAAGCGTTCATCCTTTCAGCCATTGGCGCACTGCCGGGCTTGCTGACCGCGGTCATTATCGTGGTAGGTATTCTCGGCGGGGTCTTCACGCCGACGGAGAGTTCAGCGGTCGCGATTGTCTATACGCTGGTGATCGGTGTCTTCGTCTACCGGTCGCTCGGGCTAACGGAGTTCAAGGCTGCCGTCGTCAGTTCAGCAAAGACTACGGCGATGATTATGTTGATCATTGGCTCTGCTGCCGCTTTTGGATGGCTGCTGGCACTGCTTGAAGCCCCGCTGATGATGTCTCAACTCATTCTCGGAGCAACCGACTCGCCAATTGTCATCTTGGCCTTGGTTTTATTGTGTTTGCTCGTGCTTGGGACGTTTATGGATATGGCGCCCCTGATCATTATTGTGACGCCGATATTCTTGCCGGTGGTGCAATCGATTGGCGTCGATCCCGTGCATTTTGGCATCATCATGATGCTGGCTCTCGGGATCGGAACGATCACGCCGCCGGTTGGGACCGTCTTGTTTGTAGGCTCTGCCGTCGGCAAGATCAGAATGGAAGACACGGTCAAAACCATGTGGCCATTCTATCTGGCGCTTATCTTATGCCTGATCGTAATCACTTACGTACCACAGATCTCGCTCTTCTTAGTTGGCGGATAGCGAGGGATCGTTAGCGCAGTTTCGCGGCGTGCCATGCGACGTGTTCGCCGATAAAGCTGGCGACGAAATAGTAAGAGTGATCGTAGCCAGGTTGCATCCGGTGCGTGACGGCTTGGCCATGATTTCGTGCTTCTTCTAAGAATTGCGACGGGTCCAATTGCTCAGCGAGGAACTGGTCGGCGTCGCCTTGGTCGATCAGGATATCAGCGCCGCTCTGCTGTTCTTTGACCAGTTCGGTTGCGTCATAGGTCTCCCACGCGACGGAGATCGGCCCCAGATACGCTGTGAGCGCCTTTTGTCCCCAAGGCACGCGCGCTGGTGACACGATGGGCGAGAAAGCCGAGCAGGTTCGAAACACAGATGGATGTTTCAGGTGAAGCGTAATCGCCCCATGCCCGCCCATTGAGTGGCCCGTAATACCCTGGCGATCCATATCGGCTGGAAAGTGGGCTGCGATCAGCTTTGGTAACTCATCAATGACGTACTGATCCATACGGTAATGGGTTGCCCAAGGCGCTACCGTCGCTGTCAGGTAGAAACCTGCACCTTGCCCTAAATCATATGCTTCATCATCCGCAACTTGATCTCCGCGGGGGCTGGTATCCGGCGCAATGATCATGAGGCCATGCTCGGCGGCATATTTTTGGATGCCGGATTTTTCCATCACGTTGGCCCAGGTGCAGGTCAGACCTGACAGATACCAGAGCACGGGCACGGGGCCGTTTTCGGCTTGCGGCGGCGTGTAGACGGCAAACCGCATGGTGCAATTGGTCGTCGTGCTTTCATGATCGTAGACCCCGAGCGTACCGCCAAAAGAGGCCCAAGAAGAAACGGTAGAGAGACTCACTTAAAACACCACGACGCTGCGAATGCTCTCTCCTGCATGCATCAGGTCGAACGCGTCATTGATTTTATCGAGCGGCATCACGTGGGTAATCATTGGGTCGATCTGGATCTTGCCTTGCATATACCAGTCGACGATCTTCGGCACATCTGTTCGTCCCTTTGCGCCGCCAAAGGCTGTGCCACGCCAATTTCGGCCGGTGACGAGTTGGAAGGGGCGTGTGGAGATTTCCTTTCCCGCTTCCGCGACACCGATAATCACACTCGTGCCCCAACCACGATGGCAACATTCGAGCGCTTGACGCATGACGTCAGTATCGCCGGTGCAATCGAACGAATAGTCCGCGCCGCCATCTGTCAGTTCTACGATATGAGCGACGACGTCTTCGGTTTCTGTCGGATTGACGAAGTCGGTCATGCCGAAACGTTCGCCCCATTCGCGCTTGGATGGGTTGAGATCGACGCCAACAATCTTGTCAGCGCCAACCATTTTTGCGCCTTGAATGACGTTCAAGCCAATTCCGCCGAGTCCAAACACGACGACATTGTCGCCCGCTTGAACTTTCGCTGTATTGGTTACAGCGCCCACGCCAGTAGTGACTCCGCAGCCAACGTAACAAGCCTTGTCGAATGGCGCGTCTTCACGAATTTTCGCAACGGCGATCTCCGGCAGCACGGTGAAGTTCGAGAAAGTCGAGCACCCCATATAGTGATAGATCGTTTCGCCCTTATAGGAGAAGCGCGAGGTCCCGTCCGGCATTAAGCCTTTGCCCTGCGTTGCGCGGATCGCGGTGCACAGATTGGTTTTACCAGACAAGCAGCTTTTGCATTGGCGGCATTCTGGCGTGTAGAGCGGAATGACATGGTCGCCGGGCTTAACGCTCGTGACGCCAGCGCCAACCTCGCGCACGATACCTGCGCCTTCATGACCTAAAATGCTCGGGAAGACACCTTCAGAGTCCAGTCCATCAAGCGTGTAGGAATCGGTATGACAAATGCCGGTCGCCATGACCTCAACGAGGACTTCCCCATCTTTGGGACCCTCTAGGTCAAGCTCGACAATTTCGAGGGGTTGTTTGGCTTCAAAAGCAACAGCTGCGCGCGTTTTCATGTCCGATCCTCCACACTGAGTGTGGGCTTACCTTAGTCGGCTAACACTCAGAGCGCGAACACTTTTTTCGAAGCGGCTCAGAAATCAATGTTCGCGTCGGGCCGCGCCAGGCGTAACGCCGGGTTAGCATGACCGGCGTGACAACCATCGTGGTGCACCAAAACCGAAAGAGTGGCGTGCAGGATCGAACCAGGAATGACGATGCTACTTTTGTGTGGTTTCTTTGCGAAGGGAATGAGACGTCGCCTGCGTATCAGGCGCTTGCAATCGCTTCAGATCATTCGCGGATTTTGGCGGTACGATCGTGAGAACCTTTTCGGATTGCGATGCGTCTTGATAGGTGATGCTCGCGGAGCCCATCTTTGGCGAGAGGTCCTTACCGGCAACTCTTTTGATGCTCAGTCTCTCTGTGGAGAGCTTGGACGACCCTGGTTTGAATTGCTTGGTGATCGGGGGCGATATGCCACTGCCATCAACACTTATCGTTACGGGCGCTTTTAAAGGCGTGATCGGCGTGAACTCCCAGGTTTCCTCATAAGCTTGTCCGGGCTGAAGTGGCCAAGGACTGCGCTGCAAAAGGAAGAAGTCGGACGTTATGGTTGCGCACCGAAGCTCAAATAAGAACGGATCTTCAAAACAGCGGCAGACCGGGATGTCCTCCGGTATTTCGGCTGGCTCCACATCAGGGTTGGAGCCGTTCGCGATTTCGCATAGCCCTGGCTGGGGTTGAATGGGATCGCGCACGAGTGCGCGGTACGCCATTTCAATGTCTCTCCGATCGAAAAAATCGTAGAAATTATCCCAAATTGTTTGGCTTGAATCTCGAACGAGTAAGGTGACATTTGGGTCTGAGTTATTGAAAGTTCCGCCCTGGATGGTGCAGATTTTTCCAGGCGTTGAGTTTTCGAGGCTGATCCTGATGGCATAGCTCCGTGCGAGGTCATATTCGAAAGGCGTGGAGAGTTCGAAACGTTTCAAATTTCCGAATGGATCGCGAATGTTGCTTCGATCAATTTCGACATAGCTGACCCGCTCTGGGTCCAGCGGACTTCCCTCATATATTTCTATCAGCGGAATTGAGTCTGGACAAAAAATTGCGAGCTCGATCGCAGACAGCACGGGCGGCAGGTCATTCATGACGCCAAGTCGACCAATCGCGAACGTCTGCCAGATTTCAATGCGATCTCGGCCACCAATTACAAAGCCAGTATTGGGTTCAATGACCGGCTGTTCAACGCCGACAACTTCTTGTGCCTTGGCATTGACCGATGAAAGTAGGGTCGCGGTGGCGATCACTGCGCACACGAGTTTGATAATCGACATTGCTGGTCCCCCTAAACTCTCACCATCATAGACGCATGAATATGATGGGATGCAATATTCGTAAGAGGAATGCCGCCGATGGCAAGCTCAGTTCTTGAGAGTTGATTTGATTCCAAATTGAGTTCTGGATACCCAAAGCCGTGAGCAAATCAAAGTTTCAACCTATCCCCAACTGGGGTTTCAATTGAGAATAGTGGCATTGAGTTATGCGCTCGCCTTCAACAAACGGCGGCGTTGGACGGAGCTAGGGATGCCAAGACTTTCGCGGTATTTGGCAACTGTGCGGCGGGCAATCTCGATGCCGAATTCCGTCAGGATCTCAACAATCTTGTCGTCCGACAGAACCTTGTCGCCTTCTTCCTCGATCAATTGCTTGATGCGATAGCGCACCGCTTCAGCGGAGTGCGCTTCGCCGCCGCCCGTGGACGGAATGGCTGCTGAGAAGAAATATTTCAGCTCGAACAGTCCGCGTGGTGTGGCCATGTACTTGTTGCTGGTCACACGGCTGACGGTCGACTCGTGCATCTCAATCGCGTCTGCAACTTGCTTCAAGTTCAGCGGACGTAGATGCGCCACGCCGTGCGCAAAGAACGCATCCTGCTGGCGAACAATCTCACTTGCGACTTTTAGAATGGTGCGGGCGCGTTGGTCGAGCGATTTGATCAACCATGTTGCGTTAGCAGCGCATTCCGAAATGAACTCTTTTTCCTGATCGCGCATCGGTAGCGCACTGACTTCGGCATAGTAGGCCTTATCCATCAGAACACGGGGCAGTGTTTCACTGTTCAGCTCGACAGCGAACATGCCGTTTGGCATTTCGCGCACAAACACGTCCGGCGCGACTGCAATCGTAGCCTCGGTCGCAAAGCCAGAGGCAGGGCGAGGGCTGAGCGTTCGCAGCTCGGCGAGCATGTCCATGACATCCTCTTTGTCGACGCCGCAAACTTCGCTAAGCGCTTTGATGTCATGTTTTGCCGCAAGATGAAGATTCTCGAGGAACGTCTTCATGATCGGATCAAGGCGATCCTGCTCTTTCAGTTGCAGCGCCAGGCATTCAGGCAAGTCACGCGCCATGATCCCTGTTGGGTCAAAACCATGGCACACGTCCAAAACAGCGGCGACGTTGGCCGGATCCGCGCCGAGAACTTCTGCGACTTCGTTCAGATCGACTTTGCAGAAACCAGCATCGTCAGTCTCGTCGATCAAGCGCGCCGCTATTAAGCTGTCAGCTTGGCTGAGGCCAGCCATGGCAAGTTGATCGTGTAGGTGCTGGTGCAAGGATTTGTCGCTCGACAGTGAACCTTCGAAATCGAAATCATCGCTCATGCCGCGGCCTGAGCCCACCGATGACCAATCTGTACTAGCCGACGGGCCCGACTGGCTATTCGCCGTGCGTGCCTCATCTGATCCTGTGCCGGCTTCATACATGTCGCTGTCTGATGCATCGACGGCGTCGCGGGCATTGCCCATGCCTTCAGAGCCATCCAATGCGAGCTCGTCGCGGCCTTTAGATTTGTCGACCTCGCCGTCAAATTCGGCCGGATCAGCATTTTCACTGCGCTCTAGAAGGGGATTGCGCTCAATCTCTTCAGCAACAAATTCAGCAAGTTCGATATTCGACAATTGCAGCAGCTTGATTGCTTGCTGCAGTTGCGGCGTCATCACCAGGGATTGTCCCTGGCGCATATCTAAGCGTTGATAGGCACTCATGGGTCTACCCTCTACGCCGCAAATCTCTGACCGAGATAAACTCGGCGGACATCGTCATTCTTGAGCACCTCATCCGGGGCGCCTTCGAATAGAACGCTGCCTTCATAGATGATCGATGCACGATCCACGATTTGCAGGGTCTCGCGCACTTGGTGGTCTGTAATCAGAACGCCCAGGCCGCGGTTTTTAAGATAACCAATGAGGTCGGAAATGTCAGAGATCGCCAACGGATCGATGCCGGTGAACGGCTCATCGAGCAGCATGAAGGCAGGCCGGGAGGCGAGGGCGCGCGCAATCTCAACGCGCCGTCGTTCGCCGCCAGACAGGCTGGTTGAAGGTTGGTCACGAAGATGGGTGATGTGGAGCTCGTCAAGGAGCGAATCGACCTGGCCTTGTCGCTCAGACTTGTCTTTCTCTACAAGCTCGACGACCGCCATGATGTTTTCTTCAACGCTCATGCCGCGGAAAATGCTGGCCTCTTGTGGCAGATAGCCAAGACCGAGCCGGGCGCGCTGATACATTGGCAAAGCCGTGACATCGGCACCATCAATACGGATCGAGCCATCATCGGCGCCAATCAGGCCCATGATCATATAAAAACAGGTGGTTTTCCCCGCGCCGTTCGGGCCTAGCAACCCAACGACTTCGCCCCGCTGTAAACTCAGCGAAACATCATGGACAACCTGACGCTTGCCAAAGGTCTTGGCGAGTCCGGTTGCGACGAGGCCTTGGCCAGTCTGGTCCATATGTTTCAGCTCCCTAGTGATTTGTCCCTTGACCTAATCACCTATAATAACAGCCTTAAAATCCGTTTATGTCGAAAGATCGAATTTTATCGACCATCCTCTTCACCGGGCACAATCACCATATTTACCTGGCTATCGCCGCCATCAAGACTGGTTTTTCCGGCGGCAAGTTCCATCACCAATCGCTCGCCCTTGGCGACATCGTCGCCGCGGACGAGGACAATGTCGCCGGTCAACGTAATTGTGTCGGTCGCGGCAACATAAACCCCAAGATCCCCGTTCGCTTTCAGCTCAGGCGTGACGTAAAACACGTTGCCGCGTGCCGTCATTGACCGGATATCTCCGAAATTCGACCCAAGACCGGCTGTCGTGGTGTTGCCCGCACCGCCATACTCGATCGTGACGATGTCCGCTCGCAGACGCGCCGTGCCTTGCGTAATATCAACATTGTCGATCAGAATGACCTTTCGCTCTTTATCGAGAACTTCAGATCGGTCGGCATTCACGCGGATCGGACCACCTTCGCCAGAGACTTGAGCTGTTGCTGCTCCGCTTACCAACAGTGCGAGGGCGCCGGTTGCCGCAATTACTTTCATCACAGTCATTCTCTACTCTTCTGCTTCAGGCGCCTCTGCGCCACCTTCGCCGCCGGGATAAATCGTCAAATCTACATTACCACGGAAGATCACACGATCACCGTCGTCTTCAATTTCATACGAGTCTGCGCGCACATCGCCAAGGGGGCCGCTGCCACTGAGCGGTTCTAAGCCTTGAACGCGACCATCAAGTACAAACACACGCGCGGCGGTTGTCTCAAACTCATAGCCGTCACGATCACGCACTTTCACGGCTTGGAATAAATCCAGATATTCCGCGTTTTGATAATAAACGCCGACCGGCGCGCTGACTTCCGTACCTTTATCATCGACCAAGCGGGGGCGTGTGAGGTTGATCACGCTTGTATCCGCTCGCCGCCGGCGTGCTTCGGCTGCAGTAATGACGTAGGCCTCGCCGGCAATATTGCGCCCCGTGAATCGGGCATTTACCATGGTCACGACTTCATCGCCGGCCAGTTGATCGACTTGTTCACTGGGGCCTGTCAGAGTGGTCGCTGCGATCGGGCCGATGATGACGCCAGCTGAAATGGCCGCGCCAGCCACAAAAATCATTCGCAAGAGGCCGACAGATTTCGAGCGACGCCGCGCTTGAGCCAAGGTCATTTGGCGCTGCGGGGCCCATTGAGCCAGCATTTCAGTGTGAGCGGCGTTCATATGACTCTACTATGCGACAAATTTCAGCGAGAACAGGGCTCTGACATGACAGTTCCGTCACACTCTCGCAAGCAAAGACTAGCTGTGGGCGAAGATATCCGTTTCATCCCAGCCCAAAAGATCGAGATCAGCCCGTACGGGCAAGAAGTCAAAACACGCCTGAGCAAGTTCCGTTCGGTCTTCGCGGTCTAGCATGGTCATGAGGCCGGCGCGAATCTCGTGCAGGTGCAAGACGTCGCTCGCAGCATATTGCAATTGTTGGTCGGTCAGTTCGTCAGCGCCCCAATCAGAAGATTGTTGCGACTTATCCATATTTGCGCCGACCAGCTCCCGCGTTACATCTTTGAGACCATGACGGTCAGTATAAGTCCGCGATAGCTTAGATGCGATTTTGGTGCACCAAATCGGTGTACAGGTGATGCCCAGCCATTTCTTCATCATCGCGACGTCAAACCGCGCGAAATGGAAAATCTTCAACACGTCCTGGTCCGACAAGAGCGCCTTTAAGTTCGGGCAATCATAGGTCCGCTCAAGCTGCACGACATGGGCTGAGCCATCGCCGGATGAGATCTGAACGACACATAGCGCATCGCGGACGGGATTGAGTCCCATTGCCTCGGTATCGACCGCGATCACAGGTCCTAAATCGAGATTGGCGGGCAGGTCGCCTTTGTACAAAGTGATATTATTCATGTTCGCGGCATAGGCCTGCCTTGGCCCGCTTGCAAGTCTATCTGCGAAAAGCGGCGCAGCACGCCACATCCGTACTTGCCTTTGCCCGTCGTTATTATTAGGGATTTCCGCTCGCGGAGAGGTGGCCGAGTGGCTGAAGGCGCTCCCCTGCTAAGGGAGTATACGTGATAAGCGTATCGAGGGTTCGAATCCCTTCCTCTCCGCCACCAATACCCATCGATGCGCGTTCTCAAATCTCTCCCATAGCTTCAGCGATAAGGTCTGCTTCAGCGTCGCGTAGGATGGCTTCTTCGACGCTAGCGCCGTGGACGGGTTCTTTGCCGACTTCGAGCATGACCGGCACCGCGAAAGGACTGATTTTGGGGAGGTCCTTCAAAACGATCTTGCCGCGCACTCGCATTAGCATGTCAGAGAGGCGACGGATGTCGAGGAAGCCGGTGGCGGCGTCGTGGCGAGCGGCTTGAAGGAGGATATGGTCTGGTTCGTGGCTGCGCAGGACGTCATAAATGAGGTCCGTTGAGAATGTGACCTGCCTGCCGGTCTTTTCGCTGCCGGGCATGCGCCGCGCGATCAGGCCGGATATTTGCGCACAATGGGCAAAGTGGCGCTTCATCAAGACTGCCTCTTCAAGCCATTCTTCAAGATCGTCGCCAAGCAAGTCTGGGGCAAACAGTGCCTCCATATCGACCTTGCCCATCGGTTCCATCGCCCAAACCGCCATCGCATACTCTGACGCGACAAAGCCGAGCGGTTTCGCATCCATGCGTTCCAGTCGCCGAGTGAGCAGCATTCCTAGCGTTTGGTGGGCGAGCCGACCTTCGAATGGGTAACAGGTCAGAAAGAATCGGTCGCCGCGCGGGAAGGTTTCGACCAGGAGTTCATTCTCATCCGGGATCGTAGAGCGCAGATCTTGGATCTCGAACCATTCGCGTACCTGATCTGGCAGGGCTGACCAGGTGCTGCGGTCATGGATCATTTTGCGCACTCGGCTGGCCAAGAATTGAGTCAGCGGAAACTTGCCGCCATTATAACTTGGAATGGCGGGATTGGTGTCGACCGGCGCGCGCATTGTGAGGCAGTCAGTTTCCTGCACACCTAGGAAGCGAAGAATCTCGCCTGCGAAGAGAAATGTGTCGCCGGGCGTCAACGTGGAGATGAAATACTCTTCGATCTCTCCGAGTTTTCGGCCCGCGCGTAGCGCAGCACGTCCAGTGGCTTGCCCGGCTTTGTCCTTGCCGACACGGCTAGCGAGGCGAACGGTTAGATGCCGCGCCTCGACAATCGCGCCGACATTCATTCGGTGTTGCTGGCGATCACGTGCCGTGCGGGCGAGCCATTCGCCGGAGCGCGTGCGCGTGATGCGTTTGAACCGATCATAGGTCTTGAGCGCATAACCGCCCGTGGCGACGAGATCGACGACGCGTTCGAAAGTCTCCCAATCAAGGCTGCGATAGGGCGCCGACATGCGTATTTCATCATACAGACCTTCGAGCGAGAACCCTTCGCCGCAGGCACGGCCCATGACATGCTGCGCAAGGACGTCGAGCGCACCCGTTCGCATTGGTTCGCCGTCAATCTCGCCGGCTTCCACGGCGTCTTCTGCGGCGCGGCATTCCAGGATTTCGAAGCGATTGGTTGGCACCAGCATGGCGCGGCTGGCTTCATCCATACGGTGATTGGCCCGGCCGATGCGTTGCACCAGACGCGCCGCGCCTTTGGGAGCGCCCATCTGGATCACCAAATCGACTTCGCCCCAATCGATGCCGAGGTCGAGTGTTGACGTGCAGACCACGGCTTTCAGTTGGCCCGCAGCCATTGCCGCTTCAACTTTCCGGCGCTGCTCCTTTGCGAGCGAGCCATGGTGCAGCGCGATGGGCAGACCGTCTTCATTGGCTGACCAGAGTTCTTGGAAAAGGAGTTCAGCTTGCGACCGCGTGTTCACAAAGACGAGCGACATGCGGGCTTGTTTGATCTGCTCATAAACCTCGCCGACCGCGAACCGCCCCGAGTGTCCGGACCATGGAATGCGTTCGTCAGAGATCAGAATGTCGACATCTGCATGAACGCCGCCCTCGGCTTCAATCAGTTTCGGTGCGTCATTCCGAACCCCAAGCCAAGACTGCAAAACGGCCGGGTCGTGGACGGTTGCGGAAAGGCCGATGAACCGGCAAGCGGGTGCCCATTGGGCGAGGGTCGCGAGTCCCAGGTTTAAGAGATCCCCGCGTTTGCTCGGGGCTATGGCGTGGATCTCATCAATGATCACGCATTTAAGGTCGGCGAAGAATTCAGCGGCATGATCAGAGGCAATGAAGAGCGCCAATTGTTCCGGCGTTGTGAGCAGGATGTCGGGCGGGGTTCGACGCTGTCTTTGGCGTTTGTGAGCAGGCGTATCGCCGGTGCGCGTTTCGATCTTGATGTCGAGGCCCATCTCTTCAACCGGAGTCATCAGGTTTCGAGCAACATCGACCGCGAGCGCTTTGAGCGGTGATATGTAGAGCGTGTGGAGAGCAGGGCGGTCTGAGTTGCGCTTATTCTTGTCCGCCAATTCAATCAGGCTTGCCAAAAATCCCGCAAGCGTCTTTCCACCGCCGGTTGGGGCGATCAGCAGCGCGCTTTCGCCTTGAAGCGCAGTCTCTGTCAGGTCGAGCTGGTGCGGGCGGGGCGACCACCCACGCCCGTCGAACCAGCCGTCAAACCGCTGCGGCAAAGTGAAAGGAGGTGCGATCGTATCCGGCATCTAGAATTCATCTAGCGCATTCTGCCGCTTGTTTGCAGATTTTTCATCTGACATTCAGACGCGGCCAGGTCTTAAGAAGATCTGAGTATTAGGAGATCCCATGTTCCGTTCGACCGTATTATGCGCTTTCACGTTTTCCGCCGCCATTCCAGCTTTTGCAGATCCTGTCTTAGACAAGATGCGGACTGTTTCGAAAGACGGGCCTGTCTACGCTTACGAAATGACTTATTCGGGCGAAGGCGTTGTTGCGACAGGGAAAATCGATCCGAGCCGACCAGAAGGGGAGCGGATCCAAGTCTATTCACCGGCGCTGGGCGAGTTGTCGGATGAGTTCAAGGAAGGCCTGGAGGAAATGGACGCAGAGGCCGATGGCGATATTTGGTGTTCTGACTTCGCTGAAATGGTGCCCGCCGACGCCACCGCGACCCAGCAAGACGAAACGACCGTCACCTATGCGTTCACACCTTTGCCTGAGGATGACGCTGACAAGACCGAGCAAAAGATGATGAAAAAGATGCTGGGTACCGTTACGCTTGATAAGACGGATGGTGCCGTCTTGGCTTTCAATATGTCGCTTCCGAAACCCTACAAGCCAGCCATGGTCGCCAAGATCAATCGCTTCCAGATGGACGTATCCTGTGAGCGCGCGCCAGATGGCCGAACCTATCTTGAAGATTTCAATTTCGACATCGCAGGCTCAGCAATGATGCAGAGTTTCGAAGAGACGGTCTCGCGTCAGATTACCAAGCTTCTTGATCCGGTCGGGTAAAGCTACTGGGACTCGCTTTCAAGCTCGCTGGCTTCTGCCGCTTCGGCGGCGAGGCGGGCGCGCTCTGCGGCATCGAAGGCCGCAACGATGTCCCTGACCAAACGTGTGATCTCGAACCGAGGCTCGCCTGCGATATCAAAGCCGCGGCGCACAATTACCAAGTCTCGTGAGGGAACAATGACCATATGCTGGCCGCGATTGCCGAGGCCAGCAAAAGCGTCTTCCGGGGCGCCATCGACGCCGCCAATCAACCAGAACGACCCGGCATACCCAAAGTCGACATCGGGTTGAGCTGATTTAGGGGTCGACACGAATTCCACCCACCATTCCGGCAGGATGCGCTCGCCGCCCCACATGCCATCTTGCAGGTAGAGCTGTCCGAGCCGCGCCATATCGCGGGCCGTCATCCAGACCTGAGAGGAAGACATGTAGTCGCCATTCCAATCGGTCTCCAACGTCGTATGCCGCGCGCCGATCTTGTGCAGCAAATTGGCGTATGGAAACGCGCGATAAGCCGCGTCATTGCCCAAAGCTTCACGGAGTGAGCGCATGGCGATCAACGTGTCGATATTGGAGTAGTTGAACTGCGCCCCTGGAATCGCTTCCATCGACCGGGCGGCCAGAGTGTCGGCAATGCTCGCCCCGCCGAAATAAAGCCGATCTGTGCGCGAGCCAGGGGTGTTGGCTTCCAGTCCGCTGGTCATATTCAATAGGTTGCGCAGAGTGATGAACCGGCGCGGATCGCCGCCTTTGTTGAAATCGGCGATCACTGCTTCATTGTCTAAGCCGAGGACGCCTTGATAGACCGCAGCGCCGATTACAGTGGAGGTCAGGGCCTTCGCCACCGACCAAGTGCGCTGCGGCGTTGTGCGGTCAATCCCGCGCGCATAACGCTCCGCCACCACTTGTCCCTTGTGGAGGACAATGACGGCGCTCGTCCGAGTTTTGTCACCATAGGTGCTGCCATCAAAGGCAAAGCTAACCGGGACCCCCAGCAGATCGAGCGCGAATGTGTTTTCCGTCAGCGTGACATTATCGCCGAGCGCGGTCGTGTTATCCGGCGCATCCATGCTTGGCATATTCAGCAGGCTCGGTAGCCAATCTGTAGCCGTTGGGGGCGTACCAATCGGCAGTAGTGAACATCCTATACCAGGACGCCAAACCGCCGCGCGAGGATTCAAGTAGCCGTCAAACTCGACGATTACGGTGTTTTCGCTCTCAACGATTTCGGCTTCGCCGATCTCTTCCATCACGGGGCGGTAATCGACGTAGATTCCAGACAATTCACTTGCCTCAAGCTCATCGAGACTTCGCCCGGCATTGAAGTAACCGCTGCAGGTGAAGAGCGCTTTGTAGCCAGCGGCCAATGCACGCTTGGTGGTGTCGCTCGCCGTGAAGTCTTGCGCACTGGCAAACGGCGTGAGGGCTAATGTTACTCCGGCGGCTAGGGCAGCAAGACAACGCATTCGGATACTCCTCGACAAACACTTTAGGCACGTTTTAGGCGCGTTTGCTTACCGGCTGCAAGCGGCGGAAATGGGGCAGTGTGCGAATAGCGCGAACGAAGTATATCGAATTCATGATCCGTCCCGATTTGTTACTGCATGAAACACCAAAGGGGCTCTATTGCCCGCCCGGTGATTTTTACATCGATCCCGTGCTCGGTGCGGTCGACCGAGCCGTGATCACGCATGGCCACGCCGACCATGCGCGTGCCGGTCATGGTGCTGTTTTAGCAACGCCAGCGACCCTCGATATCATGGCGGCGCGCTATGGAGAGGCGTTTACGGCGACCCGCCAGCCGCTGGAGTTTGGTGAAACAGTCGAGATTAATGGCGTTACCGTGTGGCTAGCGCCTGCCGGACATATCTTGGGCTCTGCGCAAGTCGTCGTCGAATGGCGTGGGCTGCGCATGGTTTGTACGGGCGACTACAAACGCCGTCAGGACCCAACCTGTCGCCGCTTCGAGGTGGTGCCCAACACGCATGTTTTTATCAGCGAAGCGACGTTTGGTTTGCCGGTCTTTCGTCATCCCGATGATCGCGGCGAGATGGCGAAGCTTCTGCACAGTGTCGAACTCTTTCAAGACCGTACGCACCTTGTCGGAGTCTATTCACTCGGCAAAGCGCAGCGTGTGATCGCGCTGTTGCGCGAGGCGGGGTATGATCGACCGCTCTATGTTCATGGTGCGCTAGAAAAGCTGTGCACGCTGTATGAGGAGAATGGGGTCGAACTGGGTGATCTACGTCCGGCGACTCTCGAGGAGGGGCAACGCGGAGAGAGCGAACTGTTTCGGGGCGAAATCGTGCTCGGCCCGCCTTCGAGCTTTAATGACAAATGGGGACGTCGCTTTCCCGATCCTGTGACGTGTTTCGCATCAGGCTGGATGAGTGTGCGTCAAAGAGCGAAACAACGCGGCGTCGAGCTGCCACTGATTCTTTCAGACCATGCTGACTGGGATGAGCTGACTGAAACGGTGCGCGAGGTCGATCCGGAAGAGTTGTGGATTACGCATGGCCGCGAAGATGCGCTGGTGCGCTGGGCGGAGCTTGAAGGGCGTAAAGCTCGACCCCTTCGATTGGTGGGTTATGAAGAAGAGGGCGAGTGACGCAGCATTGGATTGCACCCGGTATGTGCGCGTAACCACCTGATTAATCGAGAAAATGCCTACTCGGCGGCGACGAGTGTAAGCTCTGTTCCATGTGAATCGAGCGAATCGGCGATCACTTCGCCCATGGCACAACGGCACTTGCCGCAGTTGAAACGGCAGCCATGATGTGCTTGCACAGCCTCAGGAGACCGCGCGCCAGCTTCGACAGCTTCGCGGACACCTTCTTCGTTGATACGACGGCAAATGCAAATGATCATGCGAATGATTTGCAACCTGTGAGAATGATTGTCAAGAACGATTCTCATTTCACCACTGAATATTGCTGCGCAAGAAACGGGTGGCGCGGCGAAACAGAGATTGGCATTGTGCCCTCATGACGACTGTATTGATGCCTTTGAACGAACGGTGTGTTGCCTATGACCGCATGGCCGACGCGCTAGAACACCTTGGTGAGACGTGGCGCGATTGGCCGGACCTTCGGACATGTGCTGCGGCCGTTGGCCTGTCGCCAAGCCATTTTCAACGCGAGTTTACGCGCTGGGCTGGGGTCAGCCCAAAGCAGTACCAAGCGAGCCTTGCGCACGCTGAAGCCGGCGATTTGCTCCGCCAGGGTGCCAGCGTCTTGGACACAACATTCGAGACCGGCATGTCCTCACCCTCGAGATTGCATGATCTGTTTGTTGCGCACGAGGCGCTGTCTCCTGGGGAAGCGAAATCTTCCGGGCAGGGCGCCAGGCTCACAATTGGAAAGGCTTCAACGCCATTTGGGACGGGCGTGTTTCTGATTTCACCGCGAGGGCTTTGCGGTCTGGGGTTTGTCGATGATGGCGCGGCCGCGAAGACCGGGTTTGAACATCCTGGCTATAAAGAAGACCAGGTCTTTGCCGATATGGCGGCGCGGTACAAAAGCGCCGATATTCAGCGAGACGACATGGAAGCGTCGCGCTGGGCGGCGAAAGTCTTTAGCGATGGCGGCGAGATCCCACTCGCGCTCTACGGAACGCCATTTCGACGCCAGGTTTGGCGTGCGCTTTTGGAGATTCCTGCAGGAGATACATGGACTTATGGCGAAGTCGCACGCGTTGCTGGCAATGAAAAAGCGGCGCGCGCAGCTGGCACGGCTATCGGCGCAAATACGATTGCTTGGCTCATTCCATGCCATCGCGCGCTTGCATCTGACGGTAGGTTACATAATTACCATTGGGGCACGGCGCGAAAACGCGCCATGCTCACATATGAAAAGGTGCACACGGCGGTTTAAACACCCAAGATGTCCACCGCAGGGAGGTGGACCGATGTTCGTCGATAATTTTACACCGTTCTACTATTTGATGTTCGTGCCGATCGCGGCCTGGGCGGCCGTTTTGGCTTGGCGCTGGATGAATACGCCAACCCTTGGTCAGCAGGTTTATGATTCCAATGTCGAGAAGGGGCTGATCAGCGACAAGATTCCCCGCGACGAGTTTGTGCGCAGCTTTGCGAATGCAGAGCGCCCCCGTCTGGGCATCTATCAATGCGGCGTCGCACTCTTCGCCCTTATCCTGCTCCCGATGATCGTGTCTGCCTTTTACGGGATGACACAGCGCATGAACAATTGGGGAGAAGACAATATCCAACTGACCGTGCGCCAGGAGAATCTCGGCAATATCCTCGGCGATTTCCTGACCATCTTGATTATTATGGCGGTTAATGTGGTTCTGCTCGCAGCGGTTACCTTTTTCTACTACCGCAATCGGCCGCCCACATTGAGATCTGAGATCCGCCGGCTTGAGGAGCAATACAAATGAGCGTTGAGTTTTTGCACGCAATGGTTCGCGTCACCGATATTGACGCTGCGCTGAAATTCTACGGCGAAGGCCTCGGGCTTAAAGAGCTGATGCGGTATGACAGCGAAGAGGGGCGGTTCACTTTGGTCTTCCTCGCCTCACCAGACGATATTGAGCGTTGCGGCGGCATTCCCGATGGCACGCTGCCAACCCAAATGGACATCCCGATGGTCGAGCTGACCTATAATTGGGACCCAGAGGAGTATGGCGGCGCACGAAATTTTGGGCATTTGGCTTATAAAGTCGGCGATATCTACGCGGCTTGTGAGCGCTTCCAGAAACTGGATGTAACGATCAACCGACCGCCACGCGACGGTCGAATGGCCTTTGTCCGTTCCCCGGACGGAATTTCGGTAGAACTGCTTCAAAAAGGCAAGCCGCTCGAACCGATTGAGCCGTGGGCGAGTATGGAAAACATCGGCACTTGGTAGGCCTGGCACACGAATTCCGTGTGCTTGTTGATCTAGATCATCGATTTCCGCGTACTGTGTAGAGAATGCGGAGGAAAAACATGACTCAAGAAATGCCAACAGGATGCGAAAAACCGAGCCTGTTCTCGACTCTCCGCGAGTTTGGGACGCCGTTGGAGTTCTTGAAGTTCCCGCTCAAAACGCCCGCGCTGGCAACAGCGCCGCGCGGCGATGGGCGTCAGGTTGTGCTCCTGCCAGGCTTCACGTCGCCGGAGATGGCGATGTTGCCGCTCGCGACATATCTCAAATATCTCGGCTATGATGCTTCGACCTGGGGGCTTGGGATCAATGGCGGCGACGTTGACCGCTTGACGGAAGAGTTTGGTCGAAAAATCGAAGATATGGCGCTGCGGAGCAGTCAGCCTGTCACACTGATCGGGTGGAGCTTGGGGGGTGTGATCGCCCGCGAAACGGCGCGCCTCTTCAGTGACAGCGTACGAGAAGTGATCACGATGGGAACGCCGCTGATCGGTGGTCCCAAATATACCTCTGTCGGCGGGTTCTATGCGCTTAAAGAAGGGCTCGATATGGATGCGTTCGAGCTTGAAGTGCATGAACGGAACTCAGTTGGGCTGGAACAGCCGTTAACGGTCATCTATAGCAAGTCAGATGGAGTTGTCGGCTGGCAGGCCGCGAGAGATGTCTACAACGAGCAGGCACGCAACATCGAAGTCCGCAGCACGCATTTTGCGCTCGGCGCTAATTCTGAAGTCTGGCAAATCATTGCGGAGACTCTGGCCGGAGAGGTCGGCGCTTAAAGCTCGTGGACGTTGCAGCCGCGCGCTTCGAGGATTGGCTTCATCTCCCAATAGGCCTGCGGGGTCCTGTATAGGGGAATGCGCGGGTGGAGATGGTGGATGATGTGATACTGCATCCCCAAAGAACCAATATTGCCCAGGATCGACCGGAAACTGCGCGTATCGCGATAGCGTCCAGATTCGTTGCCGGGATGATGCGGCGCCCAGCTGAGATAGAATTGGATATAGGTCAGGCCGATATGGCGCGGCAGCCACCAGAGCAGCGCAGCCTCGATCGCATACCCAGACCAGGCCAGCCCAAACAGAATTCCAAAGTGGATCAGCTGATAAATCACGCCATCTAGAACAATATCCGGTCGCCCAATCCGCTCAAGCGCGGCGCCGTAAGCGTTCAAGCCGCCATCGGCGCGCGGCTGCCTGTAGTATAGGCTTCTCCAAATGGCGCTGAGTGGGCCCTCTGCATGCGTGGCATAATCCGGGTCTTTCTCTGGGTCATTCGCGTGTTTGTGGTGCTCCATATGCGTGTGCTTTGCGACACGATAGGGCAGCACAAGCGGAATGATCGAGATGTGCCCGACGAGTTGGTTCAACCAGCGCAGCTTGCTGCCGGGCTTGGCAATGATGTCGTGCTGCGCCTCGTGGCTTGGTAAGTAGGATAGGGTGATGTTCACGCAAGCGATGATGAAGCCGAGCCAGAGCGGAATAATGCCCATGAAGACGAGCGGCCAAAGGCTGAGCCAAATGGCGAAATTGCCGAAGGCCCAGATCACAGCGAAATAAGGAAACTTATCAATGTGCCGCGCGGCGATCTCGCGTTCCATGCGCATCAGTTCAGCTTCTGAGAGGTGCGTTAGGTCTTGAGTCGGGCTCATATCCAGGTCCCCCGAATTTGTGCAAGCAAGCCAAGCGTCCCGCCAATGATGAGGCCCGCGATCAGCGGGGTCAGCCCAAGCGGCGGCGTCCATCCAATGGCTTGAATGATTTGAACTGAAAGCGGTGCCAGGAACCCAAGTCCAAAGAGCAAGGGTCCGAGATAGAATATGGCCTTGATCACGGTAATCATGACGCAATCTCTCAAAAAATGACGCAGGCGTCAACTTTTTAAGTTGTGAGAGGCTTTCGTTTGCGGTTGAAGACAGAAAACAGTCTGTTTATCGTCCGGATAAAGTTGGCGATCGGCGCCGTGCGCTCGATTAGGTCGGCGCGATAGGGGCGATCATAAGGATCGATACCATACTGCGCTCTGATTTCGTCGGCCGATTTGTGCCAAACCTCTTCCCAAGGGATGAGCATCATTGGGTGGGTTTCACGTCCGTGAGCCCAAGATGTTGTGACCGTATCCATCAGAACCTTGTAACCAGAGGCTGGAGAAATCGCGCCCACCGCACAGACGATAGCCAGGAACTGCGCAGAATAATTGTGCCCGAACTGCCCCATCTGAAACGCTGAAAGAGCAATTTCGTGAAGCGCGGTCGTCTCATACCCTGCCGTAATGTGCCACAAATCGTGAGCCTGCAATATGCGTGTGTTGAGATAGTCCAGCGGGGACGGGAGGGCGGCGAGGCCGATTTCGCTTCGGTCTAGAACTTCTAAGTCAAACGCGTTGGAAACAATGAGGTGGTGGAATTCTGCCCCGATCGAACCCGAAGGCTGTTGCGCAAGCGTGTCCAAATCAATCTTTGCAGGCAAATCACCGCGTGCGGCTTCCGAAACGCCAGGATAGGTGTGGGACATTTGCGCGACGCGCAGGACAAACGCCTCTGGCATGTCGCCGCCGAGCGCTGCGGTTCGCTCAGTGATGGCCAAAGCATCAAGCTTTCCATCTGCGGCGTCTTCCACAACGCTCAAGAAGCTGTCCCAAAGTCCAGCCGGGGCACGCTCTGATGCGCTTCCGAGCGTGGCGATTGGCTGAGCTTCCAGTGATCGGTCAAGCCAGGCTTCTGCGACGGTATCATAGGTCTCTGCCACCCGGTCTGGTGCCAGGAAGGCAGCGTGTGCGAGCTGAGCCGCAAGCTCTATTCGATCTTGGGAACTTGCCTTTCTGCCCCGGTTCTTGAGCGATTGTGTGAGGTTTCGGACGCGGCCTAAATCAATCGGTTGGTCCACTACGCCCCGAAATACGGTTTCGATTTCAGCTCTGTCCATTCGCGCCTCCACAAAATGAAGTATAGCGCGAAATGCCGGTGAGCGCAGGTATTATTTCTGAAATGCGATTGTCACTTCGCCGATCCGGATCCCAAATCGTGTGACATAGGCGCGATTGATCAGCACGCCGTCTTCAAGCAGGTACATCCAGTCGTCAAAACCGACATTCCAGACGCTGTCGCCGACTTTCAGGTCGACTTTGTACTTCCAATTGAACGCATTGCCGATGACTTTGCCTTCAGCATAGTCCGGTACATCACCGGCTGTCCCGCGATATTCGCCGCCGCCTAGGATATCGATTGTCCAAACACGCGTATCGCGTTCGCCATCATCATAGATGAAGCGCTCATCGAGGGTCAGAACACTGTTCTCGACAGTTCCGGTGATATCGACTTTGAAGCTGCGGCGGACTTTGCCGAACCGGTCTTCGAATACGCCATACGCGGTCGTCTTACCCAAGAAATAGTCTTCTAAGACGAGCTGGCGCGGCGCCTCGGTGAACTCTTGAAGTTCAGGGCCGGAAACGCATCCAGTTGCAACAGCAGCGCTGGTCGCAACCGCTAAAGTCGGGGCAAATAGGTCTGAGAGGCGCATAGGGCAGGACTTTCGTGTCTTTGCCTTGTCTACGCGCCGAACTCAGAACTGGTTCACTTCATCATGTGACTAGTAAAGTGTTGCGAGGGCTTTCGCATCATAGTCAGCAAGCTCTTCAGTGCGGCCGTCTTTGATTTTCTGGGCCCAGAATGGATCTTGGAGGAGAGCACGACCGACCGCAACGAGATCGAACTCGCCTTTTTCGAGACGCTCTATGACATCGGAAATTGGGCGTGTTTTCGAGTCTTCACCAGCGAAGGCGCCGATAAAATCGGATGATAGCCCAACCGATCCAACCGTGATCGAAGTCAGGCCAGTGATCTTCTTACACCATCCGGCGAGGTTCAGGCCGTCATCGCCATCGACTTCCGGGAATTCAGCCTCCCACCAGCGGCGTTGGCTTGCGTGAAGCGCGTCAACACCAGCATCGGCGAAGACCTGCAGGAAGGCTTCAAGCTCCTGCGGAGTCTCGGCCAGACGGGCGGTATACTCTTGTTGCTTCCATTGCGAGAACCGCAAGATGATCGGCATATCGTCGCCGACTTGTTTGCGGCATTCCTTGATGATTTCACCGGCGAATGTCGCGCGTTGAGGCAGGTCACCGCCATATTTGTCGCCGCGCGTGTTCATCACGTTCCAGAAGAATTCGTCGATCAAGTAGCCATGTGCGCCGTGAATTTCGATCGCGTCAAAGCCGAGACGTTTAGCTTCTCCGGCGGCGTTCGCGTAAGCCATAACCATATCGGCGACTTCGCTCTCAGTTGGCTCAGCTTGGACCTGCTTGCCTTTATGAGTTCGGCCAGATGGGCTGTCGGAGACTGCGTCTGGATCAGGTCCGGTGCCTGGCTTGCGCATCATGCCAACATGCCAGAGCTGCGGCGCAATTTTGCCTGGCGTCTTGTGAACAGCGTCAACGACGTTCGACCAACCCGCCAGCGCGTCAGGTGTGTGAAAGTTGGGAACTCTTGGATCATTCGATGCGCCGCCGCGATCAACGGTCGTGCCTTCGGTGATGATCAGGCCAACATCGGCGTCTCCGCGCCGTTCATAATAATCCGCGACGTTTTCTCCTGGGACGCCGCCTGGAGAAAATGAGCGGGTCATCGGCGCCATGACGACGCGATTGGGGAGAGTGAGGCCGCGAAGCTTGTACGGTTCAAACAAAGGTGAAGAGCTGGACATGGATCGATCCCTTTTATGCAGGCTTCGTATGTGCGGGTTCAGCATTCAGCCCGCAAGTCTGACGCTGCGGCAAGATTCTGCCCTTTAATTTTCCTAATGTATTCAGGGACTATTCAGACGTCCGAGCGTCAAATGGATCGCAAGCTGTCGGGATGAAAGCGATGAAAAAGACTTTGTTTGCCACCACATGTGTTTTGGTCGGTGCCGCTGCGTGCACCACGCCAGGGATCAGCTATGAAGCCCGCCTTATGCCGGAGAGCCTCGCAGCTGCGGAAACGCGCACGGTGCAGGTGGATCGCTTTCGCGGTCCAGGTGGCCGCTGGTATGCCCGGCAATTTGAAACTATGATCGCGAATACTGTTTTCGATGGGGCGGCATGGTTCACGTTGGCCGACTTTGAGTATGGCGTTCCAGGAGACACGCCGGCTGGCACCTATACCGGACATGTCGATATCGACAATTATGACTGGCACGAATACCATCGAACCACGAGCAAATGCATTGAATGGGATGGCTTGTTCGATTGCGAAACCCGCGTTGATGTCGAGGAATTGTGCGTCGAAGAACAGGTGGATGTCAGCGCACACCCGCGGCTTGTCGATGCAGATACAGGCGAGGTTGTGTTCTCGGGCTCATATGGCGGCTCGTCTAGCCGCGAGACCTGTTATGAAACCGGGGTCTATGATGGCGAGTTCAATAAGCGCCTGAAGAAAAAGCGGCGCAGTCATGGCTTGTCAGGCTATCATTCAATCGGCTTTGCTGGGCTTGATGCTCCGGCTGACTTGGTTCGCGATGCGCTATTTGAAACACTTAACCCTATTCGTCGAGACATCGCGCCGCGCAACGCGACAGTTCGCGCGACCTTCATTACCGAAGCGCTCGATCCCGTCGCTCGCGCCGACCCGCGGTTCCAACAAGCCTTGGACATTTCATCCAAGGATCCCTTCACGTCTTGTGCGATATGGTCTGGGATGGCTGAGGAATATCCGGAGGCGCCGGCTGTGATCCACAATATGGGGGCGTGTGCTGAGGCGACGTCCGACTTCCAAGCCGCACAAGGACACTACGCGAAGGCGGCTGAATTGTCGGTCAAATTTAGCACAGATGGTGTGACGGCTGGCGGCGATTTTTTGAAAGCGCTTAGAAAGCTGTCGAACCAGCGTTCCGATTTGGAAGTATTGGAAGAGCTAACCGCGCCTTGGTTGCCGGTCGAAAGCGAGGAAGCGCCAGCGCCAGCTGACTCCTAGATCCCAAGCACGGCCAAAATCGCGGCTGCGGCTGCAGCGAGGCCGAACAAGAGCGTTAAACTAACCGCGAGAATGCGCTGGGTTTTGCCCGGCGCTTCTTCTTTTCCGCGGTCTGATTTGAATGATTTCAAAATCCAGCGATTGGTGAAAAATCCGATCGCGGCGATCAGAGCTAGAATGCCCGAAACCACCGCGCCGCCCAAAATTCCGAGCCCTGCTGCCACAAATAGAATGACGGCAATTGGGTCCGAGGCGGACTTTAACAGCTCGCGAACATGCGTTTCAGCCTGTTTGGCGCTCAGATGATCGTAAGACGTGTTAGGGGCAACAATCGCTGTGACCCAAGCCGCGCCAACCGCCAGTCCAAGCAGGAGCACCGCTCCGTCCCGGCCAAATTCTCGAATCGTGTCTAGCAAATCGGCTCTCCTCTGGACGCAAGGATATCCAGATTGGATTTGATCCGGCAAGTGATGATGTCGGTTGCCGCCTCAGAAGCTAAGACGCGGTCTTGAAGTAGCGCAAGTTCGGGTAGATCCGTTCCGGTCGTCCGACCCAATAGCCTTGCAGTTGATCGCATCCGAGTTTGGTGGCGACAGCCGCATTATCATCAGATTCGATACCTTCCACGCAACATGAGAAGCCAAGTTCTTTCGCGAACCGAATAGTCGCTTGTAGAACATCGCGCTTATAGCGCGCAGACTGAATGCTTCGATCGAGCTTAACTTTGTCGAGTGGTAATTGGTCCAAAAGCGATAGGGAAGAATAGCCGCTGCCAAAATCATCCAAAGAAATCGTACATCCCAGGCGTCGCGCCTTCTCTAAGGTCTGAATGTTCGTTTCCAGGTTTCGGAACGCAATGTGCTCGGTGATCTCGATTTCAATCCGCTCTAACGGGAACTCGTTTTCGGTTGCGATACTCTTCAGCAGTTGGAGAAAGCTGGAGGCGCCAAGCTGTGATGGCGAGACATTTATGGCTAGAAAGCCTGATTGATAACGCAGGTGGCGCATCGCGCTTGCAAGCGTCACGCGAAGAACGTCATTTAGCAAGCCGAGTTTCTCCGCGATCGGAATAAATTCTGCCGGGGTTGGATCTCTAGAAAGTCCGCTATTCACCCACCGTGCGAGAAGTTCGTGGCCAACGACGCAATGGGTTCGTGCATCTACGATCGGCTGTAAGGCCGGGATGATCTGATTGTTCTTCAGCGCGAAACGAAACATTTCGGTGAAAGCTGAGCTCAGCAGGCCGACATCATCCAGGTCTGGGTCGAACTTAATGACTCCGCCGTTGTTCGCTTTGCATCGCATCATTGCCGTATCCGAGGCGTGCAGCAGCTCGCTGACACTCGCCGCGTCGTCTAAAGCGCGGGCATAACCAATCGACGCGCCAACCGTGACGCTGATATGGTCTAAGTCTATCGGAGTTGTGATCCGGTCGTGCGCAGCGACGATGCTCGCGTGAAGACTGTCATCTTCCCGTGGCGCTTCGATCACGGCGGCGAATTCGTCGCCGCCGAGCCGTGCCACGGCGCTGAAATGCGGCTCCTCTTTCAACCGCGCCGAAACCGTTTTCAGAACTTGATCACCGATTGCATGACCATACTCGTCATTCAAAGGTTTAAAGCGATCAAGGTCCAGAAAGACGACCACAAACTCGCGTCGACTATGCCAAAGCGCCTCGATTTGCTCCATAAAGGCGCGGCGGTTACTGAGCCCGGTCAGCGCGTCTTCGGCAGCCAGGCGTTCTGTTTCCTGTATCAATGTAAACAAGCGTTTATCCGTCTTTTCACGCGCATACAGCATCACCGCGAGCATCGTCACAAGCGTTGCCGAAACAGTCGCAAGAACAATTGCAAAGGATTCAAGTTCGACCGCGCTCATGTCTGCGCCATAAACGCTGCGGGCGCAGTACTTCGTGTAGGCATAGATGCAAGCTGCTTGCACCAAGGAATAAAGAAACAAAGCTCGATAAGACTGCGTGATCGCCAACCAGATCGGTGCAAACATCATTATCGGGAGCGTGAATATTGAGCCCTCGCCAATAAAAGGGCCATAGAATGCGCTCCACCAAAGGTGCAAGTAAATCAGCGCTGCACCGACATTCACAATGATCCGAAAATGCCAATCTTTACGCGCACTAAAGGCGACCAATCCCAGTAAAAACGTATAAAGGAGGTAATCTGTAACGAGACTCGAACTGACCCCGTTGGATATCGCGATTGGGATGTGCAGCAGCGTCGTGAATAAATTGGCAGAGCAACAGCCCCAGAACGCCATGCGCCGGGTCCGGTCTTCAACGCTCCGTCTTTTTGTCCCCAACAAAAATCCGCCGCTCATAACGGTTCATGTAACGAAGGAGGATAAACCAAAGCGAAAATGGTGATTTCTAATTTTGAGCGAGAAATTAACCAGCGCCCAAAATCACGCTTGGATTTCAAATCAATAAGTCGGTAAGAGAGTTTTGTCGGCTTTGACCGCTGGGAAAATCGGAGAATGTACGATCGTGGATGTGTTAAAAAGTGACGCCCCCTTAATCGTCTATGTCGACATTAAGAGCCCCTATGCGTTTGTCGCCATCCGGCCGACATTGGCGCTCGAGGCGGAACTCGGTCTGCAGTTCGATTGGTGCCCGCTGACTTTGGACATCCCGAGTTACTTGGGTTCTGCGGAGAAAAAGAAGGGCAAAGTGGTGGCCTCGAAAGGGCGCAGCCCGCGGACTTGGAATGCCATTCGTTATTCTTATCGCGATGCGCGTCGCTATGCCGAGCGACAAGGCCTCGTCTTGAAAGGCACCGAGAAAATCTGGGACTCGTCCCTACCGAATATCGCAATTCTATGGGTGATGCAGACCGCACGAGACAGGCTCGGAGCATATTTTGAAGCCGTCTATCCGCCATTCTGGCGCCGAGAACTCGATATTGAAGACATTGCCGTCATTGAGAATTGTCTGAACGAGGCCGGTGTCGAAACCGCTGGTTTTGCGGTCTTCGCGAACGGCGCTGGGCGGACCTTGCATGATGCGCTGCAACCGCAGTTTCATTCGAACGGGATCTATGGCGTGCCGACCTACGTGCTCGGCGACGATATATTGTTTGGGCGTGAGCACATACCCTATCTTCGCTGGGCCCTAAGTGGGCGCGCCGGCACCCCGCCGGACATCGCTTACGAGATCGCATAATGCTGACCGTCTATCTGGATTTTAAATCACCTGCTGCCTATCTCGCCTTGAAGCCGACGCTGGCACTTATCGAGCGACTTCAGCTCGTTGTGGAATGGAAACCCTTCAGAACGGTCGAACGTGACGTGCCAAAGCTCGGTAAAGAAGAGACCGTGGGCGAGAGCCATCGCCGAGTGAGAGCGGCGTCTCAGCGTGCCCTTGCCGTAAAGTATGCCAAGCATCAGGGGATTGATCTGAGGTTTCCGGAGAGACTTGGCGCGTCCGATCTGGCGCTTGGCGCGCTGGCCGCGATTGAAGGGGATCGTCTGCCTTTTATCCAAACCGCGTTTCAAGCCTATTGGCACGAGCATGCGGATCTTGATGATCTCCGAGTGGTCGAAAACCTGATCCAAAAAAGTGATGCTCAGCTCTCAGCCGATCTAGCACAGGTGAGAGATTTGCTCGAGTTGGCGCAAGACCAGGCTGAAGAGCTGGGAATAGTCGGCGCGCCCGCCTATGTGATCGACGAACAGATTTTTGTCGGCCGTGAACATTTGCCTTGGATCGAGGAGATTGCCGAGACTGCCTAATCGTCAAACCCAACAAAGACAGCGCCGTCCTCGACGGATTTTCGCTTCGAAACGACCGCGTTGGCCGGAAAACTCTCATCGGGCCAGCCCATGGCAACGCAAATCATGATGACTTGGTCCTCTAGAATGCCCGCATGTTCGCGGACAACGGGCGACTGCATGATACCTTGAGAGTTTATCACGCAGCCTAGGCCCTTCGACCAGGCTGCGTTGACCAGCGAGTTCACGACGCCGCCACAATCGAATGGCGCAATGTCAGAGCCATGGATGGACTTGTCATAGGTCACAACGATTGAGACGGGGGCGTCGAACTGCCGGAACCCGCGCAGCACCCAGTCTTGGCGCTTTTCCTTATCGTGACGCTCAATCCCCATTGCCTGGAAGAGTTGGATGGCGATCTCGATCTGACGCTCACGATGCGTGCCTTCATAGCCGGGGCCTTTGCGAAACTCGCGCGTGTCCGGAACGCCCGCGAGATTGCGCTCAACATTGCCAGCCCGGATTTTGTCGAGCGGCTCGCCCGTGACGACATAAAAGTTCCAAGGCTGCGTGTTCAGTGAGGTTGGAGCCCGCATCGCCATTTCTAGCACTTCAGTGATCGTTTCTTTCGAAACGGGTTTGTCCTTATATCCGCGAATGCTGCGGCGGCCCATAACGACATCTTTATAGTCCATGGGGATCCTCTCAAAATCTAATCTGTGTCCTTCGTATCGGAACAGTTGCGTGCGTGAAGCCATCTCTCAGCGTGAAGTGAACCTTTTTGGCAGGTCAGGCGACTATCAGTATGCAAGCCACAAGGAGGCCGTTTATGGCGGGGCAAGAAACTGAACGTGTTTATGACGAACTGCTCGTCACGCTTGCGCGTTCAGGCGATCGAGCGGCCGCAAACCGGCTCGCCGCGCGGTGGTATCCGCGCCTGATGCGGACCGCTCTGCGATTGGTTCAAGATCGCAGCGATGCCGAAGAAGCCGTGCAAGAGGCTTGGGCCGGCATCTGCCGGGGCTGGCCGCGTTTGTCGGACCCAGCGATGTTCCCGGGTTGGGCGTTTGGAATTCTCCGGCGCAAATGCGTCGACCGGATTCGTAAATCACAGGCGGAGCGGAACCGAACTGCGCCAATAGAGGTCGCGCCCGAGCCCAGCCAACCCGCGCGCGCCGAACTGCAGGTAGAGATCGATCAAGCCTTGGCAGGGTTGAGTGACGATCACCGATTGGCTGCCATTCTCTATTTCGGGGAGGGCCTCAGCTTGAACGAAATTGCTGCAGTGACCGGTGTGCCGGTCGGGACAGCCAAATCGCGCATTTTTAATGCGCGAAAACATCTGAAATCTCGCTTGAAAGGAGAGACCTGATGAGTACCTTTGAAGACCGTCTTTTGACGAGTTTAAATGCCGAAGATGAGGCATTTCTGAAAGAGTTGGAGCAGGACACTGGCTTATTTCAGCAAATGGGCATGACCTTTACTGGTCCGCTCCGCTATTGGACGGCGTTCGCGTTCGTGTTTAGTTTTTGCTTCTTCCTGTTAGCGGTTTGGGCGGCCTATAACATGTTCCAAACCGAAAACCTGAAACACGTGATCCTATGGGGTACACTGGTTGGCTGGTGCAGCCTCTCCGTTGGATTGGTCAAAATCTGGTTCTGGATGCGCATGAACCATCTCAACGTCTTGCGTGAGCTGAAACGGATTGAACTGCGATTGGTGAAAGGCGGTTAAGCCGTTTCGGTCGTCATAGCGACAAACACATCTTCCAGATTGGGTTGCTCCGTCGACAAATCGGCAACCCCGATCCCGGCTTCTCGAACTTGTTCGAGGAGTCGGCCGATTCCGGTCTCAGAGCTGTGGAACGTGATATTGAGATCCCCGTCCTCGGACAGTTTGGCATTCAGGTCTGCCAGACTGTCTGGGATGGACGAGAGCGGCTCTTTCGGTGTGATCTTGAGCAGTCTTTGATCCAACCGGGCGAGCAGTTGCGGGGTCGGTTCTTGCGCCAACACTTCGCCGTGGCTGATAATCGCAATCTCATCGCAAAGCTCTTCTGCTTCCTCGAGATAGTGCGTGGTGAGAATGATCGTCGTGCCATTTGCGTGCAGTTCGCGAACATAGGCCCAAAGCGACCGGCGGAGTTCGACATCAACGCCGGCTGTTGGCTCATCCAAGATCAAAACCGGCGGGTTGTGAACCAAAGCTTTGGCGACCATCAAACGCCGCTTCATACCGCCTGATAGTTGGCGCACATAAGCGTCTTTTTTGTCATCCAATCCGACCGCGGCGAGGATTTCTAAGCTTCGGCGATCCGACTTGGGAACGCCGTAATACCCCGCTTGAAGTTCCAGCGCCTGAATCGGCGTAAAGAACGGATCCATCGTGATTTCTTGGTTCACCACACCAATTGCCGCGCGTGATGAACGCGGGTGATCATCAATATCGAGCCCCCAGATTTTCGCCGTCCCACCGGTTTTGGTCACCAGACCCGCAAGGATATTGATGAAGGTCGACTTACCCGCACCATTGGGGCCGAGCAGGCCAAAAATCGAACCGCGCTCAATCTTCAAGTCGATGCCTTTAAGCGCGCGCATTTCGGGGAGCTTGCCAGAAGCTCGATAGGTCTTTTCGAGACCAATTGCTTCGATGGCATAATCTGGTGTGCTCATAGAGGCTCCATCCACTCAAGGTGTCCGATATAGGGAGTGCCCGGGGATTCGCTCAAGTCTTTTGTTTTTCTTGGCTGCGCTGAAACGCGTCTCTTACGCGCACTCGGTCCAAATAAGCGCGCGCGTTCGGTCCCAATCGATCCTTGAGGGGGTTGAGCGTATCAGCCAGGTGCAAGGCATAGCCAATCGCGATGTCAGCGATCGTGAACCGGCCTGCGACGAGGAAGCTCTTGCCGTCGAGCGCCGTTTCGACGTGGCGCAAACGACCAGAGAACCAGTTTGCATAGTCCTCTGCTGCTTGCGGGAGGCGTCGCTCTTTCGGTTCCAGGATCGTGTATCTCAAGACCAGCGTCTGCGGAAAGGTTAGCGTCGCATCGCTGAAATAGAGCCAGTTGAGAAAGCTGCCATATTCTGGGTGATCCACGTCTAGCGCGAGATCCGTCGGGCCGTAGCGTTGTGTGAGATAGTGGCATATCCCGCTACTCTCGCTCATGCGCGTGTCGCCATCGACTAAGAACGGGATCGTGCCGAGCGGATTGACCTCTTTATACTCCTTCGCGAAGACCCGCGGCGGGAAGGGGAGATTGATCAGCTCATAGTCGAGCCCCATTTCTTCCAGACACCAAAGCGGGCGAAGGGACCGCGCATCCGTGCAGTGATAGAGCGTTATGGACATTGGGCGGGCTCCTGACGTCAGACTCGCTTACCGCATTGACGCGGTTCGCGCTCCAGCCTAGCTACCGTCACAATCGCCACATTGGCAATTTCACCCAGGGGAAGATATGGTTCAGCCCATGACACAGACACCAACGTTTGAAGAGCCTGAAACGATCCTTGTTGAGGACCGCAAGATCTCATGCAATGGCGGCGGTGGCGCGTTGGGCCATCCAATCGTTTGGTATGAAATGGGTGACGAAGATATGGTCGAGTGCATGTATTGTGATCGCCGCTTTGTTCTGCGCGGCGGCAAGCACGATACAAACTAGGCCTGGCTCAATTGGCGTAGAGCGACGCGCTTAGCCCTCTTTTTTTCGAAACGGTTGCTTCTTCGGCGCCTCATCTACCTTTTTTAGGAAGTCGTCTTTCTCGCCAAGCGGCGACGTGCCACTGCGTGTGCCGTCTTTGCGGAAGGCGCCGGGATGGAAGCGGTCCCAAATTGTGCAGAGACTAAACGGGGCACTGAGCTCTTCACCGGATTTCAGTTTCACCTTCACTTCCGCATTTTCGATACAGCCATACCCTCTCCACGTTGCGAGGAAGACATTCGTGTCCTCGACCGGGCGCTTTGGATTGAAGAAAGTCGGGTGATAGAAATAGTATTCGGCGCTCTCGATCTGAGATAGCTGAGGTTGCTCGAGATTGAGCCAAACGGATGCCGGATAATAATCATATCCGCTCGGTGTTTGACCCTCCGCGCTGCGTCCGACATGGCCTGTGACGGCGGCCGCCAGCATGTCCTCTGTCAGCGGCGCAGGGTCGGCTGGTTCTGATGCAACTTCTTCCTGATCAGACTCTGGAGCGCTCGCGGCCGCATTGGTCTCTGAGGAGGGGTCCGGGTTTGCCGCGAAAACGAAGGCGGGTTCATCTGCCTCAGGTTCGCCAAACAATCGGTCGGTCGTGACATAAGCTTCGCGGATAATCTCCTTGGCCGTGTCATAATGCAGCCAGACATAGCCATCATCACCCCACTCAGTGCCCCAAGAGTTGAGGATTTTAAGGGCCTCGTTCGCATCGTCATATCCGACAATCGTGACGGCATGATAGTCCTTGGCATTTTCGCCATTCGGGTCAGGTTTGTAGACGCCATTGCCTTCCCAGGCATAAAAGCTTGGATAGACATACATGCCCGCAATGACGGGCTTTTCGTTCGAAAGGGCTTCCTGAATACCGAACAGGTCGCCGCGCCGAAGCCGGTTATAGTTCTTGATCTTAAACTCTGCGCCGCGTTCGCTGATCACCTGTGTGGGCAAGTCGCAGCTGGCTTCGATATAAGGGAAGTCACTCATCGAAACAGCGCCTATCTGCTGGACCAGATCGAGCGCATCTGTGATCCGGCTTCCTGCGGTGCAATCGTCGCCTTTTTTGATCGTATTATAGATGAAGGCCGGGCTGAAATGGTAATAGTCGTCAGGCCGAACGATCTGACTTTCTTTGGCTTCGTGATAGGTCTTTAGAGCGTAACCAACTGCCCATCCAACGCACGATCCCTGCGATCCTTGATGACCCGCTTCGGGGAGGAAGCTGCTCAAGTCGATGAATTCCGGCAATGCGCCGCGTAGGAGCGGATCGCGTTCGTCTAGGGCTTCATACTCTTCGTCCGTCAGCGGAATTAAACCTGTCCCTGGCTCAGACGCTACTAATCCCTGCGCTGACGCAACGCTGACTGGCAATAGGCTCGCGCCAAGAGCGATCAAGCTCGTTGATAGTGTCCGCATAGTGGTCCCTCCGTCACATCCCCGGCCTTATGGTTAATAAGATGTCGTAATCCCGGAGTCGACGCAAGCGCTCCCTCGCCACTGAATTGGTATATCATTTGACCATCGGTCCGGATTTACGCACAAGTCACTCAGAGAAAATCTCGGGAGATGGAAATGAAAAACTGGTGGATCTCAATTGCCTCGTTCGGCCTTATCGCCGCATGCGCAACAGAGCCAGGCTTAGACCTGTCAGGCGACGCGACGGTGGAAGCGCCCGACGCGAACCTGCAGATGTTTCCGACCGACCTTCGGCGGGTTTCCCTGATCGTCGATAATATTGATGAGTCCCTCAAACTGTATCGCGATGTCTTGGAGTTTGAGGTCAACTATGATGCCGAAGTTACGATGAGCGGCGTTGCATTACCTGCAGGCGAGCCAGGCGCGACCGCGCGATTGGTGCTGATCAGTTCAAACGATAGCTGGGTGGGTTGGATCGGGTTACTGCAGTGGACAGATCCGCCTCTTGAGCGAAAGTACGCGCCGGAGCGGATGGGCATTGGCGACGCAATCCTGGTGTTCAATACCGAAAAAGTCGACGAGCATTGCCAAGCTGCTGCCAAGCTTCCAGAGATCAAGGTCACGACTGAAGCGAGCAATACAACCTATCCCGCACGAGGAGAGGGCGAGCCAATCACAGTCCGGACATGTTACCTGTTTGATCGCGACGGTTATTTCATGGAACTCAACAAAGTTCTGGATCGCGACAGCTATAACCAAAATTAGAGTGAACCGATCACGCAACGTCACGGCTTGTCGTTGACGTGCACGTAAAGCATATCAAGCTCACGAGATCACAGATTGGAGAGTTCAGATGGCTGAAGCCTATATCGTTGATGCATGTCGCACCCCGCGCGGAATTGGCAAACAAGGGAAGGGCGCATTGGCGCATCTTCACCCCCAGCATCTCGGCGCGACCGTGCTCGGCGCGATCCGTGATCGCAACAATCTCAATACGTCTGAAGTTGATGACATCATCTGGGGCACAAGCTCTCAGCGCGGCGCACAAGGCGCAGACCTCGGCCGCATGGCGGCGCTGGACGCTGGGTATGATGTGAAAGCCTCTGGCGTCACGCTCGACCGTTTTTGTGGCTCTGGCATCACCACGGTGAATATGGCCGCGGCGCAAGTTATGTCTGGCATGGAAGACGTGGTCATCGCCGGTGGCACCGAGATGATGAGCTACACATCCGCCACAGCTGATCCAAAAGTCCCGCCAATGCTCGACGCGGGCAATATGAGCCTGCGCGAAAAGCATCCGCAGTCACAGCAAGGCGTTTGCGCCGACGCGATTGCAACGCTGGAAGGCATTGACCGCGAAGCCGTGGATCAGTTGGCAGTGGTCAGCCAAGAGCGCGCGGCCCGCGCGATTGCTGAAGGACGCTTCGATAAATCTGTCGTGCCGGTCTACAATCCAGACGGGTCTCTAGCGCTCGACAAAGAGGAATTCCCTCGTCCAGGCACGAGCATGGAAAGCCTGTCTAACCTCAAGACTGTGTTCAATATGTTCATGGACATTCCAGTCGACGATCAGGGCAATACTTACGGCACGATGGTGACGAAGAAGTATCCTGAACTCGAAGGCAAAATGAACCACGTCCACCATGCCGGGAATTCGTCTGGCGTCGTGGATGGCGCGGCGGCCTTGCTTCTGGCTTCAGAGAGCGCGGTTGAGAAGAATGGCTGGAAACCCCGCGCCCGCATTGTCGCGACAGCAAACATGGGTGACTGCCCAACGCTGATGCTCAATGCACCGGTGAACGCTGCCAAAAAAGTGCTCGATAAAGCCGGCCTTTCAAAAGACGACATCGATGTTTGGGAAATCAACGAGGCGTTCTCTGTTGTGGCTGAACGTTTCATCCGGCATCTCGAGCTGGACCGCGAGAAAGTGAACATCAATGGCGGCGCGATGGCGCTGGGTCATCCGATTGGAGCTACCGGTTCGATCCTGATCGGAACCGCCTTGGATGAGCTTGAGCGTTCTGGCGGCAAGTATGGCCTGATCACAATGTGTGCAGCGGGCGGTATGGCCCCAGCGGTTGTGATCGAGCGGATCTAATCTACTGGATCGGCGACTGCGACCCCGGCAGCATCTGCCGGGGGCACGCGGTCGCCAATCCGCTTCGCACCAATCGCAAAAATCACTAATGCCAAGACGCCAAGCGCTGCGGCGAGCGTGAAGGGTGCGCCGGGCAAGTAGGGCCCGGTTTCGTCTGTTTGGGCGGTAAAGACAAACGCCATGGCTGCCGGGCTGATGATCGAAGCCAAACTGTACAAGCTCGTAATCGCGCCTTGCAGTTCGCCCTGGGAATCGGCTGGGATCCGTTCGGTCATCAAAGACTGCATTGCCGGTCCCATGAAGCCGCCAAAAACGCCAATCGCGATTGCCAGGTAGATTTGCGTTCCATTTTGCGCGACCGCCAAGATTGAGAACGAAATCAATCCGATAATCATAGCGAAAAAGATTGCTCGAACCTCTCCAAATCTCGACACAACCGGACCGGTTAAGCCGCCTTGGACGCCCGCAAGCCCAAAGCCGTAGACACTGACTGAGAGCCCAATCAGAAACGGTCCCCAGCCGGCGACGGCGGCGACATAAAAGGACCAGATGCTGGTATAGGAATGCGTGCCCAACTGGACGAGGAAGAGGGCAGCCAAGATCATCAAAACGGCCGGATAGCGAGCAATTGATATTAAACTTCCCAAGGGGTTGGCGCGAGCCATCGAGAAGCCTCGGCGGTTCTCTTCCTTGAGTGTTTCGGGAAAGATGAAATACCCCACCAAGAAGACCAGGAAGATCAAGCCGCCAGCCACGATAAAGGGCAATCGAACCCAATACTCGCCGAGCAATCCACCAAGTGCTGGGCCGAAAATGAAACCTAGACCTAATGCCGCGCCAGCATAACCGAAAAGCTTCGCGCGTTCCTCAGGTTCCGAAACATCGACAATACAGGCATAGCCCGCTGCATAGGTCGCCCCAAACACACCGGAAATTAAGCGCGCGACGAACAACCAGGTCAGGGTCGGCGACCAAGCCATGATGAAGCTGTCGATTGAAAAGCCGAGCAGAGCGAGCAACAGAACCGGTCGGCGCCCAAATCGGTCGCTCAATCCGCCCAGGATAGGGGCGAAGATAAACTGCATGATCGCAAACGTCGTGAGCAGCAGCCCCGCAATTGTGGCGCCTTCACTGATCGACAGGCCCGCGACGTCTTCAAGTAATGCAGGCATGATCGGCATGATTAATCCAAAGCCGACGGCATCCAAAAATACCACGCTGCATACAAACAGTAAGACACGGCCCTTTGACGGGTTGCCTCGCATTTCTCTCTCCCCCACCGATGTGTTGGCCACACCTTCTTTATGGTTCGTCCATCTTTCTCTTGGGGAATACGAAATCAAGAAGAATGAACACCTGTATTTACCATAGTTCTAACTTTGTGGTTTTGAGGGAACAGTTTGGTTGTGCTGGCGTCGAGCGTTGCAACTACAGCAGGAGACAGGGTTTTATCTTCGCCAATTAGGCGAGTGAGACTGGTCAAATTGAAAACAAAGCGTCATAGTTTTGTGAACCGTGATACTGTAGCAGGCAAATAAGTCTCGTAAGTGCGCGGTCTGGGAGGAAATGATGGAACAGCTGCAGGGCATGGATGCCTCGTTCGTGGCGTTGGAAACGCCGAGCTCACCGATGCACATTGGGTCGATCTTAATCTATGACCCGTCGACGGCGCCAGGTGGGTTCGTTCGGTTCAAGGATATTCTGCGCTTTTACGAAGATCGAATGCAGCTTTCAAAGACGATGCGCCAGAAGCTCGTCAAAGTCCCGTTCAATGTCGATTATCCTTACTGGGTCGAAGACGCTGACTTCGATCTGGAGTACCATGTTCGCCATGTCGCGCTCCCAAAGCCAGGTGACTGGCGCCAGCTTTGTATTCAGGCTGCGCGAATCTTTGCCCGCCCGCTCGATTTGTCTCGTCCGCCATGGGAGTTTACCGTCGTTGAAGGTCTCGACAACATGCCCGGTATTCCGAAAGGATCCTATGCCGTTGTGACCAAGGTCCACCATGCCGCGATCGATGGCATGTCAGGCATCGACATGATGCAGGCTCTGCACACACCGACGCCAAGTGTCGCGCCGCCAAACAAACCTGATACGTGGAAGCCAGACAAGTTCCCGAACCGCGCAGGTATGTTTGCAAAAGGCTATGTCCGCGCCTGGCTAAACCCGATCCGCCAAATGGGGGTTTCGGCGCAGGCGGTGCCAGGGATCTATCGCGCGGCTAAGGGCATGATCAAAGGCGACTTTGGCCTCAAAGCTGCGATCGAAGCGCCAAAAACACGCTTCAATACCAAGATATCACCGCATCGCGTGGTCGAAGGCCGAGTGTTTGAGCTGGAGCACATAAAGGCGCTCCGCTCGCTCGCTGATGGAGCAAAAGTCAACGATGTGATGCTGACCATCATCGGTGGCGGTCTGCATAAATATCTCAAACATCACAATGATCTACCAAAAACTACGATGACGGCGATGGCGCCTATCTCGGTTCGGAGTGAGGGCGAGAAGAACACGATGGGCAACCAAGTGTCGGCGATGATCGCGCCGCTTGGGACGCATATCGAAGACGCTTCTGAGCGTATGGCCTACGTCTATGACCAGACCAGCCGTTCAAAAGAAATGACGAGCGCTCTTGGCGCGCGTCAGATGACCGAGGCAAGTAAAGTCTCGCCGGCCCTGTTCATGGCCCTTGGTGCACAGCTTTATTCGCGGCTCGGCGTTGCCAATTTCATGGTCCGCCCCGTGATCAACACGGTTGTGACCAATGTGCCAGGACCGCCAGTGCCGATTTATTCGGCCGGAGCGAAGCTGGTTAGCATGCAAGGCCTGCTGTGCCTGCTTGATGGCATGGCGCTAGGGCATGTGGTTCAGAGCTATGTGAACGAGGCGACGATCACGTTCACAGCAGACCGTGACGCGGTGCCGGACCCTGAATTCTATAGCCAGTGTCTGCAAGAAAGCTTCGAGGAAATGGCCGCAGCAGCAGGATTGGACCTCAGTCCTCCAAAGCAAAAGCCAGCTGCCAAAAAATCAGCGGCAGCGACCAAAACCCGCGCCGCATCAAAGCGTAAACCTCGTGGCTCTACCGCGAAAAAATCGACCCCATCCAAGGCGAAAGCCAAAGCCAGCTGAGCGGATTAGGCATCAATTTCTAGTCTTGCCACGTATACCGTTACAGAGCATGGTTGTGTGAATAACCGTGAAAACACGGAAGACGGGAGGTAATTATGGCCGCAGCGACGATGGCGAAACCGCCACATCCGTTTTGGACTCTGACTGAAGGCCGAGCTATTTTTGAGTTCGGTGCGTTCGGACTATTTCGCAAGCAAATGAGAAACTTGCCGAAAGGCGACGGACATCCCGTGCTGGTTCTGCCAGGCTTCATGGCGAGTGATCATTCAACCCGTCCAATGCGCCGTCTGTTCGATGACCTTGGTTATAAGTCGTATGGCTGGGGCCTTGGTCGTAACGTGAAGTTCAACGAAAAGCGCGAGCATGAGATGTCCGAGCTGGTTGAGCGAATCTATGAAGAGAATGGCCGCAGACTCTCGATTGTCGGTTGGAGTCTCGGCGGTGTGTTCGCGCGCGAATTGGCGAAGATGCACCCTGAAATCACCCGCATCGTGATCTCACTTGGCAGCCCGATCAGCAATAATCGCAAACATTCAGCGCCGAGTCGCCTGTTTGAAGCGATCAATGGCAAGGAAACTAAGCCGGAAGCGGAAGGTCGTTATCGGGACCTTGAATCTGCACCGCCGGTTCCGACAACCTCGATCCTGACCAAAACCGATGGGGTTGTGTCTTGGCGCGGCTCCGTTCAGTCGCCGACCAAAGGCGAGGATACGGAGAATATCGTTGTGCCCGCCAGCCATGTTGGTCTTGGGGTCAATCCGCTCGTCATGGTCGCTGTTGCCGACCGACTGGCGCAGCCGGAGGGCGAATGGGCTCCGTTCGATCGATCCGGTTGGCGCGAGTATGTGTTCAAAGACGCGCCGCCAATCGATTAAAACTCGATAAAATTCAATCAATCACCTGAACCATAACCTCATCTCTATGTGCCATATCGGGGCGTAGCGAAATGAACCATGCGTATCGTACGCGTGTCAGATTGAGGGACTGGATATGGCCAAGACCGTATTGGTAATTGATGACGACCCAACACAACGCCGTCTGCTTTCTGCAGCTGTCGAGAAAGCGGGCTTTGCCTGCCGCACCGCGCCTGACGGTGAAACGGGGGTCGCCATTGCTACTGATGCGAACGCTGGCGCCGATGTCGTTCTCCTTGATCTGACCATGCCGGGCCTATCGGGTATGGAAACGCTCGAAATGCTAACTGAGCGTCGCCCAGATCTTCCGGTCATTATGCTTACCGCAACTAGCGGGATTGACACGATTGTTGCCGCAATGCGCACTGGCGCCGTCGACTTTATCGTTAAGCCGGCTAATCCTGAGCGCGTCGTTGTCTCGATCCGTAATGCGTTGAAATTGTCGTCACTAACCGGCGAAGTGAAGCGTCTGACCCGTAAAGCCGAAGGCGGTATGGGCTTTGACGATATGATCGCTAGCGCTCCAATCATGCGCCAAGTATTGCGACTCGGCCAACGTGCGGCGGCGTCTGATATTCCGGTGCTGATCCTCGGTGAAAGCGGCGTCGGTAAGGAAGTTATTGCGCGCTGTATTCAAGGCGCCTCGGACCGCTCGGGGAAACCCTTCATCTCTGTGAACTGCGGTGCGATCCCGGAAAACCTGGTCGAGAGCATTCTGTTTGGTCACGAGAAAGGCGCGTTTACTGGCGCTGTTTCCCGGTCGCCGGGTAAGTTCGTTGAGGCTGATGGCGGCACGCTCTTCCTCGATGAGGTCGGTGAGCTGCCGCTCGATATGCAGGTCAAACTGCTGCGCGCGCTACAGGAAGGGGAAGTGGACCCTGTTGGCGCGCGCCGTCCGGTCAAGGTTGATGTCCGTATCATCTCGGCGACCAATCGTGACTTGGCGCAGCGCGTTAAAGATGGCGCCTTCCGCGAAGACTTGTTCTATCGCTTGAACGTTTTCCCAGTCGAAATGCCGAGCCTGCGCGAGCGCGTCGAAGACGTGCCAGCCCTTGTTGATCATTTCATCGCGCGCTTCAATGCCTCTGAGGGTACCCGTATTCTGGGCGCCGCAGACGAAACGTTGAAAATGCTCTGCGCGTTCGACTGGCCTGGCAATGTTCGCCAGCTTGAGAATGCTGTTTTCCGCGCGGTCGTGCTCTGCGAAAGCGAGTTCCTGCAACCGCATGACTTCCCGCAAATCAGCGGCGTTCTGCCAGAGATTGCGAGCCTGCCGGATGTGCCGAGCCAAAGTGTTCCGGCCAACGATGTCGCCCCTGCGCGCGTTAGTCTGCCTAGCGGTGGCCCGATCTCAATCATCGAAGACGGCGAAGTGCGTAGTCTGACCGATGTCGAGCGGGATCTGATCGCCTTTGCGATTGAGCATTATGCCGGTCACATGAGCGAGGTCAGCCGCCGCTTGGGGATTGGCCGTTCAACGCTGTATCGCAAAGTCCGCGAATACGGCCTTGAGCAAGACCCAAAAAAAGAAGCCAGCTAGACCCGCGCAGCCGAAAGCGGCCTCACGGCCTCTTGGACCTGAAGGGATGGAAGAGCTAAGGCGCGTCCAGTTTGAGCGCGAGGAGTGCCGCTCTTTCGAGGCGGCGTTAGCGCCCAAATTGGACGCGCCTTGCGACGGCATGTTCTTACCGCTGCCGCCCTGGATCAATGCCCAGGGTCGCTCCGGGAAGCTTGGATCTTACAGCCATGACAGCTCGCCTCGCATCATCGGACCGAGGGCTCACAGTCCCGACCAGCACCGGGTTTAGGGGTCGAAGCCCTAAACTTCAGTCACTGGACCGCCGCTCCCACCTCCTGCCAAGCCGTTCCGGACAAGCTCTTCACCGAGGCGAGATGCAGCGGAGTATGGGGCAGGGGAAAGCTGGGTCGGATTTGGGTGAGGATTGCACGCACCGAATCCTTCGCTACTCTAAGAATTCAAGACTTTTTGAGGCAGACAATGATCAAACCGATAGTCCTAATTGGGGTTTTATTTGCCGTAGTATCTGGTTGCGCTTCTTCAACTTATTCTACGAGGCTGCCTTTTGAGAACCCATCTCTCGATCGAATCACTTCCGACAGGCTTGAGCAGTTCGGAAGCACCTCGGAATTCAATAGATATTTAAGAGCGGTCCAAAGAATTGCCGAAGCAGAGCATCGTCGCCTTTATGCTGATAGGCCTATCCGGTTGGCGCAGTTGAGCGCTCAAGCTAACACAATGACAGATGCTTGCATCGAGGAAGACTGCCCTGAAGAAGATGAAGCCCGGCGACAAGAATCGATTACCGTCACGGCCTCCAAAGCGAGCAATCCATCCATCACCAACAATCAAGAGGTGGGTGTGGAAGAAGGTGACATAGTCAAACAAATCGATAACTTTCTCATCGTTCTGCAAGACGGCAGACTGTTTTCCATCAATACCAAACCTGGAGGCGCCGACGGATTAGCGCTTGCAGGTCGGCAAGATGTTTACCTCAGCGAGGAAGTCGACACGTGGTATGACGAGATGCTCGTTTCAGGAAACAAGATCATTGTAACCGGATATTCCTACAGTACCGAAGCATCCGAGGTTGCCATTTTTACTTTGAATCGGGACTGCAGTTTTGCTCGGGAAGATACATTCTACATCTCTTCGGACGACTATTATGATAGCGATAATTACGCGACGCGCATCGTCGACGATAAGTTTATTGTTCACACTCCCATTTATTTGTCCGGCTACGATCCAACCGATGCATTGCCTTGGCCCGTATTGAGACATTGGGATCAGCTGCTCGATATAGATCAGGTGGAAGATTTGAGCGATCTACCCTCTAGCGCTTTGTTGAGACCGCGAGATATTTATCGTCCGGTCCAGGGCACAATATCTCCAGTCGTCCATACTATTACGATTTGCGAAATCGGTGCTCATCGACGAAATGAAATGCTTGATTGTGACGCTCGAGCCTTCATTGCGCCCGAGGGTTACGAATTCTACGTTTCTACAGAAGACGTCTACCTCTGGACCTGGCCCGATGGAGACGATTGGGATCAGAGATGGGATTGGGATACAACTTCTTGTGAAACGAATGAACGGGTTGCGCGAAATAAAGCATTACCGTCTGTCGTCTACAAAATCCCAATTGACGGGACCCGGCCGAAAGTACTTGAAGCGACCGGACGGCCGTTCGACCAGTTTAGCATCGTTAGCAAAGAAGACCGGTTCCACGCCTTGATCGATTGGACAGATCCTAGGTGTGACGATTACGCGGAAAGCCTCCATCCAACGCTTCTCTCTGCCCCGATACGTGCATTTTCTTCGGTCCTTGATCGGGCGCGGTTTAGTGTCGAAGAACTGCCAACATTCCCGTCGAACCATGCACTCGAAAACCGATTTGTCGGCGAAAAGCTCATATATTCGACCTCGGACGATTGGGGACACTATCCTCCTCGGGCCGGAACGGAGGTTCGGGCAGCAAGCGTATCGGTGCTTTCCGTCTATGAACCAAAAGATGCATTGCTGTTCCAAACTCCTCACAGCGTCATTCGGCTCGAAGCACTCGGCGACGACGCGATTGTCACGGGATATGCCGATGAGACTGGCTTATCGATTTCGGCTATTTCACTTGGTGAAACCTCAACACTCGCGTCGACCATCATCTTGAAAGATCGATTTGAAAGTGAAGGTCGTAGCCACGCGTTCAACGCTATGATCTCAATTGATGGAGATGCTCTGATGGGGATTCCCACTGTTAGGCGGCCGGAAGGAGCAGGGCGTTGGTGGTGGCACAGCGAAGGTTCAGACCTGAGCTTCCTCTCCGCATCTGAAGAACTCAACCTTTCAAGTCTCGGTACTTTGAATGCAAGCGAAGCAAGTTCGCACGACACTTATGATTGCGAAGTGTCTTGTGTGGATTGGTATGGGAACTCGCGGCCCATTTTCACTTCGGGAAGAATCTTTGCTTTGTCAGGTACGGAGTTAATCGAAGGCCAGATTATCGATGATCGCATATCCGCCAAACGAAGATTAGATATGACTGCCCCCATAGCAGCTGACTCTTGATCATTTTTCTGCGCGACGATTTATCGTCGGTGCACCGCAATAAAGTTCGTCGCGATAAACTGGATTAAAGTGAGCGTCTTAAACTCGCCCCAGGTAAGCCACTGGCCTCATGTCCCCTCCCGACCCAAAGAAGAATTGATGCATCTTTTGCTCTGGCATTCTTAAACAGATCCGATCCGCTATGACGCCGGGCTTAAAACAGCCCAATCTCCATCGCATCGCGGAGCAGCAGGCCGGTGCCTTGTTCTTCGGCTTCGATTTGCAGCATGTAGGGGCCGAGGCCGAGTTTTTGTAACTGGGCGAAGGCGGTTCCTGCCTCGTCGGTGGTGATCAAGCCTTTTGGGGTCAGAGAGAAGAACGGGCTGAGGCAGGCGCTGGTGCTGATCGGCGGGGCATAGCCATCGACAAAGGTGTTGCGCTTGATCCGCCAGGCGAAAATTCTGACCTCATTCTGCAGGCGGATAGGTTTGCGGTCCGGGCCGACAAACGCCATGGTCAGGATCGGGTCAGACATATCCAGCACACCATCCGCCGCACCGCGAATGCGCAGCTGGTAGTCTTCAACCCGATAAATCTCCAAGCTTTGCATGGATTGTGTTCCTGAAAGACGTTTGGGCAGGTTTGCCGTAAGGGACGTTATGGCAGGCCCGCGTAAAAGAAGATTTCGGCGGATTGCTCGAACTTTATCGACGCTCTTAAGTAAACCAGCTTGCGCCTCCTGGCGCGTGCGGGTGTTAGAGAAAGCCGCCAGTCCTAGGCGACGGAGGCTTCGTCGTCAGACGCATTCGCAAGCTCTTCCGGATAGGCCATGACCCGGTTGCGCCCGCGTTCTTTGGCTTCGCGCAGGCACAAATCCGCGCGTTGGACGGCTTGTTCCAGCGTTTCATCTTTGCGGCAGACGATCGCGCCGATGCTGGCTTGCAGGCGAATGGTCGTGTCGTTGAAGGTGATTTGCAGGGTCTCGATCTGACGTCGCAGGCGCTCTGCTGCTCGCAATGCCGATTGGTGACCGGAATCTGAAAGTAAGACCGCAAACTCTTCGCCGCCCCAACGGGCGACATCATCTGTGCCATAGCGGCAGGTCGTGCGCAGATGGTCTGATAATTTCGTCAGAGCCTCATCGCCGCCTGCGTGGCCATGCTTGTCATTGATTGCCTTGAAATAATCGAGGTCGATCAAAAGCAGTGAGACCGGGCGATTGGTCCGGCGATAGCGCGCCGACTCGCGGTCATAGCGATGCGCAAAGGCCCGGCGGTTCAACAGGCCGGTCAGCGGATCCGTGGTCGCAAGTTCGAGCAATTGCTCCTGAACCTTGATCAGTTTGTGCGAATAGATCGCCATAATGATCGAGGCAGGCGGGGCCAGCACGAGCGATGAAAAAACCGCGGTATAAGTCACTGTGTTCGACCCATACGCTTCCAGGTATGGCGCGATGAAGTCGGCGAAATGCACCGTCGCGCTAACCAGCACGACCGAAAGCAAGATCGCATACACAAGCGTATGAAGGCGTGATGACGTACTCAGCATACTAAAGTCCCTTGCAAACACCCTTACAAGGAAAGTGCGAAATCACGGTTCATGCGATCGATGAAATTTCACCGATCGACGGATTTAGTCTTCGAATATGATATTTGGCGCAGGTTTGGTCTGCAGCGCGTCGAGGCTGAGGGCGACATCGCGGGCGGCGCTCGTGAAGAGACGACCGACAGCCTCGTCGGCGAGGGCGGCGGGGCGGCCTTGGTCTCCGCCTTCGCGGATGGATTGGATCATTGGGATCTCAGCTATGAGGGGCAGGCCTAGAGCTCGCGCCATGTCCTGACCGCCGCCTTGCCCCATCAGATAGTGTTTTGCGCCGCTTGGATCCTCAAACCAGCTCATCGTTTCGATGATGCCGAGTACGGGTACATGGGTCTTCGCAAACATCGCGGCGCCGCGGCGCACATCTGCTAAGGCAACCTCTTGAGGCGTCGTGACGATGATCGCGGCAGTGACCGGAACGCGCTGCGCCAAAGTGAGCTGCGCTTCGCCGGTGCCGGGCGGTGTGTCGATGATGAGCAAATCGAGCGGGTTCTCATCGGTGCCCCAGGCGGCATCATTGAGCATTTGCGTGATCGCTGATTGCACGATCGGGCCGCGCCAAATCATCGGCGAGTCAGGATCTGTGAGATAACCAATCGATAGGGTCTCAATCCCGTGCGCTTCGACGGGAATGAGTTTTTGCTCAGGATTGGTGGCGGGGCTGGCATCTGCAACGCCGAGCATTGTCGGTATAGAGGGGCCGTAAATATCTGCATCGAGCAAACCGACGCGCAGGCCCTGCTTGGCAAAACTGGCGGCCAAATTGACCGACACAGTCGATTTCCCCACGCCGCCTTTGGCGCTGGCGACCACCAAAATGCGCGAAATGCCGGGAATAGGGGCGATTTGCGAAGTATGGTCAGGCTGGCCTTGGGACAGCGCTTCGTCGGATAGGCGGGCTCCTTTCGTGACGCGGCGCGTGCTGCCATGGGTCGGCAAGGGTTGAGCGCTCGCTGTGCCTTGCGGGGCCTCCGCTGTTAGGACGGAGCGAACGTCTTTCACACCAGCGATGTTGAGGGCTCGCGCTTCAGCTTCAATCCGGATCGCTTCCGCCGCTTCGAGGTCATCGGCGCGCGTTTCAATGATCAGAGTAACCTGCCCATCGTCTCCGATTCTGACGCCTGAAAGCCATTCTGGTGACCCAAGGGCAGTCCTTATTGTCGCATCTGATAGCTGTTTACGCTCTTTCTTGTCCCAAAACATGGGCTATGTCCTTGATGAAGGGGCCTATTGAACGCAAATAGGCACCAGAGACACAAAAAGCCAGAGATCTGGTGTGACCAAAAGGAGGGGCAATGCCCTGGAACGATAATAGTGGAAATGGCGACGAGCCTCCCAAGGCCAATGGCGGCCCTTGGGGCAGTGGCGGTTCTGGCGGCAATGGCGATGGCAATTCTCCCTGGGGTCGACCCAGTGGCGGAGGCGGCGGCGGCCAAGGCGGACCCGATCTCGAAGAACAAATGCGCAAAATGCAGGAACGCTTCTCACGGCGCGGGCGTGGCGGAGGCGGCGGTGGCCGCGGCGCGCCAAGCCTAGGGCCAGGTGGTTTTCTCGTTTTAGGCGTCGTGGCGGCGATTGCCTGGTTGGCAACGGGCGTCGTGATCGTCGACGAAGGCGAACGGGCAGCAGTGTTCCGGTTCGGTGAATATCAAAAGAATTTCACCCCGGGTCTGCACGTACATTTGCCTGCGCCGATCGAAACGCATGAAATCCTGCCATCAGAGCGCCAACAAGAAACGCAAGTTGGCATCAATCAGGGCGAAAGCCTGATGCTGACCGGGGATGAGAACATCGTTGACGTCCAGTTCCGCGTGTTCTGGTTCTATGACGGTGAAAACCCGCAGGACTTTATCCTGAACATCGATAATGGCACGCCTCTCGTCAAAGCGGCTGCAGAGAGCATCATGCGCGAAGTTGTCGGCAAATCGACACTCGATGCAGTGTTGACGACCGGCCGTGGTGAGATAGCGAACATTGTCCGCGATCAGCTACAGCAATTGCTTGCTGATTATGGCGCAGGCGTTCAGATCGAAAACGTTGAAATCCAAGAAGCCTTGGCACCGGCTCCGGTCCGTGCGGACTTTATTGACGTTATCAATGCGGGTCAGGATGCCGAACGTTTGGTCCAAGAAGCCAACCTGTTCGCGAATGACATTGTTCCGCGAGCGCGTGGTGAAGCGCAACGGATCTTGCAGGATGCTCAAGCCTATCGAGATCGGGTGATTGCGGACGCGACCGGTGAAGCCGATCGCTTCGTTCAGATTTTGATCGAGTACCAAAAAGCTCCTCAGGTAACGCGCGAGCGTATGTACCTTGAGACGATGGAGCGGGTCTTAAACCGAACAGATAAGCTCATTCTCGACAGTGATTCCGGTGCAGTACCTTATCTGCCACTGGATCGTGTCAACCGAAGCGGCGGAGGGAACTAATCATGAAACCGTTTGGAGTTATTGGCATTGTTGCTGTGATCGCTGCGCTCGTCGCAGTGCTTAATTCATTCTTCATCGTCGACCAACGTGAGCAGTCGCTCGTGCTGCAAGTTGGTGCTGCGGTAGAAGCCTATAACGAGCCCGGAACCGACGAGGCCGGTCTCAAATTCAAGATCCCATTCGTTCAGTCTGTTGTGACTTATGACAAACGAAATCTGGGGCTCGACGTACCGAACATTGAAGTCTTCGCGTCGAACCAGGAGCAGTTGATTGTTGACGCCTTTGTGCGCTGGCGGATTTCTGAGCCGCTGGCTTTCTATCAGCGATTGGGTACACAGCGGGAAGCTCAAAACCAGCTTCTACGCTTTACCGAAACCGCGATCCGGAACGCGCTGGGTAGCCAGCTGCCGGAAGAGATCATTTCCGGACAACGTTCTGAGCTGATGGATGAAATCCGTGATAATCTTAGCGGCTCGATTTCGGGTCGAGGCATCGACATTATCGATGTGCGGATCAAGCGTGTGGATCTCCCCCCAGACGTATCGCAGCGTGTGTTTGACCGGATGGCGGCGACGCGGAACCAGCAGGCCGAGCAAATTCGAGCTGAAGGTGACGAGCGGGCGAAACTAGTCCGCGCCGAAGCCGAACGTGAGCGGACAGTTCTGCTCGCTGAAGCGCGTCGTGAATCAGAACAGATTCGCGGTGAAGGCGACGCGCAGCGGAACGAGATCTATGCCCAAGCCTATGAGCAAGATCGCGAGTTCTTCCGCTTCCAACGCGCACTGATCGCCTGTGAGCAGGCCTTTACCGAAGGCACTCAGCTGGTTGTGGGTCCTGATAATCTCGGCATTTGTGACGAGTTTATTGATCAAGCCCGGGTCAACGGAACAGCGCGCCGGTAATCGTCGACGGCATATCCAAATAGCCCCGCCCAGCCTATGCTGTGGCGGGGCTTTTGATTCGGGAGCGACGCTATGCTCACCATTATACTTGCTGGTATCGGGATGTGGTTCCTGATCGAAGGCGCAATCTATGCTGGGATGCCGGACGCTATGAAGCGCTTTGGCGCTTGGCTTTCAGAGATGCCGGAAACGACCATTCGCCAATCCGGCCTATGGTCGATGGCGATTGGCGCACTGTTGCTTTACGTAATGGTGAGGTTTGGTGGGTGACAAAGGCTTGCGCGCTGCCCAGATAACGCCCTAGTTAGGGATAAGATGTGTCACATCTATAGGAGAACCCGTTGATGCGTAAAACCGTCTCTGCCTTTGCTCTTGTTATGCTCGCGGCCCATACGGCGGCGGGGCAGTCTTTGTCGGATGTATTGGAGCGGGTGGAGACGACCGATCAACAGGCGCGCCCCGACAGCTTTACGCAGCTTTCCAAGCAATTGATGCCGGCGGTCGTGAACATCACGACCTCGAAAGTTATCGCCAATGACTTGCCGATGTTTGAAGATGGCGAACCGCTCAGCGAGTTCAACCCATTTTTCGGCCGTGACCCGGAAGGGTTCAGCCAAGAGGGCGCGCTCGGGTCCGGCTTTGTGATTTCTGCTGATGGCCTAATCGTGACCAATGATCACGTGATTACCGGCGCGGACGAGATCAATGCTGTGTTTGCTGACGGGCGCACGCTCCGCGCGGAACTGATCGGCACGGATGAGGCCACCGATATTGCGGTCCTGAAAGTTGAACAGGACGAACCGTTTGCTTTTGTCGAATGGGCGGACAGCGAAAGCGCCCAAGTCGGCGACTGGGTGATGGCGATCGGCAACCCGTTTGGGTTTGGCGGTTCGGTTTCTGTCGGGATCGTTTCGGCGCGCAACCGGGATATCCAGTCCGGAAATTATGACGACTATATTCAGACCGATGCCGCGATCAATTCCGGCAATTCGGGCGGCCCATTGTTCAATTTGAACGGCGAGGTGCTCGGCGTGAACACCGCGATCATTACGCCAACTGGCGGCTCGGTCGGACTTGGCTTCTCGATCCCGTCCAATCTTGCCCAACAGATCAGTGCGCAATTGATTGAGTTCGGGAAAGCCCGTCGCGGCTGGTTTGGCGTCAACATTCAAAACGCCGACCGAGATCTCGCAAAAGCCTATGGGCTTGAAGGTGGAACCGGCGTGATTATTACGCGCATCACCGAAGACGGCCCGGCCTCGAAAGCTGATTTCGAAGTCGGAGATCTGATTGTCAGCTTTGACGGGCAGGCGGTGCGCAACGAGCGCGCGCTAACCCGGATTGTCGCGGATACAGAGATCGGGAAGCAGGTCAGCGTTCAACTGGTTCGCGATGGCAGTGTCCGCACAGTCGATTTTGAACTCGGCGAACTCAACGCAGATGATGGCAGCGACGAAGAAGAAGTCGTTGAGACGGAAAGCACGCTCACGGATAATTTGCTCGGCGTTGATTTCGTCGAACTGACCGAAGACGAGCGTCGACGCTACCGGGTACCTTCGGATATTACCGGCGTTCTAGTGCGCTCTGTGTCACCGCGCGGTCCGAGCTTCGGCAAGCTGAGCAAAGGCGATGTGGTCATGGAAATGGCGTTCGAAACTGTCGAAACGCCGGAAGATGCTCTGATCGCTATGGATAAAGCGGCAGAGCGCGAAGGTCAGCCGCTGCTCGTGCGCGTGTATCGCAATCGCCAGACGCGCTTCCAAGCCATAGATGTGGATGTGCGGGGATAGTCCCTAATTGCGCCAGACGATTTCGCTGTCTGAATAACCCTGAAAATAGAGCGCGGTGGTCAGGTCTGTGACGTTGATCGCGGCATCAGCGGCTTCGGCCACGATGGGTTTCGCATGCACCGCAAGTCCGAGGCCAGCTGCTTCAATCATTGCTAAATCATTCGCGCCGTCGCCCATGGCCACCGCATCTTGTCGGTTGAGGCCATTGGCGAAGGCGGCATCATCGAGCGCATCGAGTTTGGCTTCGCGGCCGAGGATCGGTTGTCCGACCTCGCCGGTCAGCGCAGCGCCATCATCGATCAGGACATTGCCTCGGTCGCCTTGAAAGCCAGCCGCCTCAGAGACTCTCGCTGTGAAATAGGTGAAGCCGCCGGACACAAGCAAGCAATAGGCGCTATTAGCGGTCATCGTCGCGGTGAGGGTCGACCCACCTGGCATTAAGGTGATCCGTTCATCATAACATTGCTCAAGCGCGTTCAGTGAAAGCCCTTTGAGTTTGCCGACTCGTTCGGTCAGCGCGCCCTCGAAATCCAGTTCCCCCGCCATGGCGCGCGCGGTGATCGCGGCAATCTCATCCTTCAGGCCAGCATAGGCCGCGAGTTCATCCAAGCACTCTTGTTGAATGATGGTGGAGTCCATATCCGAAATGAGTAGGCGTTTCTTACGGTTGCGAGCGGGTAAGAGCGCGACATCGGCTGTGTCTCCAAACGCGCTACGGAGTTGTACCCGCACAGCCTGGATATCTGCGTCGCCAATCGAGACCGCAATCTCAACGGCGGCCCACTTTTCTTCGGTTCCGAGCAAACGGACGTGACTGGTTTGAGTGAGGCCAGCTGATTGGCATGCTGCCTCAAGTTTGGCGCCGAGTTTCATGAAGCCATAACTCACTGGCGCAACGGCTGTGGCGACGTGTGAAGATCGTGGAGAATTGTCCGTCATCGCAGCATTCCTGGCTTTACGCTTTGCGGCCTGCTTCTTACGACTAAACCTATGAAGCCTGCAATCTTAATTCACGGCCCAACCGCGAGCGGCAAATCTGCACTCTCTGTCGCGCTTGCCAAGCGTTTGGGTGGCGAGGTGATAAACGCCGATTCTATGCAGGTCTATCGTGAATTAAGAGTGATATCAGCACGCCCCGCTGCGGCAGAGATGGACGGCGTTGAGCATCATCTATTTGGACACGTCGCAGCAAGTGAGCGCTATTCCACCGGCAAGTGGCTGGACGATGTGAAGCCCGTCATTTCCAAAGTTCAACGCCGCGGCAAGGTTCCGATCATTATCGGGGGGACCGGGCTGTATCACCTCGCTTTGGTGGAAGGGCTGTCTGAGATACCGCCGGTGCCTGATGATATTCGCGGCGATGTTGCCGAGATCTTTAAGGCGGGCGGCGTCCCGGCTTTGCGTGAAAAGCTTGAACAGGTGGACCGAGAGACGGCCGAACGATTAGGCGAGGGCGATAAGCAACGTTTGTCGCGGGCCTTAGAAGTATGGTTTGCCACCGGGAAATCGATCTCGAGCTTTCAGGGTAAGAAAGGGCGTCCAATCTTAGGTGCGGGGGAGTGGATGGGCGTTGCTCTGACGCCGACACGTTCTCGCCTCTATGCCCGGATTGATCGACGCTTCGAGGGCATGTTGATGGAAGGTGCGATGGAAGAGGCGCGAGGTCTCGCATCGCAAGGCCTGCCTGACGACCTGCCTGCGATGAAGGCTCACGGTATTCCTTGGTTGATTGCCTATCTGCGCGGAGAACTCAGCGCCGAAGCGGCTGCGGAGAATGCCAAGCGCGATACGCGCCGCTATGCCAAACGCCAATTCACATGGATTGGCCGCCAGTTTCCATTTTGGCCAAGGATTCCAAGCCTTTCCCTAGAGGATCGATTAAGGGTAATTCATGCCCTCTATAAGGAGGTTGACGGGGCATAAACGGTAAGTTATGCCCCAATTAACTTTTGGGAGGAAACGCTTCATGCGTCCAACAGTCGTACTCGTTATTAGGCACCTGCGCTGACGTTCTACTTCGTCAGTCGCAGGTGCTTATAACCGGGTCTCTTCACAGAGACCCTTTTTTTTAACCTGAACTAGACCCACCAACCCCTGCAAACCCTTAAGGATCAAGATCATGGAAATGCAGACCAAGCCTAAGGCCAAGACCGACACTGACCAGATGACTGGCGCAGAGATCGTCATCACTGCGCTAAAGGAACAAGGGGTGGAGGTGATGTTTGGGTATCCTGGCGGGGCGGTCCTTCCAATCTATGACGCGCTTTTCACCGAACCATCGATCCGCCACGTCCTCGTTCGCCATGAACAAGGCGCTGGGCATGCCGCAGAAGGTTATGCGCGATCGACTGGAAACGCCGGCGTTGCGCTCGTCACCTCCGGCCCCGGTGCCACGAATATGGTGACACCGATCACTGATGCGATGATGGACTCGATCCCGATGGTTGTTCTGACCGGGCAGGTGCCAACGCATTTGATCGGAACCGATGCGTTCCAAGAGTGTGATACGGTTGGCATCACGCGTTGCTGCGCCAAGCACAATTATCTCGTAACGGATGTCAATGAACTGGCGCGCACGATCCACGAAGCCTTTTTGATTGCGACGACGGGCCGCCCTGGTCCGGTCGTCATTGATATTCCAAAAGATGTTCAGTTCGCGACGGGCTCTTATGTCGGCAAAGACGGCATTCACAAAGCGACCTATCGGCCTCAGACGGAGCCGGACGCAAAGGCGATTAAGCGCGCGGTCGACCTGATGAAACAGGCACGGCGCCCAGTCTTCTATACAGGCGGCGGCGTTATTAATTCTGGGCCAGCAGCAAGCGACGCGCTGCGCAAGCTCCAAAAGCTGACCGGCTTTCCGGTGACATCAACTCTGATGGGGCTCGGCGCGTTTCCGGCGAGCCATGACGACTGGCTTGGTATGCTTGGGATGCACGGGTCGTATGAAGCAAACAATGCGATGCATGATTGCGATCTGATGATCTGTGTTGGCGCACGGTTCGATGATCGTGTGACCGGTCGGATTGATGCGTTCTCGCCAGGCTCGAAGAAGATCCACATCGATATCGATCCAAGCTCGATCAACAAGGTCATTCGCGCCGACGTGCCGATTATTGCCGACTCTGCGCGGGCGCTTGAGGCGATGATTGAAGCCTGGGGCAGCGCTAAGCCGAAAGATATTTCTGAGTGGAAAACGCAAGTCGACACTTGGAAGGCGCGGCAGTCTTTCGCCTATGCCGCCAGCGACACAGAGATCAAACCCCAATATGCGATTGGGCGTCTTTATGAGCTAACCAAAGACCGCGAGACTTATATCTCGACTGAAGTTGGTCAGCACCAGATGTGGGCGGCTCAACACTACCATTTCGAAGATCCCAATCGCTGGATGACCAGCGGCGGACTTGGCACGATGGGCTATGGCTTGCCGGCGGCGGTCGGCATTCAAGCCGCCCACAATGATGCGCTCGTGATCGATATTGCGGGAGAGGCCTCAGTTCAGATGGTTCTCCAGGAAATCTCGACCGCTGTTCAGCATAACCTGCCAATCAAAGTCTTCATTCTCAACAATGAGTGGATGGGCATGGTGCGGCAGTGGCAGGAGCTTTTGCATGGTGAGCGCTATTCGCATTCCTATTCAGAGAGCCTGCCGGATTTCGTGAAACTGGCAGAGGCCTATGGCGCTTTGGGACTTATCTGCGATGACCCGAACGAGCTGGATGCGAAGATCCAGGAAATGATCGATTATGATGGGCCCGTGATTTTTGATTGCCGGGTCACGAAGGCTGAAAATTGCCTGCCGATGATCCCGTCGGGCGCGGCGCACAATGAGATGATCTTATCGGAAATTACTGGCGACGAAATTGATGAGGCCGGACGAAAGCTTGTCTGATGACATCTGGCCTCTTTTCCCTCGCTCAAGGCTCTGGCAGAAGCTGTCCCTCGCGCACAGGCAAAACTGGAGGGATTGAGAACATGTTGGCATGGCTCAATGATCACATCGAAATCGTGGTCGCTGTTCTGTCGGCGGTGATCGCCGTGTTTGGCGCTTTAGTCAGCCGTAATGAGACTCGCAAACAACGTGCGCTGCAGATGGAAAACCTGCGCCACAATGTTGATGCGCAAAGCCTGGGCTGGGGAAATTCCTGCATTGATGTGCTCAACCGTGCGGCGATGTTCGCGCGCACCCGGCAGCACCAGGCGAATGATCAAAGCTTCCTACAGCAACGCATCAATATGATGCTCTCCATCTCGTCACTTGTGGAGCGTGGCCGACTCTTCTTTCCAAACATCGATCCCAACAATAAGGGCGTTGAGAAAGAGGGCGCGTATCGTGGATCGCGGCCGCCAATCTTGGACGCGCTTATGTTCGCCTATTATGAAGTTGAAGCGTTGACGCGGCAGGGCGGCCCCACAGCGGACAATAGCGCTGAGTTCATTGAGGATTGTCGGCGCTTGCTGGTGTCCGAGCTACAGGCGCATCTCGATCCGCGGCGCCGCGACACGGTGGTTGAACGTTATGATGATCAACGTCTCGACCAGCGCGGTGACGCCATTGAGCGAGCCAATGCGCTTTTATCCAATCTCAAATCACGGCGCCCGGGTATCCATCTCGGCGAGCGCAAGGAGACTCTGCAATGAGCGACAATCCTGCCAGTGCTTACGACATGAGCCATGTCGAAGAAGATGATGAACGCCGCACCCTCGCGGTGATCGTCGATAACGAACCTGGCGTGCTTGGCCGCGTTGTCGGACTATTTTCGGCCCGCGGCTATAATATTGAGAGCCTGACCGTTGCTGAAGTCGATCGCGACCGGCATCGCTCGCGAATTACAATCGTGACGGCGGGGACTGCCCAAACGCTTGAGCAACTCGAAGCGCAGCTTCTGCGCTTGGTTCCGGTGGCGAGTGTCACGGACATTACGCGGTCTAAGCGCGGTATTGAGCGTGAATTGGCCTTGATCAAAGTCGCCGGCGAAGGCGACAAGCGCGTTGAAGCACTGCGGATCGCCGAGATTTTTCGTGCTCGCGTCATCGACACGACGAATAAGAGCTTCATTTTCGAACTGACCGGCGCCAGCGACAAGATTGATCAATTCTGCGCTTTGATGGATCCACTCGGGCTCGTTGAAGTCAGCCGAACCGGCGTCCTTTCCATCAAGCGAGGGGCCGAAAAGGGATGAATTCGGCGTTCGACCGCGATGTCTGGGCAGTTTTTGGAATGCCATTGGACAATGTCAGTCTCGACGAGGCCACAGGCCTGATCGAGCAAGCGGTCAAGACGCGAACGCGCCTCTCATTTGTGACCCCGAACGTCAATTGGATGGTACGTGCGCTGAAAAATGATGAGGCGATGCGCCAGGTTGTGAACGCAGACCTTAGTCTTGCTGATGGCGCCCCGGTTGTGTGGCTGGCGCGCCAATTGGGTATGCCGCTGGAAGAGCGGGTTGCTGGATCGGATCTGTTTGACCGGTTGCGGCAAGATAAGTCGCCAAACGCGCTGCCCATTCGCGTATTCTTCTTCGGCGGGCGCGACGGCTCTGCGGAAGCCGCGTATAAAGCTCTTAATGAAGAGCAGGGGCGTCTTACTGCAGTTGGCTGGCACAATCCCGGATTTGGCGACGTTGAGAGCATGAGTTCCAACGAGATCCGCGATAAGATCAACGCAGCGAACCCAGATTTTGTTGTCGTTTCGCTCGGCGCCGCAAAAGGGCAGGATTGGATCGAATACAATCAGTCAGAACTCGAGGCCCCCGTGATTGCTCATCTCGGCGCAGTCGTTGATTTTGTGGCGGGCTCTATTCAGCGCGCACCGCGCTGGGTGTCTCGCGCTGGCTTCGAATGGGTGTGGCGGGTTTTTTCCGAACCGTCTTTGTGGAAGCGCTATTGGAATGACGGCACTGATTTGATTGGCATTGTTTTGGGCAGTCTTGGCCGCCTGAAGAAGGCCGCGCGCCCGAAGAAAAAGCCGCAGCCCGTTGAGGCGGCGTTCAATGGCAGTGCCGTCGCCCTTGCAGGAGACCTCGTCCTAGGCACGCGAGAAGCGCTCAAGGAAAACCTGGCTTTGGCTGCGCAAAAACCAAGCGATTGCCAGCTTGATCTGACGGCCGTTCGAACAATTGATGCTTCGGCACTCGGTCAGCTTAGAATGCTAGAGCAAAGCCTGACCCGCCGCGGTAAGCGCCTCGAGATTTTACCTTCAACCGAAATAGAACCGGCCTTGCAGGCCGCCAGAATGACCCTCTAAGGAGTAATGTAGAGATGAATATTTTTTACGAGCAGGACGCAGATCTGTCCCTGATCCAAGGCAAGAAAGTCGGGGTCGTCGGATATGGCAGTCAGGGCCACGCGCATGCGCTGAACCTTAAAGACAATGGCGTGGATGTGCGCATCGGTTTGCAAGCAACTTCCGCCTCGAAGCCGAAAGCGGAAGCCGAGGGCCTGACTGTGATGAGCCCGAGCGAGATTACGCAATGGGCGGACGTCGTGATGATCCTGGTACCGGACGAGAAACAGGCCGTGCTATGGGCGAACGAGATCGAACCGCATGTGCGCGACGGTCAGCACATCATGTTCGGCCACGGCTTCAACATCCATTACAATCTGATCCGTCCGCCAGCCAGCGTTGACGTTTCTCTGTCGGCGCCAAAAGGCCCAGGTCACACGCTCCGCGCGCAGTACCAAATGGGCTTTGGTCTTCCGGGACTGATTGCGATCCATCAGGACGCGACAGGCACTGCAAAGGATGTAGCGCTGTCTTACTCTAAGGGGATCGGCAATACGCGCGCTGGCGTGATCGAAACCTCATTTAAGGAAGAGACTGAGACCGACCTTTTCGGTGAGCAGGCCGTTCTGTGCGGCGGTATTGTCGAACTGATCAAAGCTGGCTTTGAGACTCTGGTTGAGGCCGGTTACGCGCCTGAAATGGCCTATTTTGAGTGCCTTCATGAGACCAAGCTGATCGTCGACCTGATCTATGAAGGTGGCATCGCCAATATGAATTACTCGATCTCGAATACGGCGGAGTATGGCGAATATGTCTCGGGTCCGCGCGTGGTCGATAGCGAGAGCAAGAAAGCGATGAAAGCGGTTCTGGATGATATTCAGTCTGGTAAATTTGCGCGCGACTGGGTTCTAGAGAATCAGGCCGGTGCGCCATCCTTCTTGTCCATGCGAGCGCGCACAAATGATCACCTGATCGAAGAAGTGGGTGAGAAGCTGCGCGGCATGATGCACTGGGCACAGAATGACCGCCTGGTTGATAAAAGCCGTAACTAAAGCGCTCTAAGTACTGAGAACACTTCAGACCCGGCCTGCAGATGGCCGGGTCTTTTGTTTTCGGGCCTTCGCATTTTGGACTACCGCGCCGTCGCTTAATCGTTGACACCGCTGTCACGTGCGCGCATACGATCCTTGGAAAACTATATCAAAAGGGAGCGGTATGGCGGAGTTTATTCCCGTCGGCTCGTTCGACATTGT
>ERZ1740070.11-NODE-11-length-172573-cov-14.668475_pt1 | contig 172573 bp, 166 predicted proteins | sample MGYA00581734_ERZ1740070 | MGnify/ENA primary metagenome ERZ1740070 (study PRJEB43018, sample SAMN04849744) | marine metagenome | isolation source: floating plastic debris | place: Pacific Ocean | collected 2008-09-01 | study: EMG produced TPA metagenomics... | reverse complement strand
GCACCATCGGGCCGAGGGCTCGCTGCCCCGACTGGCACCGCGCAAAGGGATCGGAGCCCCAAGCCCAGCCACCAGACCGCCACTCTCCCCCTCAATCCAGCCGATCCGGACAAGCCTCTCATCAGGAGGAGATGCGGGGAAGTGTATCGGGTGCGGAACTGGGTCGGATTAAGTGCTCCCCTAGAACGCCCGGATAGTAGACCTGTTAATTCTCTCTGATCGCGTCAATACTACGTTTTTATTCGTATGGTAGCTCGGCGTGATCAAAATTAAGTTGGCTTCACAAGCATGATTCACACGGTTGCAATTTCTGGATACAGGTCCTTGCGCGAGATCGTCATCCCGCTGGGTCAGCTCACCGTTGTGACTGGTTCAAACGGAACTGGAAAATCCAGCATTTATAAATCGCTTCGTTTGCTTGCTGATATCGCCGATGATCGTGCCATTGGGTCAATTGCTCGCGAAGGCGGTTTCAGAAGCGTTCTATGGGCTGGACCAGAAGCGCTTTCGCGCGGCATGCGTGACGGCTCAGTTCCGATTCAAGGGACGAGACGCAAGACTCCGTATTCACTCAAATTGGGGTTCGCGAGCGATGAATACTCGTACGCGATTGAACTTGGTCTACCGTCGCCAGATAGTATGTCGATGTTCAATGACGATCCAGAAATCAAACGCGAGATGCTATGGATCGGTGACAAGCCGACGCCGTCAAAGATTGTCGCAGACCGGCGCGGACCAAGCCTCCGCGTTCGTGCAGACGATCACGAATTCATTCAAATGAGAACTGATATGAGCTCGTATGATTCCATGGTTCGTGAAGCCGTCGGGCCTAGCGCACCTTGGGAAATCGCTGTCTTGCGAGAACGCCTATCCCATTGGCGATTCTATGACCACATACGGACCGATGAGGACGCGCCTTCCAGAAAACAAGAAATCGGAACAAGAACTCTATCGTTATCACCATCGGGCGGAGATGTCGCAGCAGCTGTGCAAACCATCTACGAGGTTGGCAACGGAGATGCATTGGATGCGGCGATCGCAGATGCGTTCAATGGAGCTCGGCTCGAGGTGCAAACTAGCGAAAATGGGTTATTTCAGGTTCAAATGCATCAGCGAGGAATGTTGAGACCCTTGGGAACCAACGAGCTGTCTGACGGAACTCTACGATTTGTTTTGCTTGCCGCAGCGTTGCTGTCACCCAGACCCTCTCAACTCCTTGTTTTGAATGAGCCTGAAGCCAGCTTGCACAGTTCGGTTATGCCAGCTTTATCGGGCTTGATAATCAATGCGAGCGAGCTTGGTCAGGTGGTGACTGTATCGCACAACCGTACCCTCGTTACGAGCCTGTTGGGAGCGGAAGCGCAACTCGTAGAGCTTTACAAAGACACGGGAGAAACCTTCATTGAGGGTGATGATGCCCCACGCTGGACTTGGCCACCCCGATAATTTCACGGAATGTCTGAGCCAGAGCCAGCAAAAAGGCAACAGACGCGCTCGTTCTGACCAAAGCATCTTCGTCCCTTGGTTAGCCTGCAGCAGTTTTAAGTGAACGGACACTTAGCAAACCTTACGTCGCATCCAAATAAATCTGCGACCCCTTCGTCTTAAACTCGCGGCTCTTCTCTTCCATCCCGGCGCGCGCCTCATCCGCTTGGCGTTGCAAGTCCGCTTTTTCATTGTCTGACAGGCCGTCAGCATAGTCGCGGACCTCTGCGGTGATTTTCATGGAGCAGAATTTTGGTCCGCACATGGAGCAGAAGTGCGCCACTTTGTGGGCCTCTTTTGGCAGAGTCTGGTCGTGATAATCGCGCGCGGTTTCCGGATCGAGCGACAAGTTGAACTGGTCTTCCCAGCGGAACTCAAATCTCGCTCTGGAGAGCGCATCATCGCGAATTTGCGAGGCCGGGTGGCCTTTGGCGAGGTCAGCGGCATGGGCGGCGAGCTTATAGGTAATCACGCCGACTTTCACATCGTCGCGGTCCGGCAGGCCAAGATGCTCTTTCGGGGTGACATAGCAAAGCATCGCTGTGCCGAACCAGCCAATCATCGCCGCGCCAATGCCCGACGTGATATGATCATAGCCGGGCGCGATGTCTGTGGTGAGCGGCCCGAGCGTGTAGAACGGCGCCTCGCCGCACTCTTTCAGCTGCTTGTCCATATTCACTTTGATCTTGTGCATCGGCACGTGGCCGGGGCCCTCAATCATCACCTGACAGCCGCGGGCATGGGCGATCTTGGTGAGCTCGCCGAGCGTTTCCAGCTCTGCGAACTGCGCCGCGTCATTGGCATCCGCGATGGAGCCTGGACGCAGGCCATCGCCGAGGCTGAAGGTCACGTCATAGGCGCGCATGATGTCGCAAATCTCTGCGAACTTAGTGTAGAGGAAGCTCTCTTCATGATGCGCGAGGCACCATTTCGCCATGATCGATCCACCGCGCGAGACGATGCCCGTGACGCGGGCAGCCGTAAGGTGGATATAAGCCAGGCGCACGCCGGCATGGATGGTGAAATAGTCGACGCCCTGCTCACACTGTTCGATCAGCGTGTCGCGATAGACTTCCCAGGTCAGGTCCTCAGCGACGCCGTTGACTTTCTCCAGCGCCTGATAGATCGGCACCGTGCCAATCGGGACCGGCGCATTGCGGATGATCCATTCGCGCGTGTTGTGGATGTTGCGGCCGGTCGATAAGTCCATGACATTGTCAGCACCCCAGCGGGTCGCCCAGACCATTTTCTCGACCTCCTCCTCAACCGAAGAGGCGACGGCGGAGTTGCCGATATTGGCGTTGATCTTCACCAGGAAGTTGCGGCCAATGATTTGCGGCTCAAGCTCTGGATGGTTGATATTGCTCGGGATCACGGCGCGGCCGCAGGCAATCTCGTCGCGGACAAATTCGGGGGTAATGAATTCCGGGATCTCCGCGCCGAAGCTTTCGCCTTGGTCGATCTGGTCTTTGGCATTGGCGAGTTTTTCCTGGCGGCCAAGATTCTCGCGCTCCGCGACATAGATCATCTCTTTTGTGATGATCCCGGCTTTGGCATATTCGAACTGGGTCAGCGGGCCAGTTCCCGTGCCGCGCAGAGGCTGGTTTGAGATTGGGAACTCGCGAGCGAGATATTTGCCGGTGGCGCCGCCATTGTCTTCTGGCTTCACATCCCGGCCTTCGTATGCCTCGACATGTCCGCGTTCCAGCACCCAGTCCGTGCGGTGGCGCGCCAGGCCTTTTTCAACATCGATCGTGACACTCGGATCAGAGTATGGGCCCGACGTGTCATAGACCGGCACCGGCGGCTCATTCGCGCTGGGGTGAAGATCGATCATCCGGCGCGGCACAGACAGGCTCGGATCGGCCTTCGGATGGGTATAGACCTTGCGGCTCGAGGGCAGCGGCCCGGTCGTGACTTCCGGGGTTTCGAACTCAGATTGATCAACGGGTTTGTTCATTTTTCTCTTCCTGTTCTGAGCGCCCGAAAGACGCAATAATCAAACGCTCCGCCGCATCAACTTCGCGGACGCTGCGCATTTCCAAATAAAAGTCATCATCAGCTTCATCACACCAGATCGTCAAAGACCCCAAGTTGCTGGTTGTCTTCTCGACCGAAACTGATGCGCGATAACGTCCGACGCCCACCAAACTTGTGCGCTCTTGCGTGCGTACATTCAGTGAGAGGACGCGCCGATCGGAAATTGCGAAGACTATTTGACCGTCATCGCTTGGCGTAAAAAAGGATTTCAGTGTCAGTGCAAACACGGGGACGCCAATGGCAAGGCATACGAGGCCCAACAGAACTTCTATGCTCGGCCAAGAATTCGATTCGATCCAGCCGAACAGCGTGGACCCACCATAGACGATAATTGTTGCCATCATCACGAGCCAAAACACCTCTGTGATTCTCTTCCAAACACGTTCACGCGCTGGCCTAGCCATGGAGGGTTGGGCCCATTGCAGAATTTCTCCATCGGCCAGGTAGTCTCGTAAGCTGGCCTCAACACTGGGATCAACAAGCGCGCGACTGATAGGCACCTCCCGCGTGACGTCGGCCTGGGACTCCGCGAAGGTCATGGCGCAGTCTTTCTCAAGTGATAGGTCAGCGCCATGGCGATGCAGTGCTGCAGCGCGGCGCGTGGGAGGGGGTGGTCTGTGGGCAAGGCGATCTCGCGATTGCCGATCAGAGTGAGCGTGTCGCCATAACGGTCGCGCCAGGTATCAACCAGGCTGGTCTGGCAATGGACGAAGAGGCTGATACGGGTTCCGGCGTCATCCCAGCCGAGGCGGATCGTCGTGCCGCTTTTTGGCTTGTGCGTGAGGTAGGATGGTTGGCCCCATTTCAGGGTCTCTTCGATCGTGCCGACACCAGGGGTGTCCGCCGCCGTTTCGAATATCAGCGCGCGCAGCGTGTCTAGAATCCCACGCGTAGCGGGCGGACAGGCGGCCATCGCGTCTGCGACGCCGGCAGGTGGCTGTGGTATCGTGGCGGCTCGTGCCAAGGCTCTGCTCCGTTCCTACGCCGGTTCGCAGGCCTTAGAGTAAGGACGCTAGCCGGATCAGGTTCTAAGGGTGCTGGAGCGGTCTCTTTCGAGTGACCAACGCGGGCGGAAAACCGGTTTCCACTTTTCCTTGTTGATCTCAGCTCCATCTCAGCGCTTCCAAACGCGCCCCTCGGATAGGTCTCTCGTAGAACTTTATAGACGTAAGGACAAGCCTAATCACGTGGCAGCGTCAAATAGCCGAGCGCCATGTCGGTGACCTCTTCAATCATGGTCTCATCATCGAGATCTGCAGCCTCGATCAGGGCATCGCTCGGCATCAAGGCGGCGCGAATGAAGATCGTGTTGAAGAAGACGCCAAGCATGCTGGTGGCGCGGGCCTGATCTTTGATCGTGATGTCCGCTTCGTAAATTCTAAGCAGGTCTGCGATGGGCTGAAAACTGCGCACAACGAGCGCGGCCCAATCATCTTCTTCCAGATCCGGGTGCAGCCGCGCATAGGTATGGACGGCGCGCAAGATATGCCCGTTCTCAACGGTTTGTATGTGGACCGCCTTCGTCACTTCAAACAGCGCAGTGCGAAGTGAGCCCATCGCGCGAAACGCGGCGTCAGTGTCTTGCGCTTCAGCCGTTTCAAGGCGCGCCCCAACCTGCGCGCGCCAATAGGCTAGGAGCGCTTCTAGAAAGGCGGTTTTATCTTTGAAATGCGAATAGACCGAGCCAACAGCGACGCCGGCCTCTTTGGCAATATCCTGAACAGAAATGGTCTCAAATTCTTGCGTCCTTAGCAGCCGCTCCAGCGCCGCCATAAGCTTTTCACGGGTCCGGATCGCACGGGTTTGTTGAGGCGGCTTCGGCGTCATGATTCATCTTTTTTCAAAATTGAACTTGAATTCATATTCAATTTTATAATATGTAAATCGGAAAGTGAAGTGTGAAAGGAGGCGACGATGCCGATTCTGAGTGCAACAGGCCTATCTCTTGTGGATATCTTCGTGCTGGGCGTGATCGTGATCGGTCTCCCCTTGGAAGCACTGCTCACGCTGAAGAAAAGTCGGGCCGAACTCGCTTCCGGCAAACCCGGCGTCCGGGTCAAACACTATACACAAACCATCTTCTTGCTGTGGGCGGTCGCGCTGCCCATCCTAATCCTCTGGGCCGTCAGTGATCGAAATTGGGCGGAGCTTGGCTTCACGCTGCAAGGCGGAACAATGGCCCTGACCGGCTGGGGGCTTGCGGGGCTCGTTGCGGCCTTTTTCTTGTTCCAGTTCTCAATGGTGGCAAGGTCATCCTCGGCCAGGGCGCAGCTGCAAGACGCGTTCGCCAAGAGCCCGACGATGACCAATTTCATGCCGCAGACTGAGGATGAGAAACACCTCTTTCATCTGCTCGGGACGACAGCTGGGATTACCGAAGAGATTATTTTTCGTGGCTATTTGATTTGGGCGTTCAGCCTGTTTGTACCGCTCTGGGCGGCGGCGCTGGCCTCGCTCTTCGTGTTCACGCTCTTGCACCTTTATCAAGGCGCGAAGCAGTTGCCCGGCGTTTTCGCCATGGGCGCCCTGGTGACGTTGGTATTCGTACTATCAGGATCGATATGGCCAGCGATTGCAATCCACGTGTTCGTCGATGTCATCAATAATTCAACGGTCTGGAAGGCGCGTAGCACTGCCATTGCGTGATCGGCCCTAAACTTCTTAACACCCAAGGCTGTTCCGTTAACCAAATCCTGACCTCTGGGTTTGAGATTGAGGGCAATCGATTCTCTTTCTCAGCGGAGACCTCATATGGCGGACGCAGCAGCTCTGGCCCCTTCAGCCGCGGACATGGCCCGCACCAAGGCTCGGCGCAAAACCAAGACGCGCAAAGTCAAAGTTGATTTCTGGGCCACAGATCTCAATACCGCTGAAATCGGTATCATGAAGCGCACGCAGAACGAGGCCGCGTCGGATCAGTTCACCAAGGATATGGAACTCTACGGTCAGACGGTGATTGATGGAAAGCGCGAGGCGCTGATCGGTTATCGCCAAGAATTATGGGATGGCAGTGAGGGATTTGATCGCCGCCTCGTCATCAGATTATTCTCAGAGACGCTGAGCTGGCGGGGCACTGCAGAAATGCTGCTTGGGCGGTCAATGCAGCTGTCGCTCGCAGCTGGCGGTCAGCCGGTTCCGGTCTTCTCGATCAATCTCGCGCGCCACAAACAGCTGATCCAGCTGGAGCGCTGCGCGGTGAATTTCCCGTTTATGCCAGAGAAGTACAGCTTCTTCATTCAGGGCAAAGACAGTGCGAAATTCTATACGCTGCGGCGGCACATGATCAGTTTTGGCGCTGATTACAGCCTGTATGATCATAAGGGCCGTAAGATCGGCGTTCTGGATCATCAATTGGTCAATCTTGGGGGCGCCTGGATGGTGCGGATCGATCCCGAACATCGCACTCGGCAGCTGGAAGCGGTGCTCGAGCTTTTCTGCGCCGTGTTGAAGTTTAACCGCGCCAGCAAAGGCCATGTGCGCAAACTCTCAGAACAGGTCTTGCGGGGTAAAGTTGTTGCCGATTTGGATTATGAAGAGGAAGATCTCTATCTCAACCCTCGGAGCCGGCGCTAAGCGGTTTCTGAATCACGATACACGACTGACGGTACGGCCAAACCATCCAATAGAATTTCTTCATCGACCGCTTCCACCGGGTCCATCCGAGGAACGGAAACGGTAAGCGCAGGATCTGGCGATAGATGATCCATGGGCGTCGTTTGAGATTATCGCGATAGGATCCGGTCTCGATAATCTCCGAGACCAGAACCTCATGCGCGTCCGAAATCAGAGCGCTGATTTCTTCGGGTGTCGGGCGGAACATTGTGTCGATCGGATCGCGGTGATGCGGATAGCTTTTCGGCACCGTGATCACCAATCGCCCGCCAGGCGGCAGCAGGGCAAAGCACCGATTGGCAAACTCGGCCGGGTCGAGCACATGCTCTAAGACATTATTGCAAAAAATCGTGCGTGGCGCGGTCTGTTTGATCTCATTGTATCCGGCGTCCTCTAAAAGGTTTGCGGAAATATCAATCCCCTCCCCTTCTTGCAGATCCGAATACACAACTGAAATCCCGCGCGCCATGAGCGGCGCGAACAGGTCGTCGTGGATATAGGGCTTGTCTTGCGTCCGAAAGGCGAGCGTCTGGCTGCCAATGTCTAAGATTGGCGACAACGAGTCAGCTGGATATACGCGGAGCGCAGACTCAATCCATTTCGCTTCAGTTTTTTGCACGCAGATCCCCGCCTTGCTTTCGCAGACTGTAAAGCGGTTAACATTCGGATAGGCGGTGAGACAAGAGCTCGGTTATAAAAGCGCCGCTTGAACGTGCTTGTTCCAACCCACGTGCACCTCTGCGCCAGTTTCGATCACAGGGCGCTTGACCAGTGTCGGATTGGCGATGAGCAAAGCCTCTGGCGCACTGTCTCGCTCGGCCTCACTGAGGTTTCGCCAAGTGGTTGACCGGCGATTGATCAAAAGCTCCGGCCCTGCGCTGTCGAGCCAGGATGGCACCAGCGCCGAAAGATCAGCCTCGGCGCGGATATCGACAAATTCGTAAGCCTGGCCTGCCGCTTCCAAGGCTTTCATCGCCTTTTTGCAAGTGTCGCAATTCTTCAAGCCATACAGGGTGAGGGCCATGTCGCCTCCTTTGATCCGATCACGTTTGATCGTCGACATAGACCTCGCCATCCAAATCGTCGAGCTTGGATTGCAAATGTCCGCGGACATCTTGCACGGCCTGATTATAGATGCCGGGGCCAAGTGTTGAGAGCATCAATTCGAGGATCTGCTCCGCGCGAAAATCGGATAACGTCTCATCGAATTCAGCCTGGAACAGAGACTGTAGCTGACCTGTGAGCCGCTCGCGTTTTTCGGGAGAAAGACTGATCTGTTTCACTCGTTGGCCTCCGGTTTCAAAGTTCGCGTTTCGCCTGGCTCATGGAAGAAGTCTGCACCTGAAATGACCAAGTCTGGCGGTAAGACAATCGGAACGTGGATGCCGGTCGCCCGCGCCGCGTTTAAGCGCTCGTCGAGAATGAACAGCCCGTCGCCCATGCCGAAGAACCAGTAAGGCGGATAGGCTGTATGGGTGCGCTTCGCTTGCCAATGCGCGTCGAGCGGAGCGAAATGCGCATCATTCGGATCGGCATCGCCCAAATGCATGACCGTAATGCCATCGCTGAGCGTGACCCGCCAAACCAGGTTGGACACCTCTGCCCGGCCCGGCCAACCCGCATGGGGAATACGCACCACATCAATTGTCAGCCCGCCCTCGTCAAAGCTCATCGGCGCGTCTTGATACGCAAGAGGGACTTCGACCACACGTGCGAAAATCTCTTCATTCTCGGTCTCTTCCCGCATCCAATCCGCGGCTTGCGTGGGAACGTAGACTTTGACCTTTGGATGGGTTTCCAAATAGGCGATCATTTCGTCCACGGAGAAATGATCTGGGTGCATATGGCTGACAAAGATCGCATCGACATTGTCAAATGGTACCTCGCCCGCCATCAGCGCGAGGCGCATATTCTCGGGCACCATTTGGTAGGTGCCAAACCCATTCGGGAAAAGCGGATCGAACAGGATCGTGGTGTCGCCATCGCTGACCATGATGCCTTCATTGCCCAGATAAGTCGTTTCAGTCGGATGGGCTGGGTGCGCCAGCGCGAACGGAGCGACCGCGAGACTGACCATCAAAGCAATTAAGGCACGCATAGATTTGGCTCCGCCGGAGATTTGCATCATTAAACCAGTGTAAACGCCGGTGCGCTATTGCCAATGTATGACGAGGGGTCGTTATCATCTTTGCGCCAGCTTAGCTGCGTGGGCTTTCGCTGTGGGCGCGGCTTCGGCAGCCCCGGGCGATATCTTGCTTCAAGATGATTTTGACGACGGCGCTGGCTGCAGCGCACTTGCCCCGACTTGGACTGTATCCGACACTAACCTCGCAGGCACAGGCACACAGACCTCAGAGTCAGGGGCCTGTTCAGCCTTCACTCGCGGCGATGTTGTGACGATTACCGGACCCGCGATTGACCTGTCAGCGGTGACAGGCGCGACCCTGACTGCATGGCTTCGCCAGGGCCTCGATGCGTTCAGTGAAGACGTCGATGCTGGCGAGGATTTTGTCTTCGAATACTTAGACACTGGATCAAACTGGATCGCGATTGAAACCCTTTTTGGGGCAGGTCCGAACGGTGAGGTTACCAATGTCAGCTTGGACTTACCCCTCGGCGCCCTCCACGCAAACTTCCAGCTGCGGTTCCGGCAAACAGGCGGCAGCGGCGGCCCGCCCGAGAATGGTGGTATCGGCTTTGACTATTGGCACATTGATGATGTCCTCTTGGTCGAAACGGGAACCCCGCCGCCGGTTGAGTTACCGTCGGGCATGGGCGTTGGCCTCTGCGAACGGTTCGAGAGCGGTTTCGGCAATTGGACACCGACCAATGCCGCGCGCGCAGGCGTCAATGGCGATACGTTCCAATCATCTAGCAACTCTATGTTCCTGCGCCATGACAGCGTGACCGCCACCTCGCTCGCCTTCGACTCTGCTGGTATGTCAGAAATCGAGGTTTGGGTCCGCCGTGGCTCAGACCTGTTCAGCGAAAACCCGGACAATGGTGAGAATCTGACATTTGAATATCTCAACGCGTCAAATGCCTGGGTCGCGCTTGAGACCTTTGCGGGCAATGGCACACAAGGCGAGGTCTTCGATCGCACCTATGCCATGCCAACCACCGCTCTGCATTCCAATTTCCGAGTCCGGTTTAGTATGAATACGGGAAGCGGATCGGATTTTGACTATTGGCACGTTGACGATCTTTGCTTCAATCGCGGCGATCCAGATTTCCTTGTCAGCAAATCCGTCGAAATCGTGCAGGACCCAATCAATGGCACCAGCAATCCGCGCAGTATTCCCGGGGCCTGGGCCGTCTATTCAATCCAAGTCACAAATATCGGGCGCGGCACCGCGGATACAGGTACCGTCGCCATTGGCGACATGATCGACACCAATACGAGCCTGTTTACAGGCGACTTTAACGGATCGGGTAGCCCTTTCACATTCGTCGATGGCAGCGGCGTCAATGCGAGCGGCCTGTCGCTCAGTTTTGGCGGTCTCGCGGATGGCAGTGACGGGATCACTTTCTTAGACTCGGGCAGCGCAAGCATGACACCAAATGGCGATTTCGACCCAAGTGTTGCCGGCTTTGAGCTGCAGTTTGATGGTGCGATGAACGGCGCGGTTGGCGCGTCTAGTCCGACCTTCACCATTCAATACCGCGTGCAGGTTGAATAGCTACTCAACCACGCCAACAATCGGCCCAAGATCCGCGCCGAGTTCATAGCGCGACAGTTCCGGCGCATAGATGCGGCTGACTTGACCATCCAAGAAGAGCGCATTCGGCACGCCAATCTCATCGCGGAACAGAGTCGCAAAATCGTGGAAGGTCACTGCGCCATCTGAGATCGCGAAATAGACCGTCTGCCCATCTGCGCTGACCCCGACGCCATTGCGCCGACGGTGCGATGTCCCGTCAGGATTGAGGCCCGGGTGAAGCGCGCCATCGATCACCAGCATTGGCCCGGATTGGGTGGCGTAAATCGGATCGATTTCAAGATCGAGATAGGTCTGGCTTTCGTGCAATCCGGCTTCGGTCTCGCCAATCCAGAACACGCCATTTGGCTTGAGGTGGAAGTTCCCTGGCCCGTCATTTGTGTTCACGGTCGCGCGGTCGCCAAACTCATCGCGGAAAAACCCAACGGGGCTGCGATCATCATGATACATGCCGCCATTCATCGCGAAGATGAGCGTCTGGCCCTGCTCATCAAGCTCGCGGTCCAAGGTTGTGAACTGGCGATACGGCTCACCATCGCTATCACTATGGAACAAGCGGATACGGTGCTCGGCCATGGAAAACGCGCACACTGTATAGGGGGTGCCATTATGGGCGATCTCACGACACACACGGTCACCCGCATCGGTTTCGAGCGGCGCTGGATCTTCGGTGCACGCGGACACAAACAGAGCGGTCATCAGGATGGAGACGCAGAGGCGCAAATCGAACTCCTATCAGCGTGAGTCACTCAATCGCATTGAGACGTTGGCGCGGTTCGAACCGCCGATCAACTTAGTCTCTATGTCAATGTGGCGTGAAAACGACCAATCTTCTGAAATCGGCGAAAGAAAGCAAAAAGAGCGCTATCCCCGCGCCGCTCTTGCAAGATCGATCCACTGCTCAACTTCGTTCTTGTCGACATTATTGTCACCGCCCCACAGCACTCGGGCGCCCTGCGGCGTGTCCAGGAAACTGGTGGCCGCGTTGAGCACTTTTGTGGCTGACGCTTTGGCGAGATCTTCCGCATTGCGGATACCCGCGCCAACCAAGATCTGGCTGTCCAAGACGCGCAGTCCGGGCGCATCGACCATGAGCCGTGTTTGGTCCTGCCAATCAATCAGAGTGTCAGCTTTGATATAGCGTACATTCAGCGCTCTCGCGGTCTCTTCAGGATCAGCGGAGAGAAGATCTCCAATCGTGAAAATATCTACTTTTTCAAGCCGCGACGCGGTTTTCGGGCCAATCGAAGGCGCATCTACGACGGGGGATTCAAGGCTCAGCGCATTCTGCCGACGCTTATCCAGTTCATCGACGGTTTCATCTTCTGGTTCGACCGCCTCAGGCGCTGTTTCGGCAGGTTCAGCGCTGGATTCGGTCGCATTCAGCTCAGCCAACATCGCTTCAGCCGCAGAGGTGGTTTCAACCACCTTGCTCGTGTCTGGTTCCGGCTCAACAGTCTCAGCGGCGACCTGTGCGAGATCTTCAACCGTCTCTTTGACGTCTTCGACCGCTTCGGGCTCGGGGTCGGCTTCGACCAGTGCCTCAGCATCATTTGCGGCAACCGGATCGGGTTCGACAACCTCGGTCACCGGCGGTTCGATCTCCTCGACCTCAGGCTCAGGCGTAGGTTCTGGCGCGGATAGCGTATCGAACACTTCTGGGTCCGCGGCGACGGTTGGCGTACGCGGGACCGGTTCAGCCGCTTCGGCGCCATCCACCGGGACCGGCACAACTTTCAGCTGATATTTCACCGGCTCTGGATGTTCCGGCAGCGGCACATGTTTGGTGCCTATCGGTTTGATCGGCATCATGTCGAGCCATTCTAGGGGCTGCCGAAGAATATGCTTGCAATGCAGTGCGCGGATCTCTTTGTCATCAGCGGGCAGCGTTTTGACGACTTTGCCCGTCTCAACAAATTCGGAATACATTTTCTCGACCGTTTTGCGATCATTCGCATCGGCCATCCGCTTGGTGATCTTCCGGATCGGGATGTCGAGCGCTGCAAAATAGCCCGGCAGATCCAGATCCACCTTTTGCGGCTTCACGCCGGCTTCGGCAAACGCGCGCTCAAACAAGACCGCGACCCCAGCGGTCGCATACGAGACCAAATCCGCCAAAATATCGAGCAAGGTCTGGTCGAGGCCCTCTGGCGGATTGGCGACGCCTTTGTGCAGATCATAGTGATCAATGAACGTCTGATAGTGCGGATTGGAATATTTCGCGCCCGCCAGCACCATATCGGCAACGAAGCCTGTCTCAGTGCCCGCATAGACGTTCGGATAGCCGCGCAAATCGATGAGCGCTTTGATCGTGTCTCGTGATTTTGCGATCGACCATTCCAGCGCGCGGTGGATCGCGCCCTCTTCCTCGCTCTGCGCGGTATGGAAGGGTTGAATGGGATCGGCATAATAGTGGGTGAGAACGCCCAGCGCATAAGCCGCTTTAGACCATTTCTTCTCGCGCAGGGCCTCAACGGCTTTGCCATACCATTTCATCGCAGCGTCGCGCGCCCCGCCCCACTCGCCATCTTCGACGTGCAGAACATGGTTTTGGAAGTCTTTGAAGGTTGTATCGGGCGCTTTCGCGCCTTTCAAAAGCTGCGTGTGATGCTTGAGAAGCAGATTCTTCCAATCGCCCGCATCTTTGCCCTGTAATAGTTGCAGCGCGTCAAACGCGATATAGTGATGGGTCGAGCGACAGCGATGCGCAATAATGACCAGCTCTAGCAAGTTCATAGTCAGTCAGCCCTCTGACAGCCTTGGTTGAACGGCCAGCCCTAGGGTGATTTGCGAATTCCACAAATGTCACATGCGGTGACGGCTGTCGTCCAGATGGTTAATGTTTTCCTGACTTTTGAGCTGAAACAGTTAACAGCGGTTTAACCTTTTCGGATCTGCGCAGTTCAAACTACTGCACGATGGCCTGAAAGCGGATACTGAAACTCGGGTCGGGAGAGGTATCAATCCGCTGCCGCATCGCGCCGTCTAAGGTAAAACGAACATGGGTGATGGCCGGGTCAGCGCCGTCAGCATCGACGCTTGGCGCATAGCTGAACGTCACGCCATCGGTCGAGAATTCAACGCCGTCAGTCGTGCTAGCCGGCCCGCCCCAATTGAGCGAGACGTCAGATGATGTGGCCCCATCGACCAGCTCAAAGGCAGACGCGCCTGACACCACGAGCCTAACATCCGCCGGCAGGGCATCGGTAATGATGACGCTGCCACTATCAAGGCGCTGTCCGTCATTGGTCACTGAAATAGCGTATTCGACGACGGATCCTGGCAAAGCAAAGGGCGAAGTTGAGCCAACAGGGTCAGAGATTACGGTCACGGCCTTTTCGACGTCTGGCTCAGCCGAGCAGGATTGCGGCGCACCGGTTGAAACACTGACATTGGTAGAGACACAGCGGGTCGCACGCATAGAGAAGTTTGCCGTCGACATATCCTGCCAGGCTCTACCCGGGGCGCGGGCCTGCCAGCCAACGGCACCATCGCAGCAATCTTCGAAGCCGAGCGCCTCATAGCGATGCCAACCTGCATCCAAGTCGATTGTGCCTTCGAGCACTTGCGCGGCATTGTTGAAGTTTCCCGCCCACCACAAATTGTCATTCCATTGCTGTTCGAGCTCAGTCTCGCGCACATAAAGATGGCCGCCCTGCCCAAAGTCTGCACCATAACGAAAGCCCCAGACGCCAGCCGTCGCAGACGTGACCTCAACCATCGCGCTGATGCACCACCCAAAATCACCGTTGGATCCGCCAAGCGCGCGATTGTTCAGGCCTGAAATCGACGTGCGGATTTGATCAGAGACATCGCTGCTGGCATTTGCGAAAGCGGTTCGAGCCGTCGCCGCATCAATTGGATCGGCAGTCGAGACCCGCGACCTCAGCCGTAATCCACTGTTCGGAAAGACTGCATCAACGTCCCCGGCTGAACTGAGGCTGTCATCGCCATAATACACATACAGATTTGTCGAGCTTAACGGGCTCAGCGTGGGCAGTTTGACATAAATCGTGCCGGTGCGGGCCAAACCGTCCCACCCGGTGACAATATGGTCGACCGGTGTGGTGTCATCACTGGCGAGAACGATCCGTACATCTCGGCCATCACTGGTGAAATCATAGCTTGCCGCGAAATCTGCGGGCACGAGATCAATTCGGGTTTCATCGCTGTGCCCAGCGGCGGTTGCTGTGACCGTGACCTCGGTTCTGTGCACATTCATGCAGTCCCAAGCCAGAGCGCTTGGTCCCAGGACGAACACCGCCACAAGGAGCGCGGTGAAGCGGTACAGCTGAATGAAATATCCCACGCAGACGGCTTAGCGCGCGCCGATTGATTCGAGAATGTGCTTTCTCAGCCGATCGCCATTTCTATTTGGGTTTCCGCTTGACCGGGCGCATCAGGCCTTCTTGCGCGACGCTCGCCACCAATTGGCCGTCGCGCGTGTAGATAGAGCCACGATTGAAGCTTCGCGCACCGCCCGCATAAGGGCTGTCCATCGTATAGAGGTGCCAGTCACTGAAATTGATCGGCGCGTGGAACCACATGGCGTGATCTAGGCTGGCAGACATAAGTTCGCCGGTCATCCAGGACACGCCATGCGGGCGATTGCCCGTACCCAGCAGCGCCATATCCGACGCATAGGCCATCAGGCAGTGATGCAGCCAGGGCTGCTCATCAATCTCACGACGTACCCGGAACCACAGATGTTGAACATCGCTGACCTTTTCAGGCTTGAGCGGATCAAGTGGTTCAACCTCGCGGATCTCAATCGGGCGCGGTCTCAGGAAATGTCCACGATGGCGTTCAGGCAGCCGCTCAGCGAACTTTTTGCGCCATTCGATCCGGTCATCCAGCGTGTCAGCCTCTGGCACATCGGGCTTTTGGTGTTGATGGTGCCAGCCCTCTTCCAATTTGTGGAACGAGGCCGCCATGTTGAAAATCTGCTTGCCATGCTGGATTGCGACAACACGGCGGGTGGTGAAACTGCCACCATCGCGGGACCGGTCGACTTCATAAATGATCGGGATGGACGGGTCGCCAGGGCGTAGGAAGTAAGCGTGCAGCGAGTGGCAAGTCCGGGTTTCGGTGTCCACGGTACGATAAGCTGCGACCAAGGATTGCGCGATCACTTGCCCGCCAAACACACGCTGATTGGTCTCGTTTTCCGGGCTTTGCCCCCTGAACAGATCAACCTCCAGGCGCTCCAGGTCCATAAGATGTAGCAAATCGCCAACAGGATCAGACATTTTCGAGCGCCTTTCGGAATAAATATTGCTGCGTCACGCGTAACAAGTATGCCAGATACTAGAAACAAGGCGACACGCAACCTAGGTGTCGAATAGATAGATTATGGGCTGGAAACAAGAAGCGAGGCGACATGGGTTTGTTTCAAACCATTAAGCGTGAGGCGAACACGATCCTCACACTGCAAAGAGTTAAAAAGTGGACCGACGATATTGCGCCAGATTCCGCAAACCTCGTCGCTGACGATTTCGAAGCGGTGGTCGACAAATACCCGAACAATGTCGCTTGGCGGTTCGAGGGCAATATCACCACGTATACCGAAATGGACGCGCTCGCGAACAAAGTTGCGAACTGGGCGCTTGGCCTCGGCTTACAAGCTGGCGATGCGGTGGCTCTGTTTATGGAGAACCGGCCGGAATATGTTTCCTTCTGGTACGGCCTGTCGAAAATCGGCGTCGTGGTCGGCCTGATCAATCACAATTTGACGGATAAAGCGCTCGCGCACTGTGTGAACATTGCGGATGCCAAGCTGATCCTCACGGGCGCCGACCAAGATGAAGCCATTCGCAGCGCCGATGGCCTTTTCGAAGGCAGCCCAAGGGTTTGGTCTTATGGCGGCCAAGAAGGCGAAGATTTGGTCACAGCCCTGACCGGGATCTCTGATCAGCGCCCAGGCCGGGAGCACCGCGAGAACCTGCGCGGCAAAGACCTTTGTCTTTATGTCTACACCTCCGGCACGACCGGATTGCCAAAAGCGGCACGCCTCACCCAAGCGCGAACGCAAGGCATGATGCGATCCTTCATTGGCCCGTGTAAGATCACCTCGCGCGACCGGATTTATATTACGCTGCCGCTCTATCACGGCACCGGCGGACTCTGCGGGGTCGGCCAAGCGCTGATGACCGGCGCGAGCATCATTCTGCGCAAGAAATTCTCGGCTTCGCAATTCTGGGACGATGCGGCTGATGAAGGCGCGACCTCGATTGTCTATATTGGCGAGCTTTGCCGCTACCTGGTCAATTCGCCGCCGCATCCAAAAGAGCGCGCCCACAAAATTCGGACCGGCTTTGGCAATGGCCTGCGCCCCGATATCTGGGAAGAGTTCCTGACACGGTTCAACATTTCCTATGTCTGCGAGTTTTATGGCTCGACCGAAGGCAATGTCAGCTTTCTCGGCTTTGACGGCAAAGTCGGCGCGGTTGGCCGCATCCCAAGCTATCTTGAGAAAAGCGTTTACGGGCACGTTGCCTTCGTCAAGTTTGACGTGGTCGAGGAAAAACCGATCCGCGGCAATGACGGTTTCTGCATCAGAACGCTGCCCGGTGAACCCGGCGAAGCCATCGGTCAGGTCGGAGATGAAACGCGAACCCGCTTTGAGGGCTACAATGACGAGGAAGCGACGAAGAAGAAGATCCTCCGCGACGTTTTTGAAGAAGGCGACATGTGGTTCCGCACGGGCGACCTGATGTCGAAAGACGAAGAAGGCTATGTCTATTTCGTCGACCGGATCGGCGACACCTTCCGCTGGAAAGGCGAGAATGTCTCGACCAATGAAGTGGCTGAATTTGTGGCGCGTGCACCCGGTATTTCGACCGCTAACGTCTATGGCGTCAGCGTCCCAGGCACCGATGGCCGCGCCGGAATGGCGGCGATCACAACCAAAGGCGAGGTCGATTTCGACACGCTCTACACTTGGCTCAGCGAGCACTTGCCGAAATATGCCATTCCGCTTTTCATTCGGGTGCAGCAAGAGGCCGAAACCACCGGCACGTTCAAGTATCGCAAAGTCGAACTGGTCAAAGAAGGATTTGACCCGTCAACGGTCAGCGAGCCGCTTTGGTATTTTGATCCAGACTCCAACAAGTATGAACCGCTAACGCCAGATGCGCATGAGACCATTCTGTCTGGTGCGGTGAAGTTTTAAGGTGTGGGTCCGCACTGCAGCATTTGCGCTGATCCTGAGCGCCTGCAGTGGGGCAGACACGCCCGCACCTGAGGCCCTCTATTTCGAGCGCCTCAGCGCGCTGTGTAATGGTGAGGCTTTTGCGGGCAAGCTGGTCAGTACCGATGAAGTGGATGCAGATTTTCGCACCGCTGATATGCGGATGGGCCCTGCCACATGCGACGGCAACACAATCCTCATCCCATTTGCGGTCGATGAGGATCGTTCACGCACCTGGGTGATCACTCGAACTCTGGACGGCGTTCGCCTGAAGCACGATCACCGCCATCGCGATGGCAGTGAAGACGTGGTCACGCAATATGGCGGCGACAGCGATGGCGCTGGTACGATTGCGGGGCAAGACTTCCCAGCCGATGACGAGACCAAGGACTTGTTCATTCGAGAAGGCCTGGAGGTTTCGACAGCGAATACGTGGCGGGTGGAGATCGAACCTGGATCGCAGTTCACCTATCAAATGAGCCGGCCGGAACGCTTATTCCGAGTTGAGTTCGATCTGACCCAAGCCGTTGAAGCGCCGCCGCCGACATGGTGCGCGGCCCCGATCGAATGACCGAGACTGACACCCCGACTGGCCGCGTATTGATCATCGCCGGGTCCGATAGTGGCGGCGGCGCTGGCATTCAAGCGGACCTGAAAACCGTCACCATGCTGGGCGGCTATGCGATGACGGCGATCACCGCGATTACGGCCCAGGACACGACCGGCGTGCACGGTGTCTGGCCTGTCGCAGTCGACGCCGTCACAGCGCAGATGCGCGCCTGCCTCACCGATATTGGCGCCGATACGATTAAGACCGGCATGCTCGGTTCAGCAGTTTTGGTCGAGCAGGTTGCAGAAACCCTCGATGAGCTATCCCGTGAAACACCGCGCGTGGTGGACCCGGTGATGGTCGCGACCTCTGGCGACAGGCTCGTCGACGAAAAAGCGATCAGCGCAATTGCTGCGTTGATGCTTCCCGGCGCCGCACTGATCACGCCGAATGCCCCCGAAGCCGAAGTTCTGACCGGCAAAGCCGTCGATGGCATCAACGGACAAAGACGCGCCGCCGAAGCCCTGCTTGAACGCGGCGCAAAAGGTGTTTTGGTGAAAGGCGGGCATGTGCCTGGCGCGGTAATCCAAGACGTGTTGCAAACCGAATATGGCGAATGGATCTTCGAAAGCCCACGCATTGAGACCAGCTCAACCCATGGCACCGGCTGCACACTCGCGAGCGGATGCGCAGCACTACTCGCTCAGGAGCTAGAGGTTCACGACGCTGTCGCACAGGCCCGCGACTATCTGCACGAAGCGATTAAACACGCGCCGGACCTCGGCAACGGACATGGTCCCGTGGCGCATAATTGGGCCCTTACCGATCAGGAAAACTGACCGGTCGTAGAGTAAAATTCAGCAAATCAGGAAGACTGATCGATCGCTTAGAAATCATGGTTTGTGCTTTGACGGCGCGTGTGACAGCGTGCCCCTCCTTGAAGCTAGGAGGCTCCGATGGCGACCATTCCATTTGCCCAAATTGACGCGTTTGCCAGCAAACCATTCGAAGGCAACCAAGCCTGCGTGATGCCGCTCGATGCATTCCTGCCGGACGAGACGCTGCAAAAAATTGCGGCCGAGAACAATGTCGCGGAAACCGCCTTTATTGTACCCGCTGGTGAAGGCGTGTGGGAGCTGCGCTGGTTCACGCCCGCTGTCGAAGTGCCGCTTTGTGGCCACGCGACGCTGGCGGCGGGGCATTATCTCTATGCCGTCGCCGGCTATAAGGGTGATCAAATCCGCTTCCAGACAAGCAAGTCCGGAGACTTGTTTGTCTCGCGCATCGAGGATGGTCGGCTAGAAATGGACTTTCCAGCACAAACGTTTGCAGACGCTGAGACAGATGCTGAATTCGCAGATGCGCTCGGCAAGCCGCCCATACGCAGTTTTATCGGGCCCTGCTATATCGCGCTGTACGAAACGGCTGCAGATATTGAAGCGCTCGACCCAAATCTCGAACGGCTTAAAACCCTTGGCAGCCGCAACTGGAATTGGGGCATCGGGAATATTGGATGTTTCGCGCTCGATGGCGACGGCGTGGGTGTGACCAGCCGCTTCTTCGCCCCTGGTAGCGGCATTCCGGAAGATCCGGCGACCGGCAGTTGGCACTGCCTGATCGCGCCTCTGGTCAAACGGTTGACGGGCGAGACGCATGCCAAATGCTATCAGGCCTATCCTGGGCGCGGCGCGTTTATTGAAACCGAATTGGTCGGCGATCGTGTAAAACTACGCGGTAATAGCGTCACGGTGATTGAGGGCGTGTTCAACCTGTGACTGGTTTGACACTCGCGCGTTGTGAGATCCAAACGCCGCCAAGGATCATCGCAAAGGCGAGAAACGCGTTCCAGCTCTGCACCTCACCAAAGGCAAAATAGCCGACCACTGCAGAGCAGATCGGGATCGTATATCCGGTCAGTGACAGGAAGGTCGCGCTGGTGCGCTGAACGAGGACGACATAAAGCAGCGAGGCCATTGCTGTTGGGCCAATTGCCAACCCGACAACACCCGCAATGGCGCTCGCCGAGGGAGAGACCGTCTCGAAATCGACATAGGCGATGAGTGGCCAGGACATCACCGCGCCAAAGCTGACAAAGCCTGCTGAAAACACGAACGGTTTTACGTCTTTGGCAAACCGGGCTGTGATCGTGGACAGGGCGTAGAAAAGCGTGGCCAGCAAACAAAAGGCCTGTGCGAGGACGCTGGCCGAGCCGAAAGAGGCAAGCGCCTCAGGGCCAAACAGAATGGCGACGCCGGAAAATCCAATCAAAATCCCTAGCACTTTTCGGACATGCATCCGGTCATCATGGAAGGCGAAATGCGCCATCACAGCAACAAAGAGCGGCGCCGCTGAGACGTAGAGTGCGGCAAGACTTGAATCGACCGTCTGCTGCGCGATCGTGATCAGCAGAAACGGCGCCACCGTGCCGACAAATCCCATCACCGCCATGGCGAGCCAGGTTCGCCACTGGCTTAGCTTTGGCCAAGCCTGGCGACTGATCAGTGCAACAATGAGAAGCAAAAACGCCCCAACGGTCAGCCTGATCGGAATGATCAATTGCGGCGGAAAGCCTTCGCTTGGATCGGATTGACTGACGGCCAAACGCGTGAACGCATAGGCCGCGCTCCACAAAGCCGTGAGCACTGCGAACAGCATCCAATCTGTTGGGGTGCGCGTTTCTCGCATATGCCTCACCAAGACTCTTGCCCTCGATTAAGCAGCCTTGCGGCGAGGTCAAGCATGAGACACTGCAAGTGTAAAAACAGACCGTATTATAATCTTTATATTTAAACTTATGGTTTTTATACTTGTATTGATTCGTTTTTGGAAAATTTTTGTACTTTGCATTTTGACTATCTGATCATTGGTGCTGGCGTTACTGGGTTGACGTTTGCAGACATGCTGCTTCGCGAGACGCCCGCGCAGATCGCGATCGTCGATCGTTATGGTCGCGCCGGCGGGGCGTGGAATGATGCTTATGCCTATGCCCAGCTCGAACATGCACCAAATCAGTTCGGGATCCCGTCGTTTCCGATCAGCACATTTTTAAGCAAGCAGACCAATCAGAGCAGCGGGCATCCAATCTTTCGGAATACGATCCTTGCCTATTTCGAAACGCTGATGAAGGACCATATCCTGGCGACGGGTCGCGTGAAGTATTTTCCGGCCACCGAACATCTCGGACATGGCCGCATTCGCGCGCGAGAGACGGATGGAGTAAAATCACTCAAGATTGATCGCAAGATTGTCGATGCCACTCGGAACGGCCGCTGGTCACGGTACAAGCACGTTCCCTGCCTCAGTTTTGAAAAGAATGTGGACGTGATCAGTCCCCACGCACTGCACAGCCATATCCAGAGCACGGGGAAGCCCTATAAACGCTATTGCATCATCGGTGCGGGCGGCGCTGGAGCCGATACCGCATACTATTTGCTCAGCCTCGGGGTCTCGGCCGATAAAATCGTCTGGGTCAAACCACGCGAAGCATGGTTTGTCGATCCTTCCCTAACTGGGCCACCCGCTGAACGACACTTGGTGAGACAGGTCGAGCAGGCCACGACACGTGAAGAACTGTTCGCCATCTTGGAGGCGTCACGATACTTGTCGCGCACCAGCAAAAACATTGCGCCGACAATGCACCATGCATCGGTTAAGCCGGCCTCCGCGGTTGAAGCCCTCGCCGCGATTGAACACGTCGTTCGCAAAGGTCATGTGAAGAGTATATCACCGATCGGACTGGCTCTAGAAGGTGGAACCGAGGCGATGCCGCCCCGAACGCTGTATATCGATTGCAGCGCTGGGCCATCCCTCCGCCGTGCCCGGCCGATGATTTTTTCAGAGGACCATATTATTGTTCAGCCTTGCAGCATTGCTGATCCAGGCTTTTCAGCGTCGATCATCGCGGCCATCGAACTGTCCCGGGAATCAACCGCTGCGAAGAACGCACTATGCGTGCCCTTAGCGCGCCCAGATACCCCGTTTGATTTTTTGAGCGGGCTGCAACTGAGCCTTGCAAATCTCTATAATTGGCGGACCCATCCGACGGTGAACCAGTGGCTGACCCAACATCATCCGACCAGCAGACTGACGCCAACGAGCGCCCTGCTTTCAGCCAACCATCAATTGCAGAGACTTCTGGAACGCCCGTCGTTTCCGTCAGTGAACCAAAGCTGAGCCATTGGCCGTCAGCGCGCGCGCTTGCTTGATCCACTTTTCGCGAGCGACGCGGCCTTTGAATGACAAGCAATCATCAACCCACTCCGCCTCAGACGCGGTCCAAGCGGCAATCTGTTTGAAGTGGAATATCCCAAGATCGTTGAGGCGGGCTGAGAGTTTTGGCCCAATCCCTTTAATGCGGGTCAGATCATCCGCCTGCCCTTCCGGTCCACGCAGTGTCGTTGGCGCGGTCTCAATTGGGGTGAGACTCGGCTCGGAACCGCCAGATTGAGGCACAACGGCAAAACCCGACTGGCGCTGAAACTTGTCGAACCAATCGACCATGGCCGATCCCGTCATTGTATTCGGGATCCGCATCCAGCCCGGGAGGCTTTCAAGCAGACGGGCTGTGTTCTGCCAATGGCGCAGGTTCATATCGGAGAATGTCCGCAACAGCTCACTCGACACGGTTTCAGCATCAGGCTCCAAAGTACGCTTTCCGCCGGGCGCAGCACCCATCTGGGTGGCAACGATCTGCGCCGTGCGCTGGGAAAAATCGACCCAAGTCTTCATGCTCTCCTGCCAATATTCCAGGGGCGACAAAGGCGCATCTTCATTTGGCAAATGTTGCTCGGACATAGAGTTTCCCCATTTATGCTGCAGCGCACAATACCAAGCTGGCACAGAGTGCGCAAGCATTGGGATTTCCTTGATTTCGAAAACCAGGTTACGAGGCGATTATGACACAGCAATTGACCGGCAATGTTCTTGTTTTCGATTCGGGTATGGGCGGCTTGACCGTGGCGCGCGAGCTAATGGCCTTAGCGCCAACCCTGTCGGTCGATTATGCAGCCGATAGCGGGTTCTTCCCTTATGGTGATAAGTCAGACGCCGCCTTGCGGGCGCGATTGCCGAAGGTTGCGAAAGCCCTCTATCAAGTGGCACGCCCGGATGTCTTCGTGATTGCATGCAATACCGCAAGCACTTTGGCACTCGAGGAAGTTCGTGCGGTTCTGGACATTCCGGTGGTCGGGACAGTGCCCGCAATCAAACCCGCCGCGGCGCTGACGCGAACTGGGACGATCGGACTACTGGCGACACCGGGGACCGTGAAGCGCAACTATACCGCAAAACTGATTGAGGATTTTGCCAGCGAAACACGCGTGATCATGCATGGCTCAGTCGCTTTGGTGCGAATGGCCGAGCAAATCGCGTCTGGCGGCGCGGTCGCACTTGAAGCGTTTCGCGACGCACAGGCACCGCTCTTTGAAGCAAAGGGCGGGGACCAAATCGACACGGTCGTTCTCGCCTGCACGCACTTTCCACTCATCCGCGGGGAGCTCGCCGCAACCGTGCCGCATCCGGTGACCTTTATTGATAGCGGCGAGGCAATCGCACGGCAGACTCTGCGTGTACTGCCAAAGGGAGGCCAGCCAAATCATGAAGGCGGCCGGGTCTGGCTGACCAGCCTTCCGAACAAACAAGCACGCTTGATCGAAGTTTGCCGGCGGTTCGGCTATGAGACCCTCGATTTCATGGCTGTTGAATGATCGCTGAGTAACATTTTGCTGTCACACAAATGAGGTAAGCCCTGCCGACCCTCGAAACTGGAGCAGGCTTTGCGCACACGCTTTGCGACAATCGGACTATTCGCCATCGCCGCTTGCGGCGCCGGTACAGACTTGTCCACCATTCCTGAACCCGATGCCCTCGTGCCCATCGCCGCGGTTGGTGACGCGCAGAAGATCAAGATTGTCGGCTCCTCAACCGTGTCACCATTCTCAACTACCGTTGCCGAACAGTTTGGGGCGAGCTCGCCGCATCCTGCGCCAATCGTCGAGACCACCGGAACGGGCGGCGGGTTCAAAGCGTTCTGCAGCGCCATCGGCCCGAACGAGCCGTCCATCATCAATGCCTCCCGCAAAATCAAGGACGGGGAGCGCGCGCTCTGCCTCGAGGCTGGGATCCATGATCCGTTTGAGCTCAAGATTGGCTATGACGGGATTGTGCTCGCGAATGGCAAGGCCGGGCCAGACCTCAACCTAACTAAAACACAGATCTTCCTAGCGCTCGCAGCCGAGCTGCCAGATGGCGAGGCGGGATGGCAAGCAAACCCGCACCGCTATTGGAGTGATATTGATCCAACCCTGCCAAACATGCGCATCCTCGTATCCGGTCCGCCGCCAACCTCTGGCACACGTGACGCGTTCGCTGAGATTGCTCTTGAACGCGGCGCCTTAGGCCTGCCTGAGATGGCGAGCCTTTTTGAGACAGACCCAGCCGCTTTTACAGTCCGCGCCCGAGAGATCCGCAATGACGGGGCCTGGATCGATAGCGGCGAGAATGACAGCTCGATCATCAACACTTTGCTGCGCAACGAGGACTCGATTGGCGTACTTGGCTATTCCTTTTTGGAGCAGAACCTCGACCGCGTAAAAGGCGGTAAGATTAGCGACGTCGCACCAACCTTCGAGAACATCTCGAGCGGGCAATATGGCGTCTCACGCAGCATGTATTTCTATGTAAAGCGCGAGAACCTGCCCATCGTCCCGGGCCTCGCTGAATTCGTCCAAGAGTTTACCCAAGAAGATGCTTGGGGGCCTGATGGCTATCTGATTGAGAAGGGTCTGATCCCACTCCCAGGCGAGGATCGCGAAGCAATTCGTCTGGCTGCGGCGGAGGCACTTACAGAGACGAAAAGTCCACAACCGTCAGAGAATGCCCCGTTGCCTCCACAAACCGGCGAAGATCTTCCCGCGCAATAGCAGTTGTGGCTGTGTTGACGAGGGGATGAAAATTAACCCTGTCGAACCCCATGAGCGCTGCGTCTGCGATGAATTGGACGCGGTTCTGTTTATCATTCATCAGCGCGAAGGCGGTCACTGATCCTGGCTCGACGCCTAAGCACTCAACCATCAATTCCGCACTCGCAAACGAGAGACGCCGTGTTCCGATCAGCTTATGAAGCTGGTTCAGTTTCAACTGGCTGTCAGCCCAGGCGGAGATCAAGACAATCGTCCCATCCTTGTCTTTCATGAACAGGTTCTTGCTATGCCCGCCCGGCATAGAAGCCTTTAGATGTCGCCCCTCTTCCACGGTAAATGTCGCGGCATGTTCCACTGTTGTGTGGGGGATCTCGAGGCGATCGAGGTAAGCGAAAAGGTCAGATGGGCTTGCAGGCATGACGGCCTTGGGGCAGGAATTCGCGAAACGGTCAAGTCCATGATGAAGGAACCAAGATGCACCTAGACTGCTACAAGATCTACGATGTGGCGCCTGAGATTGTTCCTGGACGCAGCACGCGCGATTGGATGGATGCGTTTCCTGACCGCCAACCCTATCGCTGCCTGCCTTTGTCGATGGCCAACTCGACAGGCTGGGAAATCCTTTGCCCGATGGATTTGAAAATCATCTGGAATGGCGGGCCAGGCAAAGACGACATCTCGTTTAAAACACGCGGCGATCCGCGCGCCATTCCGTCTTTTGCGGACAGTCATTTTCAGCGCGGCATCGTGACCTTCCATACGGGGCACCTGTTCCGCACACCGCCCGGCTGGGGCCTCATGACCATGGGGGCGCCGAACTTTTTCAAGGACGGCATAGCGCCGCTAACCGGGCTGGTTGAGACCGATTGGCTGCCCTTTCCGTTCACAATGAACTGGCAAATGACCCGCCCGGGCGAGGTCATCTTTAAGAAAGGCGAGCCCTTCTGCTTCATCGTGCCCATAGAGCATGGCAAGCTGGAAGAGATTGAGCCAGAACGAAAACTGCTGAGCAGCAATCCGGAGCTAGAGAAAGAGTTTCATGGCTGGGCGCAAAGCCGCGGCGACTTTAACAAAAAACTGGTTTCCGGCGACGAAGAGGCGGTCGCTGCGGGCTGGCAGCGCCACTATATGCGCGGCGAAAAGCAGACCGGCGACAAGATTGATAGCCATGTCACCAAGCGCAGATTAAAGCCGCCAAAAGACGTTTAGGGCCGAACTGCCTTGATTTCAGTCCTGATTTTGCCCCGTTTGCAGATCAGGCTGAGCCCATACTGGAGGATGGAATGAAACTTCGTGTTTGTATGCTTGCGCTTGGAACGCTGGGACTTGCCGCATGCGGGGGTGGCAGCGATTATGATCGTTCGGCCTCTGCCCCCGCACCGGTCATGGCCGATGAAGCTTTGGAATTTTCCGGGAATGCGAGCTTAAAGAGCGCTGGTGCGCCACGCATGGAATCAGCTCCGGTCACGCCGCCAACAGGCGAGCCTGCGGTCGAGCAATACATCGCTTACAGCCACAATCTCGGCCTGACCCTGCCCCGCGGCGGCGTTGATCCGATGATGGCAGCACACACCGCGGCGTGCCGCGCAGCCGGCACCAATACATGTATTGTCATCAACTCCAATATATACAGTCAGGAGGAGGACTACGCCTCCGGCAATCTCTCCATTCGCGCGACGCCCGATTGGATCGACACATTCATGTCGAGCGTCGAGGCTGACACTGAGTCGGCGGGCGGAGAGATTACGCAGCGCTCGACCAATGCCGAAGATCTGACCCGCCAAATCATCGATACCGGAGCACGCCTGGACGCTCAGAAAACGCTGCAAGGCCGGTTGCTCGGATTGCTGGAACGCCGCGACGGCGAGCTTGGCGAACTGCTTCAGATTGAGCGCGAATTGGCGCGCGTGACTGGTGACATTGAGAGCATTGAGGCGCAGCTCAAGACGCTTCGATTGCGCGTTTCCATGTCGTCGCTGACAATTGGGTACCAGACCAAAGTGCCAGCCTTTAGCGGCTCACGCGAGAACCCGCTGGGTGAGGCGTTCGGAGACTTTTTCTACAATCTATCCAGCGCGATCGCAGCCGTGATCACGGCCTTCGCGGTCGGCCTGCCATGGATCATCCTCTTGGGACTGTTCCTGTGGATCTGGCTGAAACTGATCTGGCCACGGCTACGCGGCCGCAAAGCCAAGCCGAAGTCATCAAGCTAAGGCCCTTTGGATCAGTTATGCGCTTTGAACATTGATCAGTGCGTGACCGATCACAGCCTTCAGATAGTCAGGATTAAAGGGCTTGGTGATCAAGTAAGACGGCCCTTCATTCGTGGTCGACAGATATTTCTCTGGGTAGGCCGTAACGAAAACGACCGGAACCGAGTCCGGCAAACCCATTTCTGCGATCGCATCCGTTCCCATTGATCCATCGGCCAAATGAATATCGCAAAGCACGATGTCAGGTTGGTGCTCTTCATTCATTGAAACGGCTTCTTTCGCAGTCACCGCGACGCCGATGACTTTATGTCCTAATCCCTCGGCAATGCGCTTCAGTTGCGCGGAGATGAAGGGTTCATCTTCGATGATGAGCATGCAGGTCGCAGTGGACGCCGCAAAATCCTGTTCAGCCATTTCGATCAGCTCGAGCAATTCATCGCGCCGAATCTGCAGGACCCGCGATGCAACTGTGCTTGGGAACCCCTCGACGGCCGTCAGCAACAGCGCTCGGCGCGCCTTGGCTTGCCGAGTCTTCTGAATACGATCCAGGTCAGCATCAAGCATTTGGAACAAACGCTCACGATCATATTGGTCAAAGTCGAAATCAGGCTGAAGAGAAAGCTCAAGAAGCTTCTCTAGGCTTCGCTCGACCGCAGCATCACCTATTTTGGTGTCTCCGGTCGCCGCGCGCGCATAGCGCCGGAGATAGGGAACCAGTTTTTCAATGCGGTCTGAAGCCCACATGCGTTGATTTCTCCTAATAAAGACAACTGCTTAAATCAGATTGACCTTTGACAAGAGTCTCTAAGTTATGTCGGGTGAATGAGGCGTAAAGCTCACCAAAGGGGAGGGTCGACTGTGATAAATCGAAAAACGACCGAATCTCCAGCTGAGACGTCAGTTGATGATGCAGTCGATTCGCTCGCAGAGGCGCTTCGGCAGAAGTATCAAGACGTGAAAAATGAGAAGGTGCCTGATCGTTTACAGCGTCTGATCGACGCTTTGAAAGAGGCCGAGCGTGCCTCCAAGCAGGGGCATTAAGCGTTCTCAAAAGCAACCTCACCTGTTGCAACGCTGAGCACAATCGGAACGCTAAAGTGCAGATCCAAGCCCTCCGGCTTGAAGACAAAATCAACATCGATGTTCGGCATCATATCGAACATTTGAAAGCCGAACCCGGTCTTCTCCGGCGGCGTGATGTTTTCCAGACCAGATTCAGTCCATTGCGCGTGAAAGCGTTCATCGGCCAACCACCATCGCAGAGACAGTTCGCCTTTTTCAGACGTTAGGAAGCCATATTTCGAGGCATTTGTAATCAGTTCGTGCACCATCATGGAGGTAAATTTGCTGGCCCGCACAGTGAGCGTCATTGGCTCACCTTGGATCGTAATCCGGTCGAGAACCGGCCCCGCATATGGCTCTAGCTCAGATCGCAAGATGGTTTCGAAATCCAAACCCTTCCAATGCGCATCGGTGAGAGCCGCGAAATTGCGGCTCATCGCGCCGAGCCGGCCATTAAAACTGTCGAGAAATGACTCAATATCGTCTGAGACCAAACCGGTTTGATCTGCAACCGACTGCACCACTGCTAGTGTATTTCGAACACGGTGATTGAGCTCAGCCGTCACCAAATCTCGCTGCTCTCGCAGAGCCTCCCTTTCCGTGACGTCTTCGGCGCGCTGGACCAGAAAGACCGCCTCTTCAGCTTCGCACCGCACCGGAAACTGCGCAATTTGCCAAATACGGTCTTCGACCCCACCATCGGATCTCCGCAACTTGTAAGGCTGCGCTTCGAGTTGGGTGGGTTCGCCAGCAAGGGTTCGTTCGAAGACATCGATCACGGCCTGCATCCGCTCCGGCGTATCGGGGAAGACATCAAATATATATCGTCCCAAAAGCTCGTCACGCGTGCGCTGAACCGCCTGACAATAGGCCAGATTGGCTTCCACATATTTCAGATCGGAATCCAGGATCATGGCCGCATTCGGCATGGTTTCAAAAATTGTCTGAAACAGTGATTTGCCCATTCTGCAGATAGGCTAGGCTGAGTCTTTCACGGGCGTCGACCGGGTTTTAGCGGTTTACGCAGGGGCGCGGGTCTTGAGCGCTAGAGCGTGAAGCTCTCCGCCCATTTTTCCTTTTAAGGCGGCATAGACCATTTGGTGCTGCGCGACGCGGGGTTTGCCCTTGAATTGCGGGGACACAATCTCTGCTTGCCAGTGATCATTGTCGCCGGCGAGATCTGTGAGCGTGATCTCAGCTTCTGGGAAGGCTTCGGTTAAGAAGCCTTCCAGTGTCTCGCGTGTCATCGCCATGACTTATGCAGGCTCCGGCTCGCCGCCAAAGTCGCCGCCTTTATCTTTACGGCGCTTGCCGATCACAGGCACAGCGGCATTTGGACGTGGCGGCTCATCCGGCTCGTCAGGTCGTTCTGGCAGTTTGCCTTCATTGATCAACGCACGGATTTCATCGCCAGTCAGCGTCTCATATTCGAGCAAGGCTTCGGCCAAGGCAGACCATTGATCACGGAACTTGGTCATGATGTCCCGCGCATCATCCATGCCTCTTTGGATCAGCTTGCGGACTTCTTCTTCAATCTTCTTAGACGTCTCTTCAGACACAGAAGAGGATTGAACCAGTTGCTGTCCGAGGAAGACTTGACCTTGATCTTCGCCATAGTCGACAGGGCCGATCTCATCTGACAGACCCCAGCGCGTGACCATGGCCCGGGCAAGACGGGTCGCCTGCTGAATGTCAGACGCGGCGCCTGCAGTGACAGCCTCATCGCCAAATTTCTCTTCTTCAGCGACACGCCCGCCCATGATGATCGCCAAGCGAGACGTCATCTCGATCCGGCTCATAGAGAGTTTGTCATCTTCAGGCAGCTGCATGACCATGCCGAGCGCGCGGCCACGTGGAATGATCGTAGCTTTGTGCACAGGATCCGCTTTCGGGACTTTCAACGCCACAATCGCGTGGCCGGCTTCATGCCAAGCTGTCAGTTCTTTCTCGTCTTGGCTCATCACCATAGAACGCCGCTCCGGACCCATCAGGACCTTGTCCTTAGCGTCCTCAAATTCTGACATGGAAACGACGCGTTTCCCGCGCCGGGCTGCCAGTAGCGCAGCTTCATTGACCAGGTTGGCCAGGTCTGCGCCAGAGAAACCAGGGGTTCCGCGGGCAATAATCTTTGGATCAACATCCTTAGCCAGCGGCACATTGCGCATATGGACTTTCAGGATTTTCTCGCGGCCGATGACGTCAGGATTGCCGACGGTGACCTGGCGGTCAAATCGGCCTGGACGCAGCAATGCTGGATCAAGCACGTCAGGGCGGTTGGTCGCGGCGACAATGATGATGCCGTCATTCGCTTCAAAGCCATCCATCTCGACGAGGAGCTGATTGAGGGTCTGTTCGCGCTCATCATTACCGCCGCCAAGGCCTGCACCACGCGAACGACCAACCGCATCAATCTCATCAATAAAGATGATGCAAGGCGCGTTGCGCTTGGCTTGCTCGAACATGTCGCGGACCCGGCTCGCACCGACACCTACAAACATCTCAACAAAGTCAGAGCCTGAAATCGTAAAGAACGGAACGCCCGCTTCGCCCGCAATGGCGCGCGCGAGGAGCGTTTTACCGGTTCCTGGAGGGCCGACAAGCAGCGCACCTTTGGGAATCTTACCGCCGAGGCGCTGGAATTTGGCTGGGTCTTTCAGGAAGTCGACCACCTCTTCGAGTTCTTCTTTCGCCTCATCGACGCCAGCAACATCGTCAAAGGTCACGCGACCTTGCTTCTCTGTCAGGAGCCGCGCGCGGGATTTACCAAAGCTCATGGCGCCGCGGCCACCGCCGCCGCCCTGCATCTGGCGCATGAAGAAGATCAAGATCGCAACGATGAAAATGATCGGCAACAATCCAACAATCAGATCGCCAAGGTTGAATCCCGTATCCGGGTCATCGACGACGGAGGGGACATCCAGCGCGATCATACGTTCGCGCAATGCACCGAGATCTTGGCTCTTTTGTGCAGTGATCCGTTCATTTCCGGTCGTGACGGCAGTCACCTTGGTCGGCGTAATAACCACTTCAGCGAGCTGCTTGTTTTCAGCGAGCTCGTAGATCTCAGAAATATCCACTTTCTGAGTGCCCGCTTCGGACGGGTTGTTTTGCATCACGGCCAAGAGGCCCAGGAGGAGGACTGCAATCAGTCCCCAGACTGCGAGATTCCGCATATTCATCGATCATTCCAGACGTTAGAGAAGTCAGTGTGACCTAATATAGGGGAAGGATTTCATGAAAACGACTCAAATCCTGTCAATCTGTGCCATAAGCTTCATCTATGGTCACAGATTGAGCGCCGAAGCGCGCTGTGTTGAGGAATAATCCATGAGCGATGCGCTGAAAGTCTACGGCCCGGTTGCGGCTGGATTACTTATAGTTTTGATCATTTTAATGCGCTTCATCGCGCCGCCACCGCCTATGGAAATCCGCTTCGCAGCGGGCGGCACAGATGGACAATATTACGCACTCGCGCAGCAATATGCTGACGCGCTTTCTAACCACGGAATCAAGGTTGAGGTGCTCGAAACCGCAGGCACGGTCGAAAACTTTGCTTTACTCGAAGCGGGCGACGCTGATGTTGCTCTGCTACAAGGCGGCATTGCCAGCGATGATGACCGCGAGGGCCTTTACTCCCTTGGCGGGATGTTTGCCGAACCGTTTTGGGTATTTACGCGGTCCGACAGTCTCTCGCGATTAACGACAGATTTCGGCGACCTCAAAACTGTCCGCATCGCAGCCGGTGCGCCAGGATCTGGAACCCGGGCGATGACCGAGCGCCTACAGCGCGAATGGGGCGGAACATGGGAGCCGATTATCCCCCTCTCTGGCAGCGCTGCGGCCGACGCTCTACTTTCTGGCGACGTCGATGCCGCAGTCTTCACCGCGAGCGTTGAGGCGCAATACGTAAAACAGCTGCTGACCGCGCAAAATGTGCGTTTGATCGGTATTCGGCGCGCCAAAGGTCTATCGATGCGCGATGACGCTCTGGCGCCGCTGACGCTATTTGATGGTGTCGTGGATATGGACCGTGATATCCCGCAAGGCGACGTGCAGTTAATCGCCGCCATCGCTCAGCTCGGGGTGGTAGAGGATTTGCACCCTGCACTGCAATCGGTTTTGCTTGAAGCCGCAGAGACGATCCATAGTGGAGGTTCGATCCTAAGCCGCGCGAATGCCTTTCCAGACGCGACGCGGACCGATTTGCCGCTGTCAGACGAAGCGCGGCGTTATTACCGCAATGGCCCAACATTCTTGCGCCGTTATTTCTCGTTCGGCTGGGCGAACTTTCTAGAGCGTGCTTGGGTGTTTCTGATCCCACTTCTCGCGCTTTTGATCCCACTCGTTCAGATGGCGCCGCCGGTCTATCGCTGGCGCATTCGGCGCCGTATCTATGTCTGGTATAATGACTTGCACGAACTCGAACGCCGCGGCTTCGAGGCCAAAGACGATGCCGAACGCCAAAGCGTGTTAGCAGATATCCAGGCCATGCAGCATGAGGTCGGGCAAGTGGATGTGCCGGTGTCTTACAATGATGAGCTCTATCACTTGCGCAGCCACATCAATTTCGTCGAAGCCCTGATCGCGCGTCAGGCTCTGAAAACAGGGTCTGCCTAGACGTCTATCAGGAAACGTAAGGCGAGAGTTTACCCTCGCCAGGATTGACGGCGGCAGGTAGCATCGGCCATAGTTCCAAAAAAGAACTAACGGAGGCTTCGAGATGAAACCAGTCTGTCTTGTGATTGGCGCTGGCGCTGGGATTGGCGGCACAGTGGGAACCAAGTTTGCGAGCAAGGGCTACCACGCTGTGCTGTGTCGGCGCGCCGATAAAGAAGGACTCGATCGGCTGGTCGACGGCATAAAGTCGGCGGGCGGCGAAGCCACCGGACTTTTGCTCAACGCGATAGACGACAACACGATCGAGGATTGCGTCACGCATGTTGAGCAGAATATCGGCCCAATCGAGGTCGTGATCTATAATCTCGGCGCGCAAATTGGCGATCGCCCACTCGAAGACACCAGTTACAAGGCCTTTGAAATGGGGTGGCGGCTCGCCACGTTCGGCCTCTTCCGCCTCGCCAAATCGGTCTGCCCGTTGATGGAGGAGCGGGGCAGCGGCAAGATTATCGTCACCTCAGCCACAGCTGCCGTTCGCGGGAATAAGGGCCAGCACTCCCACGCCGCCGCAATGGGTGGCCGCCGGATGCTGTGCCAGACTTTGAATGCGCAATATGCGTCTAAAGGCATTCACGTGACACATATTCTGGTCGACGGCGCAGTGGATGCTCCGGATACGCTCGGCAAGATGCTGGGCCCTGACTTGTTCAAGAAGCTCCGCGAAACGCGCGGGGCCGAGGATGGCCTTCTGATCCCGGCAGAGATGGCGGAGACCTATTATCACGTCGCCACCCAGCACCGGTCAGCCTGGACGCATGAGCTTGATCTGCGTGCCTATTCTGATGTCGCCTGGTGGAACCACGTGTAGCGCACATGACCGCGACAGGACGCTAGGCCGACCTGTCAGATCCGACAATTGTTGAGCCTCCGAGCCGCCTTTAGGCCTTAAGGTCAAAAGGATCTCCCGATGCTATTTAAAAACCTAACCGCTTTCATATTCGCTGCGGCTGTAGGCATCACTTTGACCTTAGATGCGAGCGCAGCCTCGCGTTTCAAAATACAGAACGACACTGACAAAAACATCTTTGTCTTGATCTATATGGGCGACGATTCATTCTGCTTCGCAGAGCAAAATAGTAAGCGCGTTGAACCGGAATCTTCTGACGCCTTCGGGTGTACAGGTAATGGCAAAAATCGCTGCCAAGTGAAGTTCCGTGTTGAAGGCAAACAAATCTGCAAAAAGCAGAACAACTCATGTTTCAATGACAGCGCCAGAAAACTGAGAAATGGCGCAAAGGCCGTCATCGCGAAAGATGACGACGGCGACTTTGTCTGCACGTTCTATTAGGCCGCGACGCCCACCCCAGATACAAGGAAAAGCCATGCTCTCTCGACACCTAATCACCCTCGCATTCGCTTCCTTAGCGGTCCTTTTTTCTGCAATGGACGCCAGCGCAAACTCCCGCTTCACGATTCAGAATGACACCGACAAAAAGGTCAATGTCTACATCTATACGGGCGGCGATGACCTGTGCTCGGTTCAGGAAAAACTGAAATCGGTGTCAGCAGGTGAAACCGATAGCTTTGGCTGTACAGGCGATGGCAAAAATCGCTGCCAAGTGCAGTTCTATGCCAAGGGAAGCCAGATCTGCAAAAAGCAGAACAATTCATGCTTCAAAGACAATGCCCGGAAAATGAAGAATGGCGCGAAAGCGGTCATCACGTTTGATGATGCAGACGGCTACTATTGCAGCTTCTATTAAGCGCTGATGTTCGCCATCGCCTGTTTCTCCCGCCCCATTTTTTCCCGCCTAAGTCAGGACAAATCCATGCTTATCAAACACTTATCTGCCCTTGCGATCGCCTCTGCCGCGAGCTTGCTCTTCACAACCGATGCTGAGGCCAGTCCGCGCTTCACGATCCACAATGACGCGCCGAGCCAAGTCAAAGTCTTCATCTTCAACGGCGATGATTCTGATTGTATTCTTGAAGAGAAAGTCAAAACTGTTTCGAGCAGCAAATCCAATACGGTTGGCTGTTCCGGCCATGGCAAAGGTCGCTGCAAGATCCGCGTCAAATACAAGGGCGAGGAAGTCTGTAAAAAGAATTGGAACACGTGCAGCAATGAGGCGACGAAGATCGATGATGGCGGTGCGGTGACCGTTTCGCTTAGTCAAAACGAGATTTCTTGCGCCTTTACCGACTAGCCGCTTGCAGCCTTGGCCCGCCTCCATACCTCTCACACAAAGAGACTCCCATGCTTATCAGATACGCATCAGCATTCCTGCTCGCATCTATTGTCGCACTCGGCTTGACGATGGGCGCGCACGCCAACCCGCGTTTTGCGGTTGAGAACACACTTGATGAGACCGTCGACGTCGTCATCTTCAATGGCGACGACTCCTATTGCGGCACCCCTGCGAAATCGAAGAAAGTAAAGGCCGGTGAGCGCGAATCTTTCGGTTGCACGGGGAATGGCAAGGGCAAATGTAAGATTGTGCTTGGCATAGACGGCCAGCAGATCTGCAAATCAGATCGCAACACGTGCAGTAAGAACGCCATAAAAATCGATGGCGGCTCAAGCGTCACGATTGCCAAGAATGAGAACGGCAAAACCGTCTGCGCATTCGAATAGACCTGTCATATCCGACAATTGTTGCAATCGCGCGCGGACCCTACGCCGTTCTTAGAAAAGGAGTTCGCCATGCCCATCAGAACCTTCGCCGGCCTCGCCCTGGCCACCGCGGCAGGTCTTTGTCTAACGCTGAGCGCCGAAGCCAACCCGCGCTTCACGGTTGAAAACGCCAGCGACGACAAAATAGAGATCTATATCTACAATGGCGATGATACGCAGTGCATCACTGAGGCTAAGACGAAAAAGATCTCGCCCGGCGAAACCGAATCCTATGGATGCACGGGCAATGGGAAAGGCAAGTGCAAGGTCAAATTCTTCTACACTATTGACCAAATTTGCCGGTCAAATCGAAACACCTGTAACGGCAAGGCCATTAAACTAGACGGTGGTTCGAAAGTGAAGATCAGCTCGGATAACGATACATTTGTCTGTGATATCGACTAGCCCCATCAGCCTCAGATGCGCTGTCTTAACAGCGGCGCGAGCGTTTACAATTGCCCCTGTCACATCCGACAATTGTGGCGCGGAGAGCCCGCCTCTAGCCTTTCCTTTGAAAGGAATATTGCCATGCTCCTCAAGCACCTGATCGGTTTCGCATTCGCCTCTGCCGCAGCATTTTGTGTCGCGTTGATTGCCGAGGCCAGCCCACGTTTCACGGTTCAAAACGACCTCGGCAGAGACGTTGAAGTGTATATCTATTCTGGCGATGACACATATTGCGGCTCTAATGAAAAGTACAAAACGGTCCCAGGTGGCAAATCCCGCACCTATGGCTGCAGCGGCCATGGCAAAGGCAAATGCAAAATAAAGCTCCGCGCTCACGACAAAAAAATCTGCCGGTCCGATCGCAATACGTGCGATAAAACCGCGATCAAAATGGAGGACGGCGCGAAAGTCACAGTGAAAAAAGAGAGCAAAGACAAGTTTTATTGTGAATTTGAGTGAAATCTATCCGCCCAAAAAAGAGCAATAGATTGCGCCGCCTCACAGAACGGAAAGATGCCATGCTCGCTAAACACTTACCCGGTCTTGCGCTCGCCTTTGCGATAGGGCCATTTTGCGCCCTCAGCGCAGATGCGAGCGCGCGATTCACGGTTCAAAACGCGCTTAAGTCGGACGTCGATCTCTATATCTATTATGGCGGTGACACCTATTGCGGCGCCCACGAACAACACAAAAAGCTGTCAGCCAGTAAATCCCGAACCTTTGACTGTAGCAGCAATGGCAAATGCCAAATCGCCCTCTTCATCAATAACCAAGAGGTCTGCAAATCAGATCGCAATGCGTGCAGCAAAAGTACGATCAAAATCAAAGATGGCTCGAAAGTCACCCTGCGTAAAACGCGCAGGAACAAATATTACTGCGACTTTGAGTAAGCTCAGCCGCTCGCCAAACTTATTTGTTTGGTTGAGGCGTCGTGCGCAAATAAGGCCGGATTTCCTTGTAGCCTTTCGGGAACAATTTATCGGCCTCTTCATTGCTGACACTCGGCACGATGATCACATCTTCGCCATCCTGCCAATTCACCGGCGTGGCGACTTTGTGATTGTCGGTCAGTTGCAGACTATCGATGAGGCGCAGAATTTCATCAAAGTTCCGGCCAGCAGATGGCGGATAGATGATGGAGGCGCGGATCTTTTTATTGTTGTCGATCACATATACCGCACGAACGGTGACTTTCGCGTCGGCGTTTGGATGGATCATATTGTACAGGGTCGCGACTTTCTTGTCCGGATCGCCAATGATTGGGAAATCGACGCTGGCGCCTTGGGTATCTTCGATATCGGCGATCCACTTTTTGTGCGCATCCACCGTGTCGACGGAGATGACGAGCGCCTTGGCGCCGCGCGCGGCCAGTTTGTCTTTAAGCTTGGCGGTATAGCCGAGCTCTGTGGTGCAAACCGGTGTAAAATCGGCAGGGTGCGAGAAAAACACGACCCAGTCATCGCCGATCCAATCATGGAATCGAATACGACCAGCGGTGGTTTCAGCTTCAAAATCGGGGGCAGTGTCGCCAAGCAGCAGGCTCATCTGACGTCTCCTAGGGAATTGGCTTGATTTCTGCAGCGAAAGTGAGGCCTATGCAGAGGCGTTCCAACCGTGCATGTCTGACTCGCAGGTTTAGTTTTCCTGCACACTACTCATGGGGCTTTGATGAAGCGACTGATTTTGATGCGTCACGCAAAGACCGAGCCCTGGTCCGAAGGGATCGATGATCATGCCCGTGCGCTAACGTCGGTTGGGCACGCCGCAGCCCCCGCCATGGCGAAGGCGTTGAAGGCCGAAGGTTGGTCTCCTGAGCGCGCTATTGTTTCTACGGCGCGGCGCACGCGAGAGACGTGGGCCCATTTGTCCGACGTCTTCGGCACCTGCGAAATCTCTCTGGAAGATGATTTGTACCTGGCCGGGGAACGTGGAATCGTTGACCTGATTTCAGAGAATGACGGCGTTCAGACGCTCATCGTCATCGGCCACAATCCGGGATTGCACGACCTATCGCTCAGCATTTTGCGTGCAGCCGGCAGCGCTGATCATCAAGCCGCGATCCGCATCGCCGCGAAGCTGCCTACGGGTGGCGCGGTTTTGTTCGAAGCCGACCAGGATGGCGCGTTCGTTCCTGCGCATTTCCGCTTGCGCAATTTCATTAAACCCAAAGACGTCCTCGACTTATAAGCCGCCTCCAAAGCAAATCGCCCCGCGATTAAGGCGAGGCGACCGTGCGGGGGAGACGCATGGATTTAGCGTGTTGTAAGACGACGCTCACGGCGACGACGACGAACCAGGAGGTGGTCGCGGCCCGAGATTTTGGCGTCCTGCTTCAGCGCAGGCAGAATGTGAGTTGCAGGTTCGTCTTCAAACAGTTCGGTTGTGAAAACGGCGGCAGCGTCGAGACGCTCTGTTGTGACTTGGGAGGCAGTCGCTTGCATTGTATTTTTTCCTTCTTTTATAACCCGGTTGCCCGGACCGGAAGACCCTTTTGAGTTCTCTCCGATGACCATTATCTAACATAGTCCATATTGTTTTTCAATATGTAGATATCGTTTTTCGGTAATTATTTACAGTCGGATTTACAAGCCGAGGGAGAGTTGTTGGCCTTCTGCCCTGTCGTGACGGGCCTTTAGGGCCGAACCGACCGTCCGGACCGAAGCGCGCCGCTTATGCATTTCAGGCAACCGGCGTAGCAAGCTCTTAATCGATGCAGCACGAATATCCTGTCCCGCGTGCTGCATTTGGTGATGCGCGCTGCTCGCCGCTTGCCAAACTTCTCGGATCGATAAGACGCCGAGCAAGAGAAAGGGTTTCAGCCGCTCATAAAAGGCAGCGCCTGACTCGGCCTCAGTAATCGCGATCCGCTGCGGGTCAGCAACAGACCCCAAAAACGCGCGCAACAGCTCAATCGCTTGCCAGCGTCCTCCTTCGGTCTGATTGCCTGGAACAAGGCTCTGACCAATCCCAACATTCGCGGTGCCATCGATCTCAGGTGTTTCGAACCGCGGCTGCGCCATATATTTCGTCCAGGCCTTATCAAAGGGCGCCAGCTCGTCGAACGAGTCGGCAGGCCCAAATTGCGCATAGGTCCGAAACGCAACGCCGGCGCGCAAAGCCCAAGACTCCAATTGCGAAGCGTCAGGATCGTCGAACGGCACCTCATGCATATGGATGCTATGAATACCGTGCAGGCGGTGAAGCTCGGCAAAAACGTCTTCGGAACGCCCCGTTCTCATATGTAAGAGCCCGCCTTTGTGTTCGAGCGCAGACCGCAGATGCGCCAAGGAGGCGGTTAGATGCTGCTCTTCACAAACGTCCCCCGGCTCTTGAGCCTCGATATAGAGCGCGAGGACGTCGCCGCCGTCCCGCGCCGCCGCATAGCACGCGCCCCGCAAGGCGGCATGGTCGTGAACCCTTAAATCGTTCCGAAACCAGATGATGTGCAAACCAGTCATGGGAACATATATAGAACATGTTAGTCTTTTGTCCACACTTTTCAGACATCATGACAAAGTAGAATAATACAACTCCTCGATGCTTGAACAATACGTTTCATTATTCGAAATTATATTTCGAGGTGGGAATATTTATTTGTATAAATCGGGCGATTTACGCCTAAGGGGCAAGCATAAGCGTTCCAAAACAGAGGATCCGGCATCGTCTGCCCTCGATTCTACATGTTGCCCTCAGGTCGAAAAATCGCCGGTGTCGACCGCCACGCCATATGCGCCATTAGAGGCTGCGTTGACCTATCGCTCGCGTTTAACAGCAGCGCAGCGCGCCGCGATCAATCTCGTCCTATCCGGGCTCGGCATCGGTTGCCTGGTCGCACCGGAATGGATGATTCAGACCGGCTCTATAACGCTGTTTGCGGTCTTTTTCTTGATGATGGCTTGGCGTTGCACATTGCTGTTTGCCGGACTGATCCTGCGGTTGAAGAGGCCTGAGCCGACATTACAGGATGTGCCGGATCACTCGCTACCCTTGTACACAATCCTTATCCCAGCCTATCGCGAGAGCGCTTTGATGGCGCAAATGGCGCGCGCGTTACGAGCGATTGATTGGCCCGCCGACCGGCTCGACGTTATTATCTTGCTGGAAGCGGATGACCAGTCCACCATCGCCGCAGCCGAGGCGGCCCACTTCCCCGAACGCACACGCCTCTTCCGCGTGCCAAGCGGCGGACCACGAACCAAACCCAACGCTTTAAATCATGGCCTACAACTCGCGGCAGGGGCGTATGTGACAGTCTACGATATTGAGGATTTGCCCGAGCCCGTTCAGCTGCGCGCCGCCTATAAAATGTTCCAAGTCTGCGACCCTGAGGTGGTTTGCTTACAGGCCCCGCTGATCGCCGATAATGCCAACCAATGCTGGTTGTCGGCACACTGGGGCTTAGAATACGACATTCAGTTTCGCCTCTTACTCACCGGCCTCTCGCTCTACAAAATGCCGCTCCTTCTCGGCGGCACGAGCAACCATTTTCGCAAAGACACATTGCTGGCGCTTGGCGGATGGGATGCTTGGAATGTCACCGAAGATGCCGATCTCGGCATGCGTCTCACCCGGGCATCGCTGCGCGCGGAAACCATCGCAGTTCCGACCTATGAAGATGCGCCGACGAATTTTCGTATCTGGATGAGCCAACGCTCGCGCTGGATAAAAGGCCACATGCAAACTTGGCTCGTCTTGATGCGCAATCCTGCCAAGACGCTGCGTCAAATGGGACTGATGCCATTTCTGTGTATGCAACTTTCGCTTGGTGCCGGCATTCTCGCTCCGCTTTTTCACGCACCCTGCTTTGGCTTTGTGCTGGCCACTTACACGATTCCAGGTTTGCGATTGGGCCTCGCGGGAACGCTTCTCTTAGCAACCGGCCTGACTGTCAGCTTATTTGGCGGTCTGGCCGCGCCCGGTGAATGGTCTCTGCACCGCGTGATCGCTGTGCTGACTCGGCCCATTTATTGGCCGCTGCATTCATTTGCAGCCTATCGCGCTGTTTGGGAGCTTGCGAAAGATCCATTTTTCTGGGCAAAGACGCCGCACAATCCGCGACCGAAAGAAAGCCCAGCACATTGCTCGATTGGATCATCAGCCTCAGCCTCGCCGCCTGCCTGATTGGGCTCGGTGTGTTTGCTCAATCAAAAATGGGGACCGTTCGAAAGAAAGATCAACGACCGCATCAAGTGCCCTGGGGCATGGTGATGATTGCTTGCGTATTCGGACTGTTCTTGATCGTGGTGCACATTCTGAACCTGGTCGGTGTCGAAACAGGTCCTGAAAATAGTATGCTTGGGCGATTCTAGACCAAGCGTAACTTGACTCCCAGATATTTTGTTCCTTTTATGTTCCAACGCAATAGGAGGATGAAATGCCAACACCACAAGAGCTCATGCAACTCGGACAGACGCTGATCGACCATTGCAATCAGCAAAGAGAAACTGAATTCCAAGATCAGTATTACTCCGCAGACGCGGTCTCCATGGAAGCGGTTCCAATGCCGACGGGAAGCGCTGAATCTGCTGGACTGGCTGCAATCAAGGCAAAAGGCGAATGGTGGTATGGCGCACACGATGTGCATTCTAGCTCAGCCCAAGGTCCATTCGTGCACGGCTCTGATCGGTTTAGTGTGATTTTCGATATGGACGTCACGACGAAGGAAACCGGTGAGCGTGTACAGATGCGTGAGATCGGCACCTATCACGTCAACGAAGCCGGCAAAATCACGCGCGAGGAATTCGCTTACCCAATCGGCGAATAGGTTCTGACCCGGCGTCAGACATGGTCATCTCTGCATCCGCTTATTATGTTCGCCCCACGCAACATGCAGCAGGGCGCCCCGCGCGCCCGTACGGGAGAATGACATGGCCTTTGATGCGCCTGAAGAACTCGATGATTTCCGCACTGAGGTTCGCGATTGGTTAGAGGCAAACTGCCCTGCCAGCATGCGGACACCGATGAAAGACGATGAGATCGTCTGGGGCGGGAAGCGCGAAAAGTTTAAGAACCCAGACTCCAAAGTCTGGCTCGAACGGATGGGCGACAAGGGTTGGACGGCGCCAGAATGGCCGGCCGAATATGGCGGCGGCGGGCTCAACAAAGCTCAGGCCCGCGTGCTGCAACAAGAGCTGCGCCGCATCCGCGCGCGCCCAGCGCTCTTCTCTTTCGGACTCTGGATGTTCGGCCCTGCACTGCTCGAGTTCGGCAATGATGAGCAGAAAAAGCGCTTCATTCCGGATATCGTCAAAGGCAAGACCCGCTGGTGCCAAGGCTATTCTGAGCCAGGCGCCGGATCTGATCTCGCGGGCCTGCAAACCAAATGTGACGACCAAGGCGATCACTGGCTGATCAATGGCCAGAAAGTCTGGACCTCTTACGCAGACCAAGCCGATTGGATTTTCTGTCTCGTACGGACCGATAAAACCGTCAAACATGAGGGCATCAGTTTCCTTGTGTTTGATATGGAAACCGAAGGCGTTGAAGCCCGCCCAATCAAATTGATTTCTGGCTCATCGCCGTTCTGTGAGACTTTCTTCACCGATGTGAAAGTGCCGAAAGACCAGCTGGTCGGCAAACTGAATGGCGGTTGGACCATCGCGAAACGCCTCTTGCAGTTTGAGCGCTCGTCTATTTCCGCTGGCGGCTTTGGCGGCACAGGCGGTTCTGGCATTCTGCCACCGCAAGAATACGCAAAACAGCATGTCGGTGTCGACGAAACCGGCCGCGTATCTGATGGCGACCTGCGGGCACGCATCACCGACCATTTGATGTATGCTAAAGCGTTTAGCTTCACCGTTCAGCGCTCAACCGAAGAGGCGAAAGCCGGCCAAGAGGTGGGGCATACCGCGTCGATCATGAAATATGCCGCGGCGAAAATGAACCAAGACAAGTGCGAGCTTCTGGTCGAAGCGCTCGGCACCGATGGTCTCGGCTGGGATGGCGACGGCTTTGCCGAAGACGCCAAGAAAGCCACCCGCGGCTGGCTCCGTTCGAAAGGCAATTCGATCGAAGGCGGCACCAGTGAAATCAATCTCAACGTCGTTGCAAAACGCGTTCTCGGCCTACGGGATCACCAGTAATGAGTTTCGTTCTATCTGAAGACCAACAAATGTTGCGCGACACGGCGATGGCGTTCGCGCGCGATGAAATGCCCGTCACGCGCTTGCGTGAGCTTCGCGATGGCGGCGCCAATGGCATTGATGGGGACACGCGCGGCAAGCTCGCTGAGCTCGGCTTTTTCGGTGTGCTTGTGCCTGAAGAGCATGACGGGGTCGGCCTCGGCATGGTCGCGATGGGCCAGATTATGGAAGCCCAGGGCCGCACAATCGCCGCGACCCCGCTTCTTCAATCGGCCGTCTTGAGCGCCAGTACGCTCATCCTTGGCGGCTCAGAAGGGCAAAAGGCAGAATGGCTTCCCAAAATCGCAAGCGGCGAGGCCACGATGGCTGTCGCCGTGGATGAAGGCACACACCATGCGCCGCTGAACATCGCGACAGAAGCCGAGCGCAATGGCCAAGGCTATACGCTGAACGGCGCCAAACGCTTTGTCACTGATGGCCATCATGCGGATGCGTTCATCGTCGCAGCGCGCACATTCGGCGAAGCCGGCCAGGCCCATGGCATTAGCCTGTTCTTGATCCCGAACGATGCGAACGGTCTAACCGTCCAAGCGCTCAACACGGTCGATTCACACGGCGCAGCCCATCTTCACCTCGAAGAGGTTGCGGTCAGCGAAGACCATGTGATTGGCGCTGTCGATGCAGGTTGGGAAATCCTGGAACCTGCCCTCGATCGCGGCCGGATCGCGCTCGCCGCAGAAGCCCTGGGCAGCGCGCAGGCCGCGTTCGATATGACGCTCGAATATTTGCAGACCCGCAAACAATTCGGCCAGCTGATCGGTTCTTTCCAGAGCTTGCAGCACCGCGCCGCAAAAATGTTCACAGAGCTGGAACTCACCCGCTCGTGCATTGCCGCAGCGCTGTCAGGTGTAGATGAGAACCGCAACGACATCGCGGAGCTTGCGAGCCTCGCCAAAGCGAAAGCGTCGGATCTGATCCATCTCGTGTCGAATGAGACGGTGCAGTTCCATGGCGGGATTGGCATGACGGATGCGCATGATAGCGGCCTCTATATGAAGCGCGCACGCGTTCAGGAGGCCCTGCTCGGCGGCGCGACCTATCACCGTGATCGCTATGCTAAACTGAACGGCTTCTAAGGCTGAGCATTGACCGGAAAACCCGGACCCGAATAGGCTCTCCTCAAAGATTTGAGGGGAGCCTTTTTTGATCCGCTTTATTCCATTTCTGATCGTCATTGCGCTGTTGGGGCTTAGCCTGTGGGGTGCGCAATCAGTAACCTGGCTGTATGGCATTGCCGCCGCCTTAGCGGGACTGGTGCTGGTCGGCCTGTTCGATCTTATGCAGACGCGCCATACGCTGCTGCGCAATTTCCCGCTGCTCGGCCGTTTGCGCGGTGTGGCGGCGCAGCTGCGCCCCTTCTTCCGATCCTACATTGTCGAGAGCCAAACCGAAGGCCGCCCGTTCAATCATGAAGAGCGCGATATGGTCTACAATCGGGCCCGCAATGTCTCATCGGTTGAGCCGTTTGGCAGCCATCTCGACATTCAGTCGCCGCCTTATGAGTGGCTCGCCCACTCCGTCGCCGCGATCCATCCGGAAGAGAAAGACCCGCGCGTTTTAGTTGGCGCCCCCGGCACCGCGAAACCGTACTCAGCGAGCGTTCTCAACATCTCTGCGATGAGTTTCGGTTCGCTTGGAGCACATGCCATCGAAGCCCTCAATCGCGGTGCGGCGAAAGGCGGCTTCTTTCACGATAGCGGTGAAGGCGGCGTCTCGCGCTACCATAAAGCGGGCGGCGGCGACCTGGTTTGGGAGCTTGGCTCAGGTTATTTTGGGTGCCGCGCCAAGAATGGCGGGTTCGACCCGGTCCAGTTCGAGGAAACCGCCAAACTCGATCAGGTCAAAATGATTGAGATCAAACTCAGCCAAGGCGCAAAGCCTGGTCATGGCGGCGTTCTGCCCGGCGCAAAAGTCACGCCAGAAATCGCCGAAGCCCGCGGCATCCCGGTTGGTCTAACCTGTTACTCCCCGCCGCATCATACCGCCTTTGACAGCCCGAAAGGCCTGCTCGACTATATCGATCAGTTGCGCGAGCTGAGCGGTGGAAAGCCCGTTGGGTTCAAACTCTGTATCGGCAATCGCTGGGAGTTTCTGGCGATCTGCAAAGCTATGGTCGAAACCGGTCAACGCGCTGACTTCATCGTCATTGATGGCGCCGAGGGTGGCACTGGGGCCGCCCCGGCTGAGTTCCTGGATTCTGTCGGAACGCCGCTGCGCCAGGGCTTGGTCTTTGCGCGTAATGCCCTGGTTGGTTGCGGTCTGAAAGATGACATCAAGCTCGCGGCCAGTGGCAAGCAATTGTCGGCATTTAACATGGCCGCCTCTTTGGCGCTCGGTGCAGATTGGATCAATTCAGCGCGCGGGTTCATGTTCGCCTTGGGCTGTGTGCAATCGCTGAAATGCCACAAGAATACATGCCCCACCGGGATCGCCACCTCTGATCTCGGGCGGCAGCGCGGATTGGTCGTGCCGGACAAAGCTGAGCGGGTTTATCACTACCATAAAAATACGGTTGCAGCCCTGATGGAGGTGGTCGGCGCAGCCGGTTGCCAGCATCCCTCAGAGCTCGCGCCGCATCACATCATCCACCGCGTGACCGAAGATGAGGCCCTGCCCGCACATCAGGCCTATGAGCTCGTCGCCAAAGGCGAGCTGTTAGACGCGGCAGAAAATACAGGCCTCGCAGAGGTTTGGGAGATGGCACAAGCGAGCAGTTTCGCGCCCGCTTAACGTCCCCATTAGACCATTGAAGACTGCGCTGGGAGATCCTCGTACGGATCCGTGATCCCGGCATTCTCTCGCCGCCGGATCATTTCGCTAACCACGAATGCGCCGATCATTTTGCCGATCACGAAGACAATCCAATTGGCCAGCGTCAGCGTGTTGCCAGGGTCCATGCCAAGCTGCATCTGCTTGGCGAGGTCAGCGCCATACAGGAAGATCGTGGTATCGATGGGCGTCGCAACGGCGCTGGAATACAAGATCCGCTTGGACAACTTCATCTTGGTAAAGGTGAAAAGCAACCAGTCGAAGAATTCAGACACAAAGAACGCGAGCCCCGAGGCAATCACGATCACGATCCAGGCGTAGTACATCGACCAGGCCAAAGCCATCGCCATGGCAAGCAGAACCCATTGACGCATCTCGCGCTGAACAAAGTCGCGGACAACAAACACCAAGCCGGTCACTAGCGTCAAAGGATGCAGCATCAGACCAGCCGGGTCTGGCGTGTCAGCTGGGAAGATGAACGAGAACATCGCACTCGCCGAATCGACCCAGGGTCCGACGAACTGAATGTTCGGAACGACACCGAACGACCAGTTTAAAAAAGGGATCATCATCACGTAAATAATCGCCCACAACCGGCCGCCCAGCTTCCAGAGAATACCGACAGAAGCAGCTAATCCCAGCAGAACCGGGATCAGGAATCCTGGACGGTTATTTGTCAGGATCGCGACGAATGTTTCCCAGACAGCGATAATCATGGAACTTCCTACATGATAAAGAATGACAGTTGCTCATAAGGGGCAAACCGCCCTAAGGCCAACACCTAGCGCGTATCGACCTAGGGAGAAGGCCTTGAACGCACCGGTAAAACTCTGCTTGATCGTGGCTCGCGCACGCAATGGCGTGATCGGCAAGGACAATGATTTGCCGTGGCGCCTCTCCGACGATCTCAAACATTTTAAGGCGACGACCAAAGGTTGTCCGGTGATCATGGGACGCAAGACCTGGGAAAGCCTGCCGCGCCGCCCCCTGCCAGGCCGCGACAATATTGTGCTCAGCCGCGATGGCCAATACGCGGCCCCCGGCGCGCGGGTCTATACGTCGATTGATGCCGCGATCGAAGCCGCGAAGGGGCTCGCACGTGTAGCCGGCAAGGCTGAGGTTTTTGTCACGGGTGGCAGCGCGATCTATGCGAATGCCCTGCCCTTTTCAGACCGGCTCTATATTACCGAAGTTGATGTTGAGCTGGACGGCGATGCCTCTTTCCCGGAATTCGATGAAGCCGAATTCGAAGAAACCCGCCGCGAAGCGGTCGCCGCTGACGCTAAGAATGAGTTCGATTTCACCATTCGCCAATTGGATCGTCGGGCTTAGCGCTTGCACCTTGTCCGCGGCCTCGTCAGAGTGATCGCGAACATAATGGAGCGCGCAGAATGGATTTCGAAATCGTCGCCGAAGGCCTCGGCTTTCCAGAAGGCCCTGTCTGGATGGAAGATGGCTCGATCATCCTGGTCGAGATTTCCAAAGGCTGTATCACCCGCATCTGGGATGGCGGCAAAACCGAGGTGATCGCTGAGACGGGCGGCGGGCCGAATGGCGCCGCGATCGGTCCAGATGGCGCGCTCTGGATCTGCAATAATGGCGGCTTCAAATACCATGAGCGCGATGGTCTGCTGATCCCGGGACACTGCCCGGATGACTATTCGGGCGGCCGAATTGAGCGGATCGACCTCTCTAGCGGAAAAGTCGAGCGCGTGCTCGACACTGTTGAAGGACACCCACTCAAGGGGCCGAATGATTTGGTCTTTGATCGACACGGCAATCTCTATTTCACCGACCATGGCAAAACCTATCCCCGCCATCGCGACTTTGGCGGGCTCTTCTTCCTCGCCAATGGTGCGAGCGAGGCGGTGGAGCTGGACCACCATCACACATCGCCGAATGGGGTCGGGCTCTCACCTGATGAGAAGACGGTCTATATGGCCGACACGATGACCGCGCGGCTCTGGGCGTTTGACCTTGCTGCGCCGGGACAGATTGAGAAAAGCTCGCCGTTCAACGCTGGCCGCGTCGTCGCGACGATGCCGGGCCTCCAATATTTTGACAGCCTGGCGGTCGCTGCCTCGGGCAATGTCTGCGTCGCGACGATCCTAAATGGCGGCATCACGACGATCACACCCGATGGCACGCATTCCCACATCGCATTTCCAGACCCTTTCGTGACCAATGTCTGCTTCGGCGAGGAAGGCTTAAACGAGGCTTGGGTCACACTGTCTGGAACTGGAAAGCTCGCCAAATGCCGCTGGCCCGAGCCTGGCTTAAAGCTGAACTATTACGCCTAAAGAAAACCCCGCACCTTTCGAGCACCGGGGCATCTTAATCGCTTTTTGAAACGCGCCTATTTCAGCACGGCCTCAAAACTGATTGTGCCAGTTGCGGCAGGCGCGATCGGCTCTGGAATCGCCCATTTGATATGCGTTATTTCCTCCGAAACGGCGGTGCGGGCAAATTCGCCGCTGCCAATCATCACGGCGTCGCGCGGCGCAAAGGTGGCGCCATTGTCTGCTGAAAACTCGACCGTGCCGACGGCCGAACCTTCAATATAAGTCACGGCACTTGGCACCGGCATGACGAGACTGACATCTTCCGCCGCGTCCGCACCCTCATTGGCATAGGCCAGGGCGTAGCGAACGCGTTCACCCGGCTCAATGTCCGTGGCTTCGGTGTAGGTTGTGATCTCATTGCCGTCGGCATCTAGACTGATGGTCGCAACTTCGACCGTCTGTGTAGCTTTCAAACCGGTGGCATGGGCGGATGCAGAAAACGCACTGATCAGGGTCAGCGCAAACGCAGTTGCACGCAGCATTTTAATCTCCAAGACAAGCTCTTATATTTTTTTGAGAGGATGCGTCGTTTCGATTAAACCTTGCTTAACGCTGCCGGACGGAACGATCAGCCCGCAAATTAGGCTGTCGCATCTGCACGGGCCTGCCGCATCTGCGCCTGAGCTTTTTGCAGCAGCAAAGCGAACAACCAAAGCATGGACAAGAGAGCCGCTGGCACCAACAGGATTAGCGCAGAGGGCCGCGCTAATATCGGGATGAGCCATACAACGGCGAGACCAAACTGCTCATAAGGTGCAAAACCGTTCCGCAAACTATAGCGGATCAAAAAGAGCGCGGCCGGTGCAAGGAGCACTAAATCATAGTCGTAGACATAGGGACTTACCAGAAGCGCTCCCACCATGAGGCTCGCCGCCTTCAACTCAAAATCGATTTTGCTTCGCCACATCCAAATCGTGGCCAATAGCACACTGATCCCCAAAACCGCTTGTGCGATATAGGCTATCGGAACGCTGCCGCCCCACATGCGCACAGCCGAAAACAGGCTTTGCATTTTGTACCAGCCCGCCCCGCCGCTTTCTAAAACCAGCTCTCGCGTGTCTTTCGTGCTCTCAAAAAAGGCGAGCCATGTATGCTCGCCAAACAACAACACAGTCGCCGCGCAGGTGAGCAAAACCGTCAGTGTGGCAGTTGTAAACGTTCGGTAGAAACCACCCGCAAGCAAGGCGATTGGGAGCAAGACACCAAATTGCGGTTTGAACGCGATCAACCCGATCAGAACACCTGCAAGCAAAGGTTTCGATCGCAAACAAAGCAGTGCACCCGCGAAGAGCGCTGCAATCACGAACCCATTTTGCCCGTGCAGAAAGTTGATCAAAACGGCAGGAAACCCAATCGCCGCTAGAAGCACAGTGTCTTGGCGAAATAGACCCCGGATCACTGCTAGATAAGAGACAAGCGTCACGCTCGCCCACGCGAACCAGCTCACAGCGTAGGGGAGCGTAGCGAGCCCTGCCGCGACCACCAAAAAGAGCGGCGGATAGTGCCAAACATAGAATGGAACTTGATCGGCTTCGAACAGGCCCAGCTGAACAATTGATTGCTCATCAGGTTGATAGGCAGCAGCAGGACGACCGTCTAATGCCAATTGTCCTGCTGTGTAGAAGCTCGAAAAGTCAGTGCCTAAGGGCCGCCCAAAGACATCAAGCGAGTGTTGTGAAGTCGCGATCAGGGCGATCACGGCAACGACGCCGATCAGGAGCGAAATCAACGACGCGCGTCGAATTCGCGGCAAGTCAACCCACGTTGCATTTCGCAAGCTAGACAGCATTCTGCAGACCTTTGTCACCCGGCGAAACGCTGCCGATGTTTGAATTGCGAGAGATCAAATTCGGATCAAGATTAAATAAAAAACTACGCCTATGCCGCCTTACAAATAGGTAATTACCGAATCTGGATAAGTTATCGTTCGAAACGTCCGAAAATAGGGACGATCAAAGACACTAGTTCGCTATGCCGCCGCGATTCTGTTCAAGATATCGATCACATCAGCGCACATTTGACTAACGATCGAACAGCACAGCTCCGAGACTAAGCGTCCTCATCCGCGCTCTTTTGGTTCACATAAAGATCACGTGTGAAGGATCGACCGGCGAGTAAGAAGAACGCGCCAGCAAAGGCGAAAAGACAGGTCGCAACGACACAGGCCCAGCGGACACCATAGGCTCTCGCTTCTCGGCAAGCATTGACGAGTTCTTCTGTCAGACTTGGGTCCGTGAGACTGCAAGTCGCTGTGATCTGCCCAGCATATTGCCCGGCATTGATCCAGTTTGTTGAGAGCATATCAGCGATAATGCCGAGCGCTGGCGGACCAATTCCATACCCGATGAGATTAACGACGAAGAGCAAGATTGCGATCGACGTGGCTCTCACGCGCAGGCTGACCACCGCTTGGGCGATATTGTACTGTGCGCCAAGATAGAAGTATTGCAGCGTGCTCGCGATCATGAGCAGGACCAGCATCAACGTGCTGTCACCCACGAGGAAGGCCGAGGCATAGATCGGCGCGCAGAACAGGAATGCCGTTCCTGGCACCCATGTCGCTGCCGTTTGAGAACGATGCGATGCCCGCTCGGTCAGATATCCGCCTAAGAACGCGCCAAGGGTTCCGGCAAGCCCAACCGGCGCCATGAACATCAAGGCGGTCTGAGCCGGCGTAAAGCCTTGCGTGAAAACAACGTGCTGCGGCTGCAATCCAACCAGCGCATAGCCTGCGAACGCCGCGATCGTGGCTCCAGCTGTCATCACCCAGAATGTCCGTTTGGAGAAAATCTCGGCGATCGCTTCTTTGAAACTCGCCTTTTCGACATGCGCCGTGCCCGGTGGATCTGAATAGCCGCGGGGAGGTTCTTTGACGGTCAGCAAAAAGATAATCCCGATCAGGATGCCTGGCGCGCCGATGAAGATGAACGCCTCTCGCCAGGTGAAGAAATCGAGAATGAAACCGCCGAACACTTGCGCCATGACGCCGCCAGCTGTCACGCCCATTGCATAGATTCCAAGCGCCGTCGGCCGGGCAGACGGGGCATAATAGTCGCTGATCATAGAATTGGCCGGCGGCGTGCACCCCGCCTCGCCAATGCCCACAAGCATTCGAGCGAAGAGCAGTGTTACGAACCCGACCGTGAACCCGCACAGCACGGTTGCGAATGACCATAGAATGACGCTGACACTGATGATCAGTTTGCGACTAACCTTCTCTGACAGGTTGGCGATTGGAATACCGAGGAGGGTATAAAACAACGCAAACCCGATCCCGGATAGCAACCCGAACTGGAACTGCGACAGCTGAAACTCATTGATGATCGGAACGCTAACAACACTAATCAGGATACGGTCGATGAAGTTGAAGGTGTAGACCACCGTCAATGACATCAGCACATAGGAGCGATAGTTGAAGCTGCCATAACTCGTCCCGGACGAGGTTAAGGGGGCAGCGCTCCCGCCAGGGGCCGCATCGGCAACTTGGCTAGTCATATGAGTTCCTCCGCTGGCGAAGAACACCGAGATGTTTTGATCCTCGTATGCTCAGCCCGATTTCTTTTATTCTTGCGAGTTCGGTCTGGATGAGGAAAAGGACAATATAAATTATTGAGCATTTTGATAGACTGAAGCTATCATTCAGCTTGCGACCATAAACGCGTATTGCGTAATCACCATATCAGCATAGTTGCTCGATCACGCTGTTAGAAACGACTCCATTGGCCGCCAAGCGTGCAGAATTGATTGCTGTTCAATATCGAAGGCAAAGACGTTGCCACCGCCACCTGGCTGGTCGTGTTTGCGATCGACGTCTAAGCCCGCCAAGTGGCAGAACAGAAGTGTGCCGACGCCGCCATGTCCGACCATGAGGATGTCGCGCTCGGATATTTGCGCGAGAACATAGCGCGCCTCAGCCACAATTCTTGCTTGTGCATCGACCGCTCGCTCCCAGCCGCGAACGCTTTCTGTGGGCGTTGCGAAAAACTGGTCAGCGACAGTTTCAAACTCCTTCGGTTCGAGAAATCCTGTCCCGCTCCGATCGTTCTCGTGGCTACGCTCTAAGATGGTGACGTCGAGATCAAGTTCGGCAGCGAGGATCGCGGCGGTCTCGCGCGCTTTTCGCTCCCCGCTGGAAAAGATCGAGCCTGTATCTTGTAAAACGGGCGAATGGCGAAACGCGAGCGACCGCTGCTCCCCTTTGTCGGACAATCCCCAATCCGGAACCGGAACATTCGGATCAATACGAACTTCTGGATGTGTCAGGTATCGAAGTATCCGCGTCATGCAGTTATCATACTCAAGTTCGTGAAAAATCACCAAAAAACGCGGCTCAACCCGTCTGGGGCGTTGCGCCGTTGAAGCGCTCAGAACCTTATTTAGTCACTGGCGTTTCCCAGCCATCGTAAACGCCACCGTGTTCGCGCGCTTGTCTTGAGAGTTTGATGCTGTGGTGACTGATGTCATTTAAGACCATCGTTCCATGGTGCTTGAAGCGGACCAGCCACTTTGAGCGAACCAGTAAGCCATCCTTTTGCTGGAAGACTTCAACATCCTTGTAACCGTTCTCGACTCCCCAATTGGCGAAAGTGCGCGCCTCTGCCTTCGATTCGAAGTATGCCCAGTGCTCAACAGGGCGTTCGGCGTACTGGTCATCGCCGCGCTCGGACAAAGCCTGTGTTACCTCCATATCAGCCATAACCTGTCGATCATCATCAGTCGGATACAAGTCCTGCCAGTACGCGGTTTTAGTCGGATCGCTTTCCACATAAAGCTCGTATCGAAAACGAAAAGCCTCGCTACCTTGCTGAAGTGCACGCTCGATCTTGCTTACATCTGCAGGAGCGAATCCTATGTTCCACCGAACCTTGTTCGTGGTTACGCGACCCAAAAACAAACCGCCATTGTCGGAGATCGCGTTTTCGACAACTGGCCCAATCTGCATGAGGCGCTCTCCCTCATTTGTAGTCGGCAGACCGTCGGCGCGTGTCTCATTCAAGTACAGCTTTACTTTGATTGAGTTTGGAAGATCGATGCCATCGATCGTTTCTGAAATACCATCATCAAAGACCGTTAATGCGGAATGGCCGGCCATATTCGAGAAGTACATTCCCCAGTTATCGCTTGATGCGTGCATTTTATGCCCAACGTCTCCATTCGGCGATGCGACCGCCGTTGCAAGGACCAGAAACGCGCAAATACAAATGAGCACTGAATATCGCAAATCATGGACTCCGCGGTCAACTCGATGTTCAGCGGGCGCAACTGAACTCCCAACAACCCTTTGGAAAACGAAGTACAATAAATGGGAGTCTGCTTTCGGCGTCAAATCTAGCATCACGTCGCGTGTTTTTCGACGACATAAAGCGCTTGCTTGAAGAACGTGGCGAAGGGGTGAACTTCTGAGTGCAAAAGTTTGAGGTTCAATCGAGTAAAGCTCTCACGCCATTCAGCATCAGATCGATTGCTGTGCGGATGCCCAAAAAACTCAAGATTCGTAATTGAGTCAGCGACCTTCGTGTATTTTCGTTGCCACGCGCTCTCATACACATCTTCTAGGATGATGACCCGCCGAGCGACGCGCGCCGCTTCGAGCAATATGTCGTCCGGGTCGAGCGTATGATGCAGCACGGTCAGCAATAAGGCTATGTCATAAGCATCTGCTGAATAGGGCATGTTCTGGCCATCATAGAGCGTTGGTTTCAGCGCTGCACAATAGCTCGTGTCGGTGACATCGATCGCATCAATTTGGAAGCCAGCCTTTCGAAACTCGATTATTACGCTCCCGGGTCCCGATCCAATTTCGAGGAGCCGGTCTTCCAGTGATAGCCAAGGCGATGCGAGCGCCAGCTTTCGCCGCGCATCAGCCCGCCAGATCGAAAAAATCAATGGCCCAAGACCCGGCGTTTTCCAGAGAGACAGCATCTTTGTGTTCTAACACGCGCGCGGCAACACACACTTAAACTGATCGTGAAACCTCGGGTGCTTCGATTGTGGCGTGTTTGCGGGGTCTAAGAACCCCAAAAGTCGTAGATTCGACCTACGCTTCGACTGAAACCCAAGAACGAAACCTCCTCCGAGGCTGTTCCATCAATTCCCGGAAACCGCGACAGAACTGAGGTCGCCGCTCTTGATCGAAACATCGTATGCCTGGGCTCCGACCCGAACTTCATAGGATCCAACCGGCAAGTCGATCGGAGCGCTATCGACGAGGCCCGAGGCGATGACGCGGTCGCCTTGCAGCACGTCATAGCGCAGCTGTACAGTCTGCTCGAGCGCGTCGGCCAGGCCCTCACCGTTCTGGGCGTCGATATACAGGCCGCGGCCTCGTTTTGCCCAATCCTGAAACTCGGTTCGATCGATCTCTGGCGACAGGGCGAAACTGACAATATCCACGCGGTCCGTCAGGCCGGTCGCGATGAGGTCATCGATAATTTCACCGGCATCACCATCGCAGGTCTCTTCCCCATCGGTGATCAGAAGCACTTGAACGGCGCCTTCAATGTCGGCGAGATCCTCTGGCAAACGTGACAACGCCGTTGCGATCGGCGTCTTGGCGTTATTTTTTGGTCGGATCGCAGACACCGTCTCGGTGAAGCGCGCTTTTCCAAACTGGCCGGGCGCCAGCGCGAGGCTCGTTTCGCACGTATCAGGCGCGCCGCCAAAGACTCTCAGTCCGATCTTTTGATCATCACCGATTTTATCTTCAACAAATCGCGCCAACGCATCCTGTGCGATTGCGATCCGTCTTGTATTGCCGGTACGTTTCAACATGCTGCCCGATGCGTCAAAGAGGACATGATAATTCGGGGCGCCTTGTGCCGCTGACCCGCCTTGGTCGCCCTGCCCGTCCTGCGTGCTCGAAAGCGTAACCTCGAGCTGGCCCGGCGCGATCAATCGCGTCTCAGCAGACGCGGTCAGGGTATAGCTTTTGGGCCCCAGCAACCGCGAGGCAATTCTGGAATAGGCATCCGTGATGTCCTGATCCTGCAGCACATAAGCGAATTCTCCGCCGGTGACTTCGCTCCACTGGACCGAATATTTCATCGAAGTGACCGGATTGCCCCAAATCTTTGCGGAACTAATCTTGATCGGGAAAACACGCGCATTGCTTGCCGCGAGATCGGCAAAAATCGTGCTCGTGGGCCCAACATCTCCGTCTGTGAGGATGACAATTGATCGGGTCCCAGCTGTGCCTTTGAGAAGTTCTGCGGCTTTGACAATGGCGGTTTCGCCGCTGCTATTGCCGTCCTTATGGTACTCGATCAGTTTGCGGCGCAGTGTGACAGGATCTGTGACCCAATCGGGGTTAAACCAGTCTCGGCCAAGTGCGCCAAACTGGACGCGGTCCTGCCCTTCGACCATCATGTCGGCATAATCGATGACGCTGCGCCGCGCCCGCGCAATGTAAGATGCGGCAGAAGCGCTCTGATCCATCAGGAACACGGTCGAACGCGGCGGTTCGGTCACCGTCACGGTCAACCCCTCAGCCGGAAGGTCATATTGCCACGTGGTCTCAGCATTCAGAGCGTTTTCGCGAACACTGATGGGTTCAACGCTTTGGCCGGCGGTGTTGGCAACCTGCAAGCTCGGGAAAAAGCCGGGCTCGCCGCGCGCTGTTAAAGTTAGTGTGTTCTGGTTCGCTGACGGTTCGACGCGCCAGGTATTCTCGAGTTTTTCAAGTTCAACCGAACCGATGTGCGCGCGCCCGTCCGTCGACAGCAAGGTGTTGTCGCCTGCGAACTGGACCGCGTCCGCTGTGGAGGAGGTTTCGGCTCGGTAGGCGCGAGCCGTATACTCATTGTTCAAACCCAAGACAGAGACGTAATCCGGACCCTCGGGGCGCTCGAACAATTGGTAGAATACCGGCGGCTGTAACTGTCGGTCCGCTTTGTCTTTCGCGACATACTCAACCTGGACCGCGTTCGCGATAAGGCGTTCTGGCAGGTCGATACGGGTCACATCCCCCGGCCCGAAATCGGCAGGCAGTTCGACTTCAATATCTTGCAGATAGGGGCCATTTGGCCCGGCCCGCGATCCCAAAATCCGAGCATATTGCGGCGATGGAACAGGTCCCCTCGTGCCGGCTGTGTTACGCGTTTCCCCAAAGTGAAACTCAATCGCTTCGATTTCGGCAACCGCTTGGTTCTTGAAGGTGTGCGTCAGCGCCAAATCTGTGACGCCGTCTTCGATGCTGATCGTTGAGGGTCCGGCATCCTGGGACAGACCATAGACAATGTCGCGATTGTAAGTCTTGTTGTTCAGATACCGTCCGGCGGTGCCGAGATACTCGTTCATCAGGCCGATTGAGCCGAAGCCTGATGCGCCCGGGGCGGCAATCACTTCAAACTCGCCGAGCGCAAGGACGAGCTGCTCATCTGGCGCACGAAACGCTCGGAGCCTGACAAATTGGGCCTCCACCGGCCCATCGGGGAAAACGAAAAACTGGCGCTCGCCCCAAGAGTCGAAGTCGGCCGTCAGGACTTCAGTCCAGGCCGTGCCATCGGTCGAAAGATCGACCGCAAAGGAGCCAAAAAAGTTTTGCGTGATCGAACGATCAGTCAACGCAACGCCGATGATGGGCGACGGCTGATCGCCTGCGAGCTTTAGCGTTGGCGTATAGACCTCGTCTGAGCGATTTGAGAAAACATGATAGTAAGCGCCGTCGTTGCTCAGCGCGCGAATGCCATCATTGAGCGCAGCAACCGAAGATGCATTTGCCGGATTGGACCTTGGCAGCGTGCCATTCTCGTCCAACTCAAATCCAGGCTGCGACAACCACTCAGCTCCAAGCGCGGTCAATGCGAGATTGAGCCCGCCCCGCATTGCGGCCGGGATCGTTTCAATCGTCTTCGCATCCACCTCAGCGGCGTCTGCTCTGGCAATGATGTTTAAGCGGGAAACATTTGAGCCTTGCCCAACTTTTACCCAGACAGGATACGTTCCGGTCGCGAGGTCTGGGGCGATGACGAGCTCTTGATCAGCGTCGATCAAGATCTTGGTTGAGGGGCTCCAAAGGCGCGCGTCTGTTGTCAGGGGCGTGCCAATGTCCACTGTTTGGGCGTTCAGGCTGAAGGCTCGCACGATAATTGGGCTCAACAGGGCGGCTTCTGCGCCATTCGTCAAATCGGATGGCGGCACGTGACGGAAGCCGATTTCATACTCTGCCGGTGACGGAATACGTGCTGACAAGGTCAACGTATTTTCGCCCGGACTGATATCGACCACATAGCTCGCCTTGCCGGTGAGATCTTTGCCATAAAGGGGAGATCGCTGGTTCGATGTACCATTCACCACGTGGGCAATCTCAAAGGTCGCGCCAGCGGGTATATCGAGATCGATTTCAATCTGCCCCGGCCGTTCGGCGAAGAAGGAATAGCTGTCAGTATCGCTTCCCTGGAGCGTTCCGAGATACTTGTTTCCGAACTGAATGCGCCGGGAGAAATTGCCTTGGTTTGGCTCTCGCTCACTCGTATCGAGCGGCGGGCCGAGCGGTTTCATAAACACGATATAGTCGCCAGCAGTGCCGCCGATCCCGATCGTTACTGGTCCTGGGCCCAAATAAAGGTCGGGCGTAGGATATCGGCGCTTGGGCGAATATTGAAGGCTGCGCCCGTGTCGGAAGCGTTCCTCATAGGGAGAGTTAATCGTAACACTGCTGATTGTTTTACCGAGGATCATTGGGCGCCACATCTGCGCCTCATCGCCTAATTCAAAAGTGATATAGTCGCTATCATCGGTATGGCTGATCGTGCCCGAAACACGGTCGGTGGACGCGTATTTTATCTCATCATTATCAGGTTCTAAGGCGAGCGGCGATGGATCATCAATCGCGATATATTTGATCGAATACGGACCGAGCGACCCGCGCTGGGATGCAACCGTGAACTCAATTTTTTCAGTCGTCGAATAGGGGCCGAGGACCAGATCATGTCCAAATTGCCTCATATTGCGACGTTCGACACTGGCCTGCACCATCGCCGTTGGACCGCTATACTCAATGTAATAAGCTGCCTTGCGGGTCTCTGGTTCGCCGATGTAAAAACGGTCTTCGTCGCTTGGGTCCAACCAGCCCGTCATACCGTCGGCATCGTTCTGAAGCGCGGACGTGACATTGATCTGGACCGCTTCATCGAAGTCCGAGGAGTCCTCGATCTCGCTCAGTTTAAGGCGCCACTTGGAATCGGCAGGCGCATCGGAGCTCTGCGAATAGTCGACTTTGAAACTCCAATCGCTGCCCTTTATTCCAGTATAGGTTAGCGGAGACGCGCCGGTGCGACGCTCGACGACCTTTCCTGCACCATCGAGGATGCCAAGCGAGCCAGACCCACTCGGGAAAGACAGTGCGGCGGTATAGGTTTTCGCCCCATCAAGATTCGACGGAGCCAGATAATAGCTTCCCGCGCCCGCTAAGACATCCTGACCCACAGGCGTTGGTGCCCGCGCGCTTGCGGTTTCAAGCGTGCTGACCGAGGGCGGCTTCTGTTCATCAATCGAGAGAGTCACCTCGACCTCGTCATCCGGTCTGATCAGAACTTTATAGTCACCCACCGGCAAAGACACGTGATGGAGATTGATGGGATCTTTGCTGATCCCAAAATGCCGTCGATCATAGATCAGGTTTTCGACGAGCGGCTCATCACTCGCTTTGATGACCCCCAAACGAAGTCCGACATAAGCTTCAGGGCTAGCCGTTATCGCATAGAGCGCGTTTGGGTTGGTGACTTTGAATACCCGCTCAATCAAGTCTGGGCGAGCCCGTTCTGGCGCAGGTTTGAACTCGGCGCTGGCCTGTTCAGGCGCTTCGCCGAGACTAATCTCATCGATCGAGAGGGCGGGTGACGCCTCAACTTCAACCAGTCCAGGCGCCGCTAATGATGGCTGGATCTCGGCGCGGGGTTTGTAGGTACGAGGTGGTGCCTCCAACTGCGCGGACAATGGCGCATCAGTGTCTTGCACCATGCGTTCAGGCGCGCCTTGGCTTTGATCGGGCGTCGGTGCGTCTGATGGCTCATCAGAGTTTCCGCCCCCACACGCAGCGAGCAAGAGCGCCAGTGGAGCGGCTGTAAAAAACGGCGACTTTGTCACTAGGCTAATCTCCTGTGAAATAGTCGCAAATCTCTTCCTGTACACGGTTAGAGACATCTGTGACGGGATTACGAACTTCGTCGCCGCTGGGCAGGCCGGTCACGGCATCAAAGCCGATCGATGCGATCAGCCCTATTGCGGCCGACCATTCATAGGCATTCGATAATTTGTGCAGCACGACGCCACCTCCGAATGCCAAGCCAACATTTGCACCAACCATCACGGCTAAACAGCAGTTTTGAAACGCCTGACTCTTGCCCGAATTGACACAGCCTTCGTAGCCGCTGAGCAGTCCATAGGTTAAGAATCCAAAGGTCACGGCCAACCCAATCGTTGACATGACGGCTTCATATTCTGCCGTTTCCTGGCCACCGAGATGGCCCATACCTAAGATCACGCCGGTTGAAGGGTCGACCCTCCACCAATGTTCTTGTTGATTGTTCGGTATGATCAAATGCCCAGACAGATTGAGGTCCGCTAGCATTCGATCCTGCGCCAATAGCGATGATGCCCCCCAAATTGGATCTGCCTGCAATTGCTCCACTTCAGAAACCAGGCGCATCAGATCTTCTGTTTTCCAGCTCTTAATGCCGGAGTATCCAATCATTTCGCCCTCTACTAAAGTCTCCAATACCCCCTGCCTCAAGGCCAGCGCTGGGTTCTCAATCGGCTGCCCATCTTGATTGATCGAAAACCCTCGAACACGATTATGCTGGACGTCGACGAGAAACTTCGCACTCTTGTCAGCACTCAGAACATCCCGCTTGATCATAATCAAAGGTGACATCCGAACGACCCTCCCACCATCGGATATCGGGTTCATAATGTCGCCAATCGCTAACGTTTCGAGCCAATTATGACTGGGCTTCAAATCGAACGCTGGATGGTCGATCAGATCGTTCGGAGAGACATCTCCGGCAACCAATGCGCCGATATAAGGGAGTTGCCGCAAGCCCGCACTCGCGCTTTCCAAAAAGCTCACATAATTCCGGGCGCCGTTCTCAGCCCCGATATCGACCTCCAGGGTTCCACGCGTCACCATTTCGAGCTGATAGTTTTCAGGGCGCCCGTCACGGAAGTCGGTTAGCCGTCGCTCTTCAGATATTTTCTGTCCGCCAGGAGCCGTGTGGGTGATCGTCAAGAACACGCCAGTAAGCTTTGGGACCCCGCTATCATCCCCATCAGAAAGACCGGTGATCGCGCTACCCAATTTGTTGCCAACGGTCGCAAAAATAGCTGGCCCAGCCGCGGCATCTTTCGGGTCCAACGTCTGTCCGAACATATTGAAAGCCTGACCACCCGGCGCCGCAATATCGCCAATAATCGGTGTGTAGAAGCCCGGCTCGCTATCGAGGTCCATCGTATTGGGCGAGATGCCAAAGCGAAGCTGTATGGACGCAAGAATTGCAGCCGGGCGTTCGAAAACACCAGACACTTGAACCCGCTTATAAGTGCCGTCCGTTTCAACTTCGATGTGGAACTGAAGGCCAATCTTATGCAGCCGGTCCTGTGGAACGGTATTATCAACATATTGTTCCGCCTCGACCAATGGCGGCGTTTCACCGGCGAAGACCGGATGCACATCCCGCCAAGGCTCGCCGGGCACATCGCGGTAACGAACCCAGACATATTCCTCAGCCAGCGCGGCGGCATAAGCGGTTGCAGAATCCGCGCTGACCTCCAGCGGCACACCCTCAGCCTTCATTTGCGCCATCAAGCGCGACGCGATTTGATCGGCGGATTGCTCATATTGCTCCAATGAGATGCCGTCAGAGACGTCAGCGGTCGGAACGTCTGTCACGGGGCCAGCATTGTCCGCAATATAGGCTTCCGCATCCAAATTCTCGAGCGCATTTCGCGGCGCAGAAGCACTGACAATCCCACGGGCCAGAAGCGCTGCGGCCTCATCTTCAGGCAGCGTCCCGCGCGCCAGCATGGCTTCCCCGCCCATCGCATCAATCAAAGCCGCGAGCAGAACCGCTTGGTCCCAACTTGATCCGGATTCGGTCGACAGGGTTCCTTCCGGACCGCGCATCACGCCGAGATAAGGATCATAATGAATCTGCGTCTCGACAAACTGAACCGCGTTCTCAACATCAAAATCTAATGCCTCAGCAAGCGCGTCCACATCGTAGAATTTGGCCTCGACGCGCTCAGATAGATCGATCAGGGTTTGCGCGTACCGATCAGATTTTTGTCGTTCGGCTGCCGACACGAGATACGGACCATTCGGACTTGCCGACGCCGCCGAAACATAAGTAGTCACCCAAATCAGCGCCGCCGAAATGATGCATTTGAACAGAAGGTTGATCATAGTCTTGTCGCTCCACACCCGCACGCCCAATGTGAGAGAACATGCCTTAGGAAGAGACTAGGGAGTTTGATTTTCGACGCATACGCCAAATGGCGTATCCAATATGCTCACCTATAGAAAATGGCGATCCCGACGCGATTCGAACGCGTGACCTACAGATTAGGAATCTGTTGCTCTATCCTGCTGAGCTACGGGACCGTATGGTCATTCTAACCATGACCGGGGACAGAATGAAGAGGGTGGATGATCCGCGCCTTATTAGTTACTGTCCTGCTCGCCCTTTCGGCGTGCGCACCATCGTCGCCATTGCCCGATATGCAGCCCGGTGAGACGGGCCGCGTGACGCGAATCATTGATGGCGACGCGCTGGTCTTGGACACCGGTCAAAGCGTCCGCCTGGTCTCGATTGAGGCCCCGGCCATGTATCCGCAAGCTGGATCGCCTGCCCCCTATGCAGGCGAAAGCGCGCGGCGCTTGGAGGATATGGCGCTCGGCCGGCAGGTTCAGTTATTCTATCCAGGCCTAACACGCGATCGCTATGACCGGGCCCTGGCGCATGTCGTAACGATTGATGGCGCCGGACCTCAGCTCTGGCTCAATATGGAGATGATTGATGCGGGGGCGGCATGGGTTCGGCTCTATCCAAGCACCTCGGCCAGAGGACGAGACCTCTTAGCGCGCGAGAACGAGGCGCGAATTGCACGACAAGGGCTTTGGGCGCGCTCGGATTACGCCATGCGCAGCCCAGAGCAGGTTGCAATAGACGCGCAAGGCTTCTTTTTTGTGAGCGGCGCTTTAGGGCCGACGCAACCCATCCCGGAAGAGACACGCTATCCGCCCGCGTGTCTGCGCGGGTTTGAAGGGGCGGCGCTGACCCTCTCGGTTCGAAGAGATGCGGCAACCGCTTGCGGGCTCGCGGACGGCACACAGGTTCTGGTGCGCGGCAGAGTGTCGAATGGCGCGCTGGACCTTAGCCATCCGTTCCATCTCACGGAAATTGAGCCAGATTAGCTCGCGATATATTGGGCGCCGTTCACGGTCATCGTGGCGCCGGTAATGAAGGCGGCATCTTCGCTGGCGAGATAGGCGCACATGGAAGCGATCTCTTCGGCTTTGCCAAGCCGTCCGACGGGGATGGTCGAGACGATACTCTCCAGCACTTTTTCTGGCACAGCGCGGACCATCTCAGTGTCGATATAGCCAGGGCACACACAATTGACGGTGATGCCTTTCTTGGCGCCTTCTTGGGCAAGCGCTTTGGTGAAGCCGATCAGGCCGGCTTTCGCCGCCGAATAGTTGACCTGCCCGAACTGGCCCTTCTGCCCATTGATCGAGGAGATATTGATCACGCGACCAAAGCCGCGTTCGCGCATACCGTCCCAGACCTGGCGTGTGACATTGAAGGCCGAGTCGAGATCCACCGCGATGACTTTCTGCCATTGCTCCAAGCTCATCTTATGAAAGGGTGCGTCCCAGGTGATCCCAGCATTGTTGACGACAATATCGACCGGGCCGAGCGTCACCTCAATCTCTTTCAGACCGGCGCCGACGGCGTCGAAATCGGACACATCGAACTTGAAGCACCTCACCCCAATCGCATCTTCGCAAGCTTTGGCAGCCTCTTCATTGCCACTATAGTTGGCGGCAACCTGGTAGCCCGCTGCTTTCAGCCCCGAACTGATCGCAAGGCCAATCCCACGTGTTCCGCCTGTCACCAGCGCTGTTCTAGACATGCCGCTTCCTCCCGTTATGCTGCGCAGCATAAAATTTGCTGCGTCTGCTAAATTCGATGTAAGCACCTTGATGATATGGGCTGCAATCAGACATTCGTCGGTGCTGGAAGTCTAGCAGAACACGGCGCAGAAACGAGCAATACATTAGCATACGTGCTATGAAAGGGTGTAACATGGCGAAGTCAAACGGGGCGAGCGATACCGTCATTATCAAAAAGTACGCGAACCGGCGTCTCTATGATACGTCGACATCCTCCTATGTGACCCTGGATCATTTGTCGGATCTCGTCCGCAAAGAGGTTGATTTTGAAGTCGTTGACGCGAAATCCGGCGAAGACCTAACCCGCCAGGTTCTGACCCAAATTATCTTTGAAAAAGAGAATAAGGGCGAAGGCGCCCTGCCCGTGAATTTCTTGCGCAAGTTGATTGGCTTTTATGGCGCCGGCTCGCAGAGCTTGCTGCCCGCATGGCTTGAGATGAGCATGAACAGTTTCGCTGAAAGCCAAGAGCGTTGGAAGTCAGCCATGGGCAGCACCAATCCGTTCACGATGTTTGAGAAGCAAGCGCGCGCAAACATGGAAATGTTTGAAAACGCCATGCGGATGTTTACGCCTGGCATGACGGCTAAGAAATCGAAGCGCGGTGACAAAGAAGCTCCGCGGCTCGATGATCCTATGGATATTTTGCGCGCCCAAATGGCAGCGATGCAGGATCAGCTCGACGCACTGTCGAAACGCTAACGCGCTAATTCAACGCTTTCACCGCAACGACTTCGCCCTTGTCCTGCTCTTGCAGCAAGACGGCGCACGTCGATCCGCACGCAATTTCAAACGCTTGATCTGGTTCAACCAAAAGTCCAAGCGAGGCCACATTGGTCACAGGATTGACCATGTTGGTGTAATTCGCCTCACCGTGCAGATATTCAACTTTGATCAGCTCTAACGTGGCTTCACTTTCACCGGTCACCTGAAGGGTCTCGCCGTCCCAAATTAGCTCTGGCGTGACCTCAGCGCGGAGATCCAATCGCTTTTCGATATTCCGGCGGATCTGACGCTTCTTCGTGCCAGGGCACTCCTTGGCGCCATCATAGAAGGATTGCGGCGTATAGGGTGCGCGGAGGCTCAGCCGGTCCGTGTATGCCATTTGGCGGTCTTTTGCCGCTGGCAGCGCCATCGGGTCTGGCTCGCCGAGATAGTCCCAATAATTGACCGTCCAGGTTAGGATCAGAACGTCATCTCGTTCTTCTTCAATTTGCTGCATGGTCCGGTGCGCCTTCGGACAGGCCGGGCAATTCTGATTGGCGAAAAGCTCAATCAGCACCGGTCTGCTGGTCTCGGCGATGGCGGACCCATAAAGGGCAGCGGCACCAAAAAGAAGGGCGAAGAAACGTATCATGGGGGTGCCATAACCGTTTCTTCGCGCACTTAAAACTCACGTCGGCGTGAGAACTGCGTTATGCCGCCTCATGCGCGAGATTGCGCAGTACATAATGCAGGATGCCGCCATTGCGATAATAGTCGAGCTCATTGTCAGTATCGATGCGCACCGTTGTGTTCGCGGTGACTGTCGAGCCGTCTGATTTGGTGATCTGAACTTCAACACGCTGGCGTGGTTTGATCGTATTGATCCCTTCAATCGTGACCTGCTCATCGCCTTTCAGGCCGAGGCTTTCCCAGGAGACGCCGTCATCAAACTCCAGCGGTAGCACGCCCATGCCGATTAAGTTGGACCGGTGGATCCGCTCAAACGATCCAGCAACCACCGCCCTGACACCGAGCAAGATCGTGCCTTTGGCGGCCCAATCGCGCGAAGACCCATTACCATAAAGCGTTCCGGCAAACACGACGAGCGGGACATTCTTTTCCATATAGCGCATTGCCGCATCATAAATCGGCATCTGATCGCCGCTTGGGTGATGAATAGTGACTCCGCCTTCAACGCCGGGCACCATTTGGTTCTTGATCCGAATGTTCGCGAATGTGCCGCGCATCATCACTTGATGATTGCCGCGCCGTGAGCCGTAAGAGTTAAAGTCGAGCACATTGACCTGATTGCTCTGCAGATATTCGCCAGCAGGGCTAGACGCTTTGATCGAACCCGCCGGCGAGATATGGTCGGTCGTGATCGAGTCGCCAAACAGAGCGAGGACACGCGCCTTATGGATATCAGCCGGCGCTTCCACATCGCCGGTCATACCATCAAAATATGGCGGGTTCTGCACATAGGTTGAGCCGAGCGGCCAACCATAGGTCTTGCCGCCTGACACCTCGATATCGCGCCATTGCGCATCGCCTTTAAAGACGTCTGAATAGCGTTCTGAAAACATCGCGGGTGTGACGCACTCTGCCATAATCTCGGCGATCTCATGCGAGGTCGGCCAGAGGTCTCGCAAATAGACATCATTGCCATCTTGGTCTTGGCCGAGCGGATCAGTTGTAATGTTGATTTTCAGCGAGCCAGCAATCGCATAAGCTACGACCAGCGGCGGCGAGGCGAGATAATTCGCTTTGATGTCCGGGCCAATCCGGCCTTCAAAATTACGGTTGCCTGACAGCACTGAGCAAGACACCAAGTCGCCATCCGCGATGGCCTTAGCGATCTCTGGCTGCAGCGGGCCAGAATTACCGATACAGGTCGTGCAGCCATAACCAACCAGGTTGAAGCCCAGTGCGTCTAAGTCTTTGGTCAGGTCGGCTTTGTCCAAATAATCCGTCACCACTTGCGAGCCCGGCGCGAAGGAGGTTTTCACCCAAGGCTTGCGGTCGAGACCGAGCGCTGCAGCTTTGCGCGCGAGCAAACCAGCTGCGATCAAGACGCTTGGATTTGACGTATTGGTGCATGAGGTGATTGCCGCAATGAACACATCGCCATGCGTGACGGTAAAGTCTTGGCCTTCGACCTGGATAGCGGTGGCATCGTCCGCGGCAGTACCGAACTCATTGACCATGGCGTCGGCGAATTTGGTGTCGGCCTCTGATAGGAGCACTTGGTCCTGTGGACGTTTTGGCCCCGAAATGCTCGGCACGACAGTTGAGAGATCGAGCTCTATCGTGTCCGTAAAAGTCGGGTCGTCCATATCCGGGCGCCAATAGCCTTGCGCCTTGGCATAGGCTTCAACCAGGGAAATGCGGTCATCGTCGCGGCCAGTATTGGTCATATAATTGATCGTGTCTGGATCGACTGGGAAGAAGGCGCAAGTGGAGCCAAATTCTGGCGACATGTTTGAGAGCGTCGCTTGATCTTCCAGTGTGAGATTTGCGAGGCCGGGTCCGAAGAATTCAGTGAACTTCGCGACCACGCCATAGTCGCGCATCATTTTCGTCACTGTCAGAACCAAGTCCGTCGCTGTGGCGCCTTCTGGGAGTTTTCCGGTCAGTTTGAAGCCAATGACTTCTGGGATCAGCATTGAGACCGGCTGGCCGAGCATCGCGGCTTCGGCTTCAATCCCGCCAACGCCCCAGCCGAGTACGGACAGCGCATTGATCATGGTGGTGTGGGAGTCGGTGCCCACACATGTGTCTGGATAAGCAATCGTCTCGCCATCAACCTCTTTGGTCCAAACGGTCTGGCCAAGATATTCGAGGTTCACCTGGTGGCAGATACCGGTGCCTGGCGGCACAACCCGGAAATTTTCAAATGCGGTTGAGCCCCAGCGTAAGAATTCATAACGCTCTTGGTTACGCTCATACTCAATCTCCACATTGCGCTGGAAGCTTTCGGGGCCTGCAAAACTGTCGACCATGACCGAGTGGTCGATGACCAAATCCACTGGCACTTGCGGATTGATGGCATCGGCACTGGCACCCAGCTTTTCGGCCGCATCGCGCATCGCCGCGAGATCAACAACGGCAGGAACTCCGGTGAAATCCTGCATCAATACGCGTGCTGGACGATAAGCAATTTCGTGCGTGACCTTGCCGCCATTGTCGAGCCAGGTTTTGAACGCGGTGATATCGTCTTTGGTGACGCTCGTACCATCCTCATTGCGCAACATGTTCTCGAGCAAGACTTTCAAGGAGGCCGGAAGTTTAGACACGTCCCCGAGCCCGTTTTCGGCTGCGGCATTGAGGGAGTAGTAAGTGTAATCCTTACCGTTTACGGTCAGTGTCTTACGAGCCTTGAAGCTGTCGAGGGAAGGCATGGGCAATCGAACCTCTCTAATATGTGTGAACGCGCGCACGTTTCTGGCGCGCTTGGAAGCATGCCCCTCAGATAGGGTGGCAGAGCCCTCAAGGCAATTCGGCCGCCCGGTCGCATTTGAAGGACGCACGACTCAGTGAGCGATGCCCCGCTCCTTCATGGCGACGGCCTAGGCGCTGTTCGCGGCGAGCGCGTCCTGTTTCGAGACGTTTCAGTGACCGCCCATCCAGGCGAACTGATCTTACTCCGAGGTGCGAACGGGTCGGGCAAAACCACCCTGCTCCGACAACTCGCGGGACTTTCAGAAACTCAAGCCGGCACCATTCAACGCGCTGGCCTGCACCATTGGATTGGCCATACGAATGGCCTCAAGGCGCATGAAACTCCGCATAGCCATTTGCGCCATTGGGCCAAAGTCTGGGGCAGTCCACGCGATGTTGATTCCATCCTGAACGAGATCGGTATGGTCCGCCCCGCCAATGTTCCGTGCCGCATGCTTTCGGCTGGACAGAAACGCCGCACGGCTTTGGCACGCCTCGCACTGGACGACCGCCCACTCTGGCTCTTGGACGAACCGTTCAACGCGCTCGACACAGACGGCCAAGCCCTCTTGGCGGATCGGATTGAAACACATCGCGCCTCAGGCGGCGCCGTGATTGCGGCTCTGCATGGAGCGTCGCCAATTGATGCGGAGAGAGAGGTGGTGTTGTGACAGCCTCCCCGCTCCTCTCCGCATTTCGGTCTTCACTGTCTGAGGCCTGGGCCTCTGGCGCGGGCTTGCTCCTACCGCTTGGCTTTTTTGCGGGCACCGCCACCATGGTGCCGTTCACGCTTGGCTCCGAAGCGGAATTGCTGAGCCGGGTGGGACCGGGCATCCTCTGGCTGGCCCTCGCGCTGTCCTCGATGGTGACTTTGGAACGCGTGTTTCAAGCCGATTTGCAAGACGGGGCGCTTGATCTGTGGCTACAAGATGCCGGGTCCATCTCGCTGATTGCGGCGATCAAGACGCTGACGCATTGGCTCGTGTCCGGCTTTCCGCTGGTCCTGCTTACGCCTCTGATCGGCTTTATGCTCGGCGTTCCAAGCGAGAAAATGATCCCGGCCATGCTTGGTTATGCGATGGGGGGCCTGGTTTTCTTTCTTTGGGGCGGCGTCGCTGCAGCGCTGTCGGCGAGCGTCTCGCGGGCGGGCCTGTTAATCGCACTGATTGCGCTGCCGCTCTATGTCCCGGCTTTGATCTTTGGCGTGCAGATGGTTGAGGCTGGGATTGATAGTCCAAGCTTCTTATTCCTGTCGGCCTGTACGCTGTTTGCGCTTGGTGTCGCACCCGCTGCGATGGGCGCCGCTTTGCGGTTGGCGGCGGAGTAGAGGAAGGGTATCTGTCCAGAATGCTATCTTATCTCGCCAACCCATTGCGCTTCATGCGTTTCTCGCGCCTCGCCGTGCCCATCTGTTTCGCGCTTGGCCTCGTGATGGTGGGGTGGAGCCTCTACAATGGCTTACTGGTCGTCCCGCCGGATGAGCGCCAAGGCGGCGATCTGATGCGCGCCATGTTTACACATGTGCCGTCGGCTTGGCTCTGTATGGGGCTGTATGCGGCGCTCGCCGGCGCAAGCTTCGTTTGGTACATTTGGCGTCACGAGCTTGCAGATGTTGCTGCGCGCGCGATTGCCCCGATTGGCGCAGGCTATACCGCGCTCTGCTTCATCACAGGATCGATCTGGGGCCAAAAAGGCTGGGGCGCGGGCTGGCATAACCTTATCCTGGGCGACAGCCGATTGATGTCTGTCCTCGTCCTATTCTTCCTGTTCCTGGGCTATATGGCCCTGCGCGCGGCGCTTGAAACGCGCCAAAAAGCGGCCCGCGCCGCCGCGATCTTGGCCATGGTGGGCATGGTGAACGTGCCGATCATTAAAGTCTCTGTCGATATGTGGCAGACATCGACCATCCACCAGCCGTCCAGCGTGATCAGTATTGGCAGCCCAACGCCGCGCGAAGAAGGCAGCGGCATGAATCCGGTCTATTTGCAGCAACTGCTCTGGGGCTTTGGCGGCCATACTCTGCTCGCCGCAGCGATGATCATGATGTTGATGCGCTCTGAGGTTTACACTCAGCAAGGCGACCGATTGCTCGCCCGAAAACTCGAGGGAGCCTAGGCATGCCGGATTATGCAGATGACGCGATCTATGTCTGGTCGATCACAATTCTTGGGATCGTCCTGCCCATCTTGATGATTGGATTCAGTCTCTTGCGCGTGCACCTCTCAAAGGCGCGACTTGAGCGGTTGCAGCAGGAAGAAGATCAGGCCTGAAGCCTATTTCTTCTTCTTTTTCTTTTTCTTCTTTTTCTTCTTCGACTTACGAGGCTCTTCTTCCTCTTCCTCATAGTCACCAGAGATGATGGCGAGGGAGAGCAGCAAGCTTTCACGCCGCGATTTGCGCAGCTCCTCGGTCAGAATTTCGTCGGCTTGCATGACTTCCGGCGCGGCGCCTTGAAAAGCCGCCCTACCAGCATCCGTCAGCGAAACTGCTTTTGCGCGGGCGTCTTCTTTCGACTTCACACGCTTGACCAGGCCTGTCTTCTCCATCCGCGACACCATGTCGGCCAGGGTGGAACGATCAATCCCCGTCACATCAACAAGGCTCGATTGGCTTTGGCCATCTTCATCATTTAGCGCCGCTAGCACAGCGAACTGTCGAATGGTCAGGCCTTTATCGGCCAATCCGTTTGCGGATTCATTCACCGCAGCCTGCTGAGCACGGTGCAATAAGTGCGTCACGGATCGCGACAGCGTAAATTCCGTATTGGTCTCTTGCTTGCTCATCACCGCCGCCTTAGTTCCTGATTCAGCCCTGAATAGATCTACAAAGCAAAAATACCGTGTGCAGATCAATTGAATTCTCCCATAAAGCGAGAGGCTGACAGAAAAATGACAGTCAAACCGAGCCCCGAATTTGCCCTTGAGATCCCGCAGGGCGACGATAAAGAGCGGAGCGTCTGCCAGCGCTGCGAGTTTATCGACTACCAAAATCCAAAAATTGTCGCTGGGTCTGTCGTGCTTAAAGACGGTAAGATCCTGCTCTGCAAGCGCGCGATTGAACCGCGAAAAGGGTATTGGACTCTCCCCGCAGGCTTCATGGAACTAGGTGAAAGTGTCGAAGAAGCGGCGCAGCGCGAGGCGCAGGAAGAGGCCCTCGCAGACATTGAGATCGATCGGCTACTCGCAGTGTATTCCGTCCCACGGATCGGCCAGGTCCAAGTCATGTTCCGGGCCCGTCTTAAAGGCGACTATGGCGTCGGACCCGAAAGCCAGGAGGTGAAACTCGTCGATTGGAAGGATATTCCGTGGTCAGAACTCGCTTTCCCGACCGTGGTTTGGGCGCTCACTCATTATGCCGAGACGCGCGATCAGGATGTGTTTGCACCGTTTGCGAACCCACCTGGGACAGACGCACTGACCCGCTAGGCTTCGACCGGCTCGCGCAAGTGTTTCAACGTGTACGGAACGTTCGCGGCGCCAAAAATGAAGGTAATCACCATATTGCCGAGCTTCCAATTGGCCCAAACGTCCTCAGCGTCGCGAGAGCCAAAAGTCAGACCTAAGACATCATAACTACCAGCTGGTGCGATGGTCGCGCCCAAAACTTTCAGTGGCTCTGCGAAGCCCGGCGCGTAATAGCGCCATAAAAACTCGTTCCAGACCGCCATAGCAACAAAGAAAAGCGCCCAACGGATCGCCAGCGTACGCCAGGCAAAGTCCGGCAAGTCGAACACTTTGTCGAACATCACTTTCCAGATATTGTGCCCCATGGCGAGGCTGCCAAAGATCACGCCAGCCAAGAACAATTGCTGGATGGTCGGCTTAATGAACAGGAACGACTTTTCCTGCAGCACGATGCCCAGCAATCCGAAGCCACCGACAATTGTCGCTGTGAACACCAGGAACAGCGGCACATCCTGGCCTTTGCGGAGATAGTTTGAGACCGCCCACAGTGTGGCAACGATCAACACACCTGTCGCCCAATAGAGCGCAGTGTCGGGGCTCGCCCATGTGTCGTTGATGCTGATATTGCGCATCACGTTATAGACAGCGATGAAGCCAATGACCGGGACGAGGTCCGCCCAAATTTGATTGGCCTTATCGGCAGCGGTGCCGAGATCGTTTTTCTGTTCGCTCATAGAGAGGTTTACGCAGATGCGTGTCCTTTGGATGTGAGTCTTCCGCTCACAAACCCGCGTGCGCCGCCAGCGTCAAGCGCAAAGGCCACTAGGCCATAAGTTAGCCCTCCCGCTACGGCTTTGAGAAACAGTTCTGGCCAACTGCCCCAGGATGGAAGGCTCCAAATCACGGGGCACATAGCAAGGGCCGCAATCGCAATTTTAGCGAGATCAAGAAACGGCAGCGGCAATGGCACAAGACGGCGCCCCACCAAAGCGAGGACGCCGAGGCCGAGGCCATAACTAAGCAATGTCGCCAGAACCGCGCCAAACAGGCCAAACTGAGGAATCAGGATCAGATTCAGCACGATATTCGCTCCTGCAGGAATGAGCATGAGCAAAGCTAACTCTCCGGTCCGGTGAGCGAGGTTAAACACTTCAGAAAAATAGTGAATGATCAGTCCGTTCAGCAGGCCAGCAAAAGCAATCCATGGAATAATCTCTCGTGCGCCATCGCGGACTGCCTCCCCAATTAGGGCTTCAGAGAGCGGGCCCGCGACCAGCGCCAGGCCAGTCGCTGCGGGCACACCAATGAGGAGCAGCGTCCTGATTAAGCCGCGCGATTCCGCCGCTGCAGCTTCGGCGCCGCCGCGCTCATACGCTGCCATGACGAGCGGAGAGGCCGCCATCGCAGCCCACGCACAAATCAGAAGAACACTTTTATCGGCCACGCCGTAGCCTGCCGCATACTCACCCACGGCGGCTTCGCCGAGGAAGAGCGCGATCAGGAACCGGTCAGCGGCTGAGAGAATGAGATCGAGCACAAGTGCAGCGGCAATTGGCGCCCCGAACATGATATAAGAGCGGCGCCGTCCGGCATCGGTGTGACCGGACTTAGCTTGACCGAACAGCCAGCGGCTTTCTGTCACCAACCAGATCGATCCGGCGAGCAACATTCCAATAAAGGGCGACGCCGCGCCGAATCCGGTTTGCCAAGCGATTACCGCGCCGAAGATAAACCCGCCCAAAGTCTTCGATGTCGCGATTAAGGCATAACGACTAACATTCTCGTTCGCACGGTGGCTCTCAAGCGCCATTTGCACCATCGAGTTAACCGGAATGAGCAGCGCAATCCACGGTAAGATTTTCAAATATTCCGGCAAACGTCCCAAGGCGAGCGCGAGGGCGCCGATCAGAAGGGCGGCAACAATCAGTGAGCGGAAGGTCAATGAAAGCGTGGTTCGGAAGTGATCGGGCAAACTTTTCTTGGCCTTGGCTTCACCCGCAAACCGGAAGGCCGCCGCCTCCGCAGAGGTCATGGACAGCATATGAACCATCGTCATGACAGAGAACATTAAAGCGTAGCGCCCGTAATCCTCAGGCCCGAGCAAACGCGTATAGACGTACACTCCGCCAAACGCGGCGATGCCGCTGGCAATGTTTACCGGCAGATAGCCAGCAAGATGGCGGAGGAGCTTCATGCCCTCCTCTTAGCATTGTCCGTGCCAAAACAGGGTTAAGGCGCGAACTCGAGCAGGATTAGGCCGAAGGCCAAGCCGCTTGCGGCGAGGATACGCCGAGGCCCAAACGCTTCTTTTAAGAACACCGCGCCAAAAATCGCGCCGAACACAACAGATGTTTCGCGGATTGCGGTAACATTTGCGGCCTCGGTCAAGGTAAACGCCCACAGCGCTGCGCCATACGACACTGTACCCAATAAGCCGCCAATTGTGCCATCGCGGATTTGCGGCGCGATATCAGACCAGACTTTGCCCCTTCGCGCCCAAAACATCACCGTGGTGATGCCAATCCAATCCAGCAGGAAGAGCCACACAACGAATGTGAACAAGGTCGAGGCCTCCGCCGCGATCCGCGTCCCATTTGCGTCGGCAACGGAATAGAAGGCGATCCCGAGTGCGGTCACCATGGCCCAGAATAAAGCGGCCTGTTTCAGCGGCGGATGCTTGGCGCCCTTTTCCTCGGGCATCGCGAACACGATCAGCGCGCCGGTCGCGATCATCAAGCCGATCCATCCGAGCCATCCTGGTGTCTCGTTCAGTGCCACTGTCGCGGTAATTGCGGTGAGCAGAGGCGCTAGACCGCGCATGACCGGGAAGACCAGCGACAGATCTCCGCGATGCAGCGCCCGGATCATTGCGAATTGATAGAACCAGTGAACCATCACTGAGATCGCAAGCGCCCCCCAAACCATTGGGGTTGGCAACGGCACGAACGGCGCAAATGGAATAACGCTGAGCGCCATTGCGATTGAAACGATCATGCGTGTCGACAGAACATCGCCGCCGCGTTTTACAAACAGGTTCGTGGCCGCGACGGTGACCGCGGACAACAAACACAATGCGATGGGAAAAGCGCTCGAACTCATCCCGTCGCCTCGCCTATCGGCGGCGGGGAAGTCAAGCTTTTACAAGGAAGGCTGGGGCGTTAAAGCGCCGCTTCGACTGCGGTGACTTCCGGAACATAGGCTTTGAGCATGTTCTCAATGCCCTGTTTCAACGTCATGGTCGAAGACGGGCAACCTGCGCAAGCGCCGCGCATCGCAAGGTGTACGATGCCGGACTCTTCATCGAAGCCGTGAAAGATGATATCGCCGCCATCCTGCGCCACAGCTGGGCGCACGCGGGTTTCAATCAGTTCAATAATCTCGCCCACAATCTCAGCAGCGTCGCCTTCATAATCCTCAGCAGATGCGCCTTCTTGCGCGTCTGGAACAGAGCCGCCCCCGGTCGCCATAACAGGAAAACCCGCTACGAAATGATCCATAATCGCTGCCAGCGCCATCGGGCGGACATGTTTCCAATCGGCATCTGCGTCTTTACTGAGTGAGATAAAGTCACTCCCGAGAAACACCCGGACAATGCCTTGCACATCAAACAGCGCTTGAGCGAGCGGGCTAGTGCCAGCCTCATCGACAGATGCAAAATCATATGGGCCCGTGGCCCCGGTCACGTCCTGGCCTGGCAGGAATTTCAAAGTGTCCGGATTTGGCGTGGGTTCGGTTTGAATAAACATGTCGCCGAGGCCTCTCTTGTGAACGCGGTCATGCCTCGTAAGTGAGTTTTCAGAGCGAAAAATTCAAGAGGGGAGACGCCGTCTCTTACTCAGCTGACGCCGCATCTGCGACCGCCATCGTTTCATCGGCTTGGGCCTGCAGCGCGTCGATAAAGGCGGTGGTCGAGGTGTTGATCTCACTCAAGTAGAACATCATCGCGGCGGGGTGGTCCGCCAAGACGCTGCCTGTGCCAGCCTGGCTCGATACCATGATGGGATTGAAGGTCGCTGCGCGGCGCCAGGCAAAGATCGCCCGGTCACGCGCTTCGGCTGCAGCACGCGTATAGACCAAATCTGGTTCTTGAATAAGCGATGACATAATCAGTTGAGACGCGACTTGAGCATAGGCCCGGGTCATGTAGATCGCCTCAATATCGGCGCGGGAGGCAGGCCAGGCTTCGGCGCGATCGACGCTGGAGCGCAGGCGCATTTGAGAGTCCGTCGACCATCTTTTGTAAAGTGCAAGCTCGTCCAAAAGAACGCCAAGGCCTTGAGGTTTTGCCGCCAGTCCGCGCGACAAGCGCCCTTCATAACTTTGCAGCGCTTCAGCTGCTGCGTTGAGGCGCGGAGTCGCCTCGGCTTCCTGGGACGGGACCAAAAGGCGGGCTGCGGCGAGCAGGTCTGTATCGGGCGCTCCGGGTTCGCGTGCGGCGTGCTCTGAGGCGAGCAACGTAAAGTCTGACAACGCGCCTGTAATGCCATCTTGCCAGGCTGGCAAAGCAGTGAGCCGCGCTTGAGGATGCCACCAGGAGCGATCACCGGCCCAGCCAGCAACTTGCAACTCGCGGCCAAGCAAGGTCATCGCTGTGCCGGTATCGTTGGAGTACCAAGGCGCTGCAGACGACAAAACAATCGCGCTTGAATCAACTTTATGGCTGAGCAGCGTCATCGCCGGATAGCCGCCGACCAAGAGGATGACCAATCCAAGTTTGAACATTCCGATGATGCGTTGCCAAAACCGAGACAGGGCTTCCATCGTTGGGCTGGGTTCGGCGTCGTCGAGATAGGCTTCGGACATGTCCGCGCCAATCAGCGTAACCACTGGCTTCCCGTCATTTGTGTTTACATCGACATATTCAACGGGGAGCTTTTCAGCAGCAGGCATCTGATCTTTTACTCGGTAAGTGTGGCACTAAAATCACTAGGCGCAAAAAAGAGGCCGTTTACAAGTCATTAACGGTTTAAACTTTGGAAAGACTCCGTCCGTGCCCTGATATTATACAGGAATCTGTCGAGAAAATTACAGATTCAGTCTATTCGATCAGCTTACTCGGATCGACGATGATCGGTGCACTGGCGACTTCGACTGTATCATCTTCGACCAACAGACCGACGCCCTCTTCGCGGCGCTCATAGGCGGCAACCAGCGACATATAGGGCGGCACATGCACAATCCCCTCACCTTCAATCGGCGCCTTCATCTCGAAATGTAGATGAAATGTTGTCGGGGTTCCGCCAAAGTCATTCGACACAAAGCCAATCGTATCTCCCGCCTCAACAGTATCTAACGCAGAGACGCGCAGTCGCCGCATATTGAGGTGGAGATAAGAATAGATGTTCCCCGTCTCAGAGCCTTTCAGCTTCACTGAGTAAGTGCCGATATGCTGGATGATGCCATCCTCAACCGCAATCACTTCGTGTAGACCGCGATCTCTTGGCGCTTGCGCGCGGAGCGCATTGCAATCGGACGCGGTGCCGACGCGAATGTCCTGGCCCTGATGAACCTTATTGGTTGGGCAGAGCGGCGTGTTGCGATTGGACGAACGCTTCTCGCAGAAATTGTCTCGCCAAGGTGTCGCATAGTTTTCAGCATCGCATTGATCACCGCCGACCGCGCCGCCGAGGCGATACACCATGGATTGCGGGAAAGTTGGCGCCGTCTTGATCGGGAACAGCATGTTCGGCGCATAGACCGTGTCATCTCCGCGCCCGAACCCCGTTCCCGGAATCAGATTGCCAGGCGCGTAATACTCAAACTTCACCGGCGCTGGTGCCGGAGGAGGAGGTGGTGGTGGTGGCGGCGGGGGAGGAGGTGAAACCGGCGTTTCTGGCTCATCTGGCAGTTCGGTATCTGGCTCTGTTGGCGTGTCAGGCTCAGTGACCGGGTCTTCAACCGGAGGTGTTTCAGGCGGCGCGGTGTCCCCTTCATTCCAAGGATCGTTGACGGGCACCATTGGCGGCGCAGGACCTGGCGCACCATCCGGAATTGGCGGCGCTGGTTCTGGTGCTTCGCGGCCATCGCCAGGGATGCGGACCGCGTCGCAGGCCGCCAAGGCCAGTGCAGAGACTGCAATCAATCCAAGAGACTTCTTCATCACTGTGTTCCTGAAATCAGGAGCGCTTCGACTTCTGCGAGCGCATCTTCCTCACTTACGCACGATCCCCGCATCGCGGTGGCGGGATCATGACACATAAATTCAACCAGATAAGACGCCCCATAACGGCTAAAGGAAACCTGGGCGCCGGTCATTGTTTCTTCAAAGGAGAGGGCGGTGTCAGTCGCCGTGCCTTCCCCATCAGGCAGGACTACTAGTTTGTCTGTGCCATTGACCACCATGTCATAGATCTCGCCCTTTAAGACCGCGAAATAGCCATCCGCCAGCGGGCGAAACTGTAGGCCATCCTCGCCATCCGCAGACGCGATCCCGACAGGTGTGTCAGGGAGCAAAACCGGCACGGCAATCGAGCCGCCACTGGCAACTTGCGCCATGACATCGTCTTCGGTGTCGCGGGCGGCGAAATCGCGGCGGGCGGAATTCCAATCAATGGTCGCCGTTTTGATTTCAGCTGTCTTGCGCTCTGGCAGAATGGGATCCGCAGATGGCGTCGGCTCTGCTTCAACCGTTTCCACAGGCGGTGGAGTTTCAACCTCGACTGGCGTGACATCCATCACTTGGTCACACGCGCCCAGCGCCATCGCGGCCAGAACTGGAATGAAATAATAGCGCATAGCTTAGCCCTCTTCGCTCGTTGTCGCGATGCTATCGATTTCGGCATAGGCAAGATTATCGATGGTTTGCAGCGCCGCGATGACATCTCGGGCGCTTCGACCAGCAGGGTCATTTTTTGGAAGCCCAAGGATCAGCTCGCCCGAATAGCTCGCCCGAACGAGGAACAGACCGTCAAGCTGATCGTGCGCGGCTGCCCAAGCTAGATAGGCCGCCCGTGTTCCCGCCTCATCTCGGCGAAAGTTACGGTAAACAGGATCGAGCGCGGGTTCGTTTTTGAAGCGGACAATAAAAGTCGCGGCGGGCGCCCGAACAGGCGCTGACTCGGCCAGCACGATCGCATCAGCCGATGCGCTCTTTTGCGACCAGCCTGGCAAGAAACTCGCGCTGCCGCTTTGATCAGCAAACGCTACGCAGCCTGTCAGCGTCAGCATGCTTGCCAGCACCATCAGTCCGATATGTCCGCCATAGTGTGGCGCCTCTTGCTGCGTATTCATTGCGTCACCCCTCTCTCCAATCAAGCCTGCCCCTATCAATCCGGCAAGTCTATATCGGCCAGATTGAGCAGGCCAGCACCGCAAGGCAGGGCGCACATATCAGGATCGTCAACCGTGGGGATGGCTCCAGGGAACTGTGCGCACAGTCCGGTGCATTGGTTTTCTGGGATGGCACTCACGCCTGACATCAGGGTCGACACAAGATCGGTCGAGTTCAGCTCGGGGCGCTTCGACTTGATCAGAGCCAGTGCAGCCGCAACATGCGGGGTCGCCATGCTGGTGCCCTGCTCATAAGCGTAATAGCAGGTTTCAACGGATGAGCCGGTGAGTGGATCTTCGCAGTTTTCAGCCGTCTTAGTCGAGAGCACACCATCTGGGTTCCCGTCGCCATCATCGTCGCGCGTGAGATCACCGCCAGGGGCCAAGACATCAACTGCGGCGCCATAGTTTGAGTACGGCGCCAAATGCCCCCGCGCGTCTCCGCCAGCTACCGTAACAACATTCTTGCAGCCGGCTGGCGCGAAGAATTCGGTTGGAACACCTTTATTACCCGCAGCAGCAACCACAACGACACCCCGCTCTGTCACAGAGTCGATCGCATCTTGCATGGAAGCGGGGCAGGTTTTGAACAGGCCGAGCGACAGATTGATAATGTCGGCAGGGTTATCGTTCCAAACTTCTTCGCCTAGCTCATCAAACTCAGGGATGGTGCCCGCGGCCCAGCGGATCGCATCATTGATATCAGAGAGCTTGCCACCACATTTTCCGAGCGCTCGAACTGGCACAATTTTCACATTCCAGGCGCCGCCCGCGACGCCGTCTGAATTATTCGTCGCGCCTGCGCCAACAATCCCAGCGACATGCGTGCCGTGATAAGTGTTGCTGAATACATTTCGCGCGGGACAGACATCGCCAGGGTCATTCGCGTCACTGTCGCGGCCATTGCCATCATTGGCGACATCCACATCGGAGACCATGTCCCAGCCCTGAACAACGTTTGCGGAGCCGACAATATCTGGATGATTCATTTGCAGTCCGGTGTCGACAATGGCGACCACAACCTCGGACGAGCCTTGGCTCTCCTGCTCTGTCCAGAAGTCAACAAAGCCCGCGCCGCCTTCAGCTTCATCTGAGCCAGTGCCTTGCGATTTATAGTGCCACTGCAATCCGAAGAGCGGATCATTTGGTGTGATCGTAACCGGCCCTTCGGCCTGTCCGGGATGCCGGATCATTTGATGCTCGTAGAACCAATCCTTTTCGACATATTCAAAGTCGCCCGACGCACGCAGATCTTGAATAACGCATTCCATGGCAACCAGCGGATTCGCGCCTTCGCCAGTCGCGGCGACTTCATCACACTCAACACCTTGTTCCAGCGCGATGCGGCCTTGCTGTAAAACCGCTCCGGTAAAGTTAGTCGGATTCAGGGCATCGGACCCAATCTCAATCACCATTTGTCCAGAGCGTGAACGCTGAATGCTCGCCGCGACTTGGAATTTGGTGGCGGTTTCAATCATCTGCTCCTCAGCAACCAACTGGCGCTGGAGTGCAGCATTGGGTAAAATCAGAGCACGCTCTGCGACTTTTGGATTGAGGCGCGGCAACTGCGCCATCCGCTCTTCGGGCGTAGGCGGCACGATGATAGCCAGACTCCGCGAGCGGGCCAAAGGCACATTGTTTGAATCTTCTTCGATCCCGCGCTCAACGCGTTTTTGATAGATCGTGTCATTCAATGGCGCCCTTGGCAGAGCCTTCTGGTTTGGCAGAACCACTTGTGGCCGCTGACGCTGAAGCTCTGGATCAACGACGGTTACCGATCGCTTTGAGGCGGGCAGTTCAATACGGCGAATGACATCCGGGTTAATGACCGCTTCTTCGAGTGTCTTTTGATCGGGGACGATGATTTTCGCTTCCGATTGCTCGTCGACGACCACGTCCATAGCCATTTCTGGCTCGGCCATGATCATCGCCATCTCTACAGATTCCGGAAGCTCGGCAGGCTTGGCAACGATCGATCCGATCACAAATCGCGGAGCGGCCTCATCCTCTGAAACCGCGACCGTGCGATCGAGAATGGTGCCCGCAAAGGCGCGCGCTTCGACAGATACAGACGCATATTTTTGCCGATCCGAATTGGTCACATTTTCGCCGCCGAGCTGCCCGAGGACAGCATCGCCAAGCTCTCCAATTCGGTTTAGCCGCTCTTCCTGGCGATCGCACGCCACGACGCCAATTAATGTAAGTGCGCTTGCTGCGAGTGCGGTCCGCTTAACCCATTTCGCCGTTCTAGCCATGGTCGTAAGTCCCTAATCTACCCAGTGCTGGAGGATTATCTTAACCATATGTCAATCTCGTGGCGAAGGAAATTATTCGCGCGCGCCGAGGGCACGGCCGACGATTAAGCCAGCATCTTCAATCGCTTTACGGGCTGCCGTGGACACCGCCGTCATGTTCATAAAGCCATGCACCATGCCCGGATGCTCTTTGATCGTTACAGGAACGCCGTGCGCGGCAAGCTTGGACGCGTAGGCTTTACCTTCGTCTTTTAAGGGGTCCCAGCCGCATAAAACCATGTGCGCGGGCGCGAGACCGGCAAAGTCTTCATCCGGCGCGAAAAGCGGCGACACGCGCTTATCCATCCGATCGGTTTCTTTTTCGACATAGCTATCACGAAAATAGTCGAACAAATTCGGAGAAATGAAAAAGCCGCCTTCTTGGAAGCTCATCCGCTTGGCGCGAATATCGACGAACTGCACAAGCGGATACAAAAGCAGCTGGAATGCTGGCATGAGCGCGCCCGTCCGTGCGGTTTCTTGGGCGATGAAGGCTGAGAGGTTGCCGCCTGCGCTATCGCCTGCCACAGCGATCCTGTCCGGATGAAAGCCGAGAATATTGTTCCGGTCCGTCGCCCATTCCCAGGCCGCTAGTGCGTCGCGATGGGCTGCCGGAAAACCATTTTCCGGTGCCAGGCGATAATCCACCGATAAGACCCGGCAGCGCGAGCTTGCCGCCAAGCGTCGGCAGAGAATGTCGTGCGTATCCAAATCGCCCAAGACAAAACCACCGCCATGAAAGAAAATGATAGCGGGCGCGGGCGCGATACCCGCCGCGAGGGGCACATAGAGCCGGGCTTTCAAAGGGCCATCGGCGCCGTCCACGACGAGATTGGAAAGCTCCGCCAGATCTGGAAGATCTCGTTCAACCGAGCGACTGGCGCGATAGAAACTCTGCCGCAAGCCATCCGTCGAGCCCTTCCAATCCATATTGGAAAAGTCGGGCATCTTTAGCTTATCCATGAAGGATTTGAGTGTGTCATCCATCGCCATGCGCCGACCTTAAGCGCGAAGACATGGTGATTTAAAGGCAGAAATTGCGCGGCGCTGATTTAGCCGATGAAAAAGTAATCGGTCACGCGGAACATCACATAAGGCGTGTTGCCGACCATGATCTCTGGCATCAGATCCGCCCAAATTCGAGCCCGAACATCGCTGGGAAGACGCGCTGAAACGGTTTCGACGGCGATGCCAAGCTCGCACACATCCATGCCGGCGATCACGTTCTTCATCTGGCGATATGAGGTTCCTTCCGCGTTCGCGAATGCCATAATTTGGGGCACCAAACCCCATTGCTCCATCGCAAGCGAACGCCCTTCTTGCTGTAACAGCGCTTCATCTCGTGCGCCCGGGCGCGCATGAGGGCTGGCGGCATCTTGTCCTTGTTTCATGGCGCCCAGAACCGTCACCATCCATTCCATTGCCCAATCATATTGCGGGCTTTGATATGGAAATTCCGACAGCAGAGAGGGAACAAGTTCATCCTCATTTTGCGTTAGAAAGGTCGCGATGGTTGAGCCTTCGCACCAGGCGCTTTGATGGCTGCTCAATTTACTAAGGCCCTCGGAAAACCCCGCAATAATAACTTGATAATTCTCGCTTCTGGCCGAGCGCAGATGTTCGGCTTGCGCTTCGAACTGACGGAAAAGCGCTCGAAGAACGAGTTGCGCGAGCGCGTCTTCGCTCGTGCCATCAGCGACGGCGAAAGCGGCGGCTTTATTGAGGTCATTGAAGGTCTCTGGCGCCACCGCGCGCAGTGCTTCCACCGCGCGGCGCGTCGGTGCGTCTTGCAACTGATCTAACAATGCCGAGGCTTGCGGTGAGTTTGACGCCTCTGGCTGAGTATCCGGCTCAGGACCGAACAAAAATACACCGACCAGACACAACGTCACAACTACGAGGCTGATCACGCCAAGCTTGAGGCCGGTTTGGGGGCGCGGCTCTGTCACGATCTGTCGCTACAGCTGCACCACATTTGGCGGCGGATCCGCGACAAACAGGCTGGCCACCAGATCAGCGCGGCAATCCTGCGTCATGCGCTGGTTCACATAGCCTTTATCGGTGATCTCACCTTTGTCGATGCTTGGCGGCTCGGTCAGGACGAGGAATCGTTTGATCCGCCGCGACGATCCCGGCTCTGCCGCGTTGAACGCCGCGACTTTGGCCGCAAGGTCTTTGTTGTAAGTCATGAAGGCCGCCATTTGGTCGCCGCCCGCAGATTTTACGTATTCCTCGAACGCGACTGGCGATGGCCAGAACATTGCGCCGATAAAGTTCTTATCTTGGCCGCAGATCACCGCATCAAAGACCAGCGGTGAGCAGGCCGCCACAAGATCCGGTCGCAACACGCCAACGCTGACCCATGTTCCAGAGGAAAGTTTGAAGTCTTCACCGACTCGGCCATCAAAGATGATGCCCTGATTGGGATCATTCTCATCAACAAACTTCGCCGCATCACCAAGGCAATAATAGCCCTCTTCATCGAACACTTCGGCATTCTTTTCAGGCAGATTGTGATAACCTGGCATCACGGTTTCGCCTTTTACGCGGACCTCCAGCTTGCCCATGGTCGGCACCAGCTTGAGGGTCAGGCCTGGCAGCGGCAGCCCGATCAAGCCCACGCGCTCAACTTCCCAATGCACGACCGTGATGCCTTGAGTTTCAGTCGCACCATACATGGTGATAATCGGAATGCGCCGACCGGTGGCTTTGATCGCAAGGTTTTGGATCCGGTCATAGAGGTCATCTGACAGGGTCGCGCCGCCATATCCGATTGAGCGCATATTCTCAAAAAAGGCCGCGAGAAGCGCGTCATCTTCTTCCATCGCTTCTGCCAGCATGGCGAGCGCGATCGGCGCAGTACCAAACGTCGATGGTTTGCAATCCAGAACATTTCGAATGGTCTCGCCAAACAAAGCTGGCGTCGGCTTGCCGCCATCGATCCAGAACGTGGCGCCATTCCAAAGCGCGCCATTGAAGTTCACGTTCGAGCCGGAAATGTGGTTCCAAGGCAGCCAGTCGAGCACGTTGTCTGGCTGATCAGGATCGTATTCCGGGTCTCGTGCATCATCGCGCAGGCCCTCAACGCCGCCAATCATAGAACACATAGCGCCTTGGGTCGTCGGTACCGGTTTCGGCATACCGGTCGAGCCTGACGTGAATAGGAACTTGCCGATCGTATCATCGGTCAACGCGTCGAGCGCCGCATCCACTGCCGGTGTCACCGCCGTGTCCAGCAGGCCGTGATAAGAGACCGCTCCATTGGCACCATCGGCCGTAATGATCGTACAGCCATGATCGCCGAGCGCGGCAATCGCCGGTTCAAACGGCTTGAGGTGCGCTGCAAAGATGACTTTCGGCTCAACCGCTCGGAAACAGTGTTTCAGCTTGGCAAAGTCCGTCGACATCAGAGAGTATGGGACTGAGATGGGGGCAGCTGGCGCACCGATCGTCATCGCGGCCACCATGACCAATGCGGTTTCTATCGAGTTGCCCGACAAGATCAGCACCGGCGCATCAGGACCCGCGCCTTGGTCTAGAAAGGCCTGCGCTAGTGCCCGCGTTCTCTTCAGGCCCTCGCCATAAGTGATCGCCTCCCATTGATCGGTTTCCGGATTGCGCTGTTTCAGCCAATCGCGGTCCGGATGCATTTCGGCGCGCATCGCAAGCGCGTGCGGGACGGATCGTGGTCGGTCACCGGGTTCATGGCGCTGCTTGAGGTAGACCGTACCATCGGGTTTTCGCACGCACTCAATGTCGGGCTGTTTCTGCGCAAGCGGGCGGAAAGGCGGCAGGCTAGCTGCGTCTGGCATGGTCATTTCCTCGGGTGATTGTGTGTTTTCTCTATCCTAGCGCGCTTACCGCCGCCGCCAAGCGAAATCGGGTGGCTTGACAAATCACACAGATAGAGTACTTTGTTTTTCAAAGTTATTGGAGTTTATTCGATGAACCAAACCTCATTGCATGACGATCTCGCTTATGTGCGCGACCTCGCTGAAGCTGGGCAACAGGCGCCGCTTCTGGGCGGGCGGTTTCTGACCTTCTGGGGCGCGCTGATTAGCGCTGCCTATTTCCTGCACTACGCAATTGCGGCAGATCTGTTTGGCTGGCCGGAGATTACTTATGGCTGGGTCTGGGGGGCGTTCATTGTGATCGGCCTGATTGGGCAAGCGATTTTGGGCTATTCGCTCCGTAACAAGCCCGGCAGCCATTCAGTCGGAAACCGGTCTGAAGCAACCGTCTGGATGGCGGGAGGGTTTGCTCTGTTTGCTTATTTCGGCACGCTTATTGTTAAGTCGCTGGTCGTTGGTGGCCCTATGCCAGGCTTTGAAAGCTCATTGCCCATCGTGTTTGCCGTCTATGGTGTTAGTCTAATCACGTCCGGCATTATGGGGCAGCAGAAGATACTGACCTATGCAGGCTACGGCGCCTTTGCGATGCTGGCGCTGGCCGTCTGGTATGAGGGCACCAACGTCTCTTGGGCTGTCGCTTCGCTTGCCGCCTTTCTAACAGTGTTGGTTCCGGGATTGATCCTGCTGCGCCAAGAACCGAAAAACGTGGTTTAAGGAAAGGTATGGACAGATGTCTGATCACACCAACCCCTTCGACCATGCCGAGATTGATGATGTGATTCACGGTCGCCTCAGGCTCGGCATCATGGCCTACCTCTCGACGGTTAGCCCGGCCATCTTTGGCGAGCTGAAAGAGAAAGTGGGCGCCACAGATGGCAATCTCTCAACCCATCTTAGAAAGCTCGAAGATGCTGGTTATGTCCGCCAAGAGAAGCGCTTTGTCGGACGGCGCCCCCAAACACGGGTCTTCTTGACCGAGGATGGACGCAATGCCTGGCTGGTCTGGATCGACCGGATGCAAGGCCTGATGCGCGCCGCCGAATAGCTGAACACAATCTGAAAATCTCCCTCCCAGCGCGTTCAGATTGCGTGTCCTAAAGGTCTCTTCAAGACTGAATAAAGGACCGCATGAAATGACACGTGCTCTTAAAGCTCTCGCTCTCGCCACCACGGTTTGCCTCGCCTCAGTGCTCCCGGCGGCGGCCAATAATTACGGACAACGCGGTGGAGGCGGCGATGAAGCCGTTATCTTTAAGCACCCAGAGTTCCGCGGTTCGGCGCTGGCCGTCGATCGCCCTGTCTACAATCTGCGCAATCTTGGCTTCAACGATACGGTATCGTCGATTGATGTTCGCGGTGCTTGGGAAGTGTGTGTCGATCCCGATTTTCGCGGCCGCTGCGTCGTGATTGATCGCCCGGAAGGTCACCTCAGCCGAATCCGCATGAATGACAATATCAGCTCGCTTCGCCCGCTAAACGGAAGCGCACGCCGGATCGGCGATCGCCGAGACAATCGTCGCGATGGCCGCGGCCATCGAGACCATCGCGGCCACGGCGACTATCACAGCCACAATCAAGGTATTAAAGGACGTCATACCGTCTTCTTCCCGCGTCCCCGCGATGCCTATGGCGACCGCATTCCGGTTGGCCGCGGCAATGCCAATCAGTTCTGTCGCGAAATGGGACTCGGAAAAGTCGTCTATGCCGATCGCGGACGCCGCAACCTGACCGATGTGCTCTGCTCGAAATAGGGGCCCTCTCCCCCTCGGCTGAGCCTGCTCAGGCCCGTAACCCTCCCGAACCCTCAAATGGGTCGTGCTCAGCCACCAGATGCCCCGGAGCGATTTCGATCAGCTTCGGGGCATATTGTTGTGCATCAGGGTCATCAATGACCTCTGACTTCAGGAATCGCAGCGGCGCCCGGCTATCAAGCGGGCTTGGCAAATCGCCCTGCAGTTTGACTCGGTCGCGGGCGCGTTCCATTTTTGGATCTGGGTTCGGCACCGCTGAGATCAGAGCCTGCGTATAAGGATGGCGCGCATCTTCATAGATCTCTTGGCGGCCAGCGAGTTCCACGACTTTACCCAAGTAAAGCACCATCACGCGGTGTGAAATCTCACGTACCACGGATAAGTCATGCGAGATGAAAATCATCGCCAATCCGAACTCTTTTTGAAGCTCGATCAGAAGATCCACGACCTGCGCTTGGACCGAGACATCAAGCGCTGAAACAGCCTCATCGCAAATTACCAGTTTGGGATCGAGGATCATTGCGCGGGCGATCCCAACGCGCTGGTTTTGTCCACCGGACAGCTCGTGGGGGTAGCGATTGATCAAAGCTGGGTCCAAGCCGACACGCGGCATAATTTCTCGTACCTTGGCTTCGCGTGCCGCTTTGTCGAGCCCAGGTGAATGCACCGTGAGCGGCTCGCCGATCGACATGCCAATCGTCATGCGCGGATCCAAACTCGCCATCGGGTCTTGGAAGACAATTTGAAGATCATCGCGCAGCGCATTCATCGTCTTGCGGTCAGCGCCTGAAATGTCGCGACCCATCCAGGCGATCGTGCCTGCAGTTTGCGGTACCAGTTTCAACACAGCGCGCGCGAGTGTTGATTTCCCGCACCCGCTCTCACCGACAACGCCAAGGGTTTCGCCCGGCTTCAGATTAAAGCTGACCCCATCAACCGCTTTCAACGGCTTTGTCTTCCCGAACAGGCCGCCGCCAATATTGATCGGGAAATGCACTTTCAGATCTTCGGCGCGAAGAATGGGCTCAATATCCGCGCTTGGCTCTGGTCCAAGCGTCGGCCGGCCCGGTCGGTTCGGTTGATCAATTCGCGGCACCGCGTCGAGCAGCATTTTTGTGTATTCGTGCTGCGGATTGTAGAAAATGTCGTCAATGCTGCCAGTCTCGACGATCTCGCCCCGGCGCATCACGACGACCCGGTCGCACATGCGCGCGACAACGCCCATATCATGCGTAATCAGCGCTATCCCTGTACCTGTGTCGCGCTTCAGGTCGTCCATCAAGTCGAGCACTTGCGCTTGCACAGTGACATCCAAAGCCGTGGTTGGTTCGTCGGCTAGGAGCAGTTTCGGGCCGCAAAGCATCGCAATAGCCACCATAACCCGTTGGCGCATGCCACCGGAGAGTTCGTGCGGGAATTGATCCATGCGGCGGCGAGCTTCGGGGATACGGACATGCTCCAGCCAGTCGACGCAGACTTTGTTCGCCTCTTCGCCTTTCAGCCCTTTGTGCAGCTTCAGAACTTCGCGCATCTGTGCACCCACCGTCATATGCGGTGTCAGGCTGGTCAGCGGGTTCTGGAAAATCATCGACATTCTGTCGCCGCGAATATCGCGCAGCGTCTTCGTGTCAGCGGTCAGCATTTCGGTGCCCTCAAACACCACAGAGCCCGTCGCGGTGCCATTGTCCGCAAGCAGTCCCATTGCGGCGAGCACGGTTTGGCTTTTTCCTGAGCCGGACTCGCCGACGATTCCGAGACATTCTCCGGCGGATACTTCGAGATTGATGCCTTTCACGGCATTCACCGCGCCATCCGGTGTGTCAAACTCAACTTTTAGGTCTCGAACCGTCAAAATAGGAGATGTCACGCGGGGCCTGCCTTTACTCTAAGTTTGACTGCAAAGGGCGGCATGGCCTGCCAATTGTCAAGAATTCAGATCAGCACGCTTGAATTTGAAACTACCTATCATTAGGTAGGGGCACATGGATACGCGAACCGCCCTTCTCGATAGCGCTGAGCGCGCCGCCCGGCAGCGCGGCTTCGACGCCTTTTCCTATGCGGATCTCGCCCATGACGTCGGGATCAGAAAAGCCAGCATTCATCACCATTTCCCGGTCAAAGCCGATCTCGCGTTCGGACTGATCGAACGCTACGCTGCGCGCTTCGCTGAAACACTCGTAACCATAGACGGCGAACACCAGACGGGCGGCGCAAAACTGCGCGCCTATCAACAGACCTATCGAAGCGCTTTGGCGGATGGCACGCAGCTTTGTCTCTGCGTTTCGATGAGCGCTGGGCGCGACAGCTTTGCCGAACCCGTGCTCGACAAGCTCAATCAATTCCATGAAGAGAGCGCCCTCTGGCTCACGCAAGTGTTCGAACAAGGCCGCGCCGATGGATCGATCCGCGATGTTCGGGATGCCGAAGCCGACGCTCACGCAACACTCGCCTTGATGGAAGGCGCGCAATTGGTGGCCCGCGCAGCCAAAGACATCACCCTTTTCGACAAAGCGACCACATCCGTCTTGGCGCGCCTAAACTCCGTCCGCCAAAACTAGGAGACCTTCATGAGACTAAATGCAGACTTTAATGAACGTGTCGTTTTACGCCCTGAGGACCGCGACTGGGTGGCCTCGCCTATGGCCGGAGTCGATCGGCAAATGCTCGACCGGGTTGGCGAAGAGGTGGCGCGCGCAACGTCCATCGTTCGCTATGCACCACAATCATATTTCAGCGAGCACACACATGGCGGCGGAGAAGAATTTTTCGTTCTGGAAGGTGTGTTCTCAGATGAGCACGGCGACTATCCGCCAGGCACCTATGTGCGCAATCCGATCGGATCAAAGCACACCCCGCATTCAGAGCATGGCTGTACGATTTTTGTGAAGCTGCACCAGTTTGACGAAGCCGATACCGAACAAAAGGTCATCGAAACGGCGGATGCTGAGTTTCTGCCAGGCCAGGTGCCGGGGCTGACGGTTCTTCCGTTGCACAGTCATGGCACAGAAAGTGCCGCGCTGGTGCGTTGGGCGCCGGGCACGAAATTCTTGCCGCATCAGCATTGGGGCGGCGAGGAAATTCTCGTCCTGGAAGGCACGTTCCAAGACGAACATGGAGATTATCCAGCAGGGTCTTGGCTGCGCAGTCCGCATGGGTCTAAACATACGCCGTGGTCAGACGAAGGATGTCTGATCTATGTCAAAACCGGACACTTGGCGGCGCTCACCGAGGCGGCTTAGCGCTTCGCAATACACTCAATTTCGACCCTCGCGCCGAGCGCTAAGCCATTCGCGCCCAAGGCGCTGCGCGCGGGGTAATTGCCGGTGAAATAGGTTTTGTAGATCTCGTTAAAGGCGGGCCATTCGGCGATGTCAGCGAGGAAAACCGTACACTTGACGACATTGCCCCAACTTAAATCATTCGCGGCGAGAGTGGCTTGGATATTATCCATGGTCTGGCGTGTTTCCGGTCCAATACCACCGGGCACCAAGCCTGCCTCAGGTGTCGTGCCGAGCTCGCCTGCGAGATAGATCCAGCCATCCGCCTCAACCGCGCTTGAGAACGGAAACCCAGCCTCTTTGTAAGCGTCTTTGACATAATGGCGGATCTCTGTCGGTACGGGGTCGTTAGCAGGCAAGGTTTCGCACGCCGCTAACGCGGCACAAATCGCTGGCAGGAAGACAAAGCGCATAGGGCAGGCTCCAATTCGAATGGCCCCAGAGGCTTAGCTGGTCTGCCCCTGCTCGGAAAGCGTTTTGCCAGTGCGGGCCGATTTTGGCTGCCAGCCCGGGCGGCCGAACAGATACATCCATGTCTCTCCAAGGCTGTTCGAATTTCTGAGGTCAGCAAACAGACCCGGCCATTCGGAGATCCAGACCGAAAGCGGATTCACGCTGTCATAGTCGCGTTTCAGACCATAAGTCGGTGTCTCGTCCTCGGCTTGATAGGTTCCGAACATACGATCCCAGATGATCAGGATGCCGCCATAATTCTTGTCGATATATTTGTCGTCGCAGCCATGATGGACACGGTGATTGGCTGGCGTGTTTAGCACGCCGTCGAGCGGCCCGAGTTTCCCGATCAGCTCCGTATGGATCCAGGTTTGATACGCCAGCACGACGATGATCCCGAAAAAGACCAATTCAGGCGGGAAGCCCAGAAGCACCAGTGGGAAATGCAATAGAGCCGACGCGAAGCCTTCAAACGGGCCAAAGCGAATTCCGACCACAATGTTCATCTCCCGCGAGGAGTGATGCACCGCATGCTGCGTCCAGAGGAGGCGCACCTGATGAGCAATTCGGTGCTCCCAATAATACGCAAAATCACAGGCTAAGACGGCGAGCGCCACAGACCAAAGCGTGATCGGCATCTGCCAAGTCACAAACGTATCGGCGACAATCACCATGCCGAGATATAGGAAGGACATCAAAAAGATTTCGACCAAAAGGCTCGGGATTTGGGTCGAGGCGCTGGCCACCATGTCGAGCAGTTCGCGCCCTTTCATGGCGCCTGAAAAGAAGCCCTTCAAAAGCTCTAGGCCCAAGATCGCTGCGCCGATCAGAAAGAAGGCATCATCGAAATTGGTTGCGTATTGTTCAATCAATTCTGGGGTCATTATTTTTGTCTCCCAAGACCGTAAATGAGCGTTCGCCAGGCCAATGATGCCGCCTGGTCTTGCGTGGTTTCACCGGCTTTGACGCTCTCCCAGCCGGCATACATCAGGTGATCGAAGGCTTGTACGATCCACTTCGTGGGGACGGCCGTATCGAACAGACCTTCGCCTTTCGCAGCATCGACCATTTCAGCCGTTTCGCGTTGATCCTTTTCAAAGGCGGCTTGCATCGCGGGATCATCGGAAAATCCTTCTAGGGCCAAGAAGCCGTGTCGGTCGCCCAGTGGGATCAACGCTTGCAGAGCTAAGCGCGCGACCTCGGAATAAGAGGTGGCATTCGCGCATGCGGCCTCAACAGCCTCTTCCATTTCCTTCGAGGCAATTTTCGAAAGCGCCCGCATCAAGTCATCGCGGCTGGCAAAGTGGCGGTGCAGCGTGGCGCGGCCCACTCCCGCGCGTTCCGCGACATCGGAAAGCGCCGCGCTAGGGTTTTTGCTGAAAACAGAGAATGCGGCTTCGATAATTGCATCCCTGGAAGAAAGGCGTAGTGATTTTGTCATGAGACAATTATGTCTCATTTGAACCAGTTATGTCAACGCTCTATTTCAGATAGCGCAAATGGCGGAGGCCCGCCGCTTCATAAATCGCATCCAACGCAGATTGCTGGCGCAAAATCATCTGGCCTTCTGTCGGCAGCGGCGCACCGGTTTGGAGCGCATCCCAAACTGCGGCGAGCTGATAGGTGTAAGTGCTGATCGGGCTGATCTCTGCTTCCCAACCGCGCGAACTGGTCAGCCGCCCTGGGATAAACGGATTGTGCGGTGCAAGCGGATTAATGAACGTGATGTCCCCTTGCGTGCCGATCAATTTCATCTCCGCTTTAAAGCCTGCACCCGCGCCCATATTCGTGGTCAGGTGCGCAACAACGCCAGAGGGAAAGGTCAGGTCAGCGCGCATGCTTTCATCGACTCCGGCCTTGGTCAGGGTCGCGGACGCGTCAATCTCTGCTGGCGCCTCACCTGTGACGGAAAGCGCCCAGTGCAGCGGGTAACAGCCAAGGTCCATCATCGCACCACCGCCCGTTTCGACGCGGTGCCGGATCTCGGTTCCATTGTCTTTGATCTCAACATCAAAGGCGGCGTGGACCTCTTTGAGCTCGCCAATCTCGTCTGAAACCAGCCAGGCCAAACAAGTCTCGAAAGCCGGGTGATAGCGATAGTGATAGGCCTCAATTAGGCGTTGGCCCGTCGCCTCTGACGCCGCCAGCATGGCCCGCGCTTCATCCGAGTTCATGGCAAAAGGCTTCTCGCAGAGGACCGGTTTCCCAGCCTCGAGCGCCTTAATCGTCCACTCCGCATGCAGATTGATCGGCAATGGATTGTAGACCAGATCAACATCGTCTGAGGCGATCACATCGTCATATCCGTTCAAAACCGCGCCTATCCCATGGGTACTGGCAAAGGTCTCTGCACGCGCACGATCGCGAGCCGCGACAGCGGTAATGCTACATTGCGGAATAACTCGTGTCGGATGGATAACAGCTTTATCCGTGATCCGCGCTGCGCCCAATAAGCCAATTCCAAGTCCCGCCATAGCGAACCTCCTGTGTCATGCTGCCGCTAGGGGAGAGATTGCTCTCACCCTCGCTCTAGGCTTTCTAGGCAGCGTATAAAAAAATACCACACTGGAGACACCGCCATGCCCGTCATGAACTTTTTGACCACCTGCATTTTTGATCATGGCGCAATTGCCAAGCTCGGAAAGACCCTGACAGGATTTGGCGTCAGCCGTCCAATGGTGATCACAGACCCAGGCATCAAAGCCGTTGGCCTGCTCGACACGGTGCTCGAAAATCTTGGCATGGAACCCGCGGCGGTTTTCGCCGACACCGTCGCCAACCCAACCGAGGATCAAGCAATCGCAGTGGCGGAGCAGTATAACGCCGCCAATGCCGACGGACTGGTCGCCTTAGGCGGCGGATCTGCGATGGACCTGACCAAAGCCGTCGGTCTGCTCGCCAGCCAAGGCGGCCCGCTTGAGAAATACGCAGCGATCACGGGCGGTGCGAAACATATTGGCAAGCTTCCGCCTTTGATTGCGGTGCCCACCACTGCAGGTACGGGGTCAGAAGTTTCGGTCGGTATGATCACGACGATGAACAATGGTCGCAAGGAAACCTTCGCGTCTCCGCACCTGATCCCCTCCACAGCAATTTGCGACCCGGACCTAACGCTAGGCCTGCCCGCCTTCTTAACTGCCGCGACTGGCATGGACGCCGTCACCCATTGCATTGAAGCGGTTCTCACCCCAGCGGTGAACCCGCCTGCAGAAGGAGTTGGCTATGACGGTCTCAACCGCGCGATAAAGAATAATGCCCTACAGCGTGCCGTCGCAGATGGCGCTGATAAGGATGCCCGCTGGAACATGATGATGGCGAGCTATGAAGGCGCGCTCGCTTTCACCAAAGGCCTCGGCTCTGTGCACGCGCTCAGCCATGCGGCGGGACGCCTAAAAGAAAAGAAGCTCCACCACGGCACGCTGAATGCGATTTTCCTGCCGCACCTGCTGCGGTTCAATGAAGGCGCTGCAACGGAAAAGTATGAGCGCTTGAAGTTTGCAATGGGCCTCTCTCAGAACGCTGATCTCGGCGACGAAATTGCGAAGCTCAACGAAGCGATCGGTATCCCGAATACGCTCAGCGCGATTGGCGTTGAGTCGTCAGACGGACCCGGCATCGTTGAGTTCGCGCTCAACGATCTCGCCCACCGCGGCAATGCTCGCCCGGCCGAACAAGGCGACTATGAGCGGATTTTTGAACAAGCGCTGTAAGCGTCGCCAAACGAAATTTTAGGAGGAAACAGCATGGCCATCGACTTCACGATCCCGGATGACGCCAAAGAGGTTCGCACGCGCGTCCGTCAATGGGTTCAAGACGAATGTATCCCCGCCGAAAAACGTCTCGTCGATGGCGAAGCCCTCGATTCAGTGCTCGGTGATCTGCGCAAAAAGGCGCGCGGCCAAGGTCTGTGGCTCCCCTTCATTCCGACCGAACATGGCGGCATGGGGCTGGGGCCCTTAGCCAACGCCCTGGTCCAGATGGAGCTAGGCCAAAGCCATCTCGGTGCTTTGTCGATGAATAGCCAAGGCCCGGATGATGCGACCATGTTGACCCTGCTCGCGCACGGGACCGACTTTCAAAAAGAGAAATATTTGAAACCGCTCCTGAACGGCGAGAAGCGCATTTGCTACTCGATGACAGAGAAAGCCGCAGGCGCCGACGCGACGGGCATGCAAACCCGAGCTGAAAAAGATGGCAAAGGCAACTACGTCCTGAACGGGGAGAAATGGTACTCGTCGTCCGCGAATGTCGCCGATATTGCCGTGATTATGGCAAAAACCAATCCTGAGGCGCCGCGCCATCAGCAATTCTCGACCTTTATTGTCGAGCTGCCAAACCCTGGATATCGGATCATCCGCAACATCCCGACCATGGCTATCCATAAAGATTATCAGGAAGCGATGGGCGCCGCGCATTGTGAGATCGCGATTGAAGATCTGGTCGTGCCGGAAGAAAACTTGCTAGGCGGCGAGGGCCAAGGCTTTGCCATGGGGCAGCACCGCCTCGGCTATGGCCGCCTGCGCCACGGCATGCACAATGTTGCCATGGCCCAGCGCGCTCTGGACCTCGCGACGGCGCATGTCACCGAACGCTCAACCTTCGGCAAAGGCCTCGAGGAGCGCCAAGGCGTTCAGTTCATGTTGGCTGAATGTGCTAGCCAGCTCTACATCGCGCGTCTGATGCTAATGCACATCGCCTACAAGGCCGAGAACGGGCTGGACATTCGCCAAGAAAATGGCATCGCGAAAGTCTTCCTCGCCAATATGGTTCACAAAGTCGTCGATACCGCGATCCAATTGCACGGCGCGCTCGGCTATTCCACCGACACACCGCTGGCGGCTTGGTACACGCATATCCGCTCACAACGCCTGGTCGACGGGCCTGACGAAGTGCACAAATGGATTACCGGGAAAAATGTGATCCGTGCGTTCAAGAAAGACGGCACCACGGCAGGCGCAGCAGGCGGCGACCTGCTTTAGCAGACCGCCGCGCTGAAACTTGAACTAGCTCGCGTCTGGCTGCAGCTTGTCCATAGTTTTGGTTTCGAAATCGCTGGCATCATGGCGCTCTGGGAGCTGGCGATGCGGCTCGCCCCAGACACGGTTGACCATTTGACCGCGCTGCACAGCAGGGCGTTCCATCAGCGTATCAGTCCAGCGAATAACGTTCTTGTATTCGTGGACGGATAGGAACTCGGCCGCCTCGTAAAGGATGCCTTTGGCCATCGATCCATACCATGGCATTATTGCCATATCGGCGATCGAATACTCGGTGCCCGCCATGTACTCATTGTCGGCGAGGTGACGGTCCAGAACGTCCATCTGGCGTTTCACCTCCATGGCGAACCGGTTGATTGGATACTCCATCTTGAATGGGGCATAGGCGTAGAAGTGACCAAAACCACCGCCCAGATATGGCGCAGACCCCATTTGCCAGAACAGCCAGTTCATCGCTTCGGTGCGGCCTTTATGATCCTCAGGCAGGAAGGCCCCAAACTTGTTCGCGAGATAGACCAGGATCGATCCGCTCTCGAACACGCGCGTCACTGGATCGGTTGAGTGATCGGCCATGACCGGGATCTTGGAGTTTGGATTGAGGTCGACATAGCCTGAGCCGAACTGATTGCCGTCCTGGATATTGATCAGCCAAGCATCATACTCGGCGCCGGAATGGCCCGCAGCGAGCAATTCTTCCAACATGATCGTAACTTTTACGCCGTTCGGAGTTGCTAGCGAATAAAGCTGGATCGGGTGTTTCCCGACCTGCAGCTCTTTATCATGTGTTGGGCCCGCGATGGGGCGATTGATGTTGGCGAAGCGTCCGCCGCTTTCCTGGTCCCAGGTCCATACCTTTGGGGGGGTGTATTCATTATCAGCCACGCGGCGCTCTCCTTCTTGGTCCTGCGCAATAGTTGTTACGCTTACATAGTCGCATCCCCTCGCGAAAGCCTAGGCTTAGATTTGGAATAGGGTCTATGCGAACCCTGCGTGAGCCCTGTTTAGTGCGCCGAAACATAAACGAGGAAGCGGACATGAGCGACTTGGTAACTCGGCAGGATGAGGATGGCATTTGTTGGTTGACGCTGAACCGGCCGGACAAGCTTAACTCGCTAACGGTCGGCATGTTTCGTGAGCTCCGCCAGTATGTGATCGACCTTAAAAAAGACGACTCGGTCGGCTGCGTGATCCTGCGCGGCGCCGGTAAATGCTTCTCGGCGGGTCATGATCTCGGTGACATTGCCGAGGGTGAGAAAGTGCCTTCTCCGGGTTGGCATTCTGAAACGCTGCGCATGATGGAAAAACTGCCCAAGCCCGTCATCGCGGCGGTTCACGGACATTGCTATACGGGCGCGCTCGAAGTCGCGCTGACAGCAGATTTCATCCTCGCCGCAGAGTCGGCAAAGTTCGCGGACACACATGCAAAATGGGCACTGACTCCGATTTGGGGCATGAGCCAACGCCTGCCGCGCCGGGTCGGGATCGCGACAGCAAAACGCTTGATGTTTACGGCAGAAACGGTCCGCGCGGACGCAGCGCTTTCGATGGGTCTGTGTGAGGTGGTCTATCCCGATGAGACCTTTGAGGATGAACTGCGGGGCTTTGCCAAGCAAATCCTCGCCAACTCCCCTTTCTCGCATGCCGCCAATAAGCGCCTCCTCGAAGCCACTGACAATGACGCGCTCGATGCGGGCCTGCAGTGGGAAATCATGGAGAATGAAGGCGTCGGCCCGGATATGCAGGCCAGGATCGCCGCCTTTATGAAGAAATAGCACTCATGGCACGGCCTTTGCTCTCCCTTTGAGCAAACAGATTTGGACCCGTGCCGTGATGAAACGCCTGTTTACAAGCTTATTCTTGCTCCTCCTGCCGTTTTCGGCGCAGGCAAGCACTGAGCTTGCGCGCCAATGGGGGGCTGAAGCGAACCGTCTCTCGGGCGCGACGTCAGAGATGATGCTGGCCGTCGACTTGGGCGAAACCCTCGCCGTCACAGACGAATTCGCGATGGACCTGTACCGCTTTGGCCGCACGTCAGCCGATCTCGCCGTCTGGATAGACGACACCAAGGGACCGAATGATCTTGGCTGTATCTTCCGCGGCATGGCGGACGAAGCCGAAACACAGCTAAGCTCGCTTGAGACGCGTCCAGAACGCGAGACGTTGCGCCGTCTGTCGTCACTGTTTGCAGATGCGGAGATGATCGCGATCGCTGCGCAGCGCCATGCGCCGACGCCCGGCCTGCTGGCTCACACCAAAACAGCCTCTTGCGCGGCCGATTCCAAAGCCGTGCTTGAAGGGTTGCGCTAGCGCGTTACCAAACCATCGCTTCGCGGAGCTCTGCGCGCAGATTGGCTGGAAGCTCGATTGTACCCGACCCTGCCTTTAGATCTTTTGGCGCGTCTTCTGGTTTCAGATAACGCCAACCCTGAAAGGCGCGCTTTGGGGTCGGCTCGACAGCAATCAATTCTGGATCAAATACAAGCTCGCAGGCCTTACGCCCGCCGCGATCCGCGATCTCCTGAACATCGAGAATACGTTGACGCACTAAGATAATGCCTTTGGTCACCCAATAGATGGAACCCCCTTCCGATAACTCACCTGCACGCTTCGGCACCATGCGCGTATGGTGATAGGGAAGCGGCGATGATTGCATCAGGCGCTGCTGCCAACGCTCAATATCGCTCGCATCATCGGCCCCAACGCAGAGTTTCACCATGTGAATCATAAAACAGAACGTAAACCAGGATTAATGTCTGTGAAGGTGGAAATTCTGTCACGCCAAGCCATACTCGCCAATACGGGATTCGAAGAAAAGGGAAATCATCATGTGGAAATTAGCGGGACTCGGCGTGAGCGCAGCCTTAATCGGGCTAAGCGCTCAAGCGCAGAATGGACATGATGTGTACGGCACGTTCCTGACTCAGGCCAAAACATCGACCGTAACCATCGAGGATTGCGGCAATGGCAGCCCGTGTGGACGCGTCTCCTGGATCGACCCTGAAGCAATGGAGCCTGGCATGACACCGGAAACCGCGTTGACACAAGCTGGTGAGCCGGTCCTTGGCCTGTTGATGCTGCAAGGCTTTGAAAAGCGCCGCAAAGACTGGCGCGGCGGGACGATTTACGATCCTGAGAATGACAAAACCTATGCCTCTCGCCTAAAACGCCTCGATGATGGCCGGCTTCAGGTCAAAGGCTGCGTCGGACCCATCTGCCAGACCCAAGTCTGGGAGGTCGCCCCCGAAGCGATCCAAGCCTCGGCGCCGGCAACGAATTAAAGCCCTGTGACCCCTTAGCGCTTGCGCATTCGGTGCGGCGTGCTACCTCGCGGCTTTGCCAGCAAGGAGACGCCACAATGGGTACAGACGCGACACCTCGGGTTGAGACAGATACAATGGGACCTGTTGAGGTTCCTGGCGACAAGTATTGGGGTGCGCAAGCTCAGCGTTCGCTTGGCAATTTTAAAATTGGCTGGGAAAAACAGCCGCTCCCATTGGTACGCGCGCTTGGCATCGTGAAACGGGCGGCCGCCGAAACAAATATGGCGCTCGGCAAGCTGGATGCGGATCTCGGCGACGCAATCATCAAAGCCGCTAACGAAGTCATCGAGGGCAAACTCGACACGCATTTCCCCCTGGTCGTTTGGCAGACCGGCTCAGGCACGCAGTCCAATATGAACGCCAATGAAGTGATCGCCAATCGAGCGATTGAAATCTTGGGCGGCGAGATCGGCTCGAAGAGCCCGGTCCACCCGAACGATCATTGTAATATGAGCCAAAGCTCAAACGACACATTCCCAACTGCGATGCATATCGCGAGCGCTGAGGAGATCACCCATCGCCTGCTCCCGGCCTTGCAGCAGCTTCACAATGCGCTGAACGACAAGGCGCAAGCGTGGGCAGACATTATCAAAATCGGCCGCACGCACACGCAAGATGCGACGCCGGTGACGCTTGGCCAAGAATTCTCAGGCTACACAAAAATGGTTGAGATGGGGATCAAGCGGATCGAACAGACCCTGCCCGCTTTGCTGGAGCTTGCACAAGGCGGCACAGCAGTCGGCACAGGCCTCTCAACGCCGATTGGGTTTGCCGAAGGCGTTGCTGAAAAAATCGCGCAGATTACCGGCTTGAACTTCGTCACTGCGCCCAACAAGTTCGAAGCCCTGTCTGCCCATGACGCGATGGTCTTTGCGCATGGCGCGATCACCACGGCGGCCATGTCCTGCTTTAAGATTGCCAATGATATCCGCTTTCTCGGCTCTGGACCGCGCTCAGGCCTAGGTGAGCTGGCCTTGCCAGAAAATGAGCCTGGTTCATCAATCATGCCGGGTAAAGTGAACCCAACTCAGTGCGAAGCGATGACCCAAGTCTGCGCGCACATTCATGGCAACAACGCCGCGATCAGTTTCGCCGGCAGCCAAGGCCATTTCGAGCTCAACGTCTTCAATCCGATGATGAGCTACAATTTACTGCAATCGATCCGCTTGCTCGCGGATGCTGCAGTTTCATTTACCGAAAATTGTGTGGTCGGCATTGAACCGCGCCTCGACAACATCCAGCGCGGGCTCGAAAACTCGCTGATGCTTGTGACGCCGTTGAAAGAAAAATACGGCTATGACCGCGCTGCTAAAATCGCCAAAACGGCCCACAAAAACGGTACGACGCTGCGCGAAGAAGCAATTGCTGACGGCATCCTAGCCGAAGACTTTGATGCGATTGTGCGCCCCGAAAAAATGATCGGGCCGAGCTAACTATCGAATCGCTCTCATGCCCTGTAGTGTCAGGTCTGATCAAAGTTAAAAGGTTTTCGCTATGAACACAGCCCCCGTCGGCTCAAAAGCCAACCCGTCCGAATTTGATGTCATGCCGCGCTTGGCTGACGATGAACCCTATTTCGTTATTCGTGCGAACGATCCGCTATCGAGCGCACTCGTTGAGCTGCATGCCTATATCGGTGCGGGCCAAGCTGGCGCTGCTCACAACATGCTCGCCGATATTATGGCGCTGACTTCTGCGAAGGCCCCGCGCCCGGCCTCCAGCCCAAAATACCGTGAGACCTTCGCAATCTCGCTCGCCATGGAGCAATGGCGGAACACACATCGCGGAGACTAGGCTTGGTCGAACCGGTCAATCTGAACAAATTCCGCAAAGCCAAAGCGCGCGCTGAAAAAGATCAGCGCGCGCAGGAGAACCGGATCAAGCACGGACGGACCAAAGCCGAAAAAGCGCGCGATAAGCTGCAGGCCAAAAAGCAACAAGACGCCGTCGATCAGAGCAAGCGTGACGACTGAGTAAAGTTTGGCGTAATCCTTGAGTGTTCGTCTCGGGTAAGGCAAAGCCTTCCCAGGCTGGGACAATTCAAAGGGACTTCTCAAGGTGATCAAGAAAATTCTTGTTATCGGGGGCGCTGGCTATATCGGCGCGAATGCTTGCAAAGCGATCAAGATGAGCGGTCGCGAACCGGTTGTGTTCGACAATTTCTCAAGCGGTCATCGACACGCCGTAAAATGGGGTGAGTTGATCGAAGGTGACATTCGCAATGAAAGCGAAATTCGCGCCGCGCTTGAGAAAACCCGGCCCGACGCGGTCATGCATTTTGCCGCCAATATTGAAGTAGGTGAAGGTGAGAAGGCGCCTGGCGCGTTCTACGAAAACAACGTCGCTGGAACCCTAAACGTAGTCCGCGCCATGCTCGATCTTGGCCTGCAAAACTTCATTTTCTCGTCGACCTGCGCGATTTATGGCGATCCCGAAAAGCTTCCACTGGTTGAGGATATGCCAAAACGCCCAGTCAGCGTTTATGGCCGATCCAAGCTGATGGTGGAGACCATTCTGGAAGACATGTCCCGCGCCGAGGGCCTTCGCTATGCAGCGCTTCGCTATTTCAACGCCGCAGGCGCCGATCTCGACGGTGAAGTTGGCGAAGAGCATGACCCAGAGACCCACCTGATCCCAAATGCGATCAAAGCGGCGGCCGGCCTCGGACAAGGCATGAAACTGTTCGGGGATGATTATCCCACCCCGGATGGCACCTGTATCCGGGACTATATCCATATTGCGGATTTGGTTTCGGCTCACATTCTGGCCGCCGAGCATATCAACACGTCCGGCGAAAGCCTGCAGCTGAATCTCGGTACGGGGAACGGCTTTACCGTCAAACAGGTGCTCGATGCAGTCGAGCGTGCTGTTGGCAAACCTGTGCCCGTGGAGATCGGCCCTCGGCGCGCTGGCGACGCGATCGCGCTCTATGCTGATACATCGAAATCAAAAGAAGTCTTGGGCTGGGTGCCGGAATATTCCGACATGGACACAATCGTCTCGTCAGCTTGGAACTTTCACAAACGCGTATGGAACGTGTCCTGAGGGGTCAAACAGCCCAAACATGGACGCGGCGGCGCGATAGCTGAACCGGATTCCAAGCCATCGAGCGTAGTAAATTTAGCGTCGATCTATTTTCGTCGCGCACCGTGAAATCACTAGCTCGGCGCATAGCCCAGCCATCTTTGAGCCCATGCCACATGCCTTCCCGCATAGCTTTAAGGTTCGCATTCCCGATATTGTTGAAGTAATTATACGCCATCAATAGAACATGCCCGGGCAGCGTGAGCATCAGAAATGCGAGTGGCATGTTCTTAATGTAAGCCCACGTTCGGTTTCTAAATCCGTGATACATGGTGAAGTAGGAATATCGCCCACTGGTTGCACTGCCTTTATGGTAGATCCTTGCATCAGGAATAAGAACGCACTTTTCGCCACTTAGCTGCAACCGAATTCCAAGGTCGACATCTTCACAATAGCAAAAGAAGCGCTCGTCATAACCGCCATTATCTAAGAACAGTTGCCGGTCATACACTGCGCTCGCTCCGCATGGACTAAAGCATTGACTGTCTTGGCCCGGCAATTCCGAAATGGGATGCTCGAATCCGCCGCGCCATGGAATTCCAAACGCAAAATAAGCATCACCTGCACCATCAAGCAATTCTGGCGCATCCATGTTAATCTGTCCGCACGCAAAGACCCGGCAGTTTTCATGGCGCACGGTGGCTGAGTGGATTTCCGCAAGCCAATTCTCATCAGCCGTCGCATCTGGGTTCAATAGTGCAAGCCATTCCCCTTGAGCTTGCTCTGCTGCAATATTGTTACCTTTCGCGAAACCGTGATTCGTTTTTTCCCGTATTACGCGAATGTTAGAAAGTTCCCCGACATCGAGATTGTCGATCGGATGTTGCTGGCTATTATTGTCGACAATTAGGACCTCAAAATCCTTAAACGTTTGATTTTTAAGCGAATTAATTGCGCTTTGGAGAAGATCTCCAGCATTGTAATTAACAATAATTACGGAAAAAAACGGTTTTACACTACTCACGAATGACTCCCTCAAGCCGAGGACAAGTCCTCGATCATTCTCCTCTGGAGGTATGCACAAGGAATCTGAGGCGACAACAGTAATTCTGGAAAAAACGTGAATCTTGAGATGCTGAGACAAGTATCTCAAGATTCATGGTCAGAATTCAGGCATTCACTGAACGCCTATTGGGACAAAGCTCGTAACTCATCCACTAGGTCTGTTTTTTCCCAGCTAAACGCGCCATCGGCGGTGGCTTCGCGCCCGAAATGGCCGTAAGCAGCTGATGGGCTATAGATGGGCGCCTCGAGTTTAAGATGGTTGCGAATGCCGCGCGGGCTCAGGTCAACCAACTCACGGAGTTTGTTTGCAATTGTGTCTTCACCAACAACGCCGGTGCCGAACGTATCGACATAAAGCGATAGGGGCTGCGCGACGCCAATCGCGTAACTAACTTGGATATTACAACGCTTTGCAAGACCCGAAGCCACAACGTTTTTGGCCAAGTAGCGCGTGGCATACGCCGCCGAGCGGTCGACTTTTGATGGGTCTTTCCCTGAGAATGCGCCGCCGCCATGAGGTGCTGCACCGCCATAGGTGTCGACAATGATTTTTCGTCCGGTGAGACCGGCATCCCCGTCGGGACCACCAATAACAAAGCGGCCTGTTGGATTGACGTAAAACTTGTCCTCGTCAGGGAACCAGCCTTCTGGAAGGACGTCGTTCAGCACGGGTCGAATGATTTCGCGAAGTTGTTCCAAGCTTGCAGACTCTTTGTGCTGATGAGACACAACGATGGCATTCACGCCCACGGGGCGAGAACCATCATACTGTAGCGTCACTTGGCTTTTTGCGTCCGGCTCCAGCTCTGGATGCGTGCCGTTATGGCGAACCTCGGCTAGCTTAAGCAGAATCTTGTGCGAATAAACCAGCGTGGCTGGCATCAGTTCAGGCGTCTCATCTGTGGCATAGCCGAACATGATACCCTGGTCGCCCGCGCCCTCTTCCTGGTGCAGGCCTTGGCCCGCTTCGACACCCTGCGCAATCTCCGCCGATTGGCCGTGCACATAATTTTCGACAGCCATGTTTTCCCAGTGAAAACCATCCTGTTCATAGCCAATTTTCTTGACCACATCGCGGGCAGCTTGGTTCATCTCGTCTTTGGTAATGACCGCGCCATTATTGGTACGCACTTCGCCCGCCAGCACCACGCGATTGGTGGTCGTCAGCGTTTCAACCGCGACTTTCGCGGTTGGGTCTTTGCTCAAGAACAAATCGACAATCGCGTCGGAAATCTGGTCTGACACCTTGTCCGGGTGTCCCTCTGAAACGCTTTCGGAGGTAAATTCGTGGTGCTGTAACGGCATGGCTCTTCTCCTGAAGCGTTGGACTAGTAGCGATAATGCTCTGGCTTGAACGGGCCTTGTTGTTCAACACCGATATAGTCGGCTTGATCTTTCGACAGATCGGTCAGCTCAACGCCGAGTTTTGCAAGGTGAAGCATCGCAACTTTTTCGTCCAAGTGCTTTGGAAGCGTATAAACGTCGTTTTCGTATTCGCCTTTGTTCTCGTAGAGCGTAATCTGCGCCAGCACCTGGTTGGTGAACGAGGCAGACATCACAAAGCTTGGATGGCCGGTTGCATTCCCAAGGTTTACGAGGCGCCCTTCTGAGAGAAGGATGATGCGCTTGCCATCTGGGAAGGTGATCATGTCCACTTGTGGCTTAATGTTGGTCCACTTGAAATTGCGCAGGCCTTCGACCTGAATCTCATTGTCGAAGTGACCGATGTTACAGACAATCGCCATGTCTTTCATCGCCCGCATATGGTCGACGGTCAGAATGTCTTTATTGCCGGTGGCGGTGACGAAGATATCAGCCTGAGAGGCCATCGTGTCGATGGTTTGAACGTCATAGCCGTCCATTGCAGCTTGCAGCGCGCAAATTGGATCGACTTCAGAAACCGTGACGCGCGCACCGGAGCCTGACAGCGACGCCGCAGAACCTTTGCCGACATCACCATAGCCAGCAACGAAGGCCGTCTTACCCGCCATCATTACGTCCGTACCGCGGCGGATCGCATCGACGAGCGACTCTTTACAACCGTATTTGTTGTCGAACTTCGACTTGGTGACGGAGTCGTTCACGTTGATCGCGGGGAATGGGAGTTCATTCTTCTTCGCGAGTTGATAGAGACGGTTCACGCCGGTCGTTGTCTCCTCAGATACACCGCGAATGTTTGACTTGATGCGTGTAAACCAACCCGGGGTTTCGGTCATACGCTTGCGGATTTGACGGAATAGCGCCTCTTCTTCCTCAGAACCTGGATTATCGAGCACGGACGGATCAGCTTCAGCTTTCTCGCCAAGGATTAGATACATAGTCGCGTCGCCGCCATCATCGAGGATGAGGTTCACGGTTTCGCCGTTCGGCCATTCAAAAATACGGTCTGCAAATTGCCAGTACTCGTCCAGTGTTTCGCCTTTGTGGGCGAAGACCGGCGTTCCAGCATCAGCAATCGCGGCCGCAGCATGGTCTTGAGTTGAATAGATGTTGCAGCTCGCCCAGCGAACGTCAGCGCCAAGCGCTTCGAGCGTTTGAATAAGAACTGCGGTCTGAATTGTCATGTGCAAAGAGCCCGCAATGCGAGCGCCTTTGAGTGGTTGGCTGGAACCATACTCGTCACGCGCGGCCATCAGGCCTGGCATTTCGGTTTCAGCAATCTCGATTTCCATCCGGCCAAAATCAGCTTGGCTGATGTCTGCTACGGCGTAGTCCTGAGACATATCAACGATCCTTTATATGAATTTTGAGAGCGCTATATCACAGCGGAAATCTTTGTACAGCCGAGATGTGGGCTTGCGGCTGCGGATCGGCGATCAAACCCTGCCCTGCGCCCTGGCCAAGGGGCATCAGGTTGACTAATAGCGAGCAAAATTGTCCGACTTATGGAGACTCAGATGAGCCTGGTCACACTTCCATCTCAATCCTGGAAAATCGGCACTGGCGCGCCGCTCGCGGTGATCGCGGGCCTCAATGTGCTTGAAGACATGGACCTCGCTTTGACCGTCGGGCGCGAACTGAAAGCCATCTGTGAGCGCCAGGGTCTACCCTATATTTTCAAGGCGAGCTTTGATAAGGCCAATCGCTCCTCGATTACCTCTTATCGTGGCCCCGGCTTTGAAACAGGCGTCCCGATGCTGGCGGAAATCAAGCAGGAACTTGGCGTCGGCGTCTGCACAGATTTACACGAGCCCTACCAGGCAGAAGCCGTCGCAAAGGTTGCAGATATCGTTCAGATACCGGCTTTCCTCTGTCGCCAAACCGATTTGGTTGTCGCTACCGCAAAAGCGGCAGGCGACGCTGGCAGCGCCATCCAAGTTAAGAAAGCGCAATTCCTAGCGCCATGGGACACGAAAAACATTGTCTCCAAAATCGGGGAAGTGCTGCCAGGCGACCGAGTTATTCTATGCGAACGCGGGTCGAGCTTCGGCTACAACAATCTCGTCGTCGACATGCTCGGGATTCAGCAGATGCAGGCACTTGGCTGCCCGGTTACGATTGATGCAACGCATGCGGTTCAGCTGCCTGGCGCAGACCCGCGCACAGCGGGAGCTTCGACTGGAGGCCGCCGAGAAGGCGTGAGCACAATTGCAAAGTCTGCAATCGCTGCGGGCGCCAATGGCGTATTCCTGGAGTTTCACACCGATCCAGACAAAGCCCTCTGCGATGGGCCGAGCTGTCTGCCACTAACTGCGGCTGAACCCCTATTGAAAGAGCTTAAAGCGATCCACGAGATCGTGAATTAGGGACGAACGTTCCAACTTACGAGCGAAACAGCTTCAGCGCTCGTTCGAATGTGTCCATACGCGCCGGTTTTCAGCTTGATCGATTCAGGCTCGGTCTCAAAGTCTGTTATCGCGTCGAGAACGAAGCGCGCGATGCCATTCGAGGTTACGATCAAGACCGCCCCAGCGGCATCCTCCGAAGCCATCGATTGCAGCAAGTCTCGCCACGCGCCTTTCAGCGCATCTGGATCCACGTCCCATCCAGGCGGCGGAATGGCATCATTATCCCAAGCAGACAAAGCGGCTTCGCCTATGCGCGCGATGACAACCTCTTCGGGTTGGTTTTCATCGACGCCATAATCAATCTCGCGCAGGAATTCGAGCACTTCCAAATTCGGCTGAGCATCGCGAACCGCTAGGATAGCCCCAGCCGTCTGCCGCGTGCGTTGCAGTGCGCTGCAATAGGCCTTGCTGAAGCCGCCCGGCACCAAGGCCATGAAATGGAGCGCGAGCGCTTCGGCTTGGGTCTGTCCAGAGGACGAGAGCGGCAAATCCGTGCGAGCGCCAACCCGCGTAATCGTATCGTCTTTGTCGAACGTGTTTCCATGCCGGACGATATAAATATCTGTCATGACCGATAAGCTTTCAAAGGCTCGCCATGTTTGGCGATCAATTGCTCAGCATGCTCAGCATCTTGCGGTGTATCAATGCCCCACATCGCGCTTTTATTCGCAGGCACTTTGACCGCCCGGATCCGCATACCATTCTCCAAGAATCGCAGCTGTTCCAAGCCCTCTAATCGCTCATAATGCCCTTCCGGAAGGCTAACAAAACGTTCGAGGGCCGCCCGTTTATATCCGTACAACCCAATATGACGCCAAACGGGTGACAGAGGCCCTTCCGCCCGCAACCGCTCTTCTTTTCGGATCGCGGGAAGAATGTTCTTAGAAAACCAAAGCGCTTCATCTTGCGCATTCACGACACAAGACGTTCCAGAAAATGGCGTTTGTTTCTTACGCTCGCGCACTTCGTCCAAATCGTCCCATGACATTTGAACAATCGGCGTCACAGCATCAAGCGCCGTCTCGTGTCCAGCTTTGATAATCCCGGAGATGTAATATGGCGGCGTAAATGGCGCATCGCCTTGCAGATTGACAACAAACTCCGCGTCCGGCGCGACAGCATTTGCGGCGGCCAGCGCGCGATCCGTGCCAGACGGCAAGTCCGGGTCGGTCATCACGACCGGCGCGCCAATCTCTTCTGCATGCTGTTCGATCGCCTCATGGTCGGTCGCCACAACATAGCTGACATCAGCATGAGACGTCGCGCAGATATCAGCGATTTCCACCACACGAGACAGCAAAGACTGACCTGCAATCAAATGCAGCGGCTTTTGCGGAAACCGGGTCGACGCATAGCGGGATGGAATGACGATTAACGTCTTCATGAAGAACCCTCAGCTGGCGCAGAATTGTCTGCTCGATAGCTCCTACTCTCGACGCCGCAGATTTCCAAGCATTCCGCTCACCGCGCCTCGAAGATCAGGGTCAATCATCACTTGACCTTGCACCCGGTCAGATAGAGGGTTTGCAAATGTCAGCCCGCGAGTGTTCGAACACGGTCAAACCTCTTATGTGACACATCGCAGAGGCCAATTTCGACGGGCCGAAAAGGAATACGATGACGATCCTGATCACAGGAGTTGCAGGCTTTATCGGCGCGCATGTCGCGAAAGCGCTGCTCGCGCAAGGCCGCACCGTCATCGGGTTTGATAATCTTAACCATTATTATACGGCGCAGTTGAAACAGGACCGATTGGCTACCTTGTGCGCGCATGGTGAGTTCTCCTTCCACGAAGTGGATGTCGCCTCGCCAGTCGCGCTGCATCTCGCACTCGATGGACGCCGCCCGACAAAAATCTTGCATCTCGCCGCGCAAGCAGGCGTTCGCTATTCGCTGCAGAACCCTGCCGCCTATACCGAGGCCAATCTCGAGGGACATTTCGCGATGCTTGAGCTCGCGCGCAAACTTGAGATCGAGAACATGGTCTATGCGTCCTCGTCCTCGGTTTATGGCGGCAATACGAAAATCCCGTTCGCCGAAACAGATCAGACCGATGACCCGGTCTCGTTTTATGGCGCGACGAAGAAGTCCAACGAGGTCATGTCGCAATCTTATGCCCGGCTATATGGATTTTCTTTAACCGGCCTCAGATTCTTCACCGTCTACGGTCCGTGGGGCCGGCCAGATATGGCCTATTGGATCTTTGCCGAGAAGATCTTGAAAGGCGAGCCCATCAAGGTTTTCAATCATGGCAAGATGAGCCGAGATTTCACCTTCATTGATGATATTGTTGCCGGCACAATTGCCGCTTTGGATCGCCCGGCAAGCGGGCTTGGCCTCGACGTTCCGCACCGGGTTTATAATCTCGGAAATGATCGCCCTGAGCAGCTTATGGATTTCATCCGACTGACCGAAAAAGGCGTTGGTCGCGAAGCTGAAAAGCGGTTTGAGCCAATGCAAAAGGGCGACTTGGAAAAGACCTGGGCGGTGATTGATCGCGCCAGGGATGAATTGGACTTTTCCCCAAAGGTCAGCCTCGAAGATGGCCTTGGCCAATTCACCGAGTGGTTTAATCACCACTGGACGAAGTATTGCTAACCCCTCTAGACCGCTCATACCTCTTCTAAGGACGCTCGATATGTCTTCGCCCCGGCTGACCGCGCTTGAAGTTCTCGAAACAGAACAGCTTGGACTAACCGCCCTGATGGAGGCGCTTCAAAGCGACCACGCGCCGCTCGCGATGGCCTTTCAGACCGCAGTGGAGACGATCAAGTCCGCAACGGGTCGTACAATTGTGACAGGAATGGGAAAATCCGGACATGTCGCCCGCAAAATCGCTGCGACGCTAGCGTCGACAGGGACACCCGCCCTCTATGTCCATCCCGGCGAGGCAAGCCACGGTGACCTCGGCATGATCGCCGACGAAGATGTGGTCATCGCTCTATCTAATTCAGGGGAAACGCCAGAGCTAGGCGACATTATCGGCTATTGTGGACGCTTTGATATCCCCCTAATCGGCATGACGTCGGGCACGGGATCGACTCTCGCGGAAGCGTCAAATGTCGCGCTCGTGGTCCCAAAATCAGCCGAAGCATGCGGAATCACTAAGGCGCCGACGACCTCCACGACACAAATGCTCGCTTTGGGGGACGCTTTAGCCGTCGCGTTGCTGCGCCTTAAGGGATTCAGCGAACGAGACTTTCACACCTTTCATCCCGGCGGAAAACTCGGCGCAGCCCTGAAACGGGTCACAGACCTGATGCACCACAAAAAGATGCCTTTGTGCGCGCCCGATGCGCCGTTCCGAGAGGTGGTAGACGCAATTACCGATGGCGGCTTCGGATGCTGCGGTGTGATTGACGGGGGCAAACTTATCGGGATCATTACAGATGGGGATATTCGACGAGCACTCGCCGACGACGCCGGGCACCATAATGCCGGCGACATCATGACCCGCAATCCTCGCACCATCCAAGACGACGGCCTGGCGGCAGAAGCGCTTTCAATGCTCAGCGAATTCAAGATCACGGCGCTGTTTATCGTGGATTCTGAGGCCAAACCCATAGGTCTACTCCATGTTCATGATTGTCTTGCGGTTGGCGTTGTTTAGTCTAGAGGGTCCCCGGGCAAGAAAATTGCATTTACGACAACGAATATAAATTCGACCTTGGGCGGGAAACATGACGCACACCATCCATCCGGTTATCCTTTGCGGCGGTTCCGGAACACGGCTCTGGCCATTATCCACACCTGAGCGCCCGAAACAGTTTCTTGCGTTGACGTCTGAGCAGAGCATGATTGCGGAAACCGCTGCTCGGTTTGACGCCAGTACAGGACCGGAATTGGCGTTCGCTCAGCCGCTCGTTGTGGGAGCGGAAAAGCACGAAAAACTGCTTCAACAGGCGCTCCCGATTGCCAGCATGATCCTTGAGCCCATGGGCCGCAACTCAGCGCCAGCAGTTGCCGCCGCCTGCCTCGCGAAAGGCTCCGAAGATTTAGTCCTTATTCTTCCTGCGGACCATGACATCCAAGATGTGCCAGCATTTCATCGCGCCATCGAGATCGCGGCTCATGCCGCTGAGGGAGGGGCGATTGTCACGTTCGGCATCGAGCCGACCCATCCGGCAACCGGGTATGGCTACATCAAGTCATCGCCAGGCAACTCGACCGAAGCCTCAGCCGTCGAAGCTTTTGTCGAAAAACCTGATTTGCAAACCGCGCAAGCTTACTTGGCCGAAGGATCCTTCTATTGGAATGCAGGCATCTTCCTTTTCAAAGCTGAGACCATGCTGCAAGCGCTATCAGACTTCGCGCCGGGTGTTCTGGCCGGGACACGGAGCGCCATGAGCGACAAAGCCGAGCACAATTGCATCCGTCTGAATGCAGAAGCCTTTTCTGAAACACCGAGCATCTCAATTGACTATGCGGTCATGGAAAAAGCCACCAATGTCAAAACCGTCCCGGTCAGCATGGGATGGAGCGATGTCGGCGGCTATCGCGCATTGCACGAACTGCTGACCGATTCACCTAGCGATAATCATACGAACGGACCCGTTATTGTTGAAAACTCAGAAGGGCTCTATGTCCGCTCTGAAGGCCCTGTCGTGACCGTGAACGGCGTCTCAAATCTCGTTATTGTCGCCACTCAAAACGAAGTGATGATTACCCCGATGGAAGACGACGCAGCGGTGAAAACACTGGGCGCGGCGGCCCAATCGCTTCAACCACCCCTTGGGATTTCCCAAGAGTTGCGCACCCAAGCGAAAGACTGGCTATGGACCGCATTTGCGACCTGGTCGCGCGTGGGCTGGGACGAAAGGCGCGGCGGTTTTGTTGAACAGCTGCACATGGATGGCACGCCTGATGCCGATGCGGCGCGCCGTGTTCGCGTACAAGCGCGCCAAGTTTTCAGCTTCGCGAAAGCCCTCAATATGGGTTGGCCCAATACCGAAGCCGCAGAACGCCTTGTGGCACAAGGCATCGACTATATCGACACACGTCTTCGCCACGCCGATGGCGGGTTTGTCCACCTTATCAATCCAGATGGCTCCGTAATCGATGACCGGCGAGACTTGTACGACCACGCCTTTATGATCTTAGCGGGCTCTGCGGCTTACAAGGCAACCGGAAATCAAACAGCATTGAACATTGCCAATGACGCCTTGGCCTACATCGACACACACCTCAAAGATCACGAACACGGCGGCTGGTTTGAATCGAGCCAATTTGAACTCCCTCGCCGCGCCAACCCCCACATGCATCTGCTTGAGGCGATGATGGAATATCATGATGCGACGGGCGATATGAGCGCGTTAGACCGCGCCGCTGAAGTAGTCTGCCTGTTCGAGACAAAATTCTTCAACCCAGCAACCAATGTGATGGGAGAGCTTTTCGAACAGGACTGGTCCCCAACCAGCCCTGAATCAGAAGTGATTTGGGAGCCCGGCCACCATTATGAATGGGCAACGCTGCTGCATTTTTACGAACAGATAACAGGTCACGATTCAGCCAGCTGGCGGCGCCGGCTCAACCGAAAAGCGGATTCTATTGGGATCAACCCAACTACTAGATTTGCGGCGAATCAATTGAAAGCAGACGGCACAGTATTGAAGCCCAATAGCCGCTTATGGCACCAATTGGAGCGATTTAGGTCGCGCTTGTTACACCAAACCGAACATGCCCCTGACCAAAATTCCACTCTCGCTCGCGACATTTTTGATCGCTATCTAGGGCGGGGTCCTGCTGGAGGCTGGGTTGACGAAGTAGGAACGGACGGAAATGCTGTTTCCGAAAAGGTTCCCGCCAGTATGCTGTATCACGCTATTACGTCGCTGCGCGAAATCATTTAAACGCAAGAACTTCTGCTCCCACAAATGTCCAGCAAAGAATCAACGTGCAATATTCAATTAGTGTCCCGGTCGGCGCGTGGAATAACCTCCTTCCAGCGACCCTTAAAAGTTTAGAATGCCAATCTGCGGATGTTCAGATCGCACTCTTAGATGCATCCAACGATCCGCGAGTCAAAGCAGTTGCGGATGAGTTCGATCACCTGCTGGCTTATCGCAGGCACGGGCCAGACTTGGGGCAATCAGATGCCATCCTTGAAGGCTGGAACAATACTGATGGCGAAATCCTTGGTTGGCTAAACGCGGATGATTCTCTATTTCCACGAGCGATGCGGTCTGCATCCGAGTGTTTTGCGGATGATCCGAATCTGGACGTCGTTTATGGGCACAGCACGATCATAGATGGAGATGATCGCATGCGTGGTTACCACTTCAACGTAGAGCCTCCGGGCGAGCGGCTTCGCGAAGGTTGTATTATTTCGCAACCCTCCTGCTTTTTTAAACGACAGACTTACGACGCGGTCGGCGGACTGAACCGTGATCTACACTATGCTATGGACTGGGATCTTTGGTTACGGCTGCATGTTCATGGCGCAAATTTCGGCTTCATTGACGAGCCCATGTCCCGAGTATTGTGGGATGAACAAACGAAGTCAGCGTCATTTAATCCGAGGCGGCGGCGCGAGCTCAGATCTCTAATCGAAACTTATGCCCCGGTAGAGAAACAAAACGCCATTTTCCGAGCTTTCGCCATTCATTCTTATTCAGATATGATTTGGCCCGCAGCACTGAGAAAGAAAACGCTACGCTACTTACGGCGGTCTGGACCGAAACTGTTCGGTGTCCGCGCTGATGGTTGTTTTATGGCCGAAGCTGAGCTGAACCTGGTACACTACCAAGAAACAGCGGCGACAAAAGTGTTCTTACAAATTGATGGCGAGCCAGTTGCGTTCAAAATTTCTGATGACCAAGGTGCATTGGAGGTCGAAACGACTGAATCAGGCGTTTCTGTTGTTCTGCGCACGCCGGCAGCGGCCGGTAAGACCGTGAGACTAAACCTAAGCATGAACAACAAACCTGCTGAGCAACCAGTTTACTTGGTCTCAGCAGGTTGGGCTTGATCGACCACAAAACGAACCGGGCAGCGCTCAGAAACTAGCCGTTCAAAAACTCAGAAATCTTGCGGATTGCGAGACGGCTAACCCGGCGAACAGCATCTGCCGAGTTGGACCCATTATGAGTGCCAAAGATGCATTTCTCAAAGCCTCTTAGCGCTGACTGCTCAGGCAAGGGCTCAACCTCAAATACATCGAGAGCCGCAGAGTGCACAGCACCTTGCTGCAGGGCGGCAACAAGGGCATTCTCGTTGATCACAGGACCGCGAGAGACGTTCACAAGCCGAACCCCTGCTTTCAAATGCGCAATCGTACCTAAATCAAACATGCCCGTCGTTTGAGGGGTGAGCGGACAAGCAAACACCAAGAAATCAGCCTCCCCTAGACGATCCGGCCACGCCGCAGTCTCGACATCAAGATCCGGTTTGGCTTCATAGAAAGGATCGTAAGCTATGACTTTGCTGCCGCACGCAATCACTCGTTTTGCAATCTGCTGCCCAATGTCACCAAAGCCTACGACGGCAACCCTACGATCCAGCATAGAGATTCCGCTCGGCTTAGGCCAAGCCTTGTTTAGACGAACTTCTCTATCGATCCAGTACGTTTCTCGTGCGAGACCGAGAATGTAGGTTAATGCGACGTCTGCGACCTCGTTACCGAAAACGCCAGGCGTGTTGTCAACCGGAACCCCATTGGATTTGAACGCGTCGAAGTCGACATTATCGACCCCTACACCCCACTTGATAGCCGCCCGCAGCGCCCCTTTTGAGGCCGCCGAAATCACTCTTTCGCTCGCTGGATCGTCACCAATAATCCAGCCATCATAATCCGGCAGAAGATTAAGCAGCTCATCTTCGCTCAAAACCTGCGTCGTTTTCGCAGCGATGCCGTTCAACCCAGCCGCTTCGAAGTCCGACGAAAACTCATCAAATAGACCCAACATCGGTGGGCAAGTTACCAAAACACGCGGTGCGGACATAATCTAACTCTCCGGCAATGCTTCGCCGTTAGCAACACGGCGCAACAACGATTCTGCTATAAACCAATCGGAAGGTTCATCTATGTCGACAGATTCAAGGCGGGGCGTTGTATACAAAATTGGCTTCTTGCCAATTCGTGCATGGGTTTTTGCGAAACTCGATGCGGTGAATAGGTATCCGACAGAGTTTTCTTCAAGATACGGATCAAGATCTTGCGTGCGCATGAGATTGTCTGGATCATGATTGATCGGATCACCTGAGGGCGTATAAAATCTCGTTTGCAACCTGTTGACTGTAAAAAGCGAATCTGCCGCTCCACTCTGAAAGCACGCGAGGTACTCATCAAGCATGGCATCGATCGTTTGCGGCGCCAACAATGGGTTCGTTGTATGCGTCATGAAATAATGGTCCGATGAAACATTTTCGATGTCATCCGCTAGAACAAGATTCATGGAGACGAAATCGCCGCAAAGCTCGGGCTTTCGATCCCGAATGATCAGCCGACCACCCCACGATTCTTCATTTAGGCCAGCTTCAGCCAGGATGTCGCGCGCATCTGTGTTAATCACGACCTTGTCGATCCGCTCAACCGATAACAGCGATTCCAGAATCCACCGAAACAGAGGCTTTCCTGCAATATTCCGAAAATTCTTCGCTTTCACACGTGCGCTATGCGCCTTCATCGGCAAAAGGGCAGTCAGTTTCATGGGTTTGGTCATAAGATCGGTATGTGCTTGGCTTAGCCCCAAGCGTCAACGCGTTGTTTCTGCATTTGGAGAAAAATGTGATTCTGTACGCTCAACTTGTTTCGAATCGAGCCGGCGTCTACTCTTTTTGATGCGCGGATAGTAATACGATTCCTTCTGCACCCTCGACAATTGTCGGTGCTCGTTATGGCCTCGGTACGTACCCCAGTACTGCATGAATCGATAGGCAAATATACCGCCCAATTCACGCAACAAGACTTTTTCGCGAGAGGCCTCAAGAAGGTCGTGAGTGACCCCGGCAACCAAACAACGCGTGAAATCGAAGAAATGAAACTGTACTTCGGGCATGATTTCACGCATTGTTAGCGCTTCCCGAAAGTATCGCTTATTGGTCTGCGACAGGCTTTCTTCATGGATATGAGTCACCTTCGCGTCAGACACATATCCAATCTGTCCACCATCGGCCACAATCGCTTTTGCGATGACCATATCCTCAAGCCCAGTGACCACCTCGTCAAACCTGTATTTTGCCCAGGTTTGTCGCGTTGTTGCCGAGTTGGCATTATTGCAAAAGATACCTTCCTGTTTGAGGTCAGATCGCGCCTTGTAATAGTGCGCAAAGACTTGAGACTCGGAATATCTTGTCACTCCCTCTAATCCGACCTGACAGCCATAGGTGTAGTCGCACACGCCGTCCAAAAGAGGTTGAACTAAGGATTTCAGCCAGTTTTCGTCAGCCGGGATACAGTGAGCTGAGATGAAGACGAGGACATCGCCGGTTGCGCCCTCGCATCCAATGTTCAAAGAACGACCGAAGGTAAACTCGGACTTGCTGATGTGAAAAATTTGGCACTCATGGAGTTGCGCAATTTTGATTGTATCATCTGTTGATCCCGAATCCACGAGCACAAGCTCAAGCTCAATATTTGGATCCAAACGTTGTGCCTTGCAAGCTTCAAGCGCCTGGCCGAACCACTTGGCCTCATTCAAGGCTCTGAACACGATAGTAACTTTGGTCATAGGCACGAACTGGTTTAGCTAATGATCGACTCAAATTGAGATTATCAAACCCTATGAAACAGGCTTTCTCGAAGTTGACAAGATGCGGTGACGACGCCCTCGACGCCTAAGTCGTCTCGGCGTCTCAGAAGCGTCGGCTTATTTTCGTTTCTTCATTATCGCGAGCACTGATTTCAAAATTGACGATGGCTCGGAGAGCTTTTTACTGTCAGGCTTTGGCGTGGTCCATTGATCGCTTTCAAGTTCGACTAGCTCAGCAAGAGACAAGGGCAATTTCGAGAGCTTGGGATTGGCAAACTTTTGAGCGAGACCAACACATCGCCCCACTACTACCTCTGGGTAGTCGTCACGAAACCGTTGCAGATCAGACAGGGAGTTCGATAAACGTGGCAATTGCAGGAACAAGGATGGCGCACCTTTCTGATCGATCAGCATTCCGAGCCAGTCACAGGTTAACGGAACGCAATTTTCGTCTAACAAGATCGCAATATCATATGCGGCAGCATCGTTATTTTTGTTGTCTAGCGCGTCGACATCCAGGTCTGCTCGGTTATCCTCCAACGAAAATCGGATTTCATCAAAGCAAGACCGCAATCTTGCATCAGCGTTTATTTGCCTTCGTATCCTTTCTTCAGCTTGTTCTAACAGCGGCGCCCGCGTTGAGATTACTAAATCAATACGCGGGCCAGACTTCAACATGGGACAGAAGGCAGATTGCCCCCAAAGCGAAATGACATTTGATAGCCACTCCAGCGAATTTGGGGGCCACTTCAGCACCAATTGAACACTTGTTTTGGTTTCAGATCCTCGGTTCTCTTTGCGAAGAGATTGGTAGGGAAGGACAGCGTCGCGGAACAACCTTGATTGCGATTCCCCATTTTTAAGCCGAGCGCGTACGCTGTTTCGAACAAAGTCATCGCGAAGGGTCACGAAAGAGGAAAAATGCAAATCGCGGCCGTGTTGAATTGGATTCGCAACGTTGAATTGATCACCTATGGTTTGGTAGTCATCAAAAAAATAGTTTGGGTTTTCAGCGGGCGTTCGAGTCATCTCAAGCCTGGTCCCCTCCAATGAACGAACGTCGGCAATTGGTGTGTACGTCAAATCGATACCGAGCAACTTGATCACTTCAAAACCAAGATAAGCTCCAAATCTGACCGAATAAGCGCCCGTCGTGAGCATTTCAGGCTCAGTGGTTTGGAACGCACTGTCTTCGATAAAACTCAGGCCAAACTGTTTCCCGCGCACACGATACCAGTGCTCGACAAACTGGTCCAAGAAAAACACATTCGGATATTGGGAGAGCTCAGGATAGTATTCTAGAATACGCCCCGAGAGAAAGTACCGCTCGATGCGCTGCTCTAAAATGAGCTCGAGTATAGCTTCCTTGTGCGTATCAATTAGCGCGTCGTCCAAACAGCAATAGTAGTTGGGGCGCCAGTCTATTCGTTGCCAGTACCGAAAAGCGACATTCATCCCCAGGGTCATCCATCCCTCAAAACTCGAAAATTCGTGCTCTCTGAGGCTTGGGCCGTTGCCAAGGATTAATAGCTCATTTCGAGTAAGATTCACCTGACAGCTCCAATTTAACATTTCAGACGCCGTTTGATACTGGTGCAACTTGAATCGGGTGTGCGCGGCGTCCCTTTATCTGACAATGCATCAAATCGGCGCGCTGCAACAGCTATTGCTCTTTGCACGCGTTGCAGACTAATAGCGTCGAACGGCACCAAACTCCGTAGTGCCGGCAATGTTTCCGGGAGTTTTCACGGCGAGTAATAGTTGGCGTTGTCCATACTCGAAGGAAAAGAGTAAAGTGAACATGAACAAACCAATCCGCATTGGTGTCGTAGGTCTCGGAAAGATCGCCCAGGCACAACATCTTCCGGAAATAGCGGCCAACGAAAACTTCGAGTTGGCTTTTGTCGTTGATCGCGCGGTCGAGCTCGACCTTGACGTACCGTCATTCAAATCGCTTTCAGACGCGCTGAACGCTGACATGCCCTTTGACGCCATCTCTGTCTGCACTTCGCCGCAGGTGAGGTATGAGCTCTGTGAGTTATTGTTTGAAACCGATGCCGCGATCTTACTCGAGAAACCGGCTGCATCGAATTATGCGCTCGCACGAGACATCGAAAAAAGGGCGCGGGACATGAACCAGTGTCTGTTTGCAACATGGCACTCACGATTTGCGCCGCATATTCAAGCCGCTACCGAGTGGGTTGCGGAGAATGAACTACAGTCGGGTCAAATCACCTGGCGCGAGAACGTCAGAAAGTGGCATCCTGGGCAGGATTGGATCTGGCGGGATGGCGGTTTCGGAGTGTTTGATCCGGGAATGAATGCGTTATCGATATTAACCCAAATCGTCCCTGTACATTGGTCACTGGGATCGGCAGAACTACAAATTCCAAATAATGTAGAAACGCCAAATCGCGCCACGTTCACCTTAAAGCATCGCCATATCGAAGTCGGTGCCCACTTTGAGTTTCACGAGCACGACGAGGATGATTGGACTATCAGGCTCACCTCAAAAAATGGTGGCTTACTTGAGCTATACGATGGCGGTGCAGGCTTGCGAATAAACAACAAGTCCGTCAAAATGTGTAACCCGCTCGAGGAGTATGCGCTGGTTTATCAGCGATTTTATGATCTCATCAAACTCCATCAGATTGACTGCGATTTAGCGCCCTTACGAATCATCGAAGACATCGTTGAGGCTGCGACAGTTGTTACGAACCAACCGATTACCATTTGAATTTGAAGGTCGCCCGGCCGGGTACCGCATTCTTGACGGCTTCAAGAGCTTTGATAGGTATATTCTAATATAGTCTAGGAAGATCTGTTCGATGCATAACCGCCAGGTGCAACCTTCTACTGAAAAGAAAGCACGCAACGCTTGACTGAAAGATACTTTTGCTTTCGTCGAACGATTTGTTCCTGTCAGAGATCGAAGAGTTTATGAGATTGGAAGCGATAGGCAATTTGTCTCCGCTATAGAGATGACAAACATGGGCGCCCAATCCGTGACGTGTACAAATGTGGTGAACAATCATAATTTGTCACTCATTGAGCAGATGAAAAACATCTGGTTCCACGAAGTTGATGCGGGTTTCTCAACGTTCGAGGCGAGCTCTTTTGACGTCGTCTATGGGCGTGCGAATCTTGAACACATTCATGACCCGAGAGGAATCGCAGCGGAAATTAGCAGACTGTTGTGTTCAGGTGGAATGGTTTATTTGGACGGTGGCCCGATGTGGACTTGCAGACATGGCCACCATGTTTGGGTGGATGCGCCCGGAGGTGCTCGTTACATATTTCCCAATCACGATACATTTGAGCCTTGGGAACATCTTCAACACAGTCACCAACAAATATTGCAACGTCTGGTGAGTCGACAAATTCCTGCCGACCATGCCAAGCTCATCGTAGATCATGTCTACCATTCGGACGATCAGAATAGGATTGCGCCCTCGGAAATCATTAGTGCATTCGAGGAACGCCCAGAGTTAGATGTATTTCCAATTCGTGTCGCTGTCGGCGCGAACCCTCCTAGAATCAACGGCATATCGGAAACTGACTTGCTCACAGGAAAGTTGATCATCGTAGCGCGCAAAGTATCTGATCGATCGGAACTAGGGCTCATCGAACCATATGTTCGAGCGGGACTTCCATTCTTGAGCGAACGCTTCATCATTTAAAGAACAACTAAAAAGTTTTCCGAACGCTCATAACATTAGGCATTGCAAACGCCTGCTAACACGTTCGCCATCTTGCGATTATGCTCCCTTGCAATCTCTGAGTCTTTGGCCTTCGGTTCATTGAGACGGGTACATGACGCGCAAGGGTTTTCAAATTCGCCATAGAAAGCCATCGATCGTCTCCATGCTCTCATTTCATCAGAACTGAAAATCCGAAATATGTCCTCGCCGTTCTCGATCCTCCCACAACTTAAGCCGCTCTGTTCCGCATGGTCTGGGTGAATATTGCAGCACGGCACCACCAAACCATCCCAAGCGATATTGAGCTCCGCAAAAGGCGCTGGACAAGGTGAGCTCCGAACAACGTCCAACTCTGTTCCGACTGACTGGGCCCTATCATAGCCGACCTTGTTAAAGTCGACAGCAAATACCGATATCGTCATTCGCCGCCCGGCATGCTCGAAATGGGTCACGGCCTTCAACTCAGCATCATTCGCCGACTCCACTTCGCTCTCGCGCCCTACAACCTTGAAAATACGATCGAAAGATCGTTTGAGGTAACTCGTATCGTATTCGCCTTGGTTTGGCCCATAAAGCGAAACGGACATCGAAGACAATCCGGCTTCCGATAAATCCTCAAGCATATCACGGGTCAGATAGTCACCATTGCTATTAAACGAGATCTGCACTTTGGGAAGTCGATCTCGGATAATCCTTACTTTACTAGAGAGTTCCGGATCTGCCGTCGGCTCGTTATATAGATGCAGCAAAATTGTTCTGTCGTAATCTACGCTGGCCAGCGCGTCGCATATATCACCAAGGAATTCCTTAGACATCGATTTTCGGAGCAGCTCAGCTCCTATTCGCATCCCCTCTTTGTTGGGACAAAACACACACCGCCGATTGCAATAGCTAGATGTCTCTATCACAATTCGATCAACCGATCTTTTGAAAACCTGTTTCTGTTCTTGAAGACCTAACCCTTCCCGAAACAAGGCATGATCCGCCTGGAACGGAAACCCAGCCACAACGAATTTTTCCAACTTAGTCTCCGATAAACGCGGTTATAGCAACTCTGCACAAACCCGCTGCAGCAATAATGAGTGTTGAAAATGCACTTAAATCCTCAGTGTGAATCTGAAGCGCTCATCAGGCGAGTATTGACGCTAGCCCGACTGCTTCTCATCCCTCTTGAAACAAACGGTTTGTTCTGTACGGGCCATTTCTTTGAATCCCGCATCTAAGAACATCGGCGCAGCCAGCTTTCCCTTGCCTTGCCATTCTCCATCAACAGACTTCCATGTATCATCCAGAGCCACAACACCGCCCGGCGAGAGCCGCTTAATTATTGTCTCGGCGCAATCGGCGTGCATCTTCCAGCATTGCTCATCAGAGATCTCGGATCCAAGCCGTGTCCTATATACCTCCTGCCTCTCATGAGAGTGATTGTCATGATAAAAATCGTACGCATCAAGATAAACAAAATCGATTGTTCCTGAATGCAGGCGCAGAAAATCCTCACCCTTACTGACATACGCCTGTGCACCCGGGTTCAGGTACGCAAGGATATTCTTTGCATTATTTACATTCTTTGGATCGATATCCACGCCGATATAATACAAGTCCATAAGCGCTGCGAACAAACCAAGTTTTTGCGTTGACCGCTGCGATCTGTATGGCTCGCGAGTCATCCCCACCTCAATAAGTGATTTCCCAGCGAGAGTTCCTGGGTTCTCTCGTTCGATAACAGCCAACATATCCATGAGCAAAACGTGCCCGTGCTCCCGATCCAACTCACGCGTACGTCGTTCAATACCAGAGCCACCCAACCATAGCGTTCGCAGTGATCTCGCAACTACGGCAATATCTAATCCGACGGAATATGTATTTAGCTCGCCAATTTGATCCTTGATACTGGCCGCGTCGTGTTCGAGCGATTTCAACTCCTGCTGTAGTTCCCCGGATTTGGTAACAGCATTCTCAGCTTCCAACGCTGTCTTACTTGTGCGCGCGGAAAGGGCTTCAATGTCCCTTTGGCTTTTTTCTGTTGCTGGGGCGACGGAATTCAATGTAGCCTCTACCGATGCTGCGCGTTCCCAAAGTGATACAATTTCGTGTTGGTTGCGTTCTGCCGACGAAACGACGCCATCCAAACCTCCATCAATCACCGAAATGTCCCTGGATAGCTCATTTAGCGTGGCCGCATTATCCTCGACTACCAAGCGCAGTTCCCTTTGAACCTTAGCTAAATCCTCATAAAGTTGCGCGCTCGAGACTCCGTCTGCGGTTAGACTTCGAAGCCGGTTCTCCAGCGTATTTTGTCCGCTACTAAGAATTCGATTGTTCGTTTCTATTCTTTCGACCCGATCTTCGATCCCCCGAACTGAGGCGAACGAGTCAAGATTTGCAGCAACTTCTTCGACACTCGCCGCGCTTCCCTCAACTCGCTTGCTGAGCTTCGCGACGTCAGTATTTAGATGTGACTTCTTTCTCTCCAGTATCGATATCCAATCAGACAATTGATTGACCTGCGAACTTAGTGTTCGGAAACTTATATATGCACGCAAGGAAACATAAGCCAGTGCGATCCCTATGCTCGACACCACGGTTACCAGGGTTGCATCAAAAACAGAGTCGAACAGTCTGTTCGGCCAAAGAAGCTGTATCGCAATCGGAATCAACGCAACGATCAAAATCGGCAGCGCCATCAACCGACGACGCCAAAGCGAACTGATCATTCGCCGACCAACCTGCACGGCATCCAGCATTTTTGCGTATTTGCTTTGACGCTTACGCTCTGTATTGTCTGTTGTTGCTGCGGCATCTGTTTTAGCCGTGGCCGTGAGACTCGTTTTTGCGGCCTTCGCTGTCGAGGAAACTTCAGATTGACGCGCCACGTCCTTTTTGACCGGGGGAGATACGTTTGACGCCGCCGGGTTCTCTAGATCGGCACGCGTGACCTTCTCGACTTTCGGCGTCCGTTGAGAACGGACTGACACCGGGCTGATACCTATGTTGGACCGATAAGAGCCTTCGCCGAATGACGATACGGGAGGCAAAACCAGGTTTCCCTCTTCGTCTCGCTGATTGGTGAACGGGAAAAGGGATGAGTAATCCACTCGATCGAAGATCTCTAGCTTTCCTCCGATCGTCGCATTGTAGATCCGCCGACCAGAAGCCTCGAAACTCAGCTTTGCCAATCGGTAGTTTGCGGCAACGCGATCAAGTTTTGGGTCCTTCCAAGTTTTTCCCGCTCCAAAATAATCCTTGTGGAAGTGATTGGGATCATCTGTTGTTGAAAGTATTAGGTGGCCGTCCCTCTGGTGCTCCTTAGGGATTATGTAGTGAAAATCCATGCCAATCAGAAAAACCTGGGTGAAGCCTAAATAATGGGCGAGCTGAAGGTTTATGTACGTAACAGTCTGGCCACAAAAAACCTCATCAAGAGCGTTGGTTGAGAATCTCGGAACACCGAAATATGGATTACCATCCTGGTAGTATCCGTGATTCATTTTGAAGAAATAAGTTGATTCTGACTCAGGAATATACTTCTGGTACTCGGTTGGAAAAAACTTGTATGGACAATCATAATCAATGAAGTGCTCAAAGTTTTCCTCCATGACTTTGTCGTCCTCTACAACAAAAAATGTAGGGCGGAAGCCAGTTTCCTGCGTTTTATAGTAAAACGAATTCACCGCAAAAACGTGTTCGCCTTCCAGCTTACTTAAATCATGATTGTTGAGCGACGGGCCATTACCTATAATAAAGCAGCGTTCACCTTTAAATTTGTTGTATAAATTCCGGAGACTTGCCGACGCTGGCGTCTCATCCCGTTTCTCCCAGTCTTTATAGCTGACAACATTCGTATTTGCGCGTGGAAACACGGGCCGCGCCGGAGGCGCTAAAATGGGGTCAAACGGTAAACCTTCAGCGGCACCATTGCTCCCTCCCAATCCATCGCCAATATTCTTGATTCTGGTTTGCACTTTACGCTCCAGTGCCTGTAAATTTGATGCGCGATCCGACATAAACCCTACTCCTTAGTTAGCGTATGAAGGAAGATCGGCCTGTAGAGGCAATCGCTTGAGCGTTCGAATGCACTCTCGCAAGATCTCGAGACTACGCTCTTGTGACAATTTGTAGTATGGTGGGAAAGGTCCGCAATGAACCCCGGCGATATTTTGTATTACTTTTTCGTTTTTGAATTTCTTTAGATCATCGTCCATAAGGTTTCGAAGATCCGTTTCAATAAACCGGAAGCTCTCTAGTCCGGCCACCTCTTCGACAAACAACGCTTCTATTCCTGATTTGTGCAGTAGAGAACCTATCATGTGATCTTCGTACAAGAACTCCTGCGTATCAACGCCATTGGCATTCGTGGCTAGGAGCTCCAATCCATCGCGCCTAAGCACGTACATACCTCCACAGGCCCAATTGGAAGGCCCGCCCTCAAAACTGAAGGGGCGCTGATAGTGCCTAGACCTTTCGGTGACTTTGTCAAAATGCCAGGTTTCGCTAGGTTTTGCTCCGCGACGGGATGGAATCATTTTCCCGATATAGGGCGCATCCATCTCATGAAGCAGGTATCTCAGAACACCAAAGTTGATGATTACATCGTCATCAACTTTAACCACATGTTTGAAGTCAAAGTGCTCTTCCATGTACAAAAATGCTTTCAACACTTTTTCGGGTAGGTCTTCGTAAAAGTCTCCAGCCTCTAAGTGAAGCGTGCTGGTGTTTTCATCCAGGAAGGTTGCTTCCGCTCCGCCAACAACAAACACAACCTTATCCTGCGGATCGGAAACTTGGCTATACCACTCCCTAAGGATATGCCGCCTCTGCTCATACGGGATGCACGAAATGACCATATAGCAGGTGCCACGAGCCGTTTTCGATTTGGAGAAGGCTCCATTCATGTGCGAGTGGTTTAGCCGTCTCGCTTCGAAGTTCTGTCGTTTTTGAATAATCTTGGCCTCACCCCACTCGTCTTGACGCAACTTGCTGAGGTCCGTTTCAGCCAATCGCCCCAAATAACGCGCTCGATTCGCTTGGTGGTTATCGATACCATCACGAGAATTGTGAGAAAGGTGAAAGACTATGCAGTCTGGATCTACTGTAATCGTGTCAGTAACAATCAATCCGCCGAGCTTTGTCAGCTTCAGCTCAAAATCACGATCTTCAGACCCGTGACCGGTATACCCCTCATCAAATCCATTGACGTCGATGGCGACATCTAAAGGCGCCATCCACATATAAGAGTATGGGCTGCCGGTGGAGTACACAGTGTCGTTTTTCGTATGCGCTTCAGTCTCAATGAGATTCACTGCAAAGACGTGTCGGCGCCAATTGGTCTGGTTCAGCACATTCTCTAGGGAGTTAAAGAATTTCTCGTGAAATAAAAAGTCCGCGTCCACAAATGCCGCGAGGTCCCCTGTTGCTTCGCGAAGCCCCACATTCAAAAGCCCAGATCTAGTCCAACCGATTCCTGTGTCGACAAGGATATGCTCTATTTCGACAGTTCCCTCCAGATGACCGATATCATACAGGTCGCTCGACATATCCTCTACGATCAATACTCGAACCCGCAGCGCGCCCCCACCTTGCTCCTGGTACCGCTGATGAGCGGCGATCAGGGACTTCAAAGAGATGTCGGTTCTAACTCTACGGTTCTTGATGCAGTATATGAATACAACTGTCTTTTCGCTGATATCTCGTTCGCTAATTTCAGCGCTGTACGCGTAAGCAGATAAATAGTTGTACGGAAAAAACTTAGTAGAAATCGGCCTCACAGCTTGGAATTCATTCGAGTATCGCCAATCGTAAACCGCTTTTTTCGACACCAAATACTCATTACGAGTTTTTGTACTTTCAAACAGTTTTAACTCGACGTTGGCGATCTCGACGCCATCGAGTGGTGACTGGCTAAACGAAGCTATCTGCCCAACTTCTTGGTCTGAATAAAGCGTAGAGAATGCACCAAGGTAACGGTCATCTGCAAACTGATTTGGATCAACCTCCCGTTCATCTAAGAGAAACTGAGCTGACCGTTGAAACGTATCGAAAAACGCACCGATATTTTGCCCATCAGACATCGCCGAAGACAGCTTGGACAATTGATCAGCCTGGTGACTGCGATCCAAGTTAACGCTAACTTGCCCGCTAAGGGGTCTCTTTTTTGACGGCCCAAGCGCAGACATCTTCTTGATCAATTGATCGAATATCCAATCACTGCCTTGCTTGGTTAGATGCATGTTGTCACAAGTGAATCGTTGAACCTCGGACCGATCCCAGGTTAGCAAATCGATGACCTGTTTCTCCCCCAGCACTTCTAGGAACATCTCCGAATACTTTTCGGTGATTGAAATATTGTCGGGCCGGCCTCTTTTATGGTCACCCTTCCAACCAGGCACAAAACGGTTCGAATTAATGAAGATCAGATTTTCGATTTCTTGAAGTTTCGGCAACAGTGACTTTCGTGCCATCTCCAAACTGTACATATTGACCGTTGGCTTTCCTTCGAACTCGGTATCAAAAGCGTGGTCCAAATGCTCCTGGGCAAGTTTCTCGCCGAAAATATCATCAAATAGCTGCTTCTTATTATTCACGACCTTTTGGCCATAATCGGCCGTATTGAGATTCGTATTGGTTAGATTTTCTGGCGCTTGGTTATTGTAAAGATCAGAGATAGCACTCATCTGTGGGCGCGGTGACCAGTCCACGATCCCAGTGTAGAGAATTAAATGATCGTAGGATTGCCAATCCCTAGTCGCCATGTACTCTAAAAAATCTATAGTTGTTGTCCATTTCATCGGGCACAGCACGATCTCTGCATCAACGTCCGCTAGTGCACGTATTCTATCTGCAAACAGGTCGTGCGGTCTAGCTCCAGTAGGAATATGCTGACCGCGACTATCAGTGTAGATGAGTACTTTTCTTGTCATTCTTGACCACTCTAGATTATTTTAGTGGTGTAACGGACACACCATTTTCAACCTAAGAACGGTTTAGTTTAAGAATTAGGACGAATCCACCGCTCAGGTGTCTCATTTTTCCGGCAGATCCGCTCGAGTATCTAGCAAGATCGTTTACTCAAGCCCCCACATACGCGCACTGAGAGTTTGCACGAAACTCTTGCGCGAATCACCAACTGGTATTGCAAAATAGTCATATGCGCCTCGCGCGCGCACAGATTCTAGAAACTCATCTTTGGCGCTCAATTCGATTCCAAAGACGTCCACCATTTCATAGCGGTTCTGGGAAAGAAAATCGAAGATTTCTTCTGGCTGTGTGCCAAAGGCTTCCAATGACGGCGGCCCAATTTCCATATGAATAATCGGCCGTGTTCTTGAGATGAGATCGACTGCACCAAGCATCGCTTCGAATTCCGCGCCCTCGATATCCATTTTAATGAATTCAAGGCGATCGACGTTAGATAGAAAATCGTCCAGCCGGACAGCTAAACATGGGCGAACAACTTTTTGGACTCCCTCGGTTTCAAGTACCTTTCGAACATGTATTGCGGATTTTCCGGGATCGGTTGGCAGATATACAAAATCTACGACCTCGTTAGACCGCGAACAGCAAACATTAAACGCACCGACATTGAATAAAGACTCTTTGCTCAGATTGTTTAGCAGGAGCACAAACTTTTCTTGGATGGGTTCAAATGCAAACACTTGCCCTTCCACACCCACGGCTTGCGCCATCGGAATAGTATGTTTCCCGGTATGCGCGCCTAGGTCGAGCGCGTTCGAACCATTGCTCAAAAGTCGAGTATAAACTTCCTTAATCGTCCACTCAAAACGGTCTGGCGCGTCCTCGAATTTCGAAATCAAGTTTGCATATACTTGCGTAATAGACATGGCGCAGTCACCCCAATCGATACCGATTTATCCATCAGCTCAGATGACACAGCGATAGAAATACGCAACCTGCAATGTCAAAACATCAACGACTTTGAAGCAGCTCGAAAAAACACTCGACTATCGAGTGATGCACGAACTCCGGTGATGCTCCCGCAGGTTCACTTTGCGCTCTTCTAAACTGCGAAGCAAATAGCATCGTAAAGCGTCCCAGGCGCCCCACAGACGTGAGAGCCACGTGGACTATTGGCGAAACGCGCCTGCGACCAATCGACGGGCGGCCCGCAGTACGCGGAAAACTTGCGGCGAACGATCGCGCAGTCGATTTGCAAAGTTAGCGTAGAACGGCCGACGTACGACCATCGACGGAACGTCTGAAACAGTTGAGACACCCGAAATCTCAGTTCCTAGCGACACACCGAACGTCAGCGTTTCTCGTACCAATCGTTTAAGGATATTGGGACCCGGATCGCTCTTGAACCCAATCAAGTTTCCCCACGCTTGATCCAGCTGTAATTGCCGATCGTACACTGCGAACCGGCGCCAATCGTGCTGCATTCCGTACCGAACAATCGGGTGCCATTCGCTGACATAAACAGAGTATCCCTCCAATAGTAATTTCTGCGCGAGATCATTAACCGTGTAACCTAGTGGAACAGTCTTTCTGTTCTCAAACTCAGCGAGAATGACGTCGGGGCGGTCAATCTCCCAAGGGAAACCGTCGAGAACGAACTTATCAAAGCCCTCAACATCGACCTTAAGAAAATCCACGTGCTTAAGTTTTGCAGACCGAAAATAGTCTCGTAGACTTATCGTCCGAACTTTGCCCTGTTTGCGATGGCCCTCAGTGAAAGGCGCTAAGGAGTTTATCCCGATACTCTCGTCACTTGTATAAAATACACGCTCTTGCCCACCCACAGCCTCGACAGCCTCCGCGTTCACCACAAGTCGCTTTTCATTTGGCCAAGTCTTGTTGAGCTCACCTCGGCAAAAAGGGTCAGGCTCAAAGGCATGTACATACCAACCACGACCGAGAAATCGATCTAAGCTGTCGCCGAGATTAGCGCCGACATCGAGCATTACGCCTTCACTTTTCTCGAACACTCGCGCAACCAGATCTTCGTCACTTAGATGCGCTTTGTGTTCGCGCTTCAAGTCTCCAAAAATCCAGCTATCATGATCATAATCGAAAGGAGTATTGCGCGCTAGGCGCTCATAAAATACGTCAACCAGCTCCGACGAAGAACCGTAAGTATCCTCTAACTCGTTGATGATAGATAGAGCATACTGTTTCGCTACAGATATTCCGTCCGCTCGATAGTTTGCGTGCGCAGTCAAAAAGGCGTTCGCACGCGATCGAAAGTCCACGCCAGAAACTATATCAGCTTCGACTCTTCGCAGCGCAGCCGCCAATTCTTCAGCTGTGTGCGCGACCTCAAACGCGCCATCGGGGTTTGTAAACTTGTCCACTCTTTCACCATGTGGATTAAAGTAGATTGACGGCTTACCACTCGCGAGCGCCTCGATAATTCCTGTCGCAAACCTACTGACGAATACGGTCGCCTCATCTATCAATTCATATTGCGACTTCCGGGTGACGTTGAAGCCATCGAGAGATGCAGTATCCATCGGATGTTGTGTAATTACATAGTCGAATCCAGCCTGCTCGATCCCACTAAGCGCTTCGATAAGAAATTCCTCACGTTTGTCTTCGAGTACGCCGTAGGTAAAATTAACATTCAGAGCAGCAACAGGTCTTCTCGGAAATGTTGGTACTTTATGCCTTAGCTCTTCAACAATCGGCAACCCAACGACTTTGGTACGGCGGTCTTCGAAGAATCGTTCGTCGTCTCTACCTGCGAGAAAAACCGTATTACATCGACGGTAAGGCAAGAATCTGTATGGATCATCTTCACGTCTTCGACAATCGACTCTCCTAAAGTCATTGATCCCTTCGATTGCACAAATCGTGACGCCTCCCAGCAACTGGCGATATTCCAACGCATCTCGAACATCATCATTGAAATCGTTGAAGGTTATCACCGCGCTCGCTGTGCTAAGCCAATCAGCACCATAAGGACCTGCTAGCACTCGAATATGTTCGACCCTGGACAATAGCGAATGATTTTCGGGGACAAATTGGCGTTTCCCACCGGCCACGAACCCTGAATTGTCAAGAACTACCGTTTCGTAACCAAGCCTTTGAAGTTCGCGCGCCACCAGCGCGGCATTTTTAACTTGATAGTCTACCTGCCCAATAAAAACGATCTTGCCCTTCAATCTTAGCGCTATCTTCGAAATCGGCGGCGCCTCGGCTTGGCGGCTAGTCAGAAGTTGGCTAGTATCCAGATCCCAAAGAAACCGCTTCCAGTGGTCCACTACTTCTTCGTCGATCAAGTTCGTTGAAAGCGCATCATGAACGAGCAACGCCTCGATTACTGGGAGCTCTGATGTTTCGCTGGAAATTCCATTCGACCTCAGCTCGACCAAAATTGTTTCAAAAATCTCTGCTTTTTCGCGCGCCGTCAGGTTTGACGCTTGCTGGCATCGCGCCACCATCGTCGACAGCAGTTTTTGTCTCCCGTACCGAATTGCGCTGGTCGCATCTACAGAAAGCCCAAACGATGAAACTAGGTTTTCCCAGTCGGAAAATGCAGTGAGACATCCCTCTAAGTGCTTCGTCGTAAAGGTTGACGTTATCGATGCCTCATTTTCAGTATAGTAGTACACTACCTTCTCGACATGCCCAAAGCGTTCGGCGGCGCAAATTATTCTGGGTAATGTGACCAAATCTTCGTGAAATATACTCTTGGGGATATCGAATACCGCATCTTCCAACAGTCTACGCCGAAACAGACGCCCACACATTGTAAACGATCGCTCACAACGAAACGCAGACACCATCCGCTGTTCTAGGTTGCTAGAGAATGGGATCCCAAAGAACCGAGCATCCACGAGCTCTTTGCTGTCTGGTCGCCAGCGCTGAAATCCTGATGTGACGACGTCTGCTCGAGCATGGTGGGCTTCCATCCTAAGTAGCTCTAGTCCATCGCGGGTGAGCATGTCGTCACCGTCAAGGAACAATACATAGTCGCCTTGAGCCGCCTTAACTCCAGTTCGACGAGCCTCGTTCAGACCCTGATTTTCTGAATGATGAACAATTTTAAAGTGTTCGTCCGTCTCATATCGCTTCAGCACCGCGATGGTATCCGGAGCGTCGGAGCAGTCGTCGACTAAAATGACTTCGAAGTCGGTCATCGGCAACGACTGATGCAACAGGCTGCCTAAGCAATCTGACAAAAGTCGATGTTCGACATTATGGATAGGAACAATGACGGAAATACGCATCAGAGATTTCTTTCTGCCTCAACCAAACGACCGATCTGAGCGTCAGAACGTGGTCGACTCAATGCTCACCGTCATATCCCAAAGGGTTGGCTTCTTGCCATAACCAATGGTCTCGGCACATTTCCTTCAATCCCAGCTCCGCTTTCCATCCAAGCAAATTGCGGGCAAGTGTGGGGTCGGCATATACTGTTGCCACATCACCTACTCGTCGTTCGTTGAAACGATGCGGAATAGATCGCCCCGATACGCTTGAGAAAGCATCCAAAACTTCCAGAACGGAATATCCTCTGCCAGTTCCTAAATTGACCACGAAGTTCTCATCAAAGCCAACGAGCTTTTCCAGAGCTCGTAGATGTGCAATCGCCAGATCTGAAACATGAATGTAGTCTCTAACACCCGTGCCGTCTTTCGTTGAATAATCATCGCCATAAACCGTAAGATATTCTCGCCTGCCTACCGCAACTTGCGCGATAAAAGGCATCAAGTTATTCGGCTGTCCTTTGGGGTCCTCTCCGATTTTTCCGCTTTGATCAGCGCCGACCGGATTGAAGTACCTGAGTATTCCGAAACAAATATCAGCCGAGGAGCTAGCCACATCCTCGATCAGTTTTTCGGCGGTAAGTTTGGTGCGCCCGTAAGGATTTGTTGGATCTAGCGGGTGATCCTCACTAATTGGTAGTTTCGTGGGCTCGCCGTAAACAGTCGCACTTGAAGAAAAAATAATGTGACGAACGCCCTCGCAAGTCATCGCCTTTAGTAAGCTGTGGGTTCCGTTCACGTTGACGTCATAGTACTCTAGCGCGTGGGCTTGTGATTCCCCTACAGCTTTTAGCCCGGCGAAATGTATCACGCTTTGGCAATGGTACTGCGACATAACTTGGCGGCACGCTTCGGTATCGCGAATATCTACCTGGCAAACCGGAATATCAGAACCCGTCAGGCTTCGTAAGCGGCTTATCGCTTCTGGGCTACTATTTGCGAAAGTGTCCATGACGACTGGCCGCCAACCTTCTCGGATAAGCGCCAAACAGGTATGGCTTCCGATATATCCAGCACCGCCGGTAACGAGCACCGCTTTACGCATCTATTTTTCCTCATCGCGACCGCTTCGGGATGGCTGTATACCATTGCTTGGTCTTCATCAATTCAATCCAGAACGCAAAAAGTAGCCGTCGGTTTCGCGGGCGATTCCGTAGCGCGGGCAGGAATTCCAGTGTATTTTTCCAACTCAGATGATGCGCATAACATAACACGAACGTGGTCAATTCTTGAGGCTAAGCTTTAGGCAAAACAACTCCGAGTTTAGGCACTTGGGCACGAGCTATTTCCACTTGCCATCTAACCAAACTGAATTTACGGCGACGTTGATGAGCACAACCCTTATCTGTCCTAGGATGGATTTCGCGCACCTTTAAACCATCGTCAGTTGTACTGAGCGAGGCACCCAAAGAAGGCAAGAAAAGTGTCTAGACCACAAACCTTTCCGCCAGAATACAAGTGGGTCGGGCAAAGATTTTTCGATGATGTGACTGCGGGGCTCAGACTCCACCAAATTTGGACGAACTTTGCATGGGAAGAGCTGCTAAGTCGTTATCGACGAAGCGCATTAGGCCTTTTGTGGATTGTTTTTGGATACGCGTTCTTCGTAGCCGGGATCGCATTCTTTTTCGGTGGCTTCTCGCGAGCAGATATCGGAGAATTCACAATCTACGTTGCCCTTGGTTATGCCGTATTTCAGTTCCTGGTGGCCAATGTCGTCGATGGATGCGCGGTATTTACGGGCGCGACGTCCTGGATCAGAAGCTCCACGATGCCATATTCAATCTATGTGTACAAAAGCATAGTCCGCTCGTTGCTTCCGTTCGGATTGCACCTCGTAGTCGTCTCATTCGCGATGTTTTTTTGGCAACCTCAATGGAAATGGACCGTCATCTACGCGATCCCGTCTTTGATGATCTTCATTTTGAATGGCATCGCGATTCAATATCTATTTGGCCTGGTGGCAGCAAGGTTTCGTGACTTGGAACACTTCGTCGGATCGATTACACGGATTTTGATTTTTACGACACCGATACTATGGGTGCGCGAAGAGCGAACGGGCGTTATTGGTTTGGTCGCGGACTTGAACCCGTTAACCCACTATGTCGAGATTTTCCGTGCACCGCTGATGGGACAAGAAATTCGCCCGATTGCTTGGATCGTGGTGCTGGGCTGCACTTTACTCTGTTGGTTGCTAGCAGCATTGGCTGCAGATCGCATGCAAAGAAGACTGGCCTTTTGGGTGTAAGCGATCACTAAATCAAAATCCTCGAAGCTGCTGCTGTTGGCCCGCCAAATAGAAAGTTGCATTGATGTACAAACTGTCCGCAAATGATGTTTCCTTGGTGTTTCCGCTTTACGGGAACAAGCCAAAACCAGAGCGCCTCAAGTTAGATAGCGCAGCGTCTCCCAACGGAAGAATGGTCAAAAGCAAGTCTGGCGCGATTGTTGGTGTGAAAGCGCTAAGAGAAGTGAACCTCGACTTGGTAGGTGGAAATCGGCTCGGGATCATGGGCAGCAACGGATCCGGTAAAACCACACTCTTACAAGTGCTCGCGGGCATCTTGACGCCCGACGAAGGTCGCATCACGGTTCAAGGCCACCGGTCAAATTTGATCAGCATCACACTCGGCCTTCGCAACGAAGCTACTGGGCGGCGCAACATAGTTTTGAGTGCCCTCGCAGCGGGTCACCCCAAAGATGAAATCCTGGAACGCACTCCCGAGATCGAGGCGTTTTCAGAGCTCGGCGAGTTTTTGGACATGCCCGTTTCGACATATTCAGCCGGCATGCGAATGCGATTGAGCTTCGCAATCGCAACCGCGTTCGATCCTCAAATCCTGATTCTGGATGAATGGCTCAGCGCTGGAGACGCTCAATTCAGAGAACTTGCTTCGCAACGCATGAGCACGTTCGTAGACTCAGCAGGCATCTTAGTCTTCGCATCGCACAATCCAACGCTCCTTAAAACCAATTGCAACCTAGGCTTATGGATGGATCAGGGTACCGTCGCGGCCTTTGGCGAGATTGATGAAGTGATGAACAAGTACGAAGAATACAACAGACGAGCAGCTGAAACGTAAATTGCACGCTCTTTGACAATAGAGACCGCGCTAAAGCCTACCGCGAAATACTGACGCCGCTACTTGCGAACCGCCACTCCTGACCATCCGAATAAACCAACGATAGGTGTTGAGTGTCACTACGCATAAATATCAATGTGCCTGCACCCGCTGTTTCGGCGTCTGGAAGTCCATCGCGACTGACGCAATCAAGACGTAGCGCGCCATTCACATCAAGTCGGACACTTGGTGAAGATGTGCCGATGCCAACGAATCCACTAACCGAGTTAGCAAAGAAGGCCGACGCAAAAGACTGACCATTCGATGACAACTTCATCTCTAAATCATTGCTTCCAGTCAGTCCGATCTCCGCACGACCTTGCCAGTTCGATTGGAACAAAAGACTCGCGGTATCGTTTTCGCTAGCCTTATTGATTTTAACCTGATGCCCCGCACCTTCGTGACTAAATAATGATGCGTCGCTCCGGACCGAAAGCCGATTATAGGTATCTGCGGTCGCATTGATCCCGAGCATGTCTAATTCTGAGGACGGGCCGAGTGCGGTCCAGTCTGCACCGTCAAAAATCGCTAAAGCCGTCTGCGCTTCATCCCATACAAGCCATCCTGTTTGCGGCTCGTAGATTTCCCAGGCGCCATCTTGACGGGCCGCCACATGCCCATCGGCCCGCGCCCAGGCCCCGGTTCCGCCAGCTGCCACAATGTAGCGATCACCCTCTTCAGGCGTTTCAGGTGGCTCCGTTTCCGTCATCGAAATCACTGAAATCTGCACCAGCGCATCGAGCCGGCGCAGGCTCTCATTCATGGTAACATGCTTTTGCGCCTGGTTCGGCAGGATGTAAGGCAGTGTTAGCTTGGCGGAATAGTCCATGAGCGGTGTCCTGTCTGATCGGAAATAGACAAGAGTATTCGCGTCAGACTTCGGCGGTCGGATTGAGGCTGATTGATTCGCTTATCCGCGCGGATGGGCGCTTGCATGGACTTTACGAAGATGCCCTGCCTCGACCCCGGTATAAACCTGCGTGGTCGACAGGCTGGCATGTCCGAGAAGCGTTTGGATCGCCCGTAAATCGGCGCCATGGGCCAGAAGGTGGGTCGCGAAGCTGTGACGCAAAGCGTGCGGTGTCGCACTTTCCGTCAGCCCAAGGGCGCCGCGTAAGACCTGGACTTGTTTGCGTAGGATTGGTGCCTGCAAACGCTTACCACGCGCCCCGTAAAAAAGCGGCGTCTGCGCATTGAGCGCATAGGGACACAGTCCAGCATAGTCTGAAATCGCGTCTCGAACCGCGGGAATGATGGGAACGATCCGCACCTTGCCGCCCTTGCCTTTAATGCGCAGGCGTTCCGGCGCGGCTTTCGTATTGCCGGACAGATCTAAGACCTCTGAGATCCGCAAGCCCGCGCCATACATGAGGCTGAGCGCGGCCACATCGCGGGCGGCGATCCACGGCTCTTCCTGGATGAGTTCGGCTTGATCCAACATGTCTTTCGCAGCGACCTCTGAGATTGGACGCGGTAAGCGTTGGCCACGTTTCGGTCCGCTCAAGAAGGCAATTTCGGGGTTTTCGACTCCATGCGCGCGGTCAAGCCAGCGATAGAAGCTCTTAATCGCCGAGAGCAGCCGCGCAATCGAGGCATCGGCCAGCCCATCTCGGCGGCGCGCGGCCAGGAAAGATCGAATGTCCCTCGCCTGCAGGTCGGCAAAGGCACGCATACCGGGTTCGGCCTCTAAATGACCGCGGAGGAAGCCGATAAACTCGCCGAGATCGCTGCGATAGGCCTCCACCGTGTTCTTTGCGAGGCGCTGCTCGCTTTGGATAAAGTCCAGGAAGCCTTCAATCAGGGTCATAGCACGAAGTGTCCCTCATCATGCTTAATGACGGGTTTCCGAGTGGGTGAGCTTTGCTATGGAAGGCAGATGCCTGTGGCCCGCATCCTCTTTCCAATGCCGCTCCCAGAGCCGTTCGACTATCTCATCCCTGAGGGCATGGCGGTCGAGCCCGGTTCCTATGTCCGCGCGCCGCTCGGCAAGTATGAGCGAACCGGCGTGGTTTGGGACGTGGTTGAGGCAGATCCGACGCGGGAATTGAAGATCGTTGCGGACGTCTTTCCGACCCCGCCAATGCCCGAATCGATGCGGCGCTTCATTGCCTTTTGCGCCAAATACAATGTGGCCGGCCCAGGCCAAGTGCTTGGCATGGCGCTGCGAGCGCGCGGCGGACTGTCGTCTTCGCCAACCCAAACGGTCTACACGCTGACCGGACATCGCACCAACCGGATGACGCCGGCGCGCGAGAAAGTCTTAGGCGCGGCGATGAAGATCGGATCTGCCAGCGCGTCTGACCTCGCGAAAGAGGCTGGCGTGTCCAGCTCAGTTGTGAAGGGCCTAGTAGAAGCAGGTAGCTTGCAAGCTGAAATCCGTGAAACAGATCTGCCTTTCGCCGCACCTGATCCGGATCGCACCGGCCCCACCCTCACCAGCGAACAAGCGCAAGCGGGTGAGACGCTGAGGAATGCCGTCAAAGCGGGCGGCTACCAGCCGTTCTTACTCGATGGCATTACCGGGTCCGGGAAAACAGAGGTCTATTTCGAGGCGATCTCGGAGACGCTGCGCAAAGACCCAACCGCGCAAGTCCTCGTCTTGCTGCCTGAGATTGCACTTACCCAAGCCGTCTTTGAACGGTTCGAGACGCGGTTTGGAGCCGGACCTGCGCCTTGGCATTCTTCCTTGAGCGATCAGCAGCGACGCCGCACTTGGCGCGAAGCCGCGCATGGCCGCGCACGGATCGTGACTGGCGCCAGGTCTGCATTGTTCCTGCCCTATTCGAATTTGAAACTGATTATCGTCGATGAAGAACATGATAGCAGTTTTAAGCAAGAAGACGGCGTGCGCTACCATGCTCGCGATATGGCCGTTATGCGCGCCAAGTTGGAAGCCGCAACGGTGATCCTCGCCTCGGCGACCCCAGCGCTGGAAACCGTCGTAAATGCCGAAGCAGGCCGGTACCAGAGACTGAAGCTTTCTGCCCGCCCAGGCGCCGCCCGCTTACCAGATATGAGTCTGGTCGATCTTCAATCTAACACACCCGAAAAGGGCCAATGGCTGTCGCCGGTTCTCGAAAAGGCGCTGGTCGAGACGTTTGAAAAAAAAGAACAAAGCCTGCTCTTCCTCAACCGCCGTGGATATGCGCCGCTGGTCATCTGCAAATCCTGTGGCGAGCGTTTGAAAAGCCCCGGCACTGAGAGCTGGCTAACCGAACACCGTTATACCAATCGCTTGGTCTGCCACCTGACCGGTTGGTCGATGCCAAAGCCAGACAATTGCCCACTTTGCGGGGCGAAGGATTCGCTCATGGGCGTTGGCCCTGGCGTGGAGCGCGTAGCAGAGGAAGTTCGCGTACTACTGCCGGACGCGCATGTCGAGATTTTCTCGTCCGACACCGCAATGGGCGGAGAGGCGACGCGCGGCATTGTCGAGCGGATGGCCGAAGGCGAGATCGACGTCCTGGTCGGCACGCAAATTGTCGCCAAGGGACACAACTTCCCAAATCTCACTCTGGTCGGCGTGGTTGATGCCGATAGCGGCCTGCAGGGCGGCGACTTGCGCGCGGGAGAGCGCACCTATCAATTGCTAAGCCAGGTTGCAGGCCGCGCTGGACGCGCAGAACGGCCGGGTCGCGCGCTCATCCAAACCTATCAACCTTACAATCCAGCCATGCAGGCCCTGGCCGCCGGTGACCGGGACGGCTTTTTGCAGATCGAACGAGATGTCCGCGAGGAGTTGACCCTGCCGCCCTTCGGGCGGATGGCCGCGATGGTTTTGTCTGCGCCAGATGCCGCGATGGCGAAAGAGATCGGTTTGCTGGCCGGGAAAGCCGCCCCTAATGGCGAAGGCATTACGGTCTATGGCCCAGCCCCAGCCCCGATCAGCATCTTACGCGGACGTCACCGCTTACGCTTCTTGATCACCGCACCCCGCGAGGTTGATCTTTCGGCCTATATGGCCACCTGGCTTAAAACGCTGAAACTGCCGAACGCCGCCCGGGTGGCGGTCGATATTGACCCTTATTCATTCTTATGAGGCGACTTTTCATTGAAAGCGGCTCCGATTCGTCGTTTAGCAAGCCAGGTATTGTGGAGGCTAGAATTTGTTCGAGCGCCTATCTATCCCAGATGTGATCCTTGTGACACCGAAGCGTCATGGCGATGCGCGCGGCTTCTTCACAGAGACCTTTCGCGCTGATGCGTTTGTCGAGGCCGGAATTCGTGGCCCATTTGTTCAAGACAATCATGCCTATTCGCAGCAGCCAGGGGTGCTGCGCGGCCTGCACTTTCAGAAGCCTCCTCACGCACAAGCGAAACTGGTTCGCTGCACCCATGGGGCGATTTATGATGTCGCGGTCGATATTCGCCAGGGATCGCCAACCTTTGGCCATCATGTCGGCGCCGAGCTCTCAGGCGAGAACGGCGAGCAGCTTTATGTGCCGGAAGGTTTTGCACATGGCTATCTGACCCTCACGCCGGAGTGCCACGTTCAGTACAAAACCTCCGCCTATTACGCGCCGGAGACTGAAGCCGGTCTCGCTTGGGACGATCCCGAGCTTGGAATCAATTGGCCGACGGACCGGATCAACGTCATCCTGTCAGATAAAGACAGGACCCTACCGACCCTGAGCGCGCTGGCGCCTGTTTTCTGATTTTCTGAGAGAGAGAATGACAAAGCTGCTCTGCATTGGAAAATCAGGCCAAGTCGCGCGCGCGCTGCAAGAGCGCAGCAAGGCGCATGATGTCGAACTGATCGCGCTAGGACGTTCGGACGTCGATCTCACCCATCCAGACAGTTTAGAGGCCGCGATCGAACGAACTGCGCCTGAGATCATCGTCAATGCAGCCGCTTACACGCAGGTCGATCAAGCAGAAACCGATCGCGAAGCGGCATTTGCCATCAATGCGGAGGGGCCCAGGGCGCTCGCCGAGATTTGCGCCTCTGAAGCACTGCCACTGGTCCATATTTCGACCGACTATGTCTTTGACGGCAATGGGAACACGCCTTTTCAAGAAACAGACACACCTTCACCCATTAATGTCTATGGCGCATCAAAACTTGCGGGCGAAAATTATATAAAACAATTACTTAGCAATCATATCATCCTCCGAACAAGCTGGGTGTACGGGCCGTACGGATCGAATTTTGTAAAGACGATGCTACGATTGGCACGGGAAAATCGCGCCGTATCGGTTGTTGATGATCAAATCGGTTGCCCAACCAGTGCATTGGAGATTGCGGACGCAATTTTCGTCATTTGCGAGCAAGTCCATAAGGGTATTGAGGCCGAGGCCTTCGGAACCTACCATTTCAGTGCCGATGGCGAAGCGTCGTGGGCCGATGTTGCCGCCTATGTTTTCGAGCTCTACGAAGCGCGCACCGGCTGTAAGATTACCTTGAACCGCATCCCAAGTTCGGACTATCCGACCCCTGCGGCCAGACCGCTCAATTCGCGTCTAGATGTGCGCAAGATCACAGACGTGTTCGGGATCATGCCGCAGCCTTGGCGAGATCGTGTGCGAGAAACGGTCAATCGACTCATGGATGAGGAAAACTAGGTCATGAAGGGCATTATTCTGGCGGGCGGAAACGGCACGCGCCTTCATCCCATTACACGTGGGATCTCGAAGCAGCTTTTCCCGGTCTATGACAAGCCGATGATCTATCACCCGATCACCACGCTGATGCTGGCCGGTGTGACCGACTTCTTAATCATCTCAACGCCGCAAGCTCTACCAATGTTCAAAGAGCTTCTGGGTTCCGGAGAGAATTGGGGCGTTCAATTCCAATATGCTGAGCAAGATCAACCACGAGGCCTCGCCGATGCGTTTCTGATTGGCGAGGGTTTTATTGCCGATGACCCCTGCGCCTTGGCGCTCGGCGACAATATCTTTCACGGCGCTGGCCTGGGTGAGCAATTGCAAGCGATCAATACCGCAAATTCCGGCGCGACGATTTTCGGCTACACTGTTGCCGATCCATCTTCGTTCGGCGTGGTCGAACAAGATGCCGATGGCAAAGTCATCTCAATCGAAGAGAAACCGAAAAATCCGAAGAGCAATCTCGCGGTCACTGGGCTGTATTTCTATAATAATGAAGTCGTGGACATCGCAAAATCGGTGACCCCGTCAAAGCGCGGCGAGATCGAGATCACAAGCATCAACAATGCCTATTTGGAGCGCGGTGAGCTGGCCCTAAATGTCCTGCCACGTGGAACGGCCTGGTTGGACGCAGGGACCTTTGACGGCCTCTTGCAGGCCGCTGAATATGTGCACGCGGTGGAGAAGCGCACAGGTTCGAAGATTGCCTGCCCAGAAGAAGTCGCCTGGCATCTGAAACTGATCGATGACGAGCAAGTCCTAAGACTTGCTGCCGATCATCTGAATGAATACGGCGACTATCTCAAACGCCTGGTGCGCTAGATCACTTTGCTTTCATCGCTGCCGCGATTTCAGGGCGCGCTTCTGCATTCGGGAGGTATTGCGGTTCAACGCGTAGGTTGCTCGCCTGCTCGAACGCGTATCCCCAGGACAGTATATCCGCATCGGCATCTTTCGCGCCCATGATTGAGAAGCCAATTGGCACGCCATGCACACTGCCCATCGGGACCGTGATATGCGGATAACCCGCAATGGCCGCGAGGTAGCCGGCTCCGGCCCAAGCGGGCCAGTTATCGCCATTCACAGGATCGATGCGCGGACTGAGCGGCCCAGATGGCGAAACCAGCATTGCGACATCATAATCCACAAGCAGTTTGTCGATGCCGTTTTCACGTGAAGCGGTTTGGACGGTCTCAACCGCCATCAGATAGGCTTCCTCCGTGATCGGACCTTTCGCCTCTGAGAGATCGAAAATGCTTTGATCAAATAGAGCGAGTTCGATGCCCGCATTGTCTTTGTTGAACGCGATAAGGTCAGATAAGCTGCGTGTGGTAACCGCGTCAGGCGTGCTTGCGAGATACTCATTCAGCGTGTGCTTGAACTCATATTGCAAGACGTCAAATGCGTTGCCGAAATAGTTCTCAGCTTCCGGCGAGAAGGCTTCAATCTCGACCAGTGTCGCACCTTGAGATTCGAGAATTTCGAGCGCGGAGTTAAAGCGGTTTTGAATGTCCGCACTCTCACCCTGGGCGAAGCGCAACACGCCGATGCGCTGGCCGCTAAGGCTGTCGGCATCCAAGGCGGCGACATAATCAGTCTTGGCGGCGCCGGTTGCCATTGCATTCAGCATCATGGCCGACCCCATAACTGATTTGGTCATTGGGCCTGCTGTGTCCTGTGAGGACGAGATGGGGACGATATAGTCTTGCGCGACCAGGCCGACTGTCGGCTTGAAGCCGACAATGCCGTTAACGTTAGACGGGCAAATCACTGAGCCATTGGTTTCGGTTCCGACCGTTCCTGCCGCAAGAGACGCCGCCGCAGCTGCGCCAGAGCCAGAGCTCGACCCACACGGGTTGCGATCCAGCATATGCGGATTGCGGACCTGACCGCCAAGGGCCGACCAGCCGCTCATCGAATCGTTCGAGCGGAAGTTTGCCCATTGGCTGAGATTCGTTTTCCCAAGGATGATCGCGCCTTCAGCCCGAAGACCTGCGACGAGAGGACTATCCCGGCCCGTCACATTGTCTTTGAGCGCCAATGCACCCGCCGTCGTCGCCACCGGGTCACGGCTCTCAATATTATCCTTTAGCAGGATCGGAATGCCGTCGAGCGGACCGAGTGCTTCGCCATTCGAACGGCGCTCATCGCTCGCTGCGGCAGCATCTAGGGCATCTGGATTCAGCGCTAGAACCGATTGCAGCGTTGGGCCATTTCGGTCGACTGCTTCGATCCGATCCTGATATGCCGTGACCAAGTCAACGGCTGTGGCCTCGCCAGACACCAGCGCTTCGGATAACTCCGGAAGCGTCTTTGAAAGAAGCTCTGAAGGCTCGTACGACATGATCTCTGAATCCTCGACGACCGTGACCTCGGACGTGGTAACTTGGACACCGCACGCCGCGCAAAGGGCCATGGCGGTCGCACCGCAAAGTAGTTTTTTCATATCATACGTCTCCCTGCGCTTTAGCGCTCAAACTTCTTAAACTTCACGCGCTTTGGTTCAACCGCATCTGGGCCAAGGCGGCGTTTCTTGTCTTCCAAGTAGGAACTGAAATCGCCCTCAAACCACTCCACATGGCTATCGCCTTCAAAAGCCAGAATATGCGTCGCCATCCGGTCCAAGAACCAGCGATCGTGCGAAATAACCACCGCACAACCTGGGAAGCTTTCAAGTCCTTCTTCCAGCGCTTGCAAGGTTTCCACATCGAGATCGTTTGTTGGTTCGTCCAGGAGGAGTAAATTGCCGCCTTCACGCAACATCTTCGCCAAATGGACGCGATTACGCTCACCGCCTGAGAGTTTCCCAACCGGCTTTTGCTGATCGGTCTTCTTGAAGTTGAAGGCGCTAACATAGGCGCGCGAATTTATCTCGACGCTGCCGAGCTTGATGACGTCCAAGCCGTCTGAAATCTCTTCCCAGACATTCTTTTTGTCATCGAGCTTATCCCGGCTTTGGTCGACATAACCAAGCTTGACAGTATCGCCGAGTTCGAGCGTCCCAGCATCAGGCTGTTCTTGCTCCAGGATCATTTTGAACAGCGTCGACTTACCGGCGCCGTTCGGGCCGATGACGCCAACAATTCCGCCAGGTGGCAGTTTAAAGTCCAGATCTTCGATCAGGAGATTGTTGCCGAAACCTTTGCGGAGCTTTTCGGCTTCCAGCACTTTATTGCCAAGGCGAGGACCGGGGGGAATCCGGATCGTCGCGTTCGAGACGGTTTCGCGCTCGGCCTTGTTCGCCATCTCTTCATAAGACGCGATCCGCGCTTTCGATTTGGCTTGGCGAGCTTTCGGGCTGGAGCGAACCCATTCCAATTCTTTGGCAAGCGCGCGCTGGCGGCCTTTGTCTTCGCGAGCTTCTTGCTCCATGCGCTTGGCTTTCTGCTCGAGCCAAGCCGAATAGTTGCCCTCATATGGAATGCCGCGACCGCGATCGAGCTCCAGGATCCAATCGGTAATGTCATCCAAGAAGTAACGATCGTGGGTGACGAGGATCACGCAGCCTTTGAAATTGATCAGATAGTTCTGCAACCAAGCAACGGTCTCAGCATCCAAATGGTTGGTCGGCTCATCCATCAAGATCATGTCAGGGCGTGATAGAAGCAGCTGACAAATCGCGACGCGGCGGATCTCTCCGCCGGATAACGCGCTGACATCCGCTGTGTCTGGTGGGCAGCGCAGCGCTTCCATCGCCATTTCGATCTTATTGTCGATATCCCAAGCATCCGCCGCATCGACCTGCTCTTGCAGAGCGGTCATCTCTTCCATCAGCTCATCAGTATAGTCTTCGGCAAGCTTCATCGAAATCGCGTTGAACTGATCGAGCAACTGTTTCTCGGGGCATTCGGCGGCCACATTCTCAAACACAGACAGCGCTTGGTCGAGCTGCGGTTCTTGCGGCAAGTAACCGACTTTGATGCCGTCAGCGGCCCAAGCTTCGCCATTAAACTCGGTTTCGACGCCGGCCATAATCTTGAGCAGAGTCGACTTACCAGCACCGTTGACACCCACAACGCCAATCTTCGCGTCAGGCAAAAATGACAAGTGGATATTCTCAAATACTTGTTTGCCACCAGGGTAGGTCTTTGAGACCCCCTGCATGTGATAAACATATTGCGGTCCGGCCATAGCGCACTGCTCCAATTTCGATAAATTTTGCCGTGTGTTACTAACCCCAGAGATTTGTGCAAGAGCCCAATCAGCAGGAAAAATGGCTTTGCTTTAATTCGCAAAAGCAATACGGCAGACTAGGAAAACCATATGGCCTTTCACAACAAGAAGACTGAATGATGAAACGTGCTCTAATCACTGGAACCACGGGACAAGACGGCTCATACCTTGCAGAGTTCCTGCTCGAAAAAGGCTATGAAGTACATGGCTTGAAGCGTCGCGCATCCAGCTTCAATACGCAGCGAATAGATCACATCTACGAAGACCCGCATACAGACAACCAGCGCTTCGTTTTGCACTATGGAGACCTAACAGATACATCGAACCTGACACGGTTGGTGCAGGAAGTGCAGCCAGATGAAATCTACAATTTGGGCGCCCAGAGCCATGTGGCAGTGAGTTTTGAAGCGCCCGAATACACCGCCGATGTAGATGCTATTGGAACGCTTAGACTACTCGAAGCGATCCGTTTTCTTGGTCTAGAGAAAAAAACTCGCTTTTATCAAGCCTCGTCATCCGAACTGTTTGGACTCGTTCAGGAAACACCTCAGCGTGAGACCACCCCATTCCATCCAAGAAGCCCCTATGGCGTAGCGAAACTGTATGCCTACTGGATCACTGTGAACTATCGGGAGAGTTACGGCATTTACGCGTGTAATGGTATTCTCTTTAATCATGAAAGCCCGCGCCGAGGTGAAACCTTTGTAACACGCAAGATTACGCGAGGACTCGCGAACATCGCGCAAGGTCTCGAAGCTTGTCTGTATCTTGGGAACATGGACGCACTTCGTGATTGGGGCCACGCAAAAGACTATGTCCGAATGCAATGGATGATGCTTCAACAAGAGGAAGCCGACGATTTCGTTATTGCAACCGGCAAACAAATCTCTGTCCGCGATTTTGTAACGATGAGCGCAAAAGAACTTGGTATCTCACTCAGGTTTGAGGGTCATGGAGTGAACGAACGTGCAATAGTTGAAGCAGTTACCTCTGATAAAGCGCCGGCAATTTCTGTTGGAGACTGTATTGTAGCCGTCGACCCACGTTATTTCCGGCCTGCAGAAGTCGAATCGCTGGTCGGTGACCCGAGCAAAGCGAAGGAGAAACTGGGTTGGGAACCTGAGATCACTGTGGAGGAAACATGCGCTGAGATGGTTGCCGCCGATCTTAAGTCTGCGGAGCAACACGCATTTTTGAAGCTTCACGGATATGACTCGCCGGTAGCGGTCGAGAACTAACTTGGTGGTGAATGTGAAACGGGTTTTCATCGCTGGTCATGGGGGCATGGTAGGGTCCGCGCTGGTCCGCAACTTGGCGGCAAGTGGCACCACCGAAATCATATCACGCACGCGAGAAGAGCTAGACCTCGTCGATCAGGCCGCCGTGAGAGCTTTCTTCAGATCCGAAAAAATAGATCAAGTTTACTTGGCTGCAGCACGAGTTGGCGGCATCTACGCAAACAACACATATCCGGCTGAGTTTATCTACGATAATCTTATGATTGAGGCGAACATTATAGACGCCGCACACCGTGCCGACGTTCAAAATTTACTCTTTCTGGGATCTTCGTGTATTTATCCAAAATTGGCTGAGCAGCCTATGCGTGAGACCGCATTGCTGACAGGCCAGCTGGAGTCCAGCAATGAGCCTTACGCCGTTGCAAAAATTGCCGGCATCAAACTCTGCGAGAGCTACCATCGCCAGTATGGACGTGATTACCGAAGCGTCATGCCAACCAATCTTTATGGCCCTGGAGACAATTTTCACCCTGAAAACAGTCATGTTGTTCCCGCATTGATGCGAAGGTTCCACGGGGCGCGGGAACGAGGCGATGACAGTGTCACCGTGTGGGGCAGCGGAACCCCTATGCGCGAGTTTCTTCACGTCGATGATATGGCTTCAGCTAGCGTCCACGTCATGAATCTCGATCAAAGTGTCTACGCCAACAATACAGATCCGATGCTGAGCCACATCAACATCGGTACGGGAGTTGACTGTACGATCAGAGAGCTCGCCGAGACGATGATGAAAATCACAGGATTTGAAGGCCTGCTGAAATGGGATTCCAGCAAACCCGATGGTACCCCGCGAAAACTGATGAATGTGGAGAAACTGAAAGCGCTCGGCTGGTGCGCCTCGATAAGCCTGCGCGATGGACTGGAGCAGACCTATAGATGGTACTTAGACAATCAGAATGCTTTTAAGAGCAAGTAATTCTGCGGGGAGTGATTCGAATTCTGACGCTCACTTCTAGCTCACTATAATAGTACACCAGCGGTGGGGGTTCAGGGACAATATGCTTGATGATGTGACGGCCAATCCGGCTCAAGAGGCGCCGGATTTCGACTCGCTTTTATCTGATCTGTTTGGTCTGAACATTCGGGGGGCGAAAACGCTCCGCGATTTGTTCGCGCGGCCAAAGGAGGTCTTCGAGAGCGCCCGCGTTTATAATTGGCGCAGCAAATACACACCGACCTTGCGCCTCGCATTCTCAATCCTCACCGTTTTCAGCCTGCTGAGTTTCTTCTGGGCCGCGGAAGATGGTGTGCTGTATCAGTCGCTTTTGACACAGTTCAGCGATGTACAGAACAACCTTCCCGATGGGGTCACGCTCAATGACATGGTTGATAAGATGTTTGCGAGCTACAATTTCGCTTATCCGTTTACCTATATGCTCTTGCACAGCCTTGTGGGATCCCTGCTATTTATTTGGGGCAGGGATACGCCGTGGGTTGCGCGGCTCCGCTTGTACTTCTGTGTCGCATCGATCGGCGTTGCCATTGCCGTTGCTTCCGTGGTCGTCATGCCGCTGATCGACCAAGACCTGTTTTTGGCATACTCGATGGCGGGCATGGCGCTGAGTGTGCTTGCCTATGCGATCACCTATGCGCGCGGCATGACAGGACACTTTTCAACCTTCGGTTTGTACGGACGGACAGCCCTGATTGCGATAGTCGTGACCATGACAGATATTATCGTGGCGATCCTCGCTGGCACGATTGCCGGGTTCTGGTCGCAAGTACAGTTGGGCGTCTAAGCGCGCGCCTTTGCGATCACGAAGACATGATCCATCTTGGGCAGAATGCGCGTTGTGCTGACGTCAGCAGCTCATAAACTATAGCCAAGTCGAAAGGAGGCGTCATGGTTCGTGTACGCAATGCATTTTTCGCTGGGCTATTGGTAGGCTCTTGTTGGCTTGCCACACCGCTGCCCCTGATCGCACAAGACGAAGCACCTGAACCTTCGCAAGAAGAGGCGGAACCAGAAGGCGAAATCTTACCCACGGCTAAAGCTGCCGCAGATCTACTCAAAATCGTCACTGCCATAGACGAGGACGCTCGCCTTACCGCGAATGGGGCCACTTTCACGATCGATGATGTTATGGTCACGCTGGTCTTCGACGTGAATGCTGACCGGATGCGGCTATTCTCGCAGATCGCTCCAAGCGACGGGCTTTCCGGGCCACAATTGCGGCGCCTGATGCAGGCGAATTTCGATACAGCACTCGACGCCAGGTATGCCGTGGCGCAAGGTCAGCTTTGGTCAACTTTTATCCACCGCATGACGACCCTGACCCAAGAGGACTTCGTTTCCGCCCTTGCCCAGACTGTGACTCTGGTGAAAACCTATGGGACCACCTTTTCGTCAGGTGCCATGAGCTTTGGTGGCGGCGATTCAAATGCAGAAATCCAAAAACTGCTCGACCGGATCCTCAAGGAGGATGAGGAAGACATCTAGCGCTTCTCTCTAAAGGGCTGACAAGCGGTTCGGGGCAGGTTAGCCCTGCTCTCCATGTTGAAATCTCTTCTTATTCCGGCTGCTATGTTGCTTGCGAGCGCATGCGCGACGCCGATCGCCCAAACCTCTCCAATTGAAACAAGTACTATGGTCGAACAAGAACCCCTCACAATTGAACGCCTCTATGCCAGTCCGAGCCTGTCTGGCCCAACCCCAAGCGGGGTCAAATACAGCCCCGACGGCAAACGCGTGACTTTTCTAAAAGCTCGCGAGGATGAAGGCGACCGGTTCGACCTTTGGCAGTTTGATGTGGCGACCGGCGAGCAGAGCCTGCTGGTCGATTCGAAGATCTTGGAGCCGGAAGATGTAGAGCTTTCCGAAGAAGAAAAAGCGCTGCGAGAACGCAAGCGCATTGCGGGCCGTAAAGGCATCGTCTCTTACGATTGGGGCACCGCCAACACGATCCTGGTCCCGATTGGCGGCGATTTGCATTTGGTCACGCTGACAGATTCTGGCGCGCAAGCTAGGCAGCTGACCGATACGGACGCGTTTGAGTATGACGCGAAAGTTTCGCCTGATGGCGGTTTTGTGAGCTTTGTCCGCGATGGCGCGGTTTATGCGATTGATCTGGCGAGCGGCACTGAAACCCGTCTAACCCCGCTCAGTGACCCTGAAAACGCAATTGCTTACGGCGTCGCAGAGTTTGTCGCGCAAGAGGAAATGGACCGCTATACTGGCTACTGGTGGAGCCCGGACGATCGGTTCCTCGCCTACACCAAAGTCGATGAAAGCACCGTCGATATCATCCCCCGCTTCGACATTTCCGCCGAAGACGTCACGGTGATTGATCAGCGCTACCCGCGTGCGGGTCGCCCAAACGCGATCGTCGATCTGTTCGTACGAGACATGACAACAGGCGAAGTGACAGAGATTAACTGGCGCCGCGAGGATTGGGGACCGGCGACGGATCAGTATCTAGCCCGCGTCTATTTCCGTAGCGGGCGCACCGGCGGCGAGAACCTATTCATTGGCCGGATCAATCGCGACCAGACCGACTATGACATCACCACCATCCGAATGCCGTCTGATGGCGGGCGCATGGCGACAGACCCGGCCTATGTGTTCAGCGAAGTCCACGAGACATGGATCAATCTGCAGAGCGATTTCAGCACAGCCGCCTTCATGTACACACTCAGTGCGGAAACGCAGGGCGGCCACCGTCAGATCCTCGCCAGCCGCGCGGATGCGAGCGAAGAATTTGTGCCCCTGACACCGGATGATTTTACCGTTGATACGATGGTTGGTGTGATGGAAGAGGCCGGAAAAATCTTCTTCACCGGCTTTGGTGACACGCCGCTCGAGCGTCATCTTTACAGCATTCCGATCCACGGCGGTGAGCCTACGCGGATCACTGAGCTTGGAAAGTTCTGGGCCGTCACAATGGCACCGGACGGCGAAAGCTTTGTCGGCGTCAGTTCCAATCCGACCCAACCGTCACAAACGGGTCTGTTCCGCGCGGATGGTTCGTTGATCACGTGGATCGAAGAAAACAAGTTGGATGATGCCCACCCATATGCGCCATATCTGGACCGCCATACTGTGCCGGAATATGGCACCCTGACCGCCGATGATGGCCAGACGCTTTATTATTCTGTTCAACTCCCACCGGACTTCAACCCAAGCCAGAAATATCCGGCTCTGGTCGAGACCTATGGCGGCCCGCATGTGCAAACCGTCAATCGCAATTGGGAACGCCTGTCAGACCAATTCTATTCTCGCCAGGGCTATGTAGTCTTCCGCCTCGACAATCGCGGCATGGCCAATCGCGGTCGCCAATTTGAGGACGTGATCTATCGCCAGATGGGCATTCCGGAGGTTCGGGATCTATTGGTCGGGGTCGATTGGCTAAAATCGCAGCCCTATGTCGATGGCGATAAGGTCGGCATTCAAGGCTGGTCTTATGGCGGTTACATGACCCTGATGACCATTCTGCAAGCGCCCGAGGGGACATTCGCCGCCGCCGTTGCGGGTGCGCCAGTCACCGATTGGGCGCTGTATGACACGTTCTATACCGAGCGCTATATGGACACGCCGCAGGACAATGCCGAAGGCTATGAGAAATCGTCCGTCTTCTATCATCTAGAACAGTTGAAAACCGAGTTACCAAATCTGATGCTGATCCACGGCATGGCCGATGACAATGTCACCTTCGACAACACGACGCGCCTGATGGCAGAGTTGCAACAGCGCGGAACTGTCTTCGAATTAATGACTTATCCCGGCCAGCGCCATGGTATTCGCGGAGAAGCGCTCGGAACACATCTAATGAAGACCCGGATGGGCTTTTTGGATCGACATTTGAAAGAGGAGTAGGAAAATGATGCGATCGATAGTGGGGACGATCGGATTACTGTTTTTGGTCAGCGCAGCGACCGCACAAAGCTTGTTCTACGAGACACCTGAGAAATCCTTGCAGGATGTCCCGGTCACTGTTGAACCGTTCACGGGCCGCATCGCGGTTGACCCAAACAGCCTGAACGTCATCATCAAACCGGAATACACCAAAGAGTCCGCAATCCAAAAGCGCGTGGAATTGTGTATGAACCAAGGCGCGTCAGCAGAGAGTTGCCAGTGCCGCGCTGAGACATCAGCCAGAATTCTCGAAGAGAGTGATTTCAACGAAGAAACTTGGTACTTAGAAACCGAAAATGTGCGCGGGCTGACAGACTTTCAAAATCGCATGCTGGCAGAACAACCTGACCGCATGTTCGAACTCGGCGAAGCGCTCGGCAGCTGCCCCGCCAGCATGATGCGGCTGGAGTAGCCTTTTTAGCGAAGTCATGGGAAGCTAATAGGATCGGCGTTTGAAGTGAGACCAATGATGCGGAAGATAGCGTTCGGGTTAGTATTGCTCGTCGCGGCGTGCGGCGGCGCCGACCGTGGGGCAACACCAAACCATTCATCTCTACTGTCGCCGCTGAGTCTCGTCCAAAAAGCCATTGCGGCGCGAATAGATATGTGCCTCGAGATGGGATTAACCGAGGCGAACTGTAAATGTCTTGCTGAAACATCAGCTAATGTCTTGAGCACGAGAGACTTCTTGGATGAATCCGAAATCAAGTTACAGGGCGATCACCGAAATATGGACAAGTTCCTGCGTCGAAAATATGCCGATGATCCAAAGAGTATGTTCCGGCTAGGAAGAGCGCTTCAAAACTGCCCAGCCTCGATTCTCAAGATCGCAATACCCTCGTGATTAAGCCTTGGAAGATTCTGAAGAGCAAGCAAACGTTTCGCGACCAGTATCTGGGCGTTCGAACAGATAAATGCGTGCGCGCCGATGGTCATTTGGTTGAGACCTATCACGTTATCGAACAAACACCGTGGGTGACGATCATCCCGGTAACAGATACCGGGAACGTCGTCCTCGTCAGAGAGTATCGGCATGCCGCGCAGAAGATCCTAACTGGTTTTCCAGGCGGCGTTTCGGACCCGGGCGAAACCGATTGGGAAGTGGCAGCGCGGCGCGAATTGGTAGAAGAGACTGGCTATCAAGCGCGCGAGATGCGCCTGATCGGCCGCTGCTATCCCAACCCAGCAACGCAGGACAACGAGCTGTTCTATTACCTCGCACTCGGATGTTCGCCCTCATCGCAGCAATCACTCGACCCGAACGAGGAGATTGAAGTGCTCGAGATGCCGTATTCAGAATTTCTGGCCTATGAGGGCCTTGAAGTGCAGCACGCGCTCCACGCAGCGGCGCTTTTTTATGCGGAGCGTTATTTCCTCAAACATCCAGAACTGCGCCCTAACGCGTAGAGAGGCTTGCCATTTCGCCACACGGCGAGGCTAATGCAGCCAATCGATGAGGAGGACATCGCATGCCAGCCTTTCAACCCACGGCAGATCAATTTCGGGCCTTTCGAGACGATCCCCATGCGGGGACGATCAGCCAAGTGAACCTACTAAAGTTCCGAGTCAAAGCCGCGTACAAAGAGAGTGATCCTGAGTTCGGCGAGGATTGCTCCGGCGAAACGGCTTATATCCGCTACTCCGAAGCCTTTTCTGAAGCCGCAGCAGAAGTTGGCGGAACGACAAGTCTCCTCGCTACGGTCGAACGCTATTTCATCGGCGGCGGAAATTGGGATGGCGTCCTTGTGAACACATTTCCGAGCCGGCAGGCTTTCATCACGACGCTGAATCATCCAGACTATAAATCTATGTCCCGGCACCGCGATGCTGGGCTGCTCTGCCAAGAGCTCATCGTAACGCGTCCGCTCTGGTTGCACGGAGAAGAAGAATGAAATGGTTTTTGATTGCGCTTGCCGCGCTGGTTGCCCTCGCAGCTGCAGCCTATGCTGGCTTAGTCTGGATGATCACAAAGGCACCGCCACAGCTTGAAGATGGCCCGGTGATTTCGCTCGCTCAGGGTGAGATTCAGGCAGGTCTTGATCGTGACAATAACCAAATCATTCAAGTCAATGGCATTCCGTTTGCGGCGCCGCCTGTTGGAGATTTGCGGTGGCGCGCTCCAGAGCCTGCGCTTGGCTGGGACGGCGTTCGCGACGGCAAAGTGTTCGCCGCTGAATGTATGCAAAACCGAGCTGGCAGCGGTGAGTTTCTAGATGACCTACTCAACGGTATGGGCCTGAATGCTGTGGAGCGTCATCTCGCGACGGTCGCCTTACAAAGCGCGCCGCCGCCTGAAGAAAGCGAAGACTGCTTGTTCTTAAATGTCCGTACCGCGAATGCCGGCGGGTCAGACCTTCAGCCGGTGATGGTATGGATCCATGGCGGTAGCCACCAAACCGGTGCTGGATCGCAAAGCATCTACCAAGCCAATCAACTTGTCGAACATGGCGTTGTCTTGGTCACAATCAATTACCGCCTCGGACCGTTCGGCTATATTGCGCACCCGGCGCTGAGCGCGGATGATCCACGCGGCGTTTCTGGCAATTACGGCCTGCTCGACCAAGTCGCCGCCCTGGCTTGGATCAAAGACAATATCGCCACGCTTGGCGGCGACCCGAACAATGTGACGATCTTTGGCGAAAGCGCAGGCGCACAATCGGTGACGGAGATCATGTCGACACCGCTCAGCGAAGGCCTGTTCCATAAAGCAATCCTGCAAAGTGGGGCTTCGACTTATAATGCGAACGGCCTCACCACAGCGATCGATGGCCGACTGACCATGCACGAAGCCGGGCTCGACTTTTTCGATGGCATCGCGGCAGCAGATGCCAGCGCCGCAGACCTGCGCGCCATTCCAGCAGCTGATATCATCGCCCATATTCCCAATAAGATGCATCTTGGTGGCTACGCCCTGCCAACCGTCGACGGCGTTGTAATCCCGGAGCTCATGGGACGCGCGATCAAGACCGGGACGATCCACAATGTTCCGATCCTGGCGGGCTACAATGCCGACGAAGCGACCCTGTTCTATCCAAGCATGAAAGTGCCAACCGTTCTCGCGCCAGACTTCCCAGAAGCGTTAGAAGATCGCCTCGCACTGTTACGGGAGATCTATGGCAACGCGGACGCGCAAGACCTGATTGACTTGTATGATCTCGATAATCCGGAGACTTATACAAAAGGCGAAATGGATATGTTGGGGGACGATCTGTTCGGCGTTCATATGCGTTTCTTGGCGCGCGCGAACTGGCTGAGCGGTATGCCGACCTATCTCTATCATTTCACACGTGTTCCACCGTCAAAATCTCAAACCATAGGTGCGTTCCACGCAGCTGAAATTTTCTTCGTGTTCGGATCGCACAATCCGCTCGCAGGCCTCACGGAAGACGACGAGACGCTGACCGACGCTATGGGCCTGTACTGGACAAACTTCGCGAAAACCGGTGATCCGAATGGCGAGGAATTACCCGCTTGGCCACTTTATCATCCGGTCGAAGACCAGTGGATGACTTTCAATCCGTCAATTGAGGTCAAATCAGGGATTCGCGCAGACAAGCTCGATATCATGGAGCGTGCCCTGTTCGCGCGGATTGAGGCTGCAGTCCCTCAGATCACGCCGCCCGCCGAAGAGCCCGTTCTGGCTCTAGGCGGTGAGGAGGGTTCGGCAGATATTCTCCAGCCCTAATCGGTCAACCTCAGCGAACGCATCCGGCTGCTCGCTGTCGACATCTAAAACGGCAGCGAGCGCGCCCTCCGCATCGAAGACTGGAATAACAATCTCAGAATTGGTGCGGCTGTCGCACGCGATGTGACCTGGAAAGGCGTGAACATCGGGCACGACAAGGCTCTCTTTACGATCCGCGCAGGCGCCGCACACACCCTTGCCGAATGGGATCCGAAGACAGCCAAGCGTGCCTTGATAGGGTCCTACGACAAGCTCTTCAGGCTTTAGCGGATCAACTACGTAAAAGCCCGTCCAAAAGAAGCGCGGTGAAAATGCTTGCGCCAGCAAGCAGGCGGCGCTCGCATAGCGCGCTGGCAGATAGGTCTCGCCAGCCACAACACTTTCGATCTCGGCCTTTAGCTCTGCATAGGTTTCTGCGCGGGTCATCTGTCGCCTTTGGAAATTGCAGCGCCCATATCAGTGCTCGCCAGCAGGATCACAAGACCTTAAGCGCGGCGCGTCCAACGATCTTGCGTGATTGTGATCGCGTGATCCGCATCTTTCTTGACCACCAAATCTGCATGCGCGCGCATTGGCAGGATATGGTTTTCGAGATTTGGAAGATTGATCCTCGCCCAAACCGATTTCGCAAATTCGATCAGCTGCGGTTCGGTCATATGCCGGAACTGGGCGTAAAAGCTGGTCGGGTCATGTTCGGCCGCATGCCAGAACCGTAAAAACCGCTCCAGGTACCAGCTCTCAATATGCTCAAGTTCTGCATCGAGATAGATCAGCACGTCCGGTTCGTTTGGCGCATCGTCATCGCCGCGCGGACGAAAGCCAAGGCCCTCCAAAATCACCACATCAGACGGTTGGACGGTTCGGGTGAGCGCTGGATCGGGATCGAAGGTGATATGACTATAGCCAGGAAAATCTGTTGGCGCGGCGCGGACTGACGCGATCGCGGCCTGCATCGCGGCATAGTCATAGGTCTCAGGAAAACCTTTACGTTCAAACAAGCCATGCTCGCGCAAATACTCTGTCAGGAATAGAAACCCGTCCGTCGAGACGGTTTCGACGCTGAGCGGCGGCTCTAAACTTTGCTCCAGATGGCGCGCAAGAGTGCTTTTGCCAGAGGCGACGGAGCCTGTCAGAGCGATCACCAGGCCTGGATCGGCGGCATGAATATCGTTTACGCGCTGCGCAAGCGCGTCGATGCCGACCGTCATTGGAATGATAGGATCCGTGCTCATGGCTCGCTCCGCGCGTTTGGCTCACCTTCGTCTCTAAGATGCGAAACCTTAGCTGCCAAGGAAGCTGTCGAGCTGATCCATGAAATCGTCGAATTGATCATGATGAAGCCAGTGGCCGGTGTCTTCGATCAAAGTCACTCTTGCGTTCTGGAAATGGCGGGCGCGGCCATCCTCCGCCGGGTTGGAGGCCCAGCTATTGGCGCCATAGACCAGCCAGGTCGGACAGGTGATCTTGGTCCACAACTCAACGAAATCATCATGCGTAATGTCTGCGGGCGAGCGGCCCATGCCGGCGGGATCATAAGCCCAGCTGACGGTACCATCTGGATTCGTTTTGATACCGGTCTCGGTCAAATGATGGATCAAGTCATCCGGCAAGTGCGAGAACGCAGCCTTCATGCGCCCCTCAGCCTCCGCTAAATCTTCCATCACGCGAGGCCCCCGGTCTGAGAGTGACCGGCGCTGTTCAATCCAATTGTTTAGACGCTCCGTCAGAGGCTGTGATTGGCGCTCCACCAGCATTTTTGGCGATGGCCCCAGCCCTTCAATTGCAATCAATTTCTCAATCCGATCTGGAAACAGACCTGCAAAGCGTAAGGTGATATTCCCGCCGAGAGAATGTCCGAGCAGCACGAAGCGCTCCAGCTCAAGCATATCCGCCAAGCTGGTGAGGTCGTAGACATGGTCCATGACACCATAGTCACCGTCGCTCACCCAATCGCTCTGCCCATGCCCGCGCAGATCAAACGCAATGACGCGATAGGTCTTCGCCAAGCGCGCCGCAACACAGTCCCAACTTCGTTTTTGGTCGCGCCCACCATGCACCAAGACCAGCGGCGGGGCCGATGGCGACCCCCACTCAGCATAAGAAAGTGTCAGGCGTTGCGAGGAAAAAGTATCTTGTCGGTCTGGTGCAGTCATTTCGCCTAGCTAGTGCGCGTTGTACGGCCTGGCGAGCCCTGCTGCCGCGGAAACCTTGTAAGATGTGCACAGGCTTGCCACATGGCCGCCTTCGTTTCTATGGAGAGTGCTATGACGCAGACAAATATCCCAATGGATGATTTTGTTGCAGGCTTCAGCCCGCAAGGCTTGCCTGTGCGCGGCCGAGTCATACGCCTCTCTGAGGGCACGATTTCTCCAATCCTGAAGCGCCATGCTTATCCCGATAACTTGGCTGAGATCCTCGGCGAAGCGGTGATGCTATCGGCTTTGGTTGGCTCTGGGATGAAGTTTGAGGGCAAAGTCCTGGCCCAAGCCGAAGGCGATGGGCCGGTCTCGATGCTGGTTGGCGAGTATACAAAGTCAGGCGGTCTGCGCGGCTATGCCCGTCATGAGCCAGAGCGTTGGGCGTGGTTGAACAAGGTCAATAAGGGCGACAAGCCCCATATGCCACAGCTGTTCGGCGCGACCGGTCGGCTCGGGCTGATCATTGTCTATGAAAACACAGATCTGAAGCCCTATCAGGGCATCGTGCCGCTTGCAAAAGGGTCTCTGGCCAAATGTGCCGAGGACTATTTCTATCGCTCGGAGCAGGTTGAAACCAGGCTGCGTCTGTCGGTCCATCAAGATAGGACGGGCACCTGGCGTGCAGGTGGTATGATGATCCAAAAGATCGCAGGCGACGATGCTCGCGGCGATACCGAAGAAGGTTGGCGCGAAGCTGAAGCTTTGTTCTCAACTTTGACAGAAGAAGAGCTGACCGATCCAGCGCTTCCTGCTTCTGACCTGATCTACCGTCTGTTCCATGAAGGCGGCGTGGCTATGGATAGCGACGCACAGGTCTTGGATGATGTTTGCACCTGTAATCGGGACCGCCTCGTCGGCACTCTGCAAGGCATGGCGGATGAGAGCCTGCGCGAGATGGTTGAGCCGGACGGCACGTTAAAAGTGGACTGTCAGTTCTGCTCGCGGGACTATATCATTCCAATCGAAGAAGTGACGAGCGCCGCGAACTAGGCCGCGACACTGGCCGGCGCGTCGCGCGTTCCGCTCCATCTCTGGTCAACGAAATCACGCGCAAACCCGATTGACTGATCAAGGACGCCACCATTCGTTGACGGTCCAGAGATCAGCCGTTTCGGCGTATTGCCAAACAGACGGCGCACCGTGCGATTGAAGTCATTTCCAGACGAGAACCCCCAGCGCGTCTGCATAGACCGTACAATCCCACGTTGCGACTCATTCTGCCAAATATCCATCAAGGTCTTCGACGCGCGCAGGTTTGTGACATAGTTTCTGATCCCGCCATAAGGCTCAAACATCCGGTAAAGAGAGGCGCGAGAGACACCATGGCGACCGAGAATGAAATCGACGGATAGGTCTGGCGACTCAAGATTCTGCACGATGAAACGTTGAATTTGGCGAAGCAAAAGCTCGCGCGACTGCGTTCGAACATCTTCGCGCTGGGGGTTCACGCCAAGCGCTATCTTAATCGCTGCAGCAAACCGCTCAAACAGCTGCGCGCTGACTTTGGTTTCGCCGTCCGTCACCGCATTAAAGACGGTTTCCCATTCCGCATGGACGATCCTGCCGATCAATGAGGTCGGGTAAATCAGGCTGTTCGGCGCAGTTTTGCCCTGCGCAAGTCCGACCATCTCTCGGGGGACGTAGAGTTCTTGGACTGTGACCCGCGTTCCAATCGACCGGCCGAGTTGTTTATGGCCATGAAGATAGATCGGTCCCGGCCCATAATAAATGTCATCTCCCCCCCGTTCACCATATTCAAAACCCGACAAGACCTTCTCAAACACAAGGATCGGCCCTTCATTATCGATGTGAACCGGATTGATCTCGAATACATACGGTCCAACCGTCATTTGCGACAGCATGCATGGCCCCGCATGCCAGCACTGCGCGTTCACGCTGAACGGGCCCGCTTCCGAGCTTAAGGGCGTTGTTGCCCACGCGTCGGATGAGATAGCGACATATTCATCGGCACACATATCGATGAACTCGGTGCCGACATCATACTCAATCTCATTTCCTGAATTTACGCCAAGATCACTGCTTGTCATCTAAGCCTCCCCTCCTCGTTCGCTCTCGACGCTTTCTAGTGACGCCTTTTGCGACTATTTTACCTTATCTCTGCAGCTCGCTTTTAAAGCACCACAAAGTCCCAATCGACAATACCATCTCACCCCCAGGAGCGCTTGTCGTTATCCTGACGTCTCAAATGGCAGTTGTACACTGCGAAAACTGCGTAAGCCGTCGCGCGACAGAAATTCGTCCATCATATTAAGCTAGTAAGGATTACGTGGTAGGACATGTGACGCGCGCCGCGAACTAGACCGCAACCTTCGTAGGGGCTTCACTCAGGCTATTCCAGCGTTGGTCTACAAAACTCCCTGCGAAAGCAGGGACCTTTCTAACATGTTGCCCATTAAGTCTGTCGCCCGAGAATAAGCGCTTAGGACTGTTCCCATACAGGCGTCGCACTGTGCGATTAAAGTCGTTTCCAGTCGAAAACCCCCACCTCGCCCCGGCGGATCGAACGATACCGCGCTGATTTTCGTTCTGCCAGATGTCCAAGATCGCTTTTGATGCGCGTAAGTTCGTCACGAAGCTCCTTATCCCACCATAGGTTTCAAACATCCGATAGAGTGAAGCGCGAGAGACGCCATGCTGATTTAGGACCTGTTCAACAGACAAATCTGGCGACTCCAAATTCTGCACGATGAAACGTTGAATCTGACGAGACATAAGCTCGCGCGCCTCCGAGCGGACGTCTTCGCGTTGCGGGCTTACGCCCAGAGCGATTTTGATGGCCGTGACAAGTCTCTCAAACGTTTGCGTCGTGACTTTGCTTTGCCCCATTGTGGCGCTCTGGAAGACTGCGTCCCACTCAGCGTGCACGATCTTGCCAAATAGGGAAGTCGGATTAATAGCCCTAGCAGGAGCTGTTTCATTGCAGGCTATTCCCACCAATTCTCTGGGAACGTAGAATTCTTGAATCGTGATCTCAGTCCCAACTGACTTACCAGTCCCTTGCTGCCCTATCAAGTATATGGGGCCGGGAGTATGGTGCTGTTCACTTGCGCCACGTTCGCCATATGCGAAGCCCGATAAAAGCTTCTCAAAAACCAGAATGGGCCCTTCAATGTCTAGGTGAACTGGCTGGATATCATAGATAAGGGGACCTATTGTGAACAGCGAGAGCATATATGGACCAGCTTGCCAACACTTAGATGTAAAAGAAAATGGGCCTTTCTCGGAGTTCAGAGGCGTAGCGTCCCATGCATCCGTGACCAGCTCAATGTATTCGTCAGCGCATAAGTTGAAGGACTCAGTAACCAGGTCCAGCATCGTCTCAGCCTCTGAACTTGCGCCAAAATCGTTATCTTTCACTTATGTTCTACGCCCCAATAGCTCATGACGCCCTTATCATATCGCCTTTTCTAACCACCTGGTCTTATCCCTATAACTCACCTGAAACGTGTCAGACCTGGCCATTCAATTATACGATCTCACAAATTTGGACCCTCGTCGTTATCCTAGTGTCTCAAAACTAACTTCGAACTTTCACATGCTGGCGCACGTCGGAATTTTGCTCCTAATATTAAGCTAGTAAGGATTACATGATAGAACGAGCGCGAAGAGGAGGCATGAATGAGCGACAATCCCGCCCTGAGTCTAGACGGGTTTTTGCCCTATCGACTTTCGGTTTTATCGAACGCGGTCTCGAGCAAAATTGCGAAAATCTATGAGCAGGAGTTTGAGCTGTCGGTTTGGCAATGGCGAATTATTGCGGTGCTTGGCGAACACGAAGGCCTGACGAGCACAGAAGTCGCGCAACGCACGCTGATGGACAAACCGACCGTCAGTCGCGCCGCTGCAAGCCTTATTGAGCGCGGCATACTGGAACGCAACATCGACTCTGACGATCGCCGCCGCGCGCCGATGCGCCTCACTGCTGAAGGCAAAGCGATTTACGCCGCCGTCATCCCGCGCGCCATCGAAAGCGAACGTGAATTACTGAATGCGATTACAGAGGACGAAGCGGAAACACTGCACAGGCTGCTCTCACGATTGTCTGCGGTCGTGTCACCCGAATCGCCGCTCTGGGGTGAAGACGAATAAGGGGATCCAAAATGGCTAGCGGGATCACAGACGCCATATTCTCGGCGCTGGTTGCACAGCGTCCGGAATTTAAAAACGCGCTAAAAGTTTGGTCTGACGTGCTCGAACCAGCGCTTGCTGCGCGCGAGTCAGAACGTCGGGCGATTATATCGAAAGCGCGGAGCCGAACCTTTTGGACGGGTTTGATCGTCGGCGCGTTCGCCCTGATCGCCCTTTTCGCGACCCGCGGCGCGGGTGCAATGTTTGTTATCTTCGGAGCGATCGCTGTCACCGGAATCGGTAGCGCCGCCGCGTGGGTTCCGCTGTTTCGCGTAAAGTCTGAGACAAAGCAGTTGGTTGTCGGGGCAGCCGCAGAATCGTTCGGGTTTAAGTACGAAACCCTGCACCCCGACGTCAGTGGCATCGCCGACTGGAAGTCAGCCGGGTCCTGGATTAGCTCGCGTGCGCTCAAGACCCAAGGGGCCGGCAAGCTGTTTGGCGCTGGCGGTGACGAACAGCCCCCAACGCCTGCCTTTCAAATCCTACGCGACGCAAAGCTGCTACCGAGCTATGATGATCGCAAATTCGAAGACTTGATCGAAGGTGACCGCGCTGAGACCCACTTCTCGCTGGTTGAGTGTAAGCTGACCGAAGAACGTGGCTCCGGTAAAAACCGCCGAACCGTTACCGTTTTCCAGGGATTGTTGTTCCATATCCAATATCCAGAGCGCTTTCTGGGCCGAACACTGATTGCCCGCCAAGGCTGGTGGAAAGGCTTTTTTGGCGACAACAGCCTGCAGAAAGTCGACCTCGTTGCGAAAGAACTCGAGGACAATTTTACCATTTACTCAGACGATCAAGTCGAAGCGCGGGCACTACTAACACCTGACCGCATGGAGCGCCTCATTGCGCTCGAACGCCACTTTAAAGGCGGCAAGTTGCGCGGAATTTTTGAAGGCGACCATTTGACCCTCGCTTTGGAGGCCGATGATCAGTTTGAAGCGGGTTCGGTTTGGAAGACTCTCGTCGATCCAGACCGCTATATCAGCGCCCTCACCGAGATTGGCTTGGTCTGCGATGTGATTGACGGGTTCCTGACCCGCGAATGGGTCAAAGACAAGCTCTAACACCCCGTATCGAACGTGAGGGAGCTGCTTTGGACGCAAACGGTCCTGGAATTGCATTGAATTCGCTCAAGGGGCGAAGGTTAACCTTGATCTTGCTGTATGAGACCGGGGTCTGGTGAATAGGGAATATCGATGCCGATAGGTTTAACCCGCAAGGCTGAAGCGCTGGCTCCCAAACAGGCGACTCCCACTTCGAAGGTTGCGCCTGCACTTATAGCACCGGCCAATGACACGGTAGATGTTGGGTCCGCCCGCATGCCAACTCGGCGTATGCCCATAAGAGCTTCGGGTCTACGAGTGATCTTACGGTGGTTTGACCTAACCGTCGCGACACTCATCGTACTCTATTTTGTAGAGCAATCTACAATCGGTTTGCTTTCTGCAACAGTGTCCCAAATTCTACCATTCCTTTTAATCCCAGTGATTACGTCTTGGGGGCTACGCAACGTTTCCGCATACGGATTGCGCTTAAATCGCGCGATTTTGGACCATGTGGTTGTTGCAGCATATGGTTCAGGATTGCCTTTGGCGGCGCTGGCATTTCTAACCAGTTGGCTGTATCCGACAGACTTGGTGCACTGGGCCGTTCTCGCTATTTTTGCAACTTGGGTCACGGTGACCTGTTTTCACATCATTTTCGCAGTGCTCGGGCGGCAAATGGCCCGCTCCGGCTGGATTGGCGAGAATGTTGTCATTGTCGGCGCAACGCCTAACGCGCGGCGTATGATTGAGCGCAATGCAAAGAGCCGCGAGCTAAACATTGTCGGCATCTTTGACGATCGTTTGTCACGAGCCCCTCGCGATATGGCTGGGGCGCCTTTACTCGGGCAATTGGACGATCTCTTAAAATGGGAGCGTTTGCCAGAGATTGATCGGATCGTTGTGACGGTGACCTCTGATGCACGCCATCGTGTCAAAGACTTAGTCGACCGGTTGCGCGTCTTACCTCAACGGGTGGTTTTGCTGCTCGATCTTGATGGCTTTGATCCGGAAACCGAAAGCCTCGCTAAGGTTGCGCATTCACCCGCCGCCTATGTCTCAGGCAGCCCTCACGATGCAAGGCGCGCCATTTCCAAGCGCCTATTTGATATCTTCTTAGCGAGCCTCATGCTTATTGCCTTTAGTCCACTTTTGCTGGTCCTGGCGGCCGCAATCAAAATGGAGAGTAAGGGCCCAGTCTTGTTTCGACAAAACCGGCATGGCTTCAACAATCAGATCATTAAAGTTTGGAAGCTGCGCTCCATGCGAGATGATCCCGAGGCCGAACAGAAGATTTCACATCAAACCGTCGCAGATGACCCGCGCATCACACGTGTTGGCCGGATCATTCGGCAGGCCTCGATTGATGAGCTGCCGCAGCTTGTAAACGTCTTGAAAGGCGAAATGTCGATCGTTGGTCCGCGCCCACATGCAGTCGGTATGACCACGGAAGAACAAGCGGTTCAGGGCATTGTCGGCGACTATGCGCACCGCCACCGCGTCAAACCTGGGATTACCGGCTGGGCGCAGATTAATGGTTCACGCGGCCCGGTTCATACTAAGGAACTGGTTCGCGAGCGAGTGCGATTGGACATGGAATATGTCAATCGATCCTCGCTTTGGTTTGATATCTATATCATGATCATGACGGTGCCGCGCCTGTTCGGCGACGCCGCGAAGCTGCGCTAGACATGACGGTCTGGGACGCCCCTCAAGAGTTTGACCTGGCACGCCATCTTCCGATTGGCGTGACCGATGCTGGCGAGGACGTGTTTTCGAACTCAAAATCTGGTGAAGCCCAGATTACGATCTGTGTACCAACCTGGAAAGACAGTGCAGATGCGCTGCTTTGTAGTCTTACCCGGCTTCCGGGGGCCGAACAGTGCACACTCCTCATCTTCGATGATGGTTCAGTTGATTCTGACCTGACCAGTCAGTTGGTACGTCATGTGATGCGATTTCCTGGACCCGCACGCCTCATCAGCGCGCCGAAGAATATTGGCCGCAGTCATGCCCGAAATCGACTACAAGCGCTTGCTGAGACAGATTGGATTCTGTTCCTCGACGCAGATATGCAGCCGGATAACGAAAGCTTCCTGTCCGACTATCTTGAGCGCAGCAAAACGCAACCAGAACCAGCGTTGATCGTGGGGGGGTTTAGCCTTACCCATGCTCGGCCAACCGACGAAACACGTCTTCACGCGGCGCAGTCTTCGGCGTCCGAGTGCTTGCCAGCGGAGATCCGCGCTCAAGCGTCTGGGCGATATGTTTTTACTTCCAACATTCTTGCTCACCAAGAGATCTTCAAGACGATAAGGTTCGATCCGGGGTTTCAGGGTTGGGGTTGGGAAGACGTCGATTGGGGGCTGCGCGTTGCCGCAGAATATCTAGTCCTCCACATTGACAATCCAGCGACCCATCTCGGCTTGGACACCGATGCCAAACTGATCGAAAAGTATGCAGGCTCAGTGAGTAATTTCATCCGATTGATTGAGCGCCACCCCGCGACCATGTCAGCGACGCCGCTTTACCGGATGGCAAAAATGCTAAGCCAGATGCCGGGCCAAAAGACGGTGACATCGGCGGCACTGCGATTGGCAAAGACTTCCTTCGCCCCGGTTAGAGCACGATTGTTTGGCCTGAAACTGTACCGCGCAGCGCTGTATGGAGCGCATCTATGATTAGCGTTGTGGTGCCCACGTTCAATCGACCTGACGGGCTGAAAGCTGCAGTGCGGAGCCTGTTCCGGCAGACCTATGCCTCAACCGGCTTCAAATTGGTCATCGTCGACAACACGCCAGACGCAACGGCGTCGGAGGCGGTTGCGCAGCTCACCAGTGAATGCCCGGCCAAGATTGATCTTGTGGCCATACATGAACCAGCACCTGGCGTTGCAAACGCCCGGAACACCGCGATGTCTGCTGTCGAAACCGATCTTGTTGCGTTTCTCGATGATGACCAAACCGCGCCAGACACCTGGCTTCAGGCGCTGCTATCGAACTATCAGCGTTTCCCTGCTGCGGTGACATTCGGACCGGTTCGAACGGCGCTTCCCGACGGGCAAAGACGACACCAAGCCTATTTCGAGCAATTCTTTGCGCGAGAACCAGATCTTTCGACGGGCTATATCACCGAGTCTTTTGGGTGCGGAAACGCGCTTATCGACTTCTCCAAAATCTCTGGCTGCGCGCCTTGGTTCGATACCGACATGAACGAGATTGGCGGCGAAGATGACTTGTTGTTTGCGCGCGCCCGCCGCTCACAAGGCCGGTTTGCTTGGGCTGGCGAGGCGCCGGTCTGGGAGCATCCGCTGCCGTCTCGCATTGCGCTACGCTACACATTGCGCCGCGCTTTTTCATACGGACAAGCGCCAATCACACTAGCGCGGCGCGGCAACCGATTACGTCCTGATTTGATCGCTTTCTGGATCTTAGTCGGCGCCTGTAAGGCGGTTTTTCACGGGCTCCAATGGGTGGGTCTGAGCCTCATCCGACACCCTGGACGAGCCTTTCAACTTGATCGGGCCGTGCGGGGCATTTCAAAAGTGTTCTGGTGGATTGATTTGCGGTTTTATGGCGCCGCAGCGCTCAAAGCGAAACGATCTATGCCCGCAACATCGGGCGGCGCGATAGACCTGGCCGAGCAGGCTTAACTGCGACCAGACCCTTCGGGCGATGCGTAAGTTTCGCAGCAAGCGCGACATAAATCAGCCAGACGATAGAGTTCTGTTGAAGCGAGGCGCTTTCCGACAAACTGAACAAAAAGAACTGCGCGCAAAACGCGAGCGCAAAGACCCCAGTCCAAGTGTTCACCGTCGCCAAGATCGCGCGCCCAAGAGTCATCAGAAAATCCAAGGCCAATAAGGCAAGTCCGACGAGGCCAAGCGCGAGGGTCACTTCAATCCAGCCATTGTGAGCGGTTGGCGCATCCCATTGAAGCAGCTCGCGGACCCAGTTGCCAGGATTGCTGCCTGGTTCCCAGAACGCACCATAGCCATATCCTAGAACCGGGCGCTCAGCGATGAAATCCAGCAAAGTCGCCCAAATGTCGGTTCGGCCTGTAAGGGTTAAATCGCGTCCCAAGGCTTGGACCACGAGGTCTGGAAAAAAGACGAGGACGATGCCCCCCGCCGCGCCAGCAACCGCACCAAGCCACGTCACGACCAGACCTGTCGCTATGCCGCGTTTCATGATCGCGGCGGCGCCAAGAACCCCTAAGCCGACCATAAGACCTAGAAGCGCGGTCATAGAGGTTGAGAGAAGAACAAGAAGGCCGCTCAAACCAACCAAACCGGCCCAGTATCGCCGATACGGCCGATCCATGATCATCAGAAACGCGCCAAACAAGACGGCACGCGCCATGTGTCCACCCAGCTGGTTCTTTTCATAGAACAGCCCTTTCCAAGCCCCCGCATGGATCTCCATATCGCGCCCGAACGATGGCGATAGCGCGCCAGCCAGAAAGCTGGTGACAGCAACAATGAACCAAGTGATCGCCAGCGCTCTGATCAGCGTTCGCCAGGAGTATCGCGTTCCGACAAATAGGCCGGCCACCGTCGTCATTATGATCGCGAGGCTCCGCCGCTGTGTCAGGCCAGGCTCGATCGACCAAGTGAATGACAGCGCGCAAACCGCAAGCAAAGCCATCAGAAATGGTAATCGCAAACAGGTCTGCGCGATGTCTTTAATCTTCCAGATCATAGCAGCAAAGGTGACAGCATAGACTGGCAACCAAAGGTAACGCAGCAGCGGCGATCCATCGACAGATTGTTCGCTGGACAGCAAACGCGGCAGTATCCCCTCACTGAAAACAAGCAAAAGAGCGATCAGCAGGGCAAACTCGGTCCGGCTGACCTGAGTTTCAGACGAGCCTGTTTTGGCGCTAGGCGCTGAAGCGGTCAGCGAGCCGTGCATCAGCTTTCACCCTGTTCAGAACCGCGCCCAAGACCTGGCCATTGCAAGCCTCCAACTCGCTATGTGCTGCATCAATCTCAGCAGGCGTTGTGTGATCGGCTGCCACGACGAGGACGATACCATCTGCGACACTCGCCATTGTCTGAGCTGCAGAGGATTGCGAGAGTGCCGGCGCGTCTATCACGATCCAGCCCGATATCTGCCGTACCGCCTGCCACCACTCCGGCGACGTCTGCAAACTCACCGTTTGCCCTGCCCCTAAACGCTCGCCGCGAAAACGCGTCACAAGCAAAGACAATCCGTCTACTTCATTGACCGTCAGCAGCTTATCGAGGCGCCCATCCGAAGACCGCGGGCTGATTTTGAAGATCGGTGTCTGTTTCAAGGATGCATCGAACGTGCGTCCGAGCTTGCCAATGTCGCGGGCGAAGCCTGTCTTGAAGGCGTTGAATTGAGGATTGGTTCGAAGATCAAGGTCAACCAACCAAACCGGCTTCTCTGAGCGCCGCGCGGCCAAAGCTGCAAAGCTCGCCGCCATACTGGAGACGCCTTCGCCACGGACAGCGGAAGTAAACATGAGAATACGCGCCTCATCAGACGGCGCGCCTAAACGCGCTGCAGATCTCCAAATTGGATCGAGGTCTTCACGGAGGTCGCGCATAGGGCACCCGGATTCAAAACGTATACCGCAGCAGTATCACGCGCATGGTTAACGATAATTTTCAGCACACCCCTCAGGCGCGACTGACCGTTCCAAGAACGGGAATCCCCAGTGTTTGTTGAAGTGAGCTCGACGTGGAAAAACCTTTGCGTGTGTAGGCGCGCACTAGACCGACCAGGAGGGCTGTTAAGCCTGCGAATAGAAGCGATAGTAGCGCCACCGGAAACTTCAAGCTGCTGCCTTTAAGAGGAACCGTTGCTGGTTCTGTCACCTTTACGCTGTCAGCGGCTTGCGCTGTCAAACCCGCAACCGTGTTTTCCCGCTGCTCGCGCTCTGCAATCGATCGTACACTGGCTTCGATCAAGTCCCGATTACGCAGCAACTCATTCCATTGCGGCTCAAGCTCAGTGAACCGATTTAACTTAGCTTGGACCGCGAGCAACTGACGCTGAAGCTCGGCGCGCTGACTCTCGAGCGACTCCACTTCAGCTTCAACTGTGTTCAAAGAAGTCTCAAGCGCTTGGTAGGTTGGATTTGGCCCGCGTCGAACGGTTCCAACAGGCGTACTCTGCTCGTTTAAGAAGGTCCGTAACTCCGAGATTTGGCGGTCAATCGCTTGCACACGGCGGCTCTCGGGTGTGTAGTTCACCAAAGCTTGATTGCGCTCGATTTCGAGCTCCCGCAGACGTTGTGCGCTGGAATCCTCGACATAAAGGTCGAGCTCTGAATCAGTTATCGCGAGTTGCGAACGCGTGCGTGCGAGTTGGCCTTGCGACGCGCTTCGGCGCGCCTGCACATTCAACAGTTCGCCTGAAATCACCGAATACAGATTCTGCGCGGTTGAACGTTCGCTGGCAAAATCTCGTATATCGTTCTCTCGTAAGAATTCAGATATCGCCGCTTCCGCCTCCAGAAGCTCGCCCTCAAATCGTTTGCGTTCGGCGCGGAGTTGGTCGACAGGGCGGCTGCCGAACAGTTCAGCGCGGCGTTGTAAATAACTTGCCATGGCCGCGTTCAGGATTTCTGCAGCGATGCGGGGGTCCTTATGTTTGAACCCGACTGAGATGATGTTCGAATTCGGTGACGCATCGGCTTCGAAGCCACCCAACAGCGCATCAACAGCTTTCTGGAAGTATTCAAATTCAATAGCGTCCACGTCTTCCGGGCGAGCCGTTGTCACCGCGTTTGTGCGGGCGTCTGCAAGCTCAGGGTAGATCCGGTCGAGCGGGAAGCGCGCCAGCGTCCGCTCGGCGACCAATTGGGTCTGCAAGATCTGCAACTCGCCTTGCAGGACTTCCTGAATTCCAGGCCCCGGGTCGAAGCTTGGATCGCTCAGGATCGAACTTGAGCGGACCTCGTCACCAGACGTAACATAGAGCGAAGAGCGCGACTCATACTTGGTTGGCATTTGCAGTGCGAGAAACAGACCGAGCGCGAAAATCGGCAGACCGACCAATATCATGAGCCACTTTGCGCGCCACAATTGGAGAGTAAGATCTGCAAATCCCAGCCTCGGACGCGAGGGCGCAATAGCTGCATCCGCCGGGAAGACACCGGTAGGTCCCCAGTCTGTGATGTCGCTCATAAAAATAGGCTCCAAGCGTCGAATTGAACAATATCTTCTTAATCGCTTGATACTTCCTTAAACATTAACGCCGAGGTTTTTACTTGTATTTTCCTACAGGACTGAAAGTGTGTCATGAAACGCCTACTTGGTCTCTCCTTGTTTCCGATTGTTCTTTCGGCCTGCCAAATGAACGCTCCGGTAGAGTCGGCGACCTTCCCGCAGAAAGAATGGCGGCATGAGGATGGCGCGGACGCATTCTACCTGCTGGCGCCAGGTGACCAGCTTGAAGTCATCGTTCACTCTGCGCCGGAGCTCAGCCGCACCGTCACAATTGGACCAGATGGCTTGTTTCGGATGCCTTACTCGCCGCCCATCTTAGCAGCAGCACGAACTGTCGATGAAGTCCGGGCGGGCGTACAATCGGCGATGGCAACGGAACTGAACGATCCCGACATCGATGTCCTGCTTGCCGGCACGCAGTCCCAACGCATTTTCGTCGGCGGCGATGTCACAAACCCCGGTATGTTTGATATGCCTGGGCAGATTGATCCGCTGCAAGCGATCATTATGGCAGGCGGCGTCACCGATACCGGCAATGCGCGAACCGTCGTGTTGATGCGGCGGATGCCAGGAGGCGACGTCAGGTCGGCGGTCTTTGACATAAAATCTGGCGTCTATGACCCAAGCCTCGCGGATTGGTCGCCGCTTCGGCGGTTTGACGTGGTCTATGTAACCCGCAAAGCAATCGCCGATCAGAATCTGTTCGTTCGCCAATATATTCGCGACGCATTGCCGATCGATTTCTCTCTCTTCTACGATATAGCGGGCAATGACCGCTAATCGGGCCTTTTAACTGCCACACGAAGCGCTTATGCGGGTTGGAAACCGATTATAGGAGCTTCCCGCTATGGCTGATGCCGAAAACACAATCCTGATGGAAACCTCAAAGGGCAGTGTCAAAATCGACCTGCGCCCAGACCTTGCCCCAGGGCATTGCGACCGTATCCGCGAGCTGGCACGCGAAGGCTTCTATGACGGCATTATCTTCCACCGCGTAATCGATGGGTTCATGGCGCAAGTTGGCTGTCCAAACGGCACTGGTATGGGCGGCTCTGACAAGCCAAACCTTCAGGCCGAGTTCAATGCCGAACCGCACGTACGCGGTATCTGTTCAATGGCCCGGACCAATCAACCACACAGCGCCAATAGCCAGTTCTTTATCTGCTTCGATGATGCCAGCTTCCTCGACAATCAATACACCGTCTGGGGTCAGGTCACAGAAGGCATGGACGTGATCGATCAGCTCGCCAAAGGCGAACCACCACGTGAGCCGGATTCCATTATCTCTATGAAAGTCGCAGCAGACGGCTAAAGTTCAGGTTCGGTAGACGAGACTGGCACATGGCTGCGGCGCGAAACAAACGCAATTACAGAGCCTGGGGCGGGCGTTTGCTCGGCTCCAGGATTGCCCGTCTGATCTTCGCGTCAAACCTCGCGGGTCTGATTATTTTGATAATCGGCGCTATGGTCTTGAACGAAATGCGCGCCAGTTTCGTCGTCTCGAAGAAACAAGATTTGGTGGGCCAGGCCCAGCTTTTGTCAAACCTGATCGGCGACGAAGCCGCCTATGGCGAACCGCAACCGATCCTAGATGATAATCTCGCCAAGGATGCGATTGCGTCTTTGTCGCTGCCACAAACCATGCGTGGGAAGATTTATAGCACTGATGGCGTTCTCGTTGGGGATAGCTATTTCCTCTCTGACCGCGTCATCGTTGAAAATCTGCCACCTCTCCAAGATCCAGACCGACTGACTGTTTGGAGCACCAGCCTATCAGAATGGGCCGTCTCCGTCCTTGGCTCCTTCCGTCCGTCCGAAGGCGAGGATGCGGTCCGTACGCTGAGCTTCGAGGAGGAATTCGCCGAAGCCTTGATCGGCAATGAAGCGGCAAGCCAGCGCTTCAATGATCGCGGCCAGCGGATCATTTCCGTCTCCCTACCGATCCAACATGTTTCAGCGGTCGTCGGCGTTTTGACCTTAGAATCGAACGATATAGACGCGATCATTCGCGCCGAACGCGCCGCGCTTATCCCGTTCATTGCCGTGGCCATTCTCGTCGCGCTGATCACCTCGGCTTTGCTAACCATCGGCATCGCGAACCCACTCCGAAAACTGGCGAGCGAAGCTGACAAAATCAGAGGCGGCTCGAGCAATAAACTCAACCTCGAGCGCATCTCCAAACGCCATGACGAGATCGGGCATCTAGCGCAATCGGTCGAGTCCATGACCGAAGCCTTGTTTGAGCGGATCACGGCGAATGAGTCCTTCGCGGCCGATGTTGCGCATGAGCTCAAGAACCCGCTAACCTCTATTCGCTCTGCCGTCGAAACAGCTGAAATGGTCCAGGACGATCCCGTCGCCCTGGAGAAATTGCGGAAAGTCATCGCGCAAGATGTCCAGCGGCTCGACCGGCTGATCACGGATATCTCCAATGCCTCGCGCTTGGAAGCTGAGTACACGCGGATCCCGACAGAGCGGCTCGATATCTCGCGCTTTATCCGCGAGATTATTCGAACCTATGAAGGCCTTGAGCACCAACGCGATGTCAAAGTCACCTTCGAAGACGCGACCATGGATGCCGGGCTGACCGTCCGTGGGCGCGAGGGACCGCTCGGCCAGGTGCTGCGGAACCTCATCGATAATGCACGCTCCTTTTCGCCGGAAGGCGACATGGTCAAAGTGACGCTTGAGCAAGGGCGACAAGGACCGCAAACCACCGCGCGCATTCTGGTTGAAGATAACGGACCAGGTATTCCGGCGGATAAGCTCGAGAAAATCTTTGAACGGTTTTACACGGACCGCCCGGAAGGCGCCGCGTTTGGCAATAATTCAGGGCTGGGCCTTTCAATCGTTGCGCAGATTATTGCCAGCCATATGGGCACCGTCATCGCCGAAAATCGGCCTTCTGGCGGCGCACGATTTACCGTCGAAATGCCCGCAGCCTAGGGATTTTACCCCCGATCTCCGGACATCTTAATGAGAATTGAACGCGCCTATTGAGAAAAGCGTGTCTTTGTGCTATACAATTCTGTCACAACACCATATCCGAGCCATGCTTAAGTCGGCATTTGACGAGAACTCTCGCCGGCAACGTGGCTCGTTTGCGTAGAAGAAAAGGTTTCCCATATGGCTACAGCAGATGCGGCAACGAAATTGGATTTCGAAGCAGGTCAGAAAATTGTGTACCCAGCCCACGGCGTTGGCACTGTCACCGCGATTGAGCAACAGCAAGTCGCTGGCATGACCTTGGAAGTCTATGTTGTCTCGTTTGACCAGGATAAAATGATCCTGCGCGTGCCGACCAATCGTGCGATTGCGTCTGGAATGCGAGCGCTTGCAGGCTCCAAACTGGTTGACGATGCCCTCAAAACACTCGGCGGCAAGGCGCGTATCAAACGCACAATGTGGTCTCGCCGAGCCCAAGAATATGAAGCCAAGATCAATTCTGGTGATCTGATTTCAATCGCGGAAGTCGTGCGCGACCTGCATCGGATGGAAGATCAGCCTGAGCAGTCTTACTCAGAGCGCCAGCTCTATGAAAGTGCGCTCGACCGCATGGCCCGCGAACTGGCTGCGGTTGAAAGCATCGATCATAGCAAAGCGATGGACCGCTTGGCTGAATCCCTCGCCAAGAAGAAGAAAGCCGCCTGAAAGGGCGAGCCGGAAAGCGGCGAAAAGACTTAATGAAAAGCCCTGCCAAACTGGCGGGGCTTTTTGTTTGACCAGCGCCAGGTAAACGCAGCTGAGCCAGCACCAAACCCCTCACAGGGCGGGGCCCTTGAGGAGATAAGAGACTAGGCGCGCTTAGATCAAACGCGAGGTGAACTGCCGCTCTCTCGAGACGGCGTATAGCGCCTCATCGAAGCGCGCCTGCGACGGCATGTTTGTCATAGTAGCCGCCCGGATCATAAGTCCGGGCCTGCTCCGGAGAGTTTGGATCTTACAGCTACCTATAGCTCGCCTCGCACCATCGGGCCGAGGGCGCGCTGCCCCGACTGGCACCGCGCAAAGGGATCGGAGCCCCAAGCCCAGCCACCAG